>Ga0247834_1005995_pt1 | contig 13959 bp, 17 predicted proteins | sample LaCruzMarch2015__8_FD_187118 | JGI IMG/M metagenome (GOLD analysis project Ga0247834, IMG submission 187118) | Freshwater microbial communities from meromictic Lake La Cruz, Castile-La Mancha, Spain - LaCruzMarch2015_12m | ecosystem: Environmental > Aquatic > Freshwater > Lake | place: Spain... | reverse complement strand
GGCTTGGCACAAACTTTGATTCAGTACTGTTATATGGTGCTTTATTAGAAGCGGCTAACTTTATGAAATCCGATGCCGATGCGGTCAATTTATACAAAGAACGTTATGGCAGAGCCATGGCAGAACTCAAACAATTAGGCGATGCAAAAGAACGTCAAGATGCCTACAGAAGTGGACAAGTAAGGTACCCAGTCAGATGATTCCAGACTTATCAGGTAAAAGTATTGCTATTGTGGCAATGGGCAAATCCCATAGTCAGTTCATCCTAGCCAAGACCCATTCTCAGCCAATTGATGAAGTATGGGCAATTAACGCTATGGCAGGGGTCATTTATCACGACCGAGTCTTTATGATGGATCCAGCCAGCCGATTCCTAGATAGTGATGATGCAGGCACTCAAACGGGACTTATGCGGTCGGTACTAGATAAACACACAGGACCAATCTATACCTGTGAATTAGACCCCCGTTGTCCTGGATTAGTAGAGTTTCCCTTAGATGAAGTAATGAACGCTTGCGGGACAGGGTACTTTAACAACACCGTAGCCTTTGCGATTGGCTATGCAATTGCTGCCAAAGTAGGGCAAATCCATCTGTATGGGATTGATTTTTCGTACAAAAACGTAGTCCACTTTGCCGAGGCAGGTAGAGCTTGTTGTGAGTTTTTACTGGCAAAGGCAATGGAACGGGGCATTAAGGTTGGTATAGCTCAAGGATCATGCTTGTTAGATACCAGCGAACCCACTATTAGTAAGCTCTACGGCTACCACCGTCTTAGTGACCCATTAGTTGTAGGGCTAGAAAATGAACGGTTTGTGGCTAAAAAGTACTCAGAAATTAAAGATACGGTAAAAGACAAGGTGGAGTACAACCCACCAGAAGCAAAGAGGACATAAATGTTTGAAATTAAAACTGGCGATATTATCAGCCCTCTCGTAAAAACAAGCAATTATGGCGGTTTACCGCTTGAAGAATTGACAGAACTCTGCGTAAATAGGATCATTGGGGTATCAGAAACTGCCCCGCCCGAAATTCGAGAGCAAGCAAAGTATTTCAGAGAAGCATTAGAGCGTACAATCTCTGAATATTTGAGTCGTGCAGCACAGTCCGAAAGGGCTAGTTGCATTCAAGTTTGTGTACAAGGCGGTGAAGTTGAGGCTGCCAATTTATTAAGGAGAATTTAAATGGCTTTTACAGGTAACTTCATGCCAACCTCTTTTAAGGTTCAAATCTTACAAGGCGTGCATAACTTTTCAACTGGCTCTGGTCAGACTTTTAAACTAGCTTTGTATAACAACAGTGCTTCATTTACTGCTGCTACCACGGCTTATACAACCACTAACGAAGTAGCAGCTTCAGGTTCATATGTTGCAGGTGGCGGAACATTAACCAAAGTAACTCCAACGTCTTCTGGAACTACAGCGCTTACCGACTTTGCGGACTTATCGTTTACCACTGCGACCATTACAGCATTTGGCGCTTTGATTTATAACGACACCGCAACAGGTAATCCAGCCGTAGCTGTTCTAGACTTTGGTGGTTCTAAGGCTTCTACAGCAGGTACGTTTACGATTGTGTTCCCAGCGGCTACTGCGACTGGTGCAATTATCCGCATCGCTTAAGGTTAATGCGGTGTGGCTGATGTATCCGTTTCTCTAGAAGGCTTTGGTCTTGATGGGTGGGGTGACTCACCTTGGGGATTTGGGAGTACTTCGCTTGTAGGAACTGGAGCTGTAGGAACCGTAGTAGTAGCTGAAAATGTTAGCGTTAGCCTTACAGGTGTATCTGGTACAGCTAGTGTAAATGGTGTAACAGTTACAGGAGATTCGGTTCTAAGCCTTACAGGTGTTAGCGGTACAGGAGCAATAGGTCAGGCAGTAAAGCAAGACAACGTAGAAGTTTACCTTGAAGGTTGGGGTTATTTAGGTTGGGGTGATACTGGCTGGGGTACAGGTAGTGCGGGAGTAGCTGGTACTGGGGCAGTAGGTTCAGTAGCCATTATTACAAACGTAGAATTTAGCGTTACAGGAGTATCAGGTACAGCAGCAATTAGCGGTGTGGCTGTAAATGCAGCAGCAAACGTTCCAGTAACAGGACTACTAGCAACAGGAAGTATTGGCGGAGTTCAAGTCACAGGTACAGGTGTAATAGATTTAACAGGTGTTAGTGGTACAGGAGCAATAGGTCAGGTAGTAATTAAAGAAGGTGTTCAAGTTTCTGTTGTAGGTGTTGCAGGAACGGGAGCAGTATCGGGTGTAACGGTAAATGCTGACGCTAATGTAAATGTTACAGGTGTTGCAGGGGCAGGGGCAGTTAGCGGTGTGACTGTTGAATTATTAACTGAAGTTTTTGTTACAGGTGTAGCAGGAACAGTAGGACAAGGTTTAGTAACAGTAAATGCTGCCGCTAATGCTCCAGTAACAGGATTAAGTGCTACAGGATTTATAGGAACTGTAGGTTTTATAACAAATGCAAATGTTAATGTTATAGGTGTATCAGGCACGGTTGTACAAGGACAAGTAACGGTAAATGCAGCGGCAAATGTCCCAGTAACAGGACTTCAGGCTGTTGGAGGAGTAGGGCAAGTTTCAGTTAACGGTACTTCAGTAACCAATGTAGTTGGGGTACAAGGAGTAGGGCAAGTTGGTCAGTTGTCGTTCTGGTTAGAAATTGATACTAGCCAAACCCCGAACTGGGTTGAAATAGCAGCATAAAATGGATATTATTTAGGTAAGGACAAATTATGGCATCGACATATAGTGATCTTAAAATAGAGCTGATTGGTACAGGTGACCAGACAGGTACATGGGGAACCACGACCAATAACAACTTCTCTGTTGCAATTAGCGAAGCAATCACAGGGTCTGCGGATGTCGCCTTTTCTAGTGCGGACGTTACAGTTACCCTTACGGATACTAATGCGGCTCAAACGGCTCGTAATCTACGACTAAACCTTACAGGTACATCAGGCGGGGCGAGGAACTTAATTCTTGGTTCAGGATGCCAGATTGAGAAGTTATATCTAGTCAATAACGGATTAGCAGATGCCGTTACGGTAAAGAACACGTCAGGTACAGGAATTGCAGTCCCTGCTGGCAAGTCAATGTTTGTTTTTAACAATGGTACAAACGTAGTAGATGCAATTACGCACCTCAGTTCGTTGACTCTTGGTTCAGCTCTGCCAGTAGCTTCTGGCGGTACAGGCGTGACTGCCTCTACAGGTTCTGTAGCAGTCGTGTTAAGCACATCACCTACTTTAGTTACTCCTGCTCTTGGTACGCCTTCTTCTGGAAATCTTAATTCTTGTACAGCTGATGGCACAAATCCAGTTGGTTATCGTAATATTCCAAACTCAGGTGCTAAAACAACAGCTTATACATTAGTTGCCACTGATGTTGGTAAATTTATAGAATTAGGAACAGGCGGTTCGGTTGTTGTCCCAGCTTCAATTTTTGCTGCTGGCGATGCTATTAGTATCTTTAACAATACAAGCGGATCAATATCTTGTACCTGCTCTGCCATTACGGACTTTTATAAAGGCGGTACGGATTCAGACATTAGTAGTTTTAGTGTAACCACAAGAGGCGTAGCTACTATTCTTTTCATTACAGCGACCCGTGCGGTGGTCACAGGTAATTTAGCATGAGTGGGATTATGCTTAATTTTGCTGGAGTAACTGCGACATCAGTGCCAGGTGCGCCTACTATTGGAACAGCAACTACTACAGGAACAACTACAGCAACTGTTTCATTTACAGCCCCAGCAAATAATGGTGGTTCTCCAATTACATCATATACAGCAACATCAAGCCCTGCTGGTGGTTCAGGAACATTATCTCAAGCTGGTTCAGGAACAATTAATGTAACTGGATTAACCGCTGGAGTAGCTTACACATTTACTGTGACCGCAACTAATGCTATTGGAACAAGCGCTCCGAGCGCTGCAAGTAATTCCATAACAACACTAAATCCACCATCATCAATTAACTATTTAATAGTAGCTGGTGGCGGTGCTGGTTGCGGTGGTGGAAATTCTGGCGGCGGTGGCGGTGCTGGTGGTTTTGTAACTGGATCAAGTGGGGGTGTAAATACTGGAACATCTTTTTCAGTTTCAGTTGGCGGTGGAGCCACTGGAAATACAGCTAATGCTAATGCTCCAGACGGCACAGGTTCTACTATTTCAGGTGTAAATTCTGCAAATGGCGGTGGCGGTGGTGGTAGAGGAGGTGGAACAGGAAATTCTGGTGGATCAGGCGGTGGTGGTGGTGGAAATGTGGGAGTTCAACCTGGTGGATCAGGAACAGGCGGTCAAGGAAATAATGGCGGTGATGGTGGTGGTAATTCGCCTTATGGTGCTGGCGGCGGTGGCGGTGCTGGTGGTGCTGGTACATCTGCTTCTTCAGTTAGTTATAACGGTGGCGCTGGTGGTAGCGGATCATTCTATTCTGTAACTGGTACATATTATGCTGGTGGTGGCGGTGGTGGCGGTTCTGTTCAAGGTGCATCGGCAGGTGGTGGCGGTATAGGTGGCGGTGGTTCTGCTGATAGTGGTAATGGAAGCGCAAATACTGGTGGTGGCGGTGGTGGTGGTATAAATTCAGGCGCACCAGCGGGCGGTTCAGGTGGTTCAGGAATTGTAATTATTAGCTATTCAAATACATTTGATAATGCCGTTTCTTTTAGTGGTGCATCATTTACCAATAGTGGTGGAAATAAAATTTACACCTTTAGCTCCTCTGGTTCAATTACGTTCTAAGGTAATTTATGAGTCATTTTGCAAAAGTAGAAAATGGAATCGTAACTCAAGTTATTGTTGCTACACAAGATGTTATTGATTCTGGTTTGTTTGGTACAGGATGGGTTAAAACCTCCTACAACACTTATGGAAACGTGCATCATGCACCTAGCCCTCCTGCTGCGCCAATGACTCCTGATGGTGGCACTCCACTGCATAAGAACTATGCTGGTATTGGTTATTCATGGGACGGCATAGGTTTTGCAGCGCCACAACCATATCCTTCATGGATTTTAAATCCAGTAACTTATTTATGGGAGGCACCAACTCCTCCAGGACCAGCTCCTACAACAGGTGGACCTTGGTTTTGGGATGAAGCTACATTATCTTGGATAGAGTGGATACAGCCATGAAACAGACTATAGAAGCTAGAACACTAGAAGGTGGACTAATTGAGCCACACCACGAAATAGAAGTGGTTTGTGCCGCCTGTGGTTACGACTTAGATAAAGCCGAGCTAGAGGCAGATACCTGCTCAGACTGCAACGCTCCTTTAAACCTCAGACAGCATATTTCTATTCATGCAACTTCAGTTCCAGCCGCTGGCGGAAAGGTGTTTTAAATTGAATCATGGCGGACGAACTGGGGTTGTCAGCAGGTGCTAAGGGCATCAGTGAAGGGATAAAGACTGGTCGAGAAGCTGGTAGGGAGATTGGCAAGAACATTGAAGAGGTACAGAAGGAAGCGGTAGATGTAGCCAAGCAGCAAGCAAATGCAAGGATTCGGGAACGTAGGGAAGCAGAATTACGGAAAGAGCGGGCGATATTCAAAGCCCTTGAGGAATACAAACACCGAAAGAAGATTTCGGACGAGGAATACCAATTACGGATTGACTTTATCAAGCAGCATGGCACGAAGGAGTGGCAGAAGCTAATAGACATCAAGACCGAGATTGAACGGCTAGAGAAGGAAGACCGCAAGTACTTTGATGCTGAGTTGTCAAAGGTTAAGTGGGTGCAGTTTTGGTGCTTTCTGGCAGCAGGTTGGATTGCTTATTTTATTGTATGGGGTGGTAAAAAATGATTCCATTAATGGCACTATTTGACGTTGGGATGAAAGTCCTAGACAAGTTTATTCCTGATCCAGAGGCTAAGGCAAAAGCTCAAAAAGAACTATTACAGATGCAACAAGAAGGTAGGTTGGCTGAACTTAATGCAGACAACATCGAAGCTCAAGAACTTACTAAGCGTCAAGAAGCAGACATGGCTAGTGATAGCTGGCTGTCTAAGAACATTCGTCCAGGTACGTTGGTATTTATTTTGACTACTTACACGACTTTTGCCATGATGTCCGCTTGGGATATAGAAGTAAACAACAACTATGTAGAACTGCTTGGACAGTGGGGTATGTTAATTATGTCTTTTTATTTTGGCGGGCGTACTCTGGAGAAGATTATGGATATGAAGAGGTCAAAAGATGAATCTAAGTGAGCACTTTACTTTTGAAGAACTAACTATCACAGACCATCGTGAGTTTGACAATACCCCAAATGTAGAAGAAACCGAAAATTTGACTCGATTAGCAGGGTTCTTAGAACAGGTAAAGACTGTGCTAGGTGGTAAGCCGATTATGGTTAACTCCGCCTTTAGGTCAGAAGCCGTGAACAATGCCGTTGGAAGTCGTAACACCTCACAACATCGTATAGGTTGTGCTGCTGACATTCGTGTACCAGGCATGACGCCAGATGAAGTTGTTAAAGCGGTAATTGCTTCTGGCATTGGGTATGACCAGATTATTCGTGAGTTTGACCGTTGGACACATATCTCAGTCCCTAACACAAAAGACATGACACCAAGGCGGCAAGCCCTTATCATTGACAAATCAGGAACACGTCAATACGTCTAAGGGTAAACCCGTGCCATTACAAAAATTACAGTTCAAGCCAGGATTAAACAGAGATCAGACCAACTACACCAATGAAGGTGGGTTCTTTGAGTGCGACAAAATCCGCTTTCGCTCAGGCTATCCCCAGAAAATGGGCGGCTGGCTTCGTTATGGTTTATTTACTGTGGTGGGAACCTGTCGGCAAGTCTTTAATTGGATCACGACCGCTGCGGATAATTACCTAGCTCTTGGAACGTCTAGAAAACTGTATATAGAAGCAGGTCAGACTTTATACGACATCACCCCTATACGGGCTACTTTTGTTTCTCCAACGACTAATGGCTGCTTTACAACGGTTAGTGGCTCTAAAACGGTTACGGTGACTATTTCAAGTCACGGTGCTACCAATGGGTCTTATGTCACGTTCTCTGGTGCTGTAGCGGTAGGCGGGATTACTGCGGCTAACCTAAATACTGAGTTTATTATTGCTTTTGTTGACTCTAACTCCTTTACTATTACAGCAGCCACAGCCGCTACTTCTTCTGCATCAGGTGGTGGTTCTTCTATTACCGCAGCCTTCCAAATCAATATAGGTAACGATGGCGGTGTTGCTGGATACGGCTGGGGCGCAGGTACATGGGGTACGGTTGGCTGGGGTTTAGGATCAGCTACGCCTGTTTATGCACCACAACGGGATTGGTTTTTACAAAACTTTGATGATGATCTAGTAGCTAATATTCGTGATGGAGCAATCTACTATTGGAAGTATTCTGGCGGTGTGGCGACTAGAGCCGCTTTGTTGTCTGCTACAACCATAGATGGTGTTGCTCCTGCTGATGTACCTACTCAGGCAATGCAGGTATTAGTTTCCCAAAACGATAAACACTTACTTTGTTTTGGTGCTACTCCGTTTGGGGGAGGGTCATTTGATCCCTTATTAATCCGTTGGGCAACCCAAGATCAGCCTAATGTCTGGACTCCGTTAATCACTAATTCAGCAGGATTTTTACGAGTTTCTCGTGGTTCTGCCATAGTCTGTGCTATCGCAACTCGACAGGAGATCCTTGTATATACAGAGGGAACCCTTAATTCCTTGCAGTTTGTGGGTACAACGGACGTCTTTAGCCTTTCAGAGCTTGCCGATAATATTTCAATCCTTAGCCCACGGGCGGTCGTTACTGTTAATAACACGGCTTATTGGATGGGGCATGATAAGTTCTATGCCTATGGCGGACGGGTAGAGACCCTGCCATGTACCATAAGAAACCACGTATTTGAGAACCTTAACTACGATCAAGCCGACCAGATTATCTCAGGAACAAACGAAGGCTGGAATGAGGTCTGGTGGTTCTACCCAACGGCAGATAGCCAGATTAATAACGCCTATGTGATTTACAACCACCTAGAAAAGATCTGGTACTACGGCACAATAGACCGCACTGCGTGGTCAGACTCGTCTTTAAGAGAATACCCCCAAGCACTAACTGCAACTTACTTCACAGGGGTTATGTCAGGCGGTACAACCCTAAATGTGACTGCAATATCCACAGGAACCCTGCAAGTAGGCTCAGTCATTACGGGTACTGGCGTGGCTACAGGAACTAAGATTACTGCTTTTGGCACGGGTACAGGCGGGGTAGGCACTTATACCGTCAATATCTCCCAGCTTGTAGTCCAAACTGCAATGACTGCCGACAGCATTATCTATAACCATGAGCAGGGTTTAAACGATGACACAACGGCAATGACCTCTTTTATTGCCTCATCAGACTTTGACTTAGTAGACGGGGATCAGTTCATCCTAACTAAGCGGATTATTCCTGACCTTAACTTTGCAGGTTCGACTGCCACTTTGCCTGCGGTCACAATGTTAATAAAACCACGGAACTTTCCTGGCAACGCATATTCCAACATCGAGACAGGCTCAGTAATTGAGACCTCGGTAGATATATACACCGAACAGATTTTTATGCGGGCAAGGGCACGGCAGATGGCGATTGAAGTTGAGTCGACCGACCTAGACGTACAGTGGCAATTAGGTAGTCCTAGATTGGATGGCAGACCAGATGGGCGTAGATAATGGGAATGCAACGGTTCCGTGCGCCAGCTTTACCTCTGGCTCCAGTCGATTACGACCAACAGCATATGTCTCAGTTAATTGGGGCTTTAAGACTTTATTTCACCCAACAAGACTCCAACGTGCCTTTACAGATGGATGGGCTACGGCTATTAAATTTAGCAACATCGGGGTACAATTTGCCAGAAGGCACAGTCTTTCGGGATGGCGAGTACTTAAAAATAGTCCTGCCAAACTTTGCCTATTTACAAGGTGTATCAGGAACGGGTAACGTAGGAACGGTAACGGTAACAATTTTATGATGAGGGTTCTATGGGTTTTTTTGATAGTCTAATAGACACACAAGCATACCAAGCGCAAACCCTTGCTAAACAAGGAAATCCGCCTGCTGCACTGCCGCAGACCATGCCAATGCCTATGGCTAAAGGTGGTCTTACCTCTGTCAATGAAAAGATTAAAGAAACTCAAACATTAAAGGTCATTGCAAATTACTTTAAAAATAAAGGCTTGCCTGTAGAACCAGCAATGGCTGGGGTTAAGAAAGAGATGGCAGCTGGCCTTCAGTTAATTCCGTTTGAAAGCTCAGTCATGGGGTTCAAACCATTAGGTAAAAACGTAGCTCAGATTCATTTCTTCACAGTCGGAACAATCAAAGATTTGGCTAATGATATGCGTTTCTTTTATAAGTTTTTAAAAGACAAAGGAATTAACACAGTCTATGACTCCATCCCAGCACCCATCACAATCCAAATGTTCCAACAGTTGGGTGCTAAGGTTATGCGGTCGGACAATCCAAAGTACAAGTTCAAGGCAAGTATATGACTGTAGTTGCAATGAAACCTAAAGAAACCTCTATGTTAGAGCAGAAGGTAAATACTTTATACGAAGCTGCCGTTGCTCAGCCTCAGATTCAGTGCGAAGAGAAACATCACTTTGGACCTAATATCTATATCAAAGAAGTGACCATGCCAGCAGGAGCCTTGATTATTGGCAAACCCCACCGCATGGAGCATCTCTGTAATATGGTTTCTGGTCGGATGATGATCCTACAAGAAGATGGCTCAACCAAAGAACTAGTTGCTCCTATGACTTTTATGGCTAAGCCAGGTAGGAAAGTGGCTTATATTATAGAGACCGTAGTTTTCCAAAACATCTATTCAACTCCTGAAACGGATATAGAAAAGCTGGAGAATATGTGTGTAGATAACTCAAAACCTCTATTAGAGGGAGGGAAATAATATGGCATTCGTGGCAACAGCAACATTAGTTGGAGGAACCGTAGGGCTAACTGGTTTAGCAGCCACTATTGGTGGTGGAGCATTGATTGGCGCTGGCGTAGGCGGTTTATACAGTGCCGTCACTGGCGATGGAGATATCCTAAACAGCATGCTTACTGGCGGTCTTATTGGTGGTTTTGGTGCTGGTATTGGAGGCGCTCTATTCCCTAATGCAGCCGCTGCAAGTGCCTCTCCTTTTGCTACTGCCGCTCCATTGACAGCACCTAGTACAACCACCGCTCTTACAACCGTTCCTGCAACGCAAACAGCAGCTCTAACAGGAGCAAATACACCAGCAGGCATTGGCGCTGCTAATTTAGAAGCATTAGCCTTGGCTGAAGGATCAACGACTGCTGGTATGGTTCCAGCAGCAAATACAGGATTAGCAGCTGAAACAGTGTTACCAGCCAGCATGCAATTTACACCACCAGTTTCAGCAGCGGGTCCAAGTGGAATGAAAATGCTTGGTTACGGATTAGCTGGAACTACAGCCTTATCTTTATTAGGTGGCAGACAAAAAGGAGGGGCTGGTCAGATGCCTGATCCTGGAATGATTCGACCATATGAATATACGTCTGCTCAAACACCATCGACTGGTATATACCCCGCCCCATACGCTACAGCACAGTACGATGCCTCTGGAAATCCAATTATGGACACTAGAGAACGCAATTACTTTGATCAGGGATTTGCTGCACTGCAACCCTATTCTGCTAAAACAGGAACACTCAATCCAAATCTACAACCAGAACCCGTTATGGCAGCACGAGGTGGTCAAGTAGACGATGAGATGGGTGGAGACTACTCTGCTATGGGAATGGATCAAGGCAATATGCAAAAAGGTCTATTTGGTCTTGGATACTCAAACGGTGGTGATATTGAAGCAGAGCAAAGAAAATTCATTATGCAGAACATCAAAGGAGCTTCTACTAAAGAATTAGAAAGAACCCTTGATGCTTTAAATGAACAAGATTTCTTGCGCAAAAACATGCCCGCCTACGCAGAGTCTATGAAGCCCTCTATTATGGGAATGATGGAAGGTGCGCAATTTAAAGATAGGATGACACCTCCAAATTTACAACAACAAGGTTTAAATATATCACCAACTGTTATTGATCCAGGAAGTGGCACTTATGGTGGGATTGCCTCCATAGCAAAGAATATTGACCCAAGAACTAGAGTAAACGCTATGGCGGATATTGAACGTGGTCCGTTTGATAGAACTGCCGCTGATTCGGTTCGTAGAGTTGGAGTAGGCTTAGATCGTCAAATTGGACGAGATGCCAACTTATCTGCGTTTTATGAGCAAGATCCGATGGGTAGAAACAAAATGGGTGGCGCCCGATTTACCCAACGCTTTGAACAAGGCGGATCTGTACAAAACTACGGCTTTGGTGGTTTAACAATGATTGACGATTTAATTCGACAAGCAGAGCAAGGTCAACAGGTACAAATTCCAAAGTATCAATTTAATCAAGGAACACAGCAATACAGTATGGCTAATCAACCTACGATGGGAACACCATCTTTGGGTGGATATCAATTTGATCCAAGCACGGATCGATATAAAACAACACAACCAATAACACAACCAATGGCAGCTGGCGGTATGACTAGCTTAGGAGGGTACTCAGATGGAGGACGGATGCTTAAAGGCCCTGGTGATGGTATGTCTGATGATATTCCTGGGGTTATTGGCAACAAACAGCCCGCACGATTGGCTGATGGTGAATTCGTTGTTCCAGCGGATGTAGTAAGTCATCTAGGTAATGGCTCTACGGATGCAGGAGCTAAACGTCTTTATGCCATGATGGATCAAGTACGTAAAGCTAGAACAGGAACTAAGAAGCAAGGTAAGCAGATTAAAGCCCAGAAGTACCTACCTGCATAAATGATACAGAGCGCCCAGTCAAATGAAGCTAAAGCTGTCGCACAAAAGTATTTATATGAACACGCTGGTGTTCAGCCTTGTGCAGATTTTCAAGCCATATTTTGGACCGATGCAGACAGTAACATCGAGTGGGTTATTGGCTATACAGCATTTATAGGAAAGACTTGTCAGATGCACATGGTTAATTTAAAAGGAGGCTATACACCCAAAGGGCTACTCTTTGCGGCATTTGATTATCCTTTTAACTTTCTAGGAATGGAAAAAACGTTTGGGATTGTGAATAGTTTAAATACCAAAGCTATGGAGTATGACAAGAAATTAGGGTTTAAAGAGGCTATCCGCTTTCCAGGCATGCACTGTGATGGCGGGGATTTAGTAGTTTTTGAAATGAATAAAGCTGACTGTCGCTGGATTAGGGAGCGGGTAAAACATGAAACAGAATTGGTCTCGTAGAGAATTAGAAGCCTTTGGCGAACCCCTAGGGGATAGCGTCACCCAGCGTAAGCTCGGTGGTGGATATATCTGTGGTGGCGGTGGTAAAGGCGGTGGTGGCGGTGGTAGCCCTCCCCCAGCACAACAGACTGTTACTCAAACCTCTATCCCTGAATATGCCCGCCCTTATGTAGAAAGCATGCTTGGCAAGTCTGAGGCGTTAACGGATATCAATCAGAATCCTTATCAAGCCTATGGCGGTCAACGAATTGCTGGGTTTAATCCTGTGCAGGAACAAGCATTTCAGAATGTTCAGAACATGCAGACTGCACCACAAATAGGTGCTGGAACTGCCTTAGCAGGAACAGCAGGATTGGGAGCAATAGGAGCAGGCGCAGACTATCGTGCTATGGCTACCAGCCCCCAAGCACAGGCTGCCTACATGTCTCCTTATATGCAAAATGTCGTAGACGTGCAAAAGAATGAGGCACTGCGGGATGCGCAGATGCGTAATGTTGGTGCAAATCTAGGTGCTGCCCGTCAAGGAACGTATGGTGGAGCTAGACAATTGTTAGGAGAACAAGAAAGAAATCGCAATCTCCAACAACAGATGGCTAATATTCAAGCCACTGGAACTCAAAATGCGTTTCAAGCAGCTCAACAGGCTCAACAGTTTGGCACGACCGCAGGACTGCAAGGTTATAACCAAGCAGCTCAGGCTGGCGCTACTTTGGGTCAGTTAGGGCAGACTCAGTTTGGGCAACAACAGGCTATTAATGCGGCTCAACAACAAGTTGGTGCTATCCAGCAAGCTCAGGCTCAGCAAGGGCTTGACTTGGCATATCAGGACTTCCTTAAACAGCGTAACTACCCATATCAACAGCTTGCCTTTATGTCCGATATGACACGAGGCATTCCCTTGTCTCAGTCTGCCCAACAGATTTATACAGCACCTCCAAGTGCAGTCTCCCAGCTTGGTGGTCTAGGTATGTCTGCCCTTGGTATCTACGGCATGTCAGGTGGATTTAAAGGAGCTAAAGGCGGTCCCGTTAAAATGGCGCAAGGCGGTTTAGCCTACGCTACTGGCGGTGACATTAAGACGATGACTACCGCTCAGTTGGAAGCGCTATTAGAAAATCCTGGACTTTCTCCTCTAGAAGTAGACATGGTTGAGCAACAGCTAATGTTGCGTCGACGCATGGCAATGAACCCCCAAACTGATGAAATCATGGCGCCAGCATTGCGTTCAGGTATTGCCAGTATTTCTACAGGGGAGATGGTTCCAGAAGAAATGGCTGGTGGCGGGATTATTGCCTTTAGTAAAGGTGGTTCTGGTGAAGCAAGACAAAGCTATCGTGAAAATTTAGAAAAAGAAGTTTTAGATACTATTAAACGTTTAAAAACTGAAGATCCATTTAAAGAAGCACGAGCACAAGAAGCTGATATTCGTTCACAAATGGCAGAAAGTAAAAGAATGGCCCCCTATGCTGCTCTTACAATGGCTGGCTTAAGAACCATGCAAGGTACATCACAAGACCCATTAAGTAATTTTGGAGCAGGTGGAGAAGAAGGATTTAAATCTTATGCTAGAAGTAAAGCAGAAGAAAGAGACTTAGGAAAAATTCTATTACAGCAAGGTGTTGAAAGAGAGAAGTCTAAATTTGC
>Ga0247834_1005985_pt1 | contig 13971 bp, 14 predicted proteins | sample LaCruzMarch2015__8_FD_187118 | JGI IMG/M metagenome (GOLD analysis project Ga0247834, IMG submission 187118) | Freshwater microbial communities from meromictic Lake La Cruz, Castile-La Mancha, Spain - LaCruzMarch2015_12m | ecosystem: Environmental > Aquatic > Freshwater > Lake | place: Spain... | reverse complement strand
TCTGCCTTTCTTAGCGGAGAGACTGCGCGTGTGCTATCAAATTGATCCCTATTTGATAAAGATGCAGCAACGCTATCTGGCGAGCTAGCCTCTAAACCCCTTGATTTATCCTCTAAATCTCGCCTTATTGCCCTGGCGTTAATATCTGCCTGGAGCCAAATCTTTAGATTTGCAGTAGGTGCGACAACAGTTCCAATGTCTCTGCCTTCAACAACTATTCCGTTCTTTGCGCTCTCAATAATATTTCTCTGCAGCGCTACTAATTCTTTTCTTAGCTCCGGCCAACTACTAACCCTTGAAACAGCCGAAGTGACTTCTGCGCTTCTTATCGCCTCAGATACATCTACTCCCCCACATAGCGTGATTGGATTACTGGGATCGGTTTTAAAAAGGATTGGAGAACTCTTAAAGGCCACTAATAATTCATCTGCGCTATCTATTGCTTTCTCAATTGCAAGCCAAGTAGCTGCGCGATAAAGGGCGCCAGTATCTAGATATAACCAACCAGCTCGCTTAGCAATAGCTTTTGCAGTGGACGATTTTCCAGATCCACTGGGACCATCCATCGCAACTACTACTGTCATCGGCGATGAACCTTCCAATCTTGCTTCTTTAGGTGAGCCTCAACTCGCTCGCCATCTTCAGGAGAGAAGGCTAGTGTGATTAAACCACTTTCTTGACCGGGTGAATGCTCAATTGATAAATCTTCAATATTGGCCTTGATTTGAGCGCATTCAGTAAATAGTTGACTTAGAGCTCCTGGTTCATCTTTGATGACTACTAATAGATAGAGATAATTTCTTGGTTTGGCGCCATGTTTGCCAGAAACTTTTGCTCGTCCTGAATTTCCCTTTAGAAAGAGAGTCTTAATCTCTTCTTGTTTAGATTCAGAAATTGCGCCTTTAAGTTCGAGCGCTTTGGCAATGAATTGATCGAGAGTGCTTAGAACTTCATCCTTATTTTCTAAAAGTATCTCGCTCCAAAGCGCCCCATCACTTCCAGCAATTCTGGTCATGTCTCTAAGGCCCTGTCCTGAGAGCTCAAGACCTGCGCCTATATCTTGAATTTCACTTGCTATTAGCGTGGATGCGATTTGAGGAAGGTGAGAGATTCTGGCCATTAAATGATCGTGCTCTCTGGCGCTCATTTCATAGCTACTAGCCCCAAGAGCCTGAATTAGCTCTTTTGACATTGCAATGGCGCGGGCAGAAGTCTTGGTAGTTGGAGTAATAATCCACGCCCTGCCATTGAAAAGATCTGCTTGAGCTGAAGATGCCCCTGAAACTTGGCGACCGGCCATTGGATGAGTTCCAACAAATCGTTCTGAAAGCGCCGGTAATGCATGTATCTCTTGTATAAGGTTAGTTTTAACACTACTTACATCTATAAATATTGATTTAGGGTTTGTAGCAAATTCTGCCTTTAGCGCACTCACAACAGATGCTGGCGGAGTTGCGATGATGACTAGATCAAATTCTCTTCTCTCTTCACCCTCTGCCTTTAAATATGGCGCAAGGAGATCTTTGGCAAGAGCTAAAGCTTTCTGATCGGCATCATCTATGGATACAAAGACTCCTTGATGCGCAAGAGCTAGCGCAATTGAGGTGCCAATCAAGCCAGCACCAACGATTTTTACTGACCGAATCTGAGGAGAAGCTTGCGCATTCATCACTGAGCTATATCTTTGCGAAGGGTAACCGCACCGCGAAGGTAAATATGTGAAATTTGATCCTGGCTCAGCTTTGTGTGGCAGTGGAGCATCAAACGAATAGTTCTTGGAAGGCTTGTTGGCACAGCCATCTCGACCGCGCAGATTAAAGGAACTTTCTCAAGGCCCATTGCTCTAGCTGAAGCAGCCGGAAAATCGCTAACCAGATCTGGAGTGCAGGTAAAAAGCAGAGAGATCAGATCGGTAGTATTGAGTTTATTGGCCTCAAGAATTTTTGAAACTAGTTCCACGACAGCCTCTTGCATCAAGACCGGATCATCACGGTCTATCTGAATAGCTCCTCGTATTGCTCGCACGAACACTTGTAGATTTTACCCGTCTTACCCTCTCTCTCGTGGGAAGCCGTTATAGTGTTTTATCGACTTATATCTATCTCTGTTTCAGCGATCTCGCTAGACATTATCGACAATTTCTTGGAGGCAGAGGATTCAGCGCAAATAACCATATATCGATTTTCGAGGCTAGTGATGAGGTCAGTAATGTCGACATATCAATGATTTCTACCCGTACAAAAAACGTTATATCGATAAAGCAGTATTTACGAATATCAATAAATAGATAAAACTTTTAAACAATTAAGTTGTTTATAGATTTGTAATTTCAACTTCATTTAACGCTCGCCATTTGCCACTTGGTAGCTCCCCCAGCTTTATCGAACCAAAGGCTGTTCTGATCAAGCGAATAACTGGAAATCCAATCTCATCAAAGATTCTTCTAACCACATGATTTCTTCCTTCATGGATGATGATTTCGGTAAAACCACCGAAACGGTTGACTGCCAAAGGGCGAGCTAAACCATCATCCAATTCAACCCCCCTAGAGAGAAGATCGAATGCTGCCCTTGGCAGAGTTTCCTCTGTGGCAACGAGATAGGTCTTCTTCACTTCAAAAGATGGATGAGTGGCTTCATGGGCCCATTGGCCGTCATTGGTAACAATGATTAAGCCCTCACTCTCCTTGTCTAGGCGCCCCACATGAAAAAGGCGCTCTTGCCAGTCAAGGAAATAGTCACTTAGGCAGGGACGAGCCTCTGGGTCTGACATGGTGGACAAAACACCCAACGGTTTATGAAATGCAAGATAAGTTTTGGTCTTTACCGCTGTAATCGTTTCATTATCAACTTCAACTTTAGTCTTTATCGGGTCTATTTTTAGTCCTTGAATGCGGATTACCTTGCCATCTACCTTCACGCGGCCCTGCTCAATGAGTTCTTCGCAGGCTCTACGGCTAGCTACGCCACAATCGGCCATAAACTTTTGAAGTCTTACTAGTTCGGCCATAGCGGCCCATCCTACTCACTCAGTGAGAGAAGCAATTACCTCATCTAAGCCATCGATATTAGGCAAGAAGGGCGCTAAAGCTGGAAGATCTTCGACGCGATTGAGTCCGATTCTTTCTAGGAAGTAATGGGTAGTTCGATAAAGAATCGCTCCAGTTTCATGCTCAATTCCGCACTCCTCCACTAGCCCTCTAGTCACAAGAGTCTTCATAACAGCCTCCACATTAACCCCGCGGATTGCTGAGACTCGAGCCCTTGAAATCGGTTGGCGATATGCAATCACAGCAAGTGTTTCCAGAGCTGCCTGTGTGAGTTTTGCTTGCTGGCCATCCAAGACGAATTTTTCAACCAGCGGCGCTAAGTCAGGATGGCTATAAAGGCGCCACCCACCGGCGATCTGCTTGAGAGTGAAGCCTCTTGCTTGCTCTTCATAGGAGGCTGCAAGAGCATTGAGCGCTTCAAGTATCTGCTCAGTTGGCGCTTCGATTATCTGGGCCAGGACTACTTCTGAGACGGGTTCTTCGACAACCATCAAAATTGCCTCAATTGAACGTTCCAGTTCCCGATTAGACATTTTCGCCCACTTCTTCTACCCCGTCTTCGCCTGATTCAACTAGAGAGGGGCGATCAAACTCATCACTGACCCTAATATCTCCTTCAACGCTTCCAACCCAGGTTATCTGTAGCTCTCCTAGGGCAACAACTTGTTCAAATCTGACCGATCCCTCTTTGAAGAGTTCAAGAAGGGCGAGAAATCTAGCAACGACAACTAAGGTATTTGCTGCATCACTTACCAAGGCCCTAAAACTCATTATTTTATGCCTTCTTAAGGATGATACAACCCCAAGGGCCTCAGCGGCCACACTAACTAGCGGCAGGTGGAGGTGCTCCACTGAGAGGGTTGGCGCGGTTTTGGGAGTAAGAACGCGGTTTGCGATAGCTGCAAATCTCTCTGGAGTAACGCCAATTAAAACCTCAGGCAGTAGAGCGGCAAAAACTGGATCGAATGAGACTGAGCGGGCGAAGGTCTTCTCCTGTTCAACGATGCGCTCGGAGAGGATGGATGCAATCTCTTTAAAGGCGCGATATTGCAAGAGGCGAGCAAAGAGCAGGTCGCGAGCTTCAAGTAGTGCAAGATCTTCTTCATCATCAATCTGGCCGGATGGCAATAATCGAGCTGCCTTTAGGTCCAATAAAGTAGCGGCAACAACTACGAATTCACTGGCATGATCTAATTTCCAGCCTGCTTCAGTTTTCTCTAATTCACGGATATAGCTGATAAATTCATCTGTAACTGTGGCAATTGCGACATCGGTGATATCCATTCGATGTCTTGAAATGAGCTGTAGCAATAAATCAAAGGGTCCATCGAAGTTTTCTAAGTGAACCGAGAAACCCGCAATTCTTCCCTCACTAATACTTCGCGCAGGGGAGGCTAAAGTATTACTTGAGGGTTGCGCAGAAACTTCATTCATAGTCTGGCAAGTCTATGCGTGTCGCAGCTAATATCGCGATAAGCGGTGGTTAAAGTCTGGCCATGGCAAAAAGTGCTTCAGAGATATCTCGCTTGAACGCTAAATCGACATTTTCAAAAGCTGATTCTGAAATTGTCACATCATCTTCAGTATTGGGAAAGCCTGCTAAGGATTTTCCATATCCAGCGCCATTAACAGAACATGGCGATGCCAAGATTATCTCCGTTGTTAATCAAAAAGGTGGCGTTGGTAAAACCACAACAACAATTAATCTCGGCGCGGCATTTGCAGAACTTGGAAGAAGAGTTCTACTAATTGATTTTGATCCACAGCACTCACTCTCGATTGGTCTTAATGTCTCAACCAGAGATATCGAAGGATCTGTCTATAACCTGCTTATGGATGAATCAACGCAGGTATCAGATTTCCTTCTAAAAACCAGCGTTCCTGGCATGGATATGATCCCAGCCCATGAGGATTTGTCTGGCGCTGAAGGTGGCTTGGTAAATGTGATTGCTCGCGAAAAGATTTTAAAGCGAATTCTTTCTACTGTTACCGACTTTTATGATGTAATTCTCATTGATTGCCAGCCATCACTTGGCCTTCTAACTGTTAATGCCCTCACCGCATCACGCTGGGTTTTAGTGCCCCTGGAATGTGAGTATTTTGCGCTTAGAGGTGTGGCTCTCCTTGATGACATCATCAAGAAAGTAAAGGCCAATACCAACCCTGAAATCGAGCTTCTAGGAATCTTGCCAACTATGTTTGATAGAAAGACTGTCCATAGTCGCGAGGTTTTAGAGCGAATCAGTGAAGCTTTCCCAACTCAAGTGTTTGATACCACTATTGCTAGAACTGTTAGATTTCCAGAGACAACTGTTGCTGGAGAACCAATCACTTCATATGCAAGCTCCTCAGTTGGAGCTGCTTCTTATCGCAGACTTGCCAGAGAAATAATTGCCAATGGAGGGGTTCGATGACAAGACGTATTAGTTTGCCTGGAGCAGATGAGCTCTTTAGAAAGACAACTCTTAGCGCAGTTCCAGATCAAAGCGTTGAGGAAGTTGAGGTCTCTCATACCAATCGGCCAACAACTGCAACTGTTGCAAAGGCTGCTCCTAAGTCAACTGGCGTTAGACAAACTCCAAGACGTCGCGCAACTGGTTTAGATAAAGGACCATCAGGACGTGAAAAACATGATGAGAAAATTACCGTTTATCTTTCACCTGAAGAGCTTTTTGATTTAGAGCAAGCAAGACTTCACTTACGAGGAGATCTCGGCCTTGCAGTTGATAGAGGTCGAATCGTCCGTGAATCTCTTGCAATTGTGATTGCAGATTTAGAAGCAAAGGGCGATCAATCAATTATTGCTAGAAGACTTAGAGGCAGATAGCTCTACTTTGATCTTGGGTGAGCACTTGCATAGCTCTCACGTAATTTATCGATTGTTACCAAGGTATAAATCTGCGTAGTTGTTACCGAGGCATGTCCTAGAAGATCTTGCACCACTCTAATGTCGGCTCCCCCATCAAGAAGATGGGTTGCAAAGGAATGCCTAAAACCATGAGGAGAAATTGCCTCATCTAGCCCCGATCTCTTTGCCGCATCAATAACAATCTGCCAGGCGCTCTGGCGCGAAAGGCGAGTTCCTCTTTTTTCATTAAGAAAGAGGGCTTCTTCCTTTAGATTCTTAGCAAAGACTGGACGGGATCTCGTTAGATATTGATCAAGTGCCAATCTGGCATAACTTCCAACCGGGACTAGACGCTCCTTTCCCCCTTTGCCTCGAACTCGAATAGTTATGGCCTCAACACCCTCTTGGCTATTTTGAGAAATATCGGATCGATTTAAAGCAATAATCTCGCTTACTCGTGCCCCTGTTGCATAGAGCAGTTCCAGTATCGCCCTATCTCTAATTCCCGATAAATCATCGGCGCAGCTATTAATAAGTGTTGCAATCTGATCAATATTTAAAGCTTTAGGTAATCTCTTAGCGCTTCGTGGCACAAGTATCTCTTTAGCAATACTTTCAACGCCGCTTTCTTTGGCTAAAAATGCAAAGAGACTTCTCAAAGTAACAGCATTTCTAGCAATACTTGATTCATTTAGATTTGCCTCTCTTAATGTGTGAAGAAAGGCAGCTACATCACTTGGAGTGATACTAGAAAGTACTTTCTGATTTTGATTTAAGTAGTTGAGAAACTTCTCTAGATCTCTTCTATAAGATGAAAGAGTATTCTTAGCAAGCCCTCGCTCTATTGCGCAATGATTGAGGAATATTTCAATCGAGGATCTATCATCCACGTTCTAGCGCGGCCTTAATTAGGCCAGCAAAGAGTGGATGGGCTCTAGTCGGCCTTGATCTAAATTCTGGGTGAGCTTGAGTTCCCACATAGAACGGATGAACCTCTCTTGGAAGCTCAACAAATTCAACTAGATTCTCATCTGGCGATGTTCCGCTAAAAACTAACCCTGCTCCACTTAACTCTTTGCGATAGGAGTTATTGACTTCATAGCGATGTCTATGACGCTCTGATACTTCAGGGGCTTGATAACAACTCTCGACAATTGAGCCTTTGGTAAGAATTGCTTTATAGAGTCCAAGGCGCATCGTTCCACCCATATCAGCCTCGCCATTTACGATTTTTACCTGACTTGCCATTGTTGCGATAACTGGCGCATCAGTATCTGGGTCGAATTCAGCAGAGTTAGCTCGCTTTAATCCAAGTACGTTTCTAGCTATCTCGATGACCATACATTGCAGACCTAAACAAAGACCTAGCACTGGAATCTTATTTTCCCTTGCATACTTAAGAGCTCCGAGCTTTCCTTCAATACCTCTCACTCCAAAGCCGCCCGGAACACAGATTGCATCTACCTCGCTTAAGTTTGCCTTTGCTCCAGCATCTGTTGCGCATTCATCACTTGCAACCCACTTAATTTCAACCCTAGCGTTATTTGCAAAGCCGCCAGCTCTTAGCGCTTCAGTAACTGAAAGATAAGCATCTGGAAGATCGACATATTTACCAACTAAAGCAACTTTTACGCTACGGGCAGGGTTATGGACTCGCTCAAGTAGTGAATCCCATTGCCCCCATTTAACTTCATGGGCCTTTAGATCAAGCCTTCTGACGATATAGGAATCAAGTCCCTCGCTATGGAGCACTTTTGGAATGTCATAAATTGATGGAGCATCAACTGCTGCCACAACTGCCTCTAAGTCGACGTCGCACATAAGTGAAATTTTCTTCTTAACGGCTTGCGGGATTGGTCGATCTGAGCGAAGAACTATGCCATCTGGCGATATTCCAATAGAGCGGAGAGCTTGTACTGAGTGCTGTGTTGGCTTTGTCTTTAACTCTCCTGAAGGACCGATATATGGAACCAGTGAGACATGAAGATAAAAGACGTTATCCCTACCAACTTCTTGCCTGATCTGTCTTGCTGCCTCTAAAAATGGCAGAGATTCGATATCGCCAACAGTTCCACCAACTTCAGTGATGACTAGATCTATATCAGGAGCTGCCATTGCTCGAATGCGCTCTTTAATCTCATTGGTGATATGAGGAATTACCTGAACCGTTTCACCTAGATACTCGCCATGGCGCTCTCTTGCAATAACTCTCTGATAGATCTGACCAGTTGTGACATTGGCTGAACCATGAAGGTTGGTATCTAGGAACCTTTCATAATGTCCGATATCTAAATCTGTCTCTGCTCCATCATCGGTGACAAATACCTCGCCATGCTGAAAAGGATTCATTGTCCCTGGATCAACATTGATGTAGGGATCAAGCTTTTGCATGGTGACTCTAAGGCCGCGGGCTACAAGCAGGCGACCTAAACTAGATGCGGTAAGACCTTTACCAAGACTTGAGGCGACTCCGCCGGTGACAAAGAGATGTTTGGTCACATGAGGGGCGGTCATGGAAGGCAAACTTATCAGCCAACATCGCTGAAGCGTAAATTGAGCAGCTCCCGAGCGTGATCTTGGGCGTGTTCTGATTTTTCAATGCCTGAGAGCATTCGAGCAATCTCGATTTCACGCTCTTGTTCACTTAAGGATTTGATTGAAGTAGATGATAAAAGACCGTTGCTATCTTTCTCAACCAAGATGTGATTATCAGCCCAGAGCGCAACCTGTGGCAGGTGTGTAACCACAATTACTTGTGAATTCATAGCAAGCTTTCTTAGCCTCTTTCCCACTTCAAGTGCTGCTCTACCACCAACGCCAGCATCAACTTCATCAAAGACATATGTGCCAAGTGGATAAGAGCCAGCTAGAACAACTTCAAGTGCCAACATCAAACGCGATAGCTCTCCTCCACTTGCAGCCTTTGATACTGCGAGAAGCTCCCCGCCGCTATGAGCGGTAAATAGCATGAAAACTTCATCTAGCCCAAAGGGTGAGAAATGATCATCACTACTTCCATCTCTACTTTCCATTCTTACTTCAAATAGCGCTTTAGCCATAGCAAGTTCCACTAACTCTTTAATAACAGATGAGGAGAGCTTTTTTGCCGATTGCGCCCTAAGTGCGCTTAGCGTCTTTGCTGCTTCTAAAAGCTTTGCTCGCAATCCCTGGAGCTCTCTGCCCATTTCAGCTAAACGATCATCTCCCCCACTTAAATCCTTTATTCGATTCTTTGCTCCCTCTGCTTTCACAACAGCTTCAGCTAGCGCCTCGTTCTTATCACTTGATTTGCCATACTTTCTGGCAAAAGAGCTTAAAGCAGCTCTACGGCCTTGAGCCAACTCCAGGGCTTGAGGATCTGCGGAGAGTGAATCTAAATACCTATCAAGATCTGAGGCCGCATCAATTAAGTCAAAGAGTTTCTCTGAAATGGCATCTGCAATTTGGTCCAATTGAGCATCTCGACCTTTGGCACCGGTTAAAGATTTCTTAGCGCTATGCAATGAATTTAAAGCTCCCGCTTCTTCATCTGAGAGCGCTTGTTGGGCACCAAGTGAGGCAATCCTTAAATCTTCAACGCTTTCAAGCTTTGAAATCTGAGCTTCTAGCTGGGATAGCTCGGAGCTTTGTGGCTTTAATTTGGCAAATTCATTTACGAGCTCTTCAAGTGATTTAATCTCGCTATCTCTATCACCTAAAGCTTTCTTAAGTTCTGCTATCTCTTTGCGTAGCACTTGGTAGTTCTTCAGCGCCTCTTGATAAGCAAGGAGAGCTATTGAAAGTCCTTGACCTGCAAAGATATCTAGAATCTCCCGCTGCTTATTTGCCTTTGTGAGTACTAAATTTGCATGCTGGCCATGAATTTCAATTAGTTGGTCTGCAAATGAAATTAGAGTGCTAGCAGTTGTAGCAGAACCCGATAGTTGAGCTTTTGATTTGCCATCTCTTCCCAACTGTCTTGAAAGAAGGATTGCTGATTCTTCAATCTCAGGCTCATGGTCTTGAATGAGTACTTTTAACTCTTCACTGATTTTCTCTGGCAATCTAAAACGTCCGCTTACTACCGCTCTCTCCTGGCCTTGCCTAATGTAATCAGCATCAGCCTTCTGTCCTAGGATCAAGGAGAGGGCATTTAGAAGCATTGTTTTTCCAGCTCCAGTTTCACCGGTAATTACGTTAAAGCCCTCTTTAAACTCAATCGTTGCGCTATCAATTAGCCCAAGTGAGCGGATATTGATTTCTTCTAAGAGTGAGCCTTTACGCTCGCTCTTTTTACTCACCGCGCCAGCCATCAACGGGTAACTTAAATTTGGCAACAAGGCGATCAGTAAAAGGCGCTGCATCAATATGGGCTAGGTTTATATAGCTTTTATCCGAGGTTAGAACAACTCGATCCTTTTCTTTCAAGGCAAATTTGCGAAGACCATCAGCTGATAGAACGCCCTCATCACTTTCAACATCGATGGCAATTTCTGAATCTGCGCCAATAACCATCGGATCTGAGAAGAGCGCGTGAGCGGCAAGTGGCAGAAGAACAAGTGCTTCAACCTCTGGCCAAACTACTGGGCCCCCAGCGCTAAAGGCATAGGCAGTTGATCCTGTTGGCGTTGCACAGATAACTGCGTCGCAGCCCCATCTTGAAAGAGGTCTGTGATCAACTTGAACGAAGAGTTCAATCATCGCTTCGGTGCTTCGCTCAACTGTTACTTCATTAAGTGCCCAGCCTTTATTTACTAACTCATCGCTTCTAAATACTTCATAAGCAAGCGTCATACGCTTTTCAGTCTTATATTTCTTATCTCTAATGGACGAAATGATCTCTGCCTGACTTGGTTTTCCAATCTCTGCTAGAAAACCAACATGTCCTAGATTAATGCCTAACACTGGAATATTTGATCCATGTATCTGTTCTGCCCCACGCAAAATAGTTCCATCGCCGCCGAGGACTAATACCAATTCAATCTCGCTATATCTCTGACTTACTTCATCACCTTTAACTTGAGTAACTCCAGAAACTCCAGTATCTACTCTTGAAATAAAGGTAAAACCTTCAGAGCTAAGAGTTTTAATAATAGATGCAGCAAGCTCTTTTGCTGCAGGGCGAGTTGGATGAAGGACAAGTAGAACTTCGCGCTTTGCCATCTACTGCGGCCCTTTCGTTATTGCCAGCTCTAACTCTTTATCTGAAATCATCTCTGCTCCAGATTTAAGCCAGAGAAAATATTCAACATTTCCAGAAGGCCCTGGAAGGCAACTGGCCACTACTCCAACGGTACCCAAACCTGCATCAAAGGCGCTCCTTGCAATATCGCTAACTGCAGCCTTTCTCAGCTCTGGATCTCGCACGACTCCCCCGGCTCCCAATCGCTCTCGCCCAACTTCAAATTGAGGCTTAACCATAAGGAGAAAATCTGCTTGACTCTTGCTCACCGAGAGCAGAGCGGGGATAACTAGGGCTAGTGAAATAAAGGAGAGATCAGCAACCACCAAATCAACGCTCTCTTTGATGATCTCGCTACTTAGAGTGCGCACATTGGTGCGATCATGTATCTCAACTCTTGGATCATTTCGAAGTTCCCAAGCAAGCTGTCCATAACCGACATCTACAGCGATGACCTTTGCTGCCCCCTTCTTAAGTAAGACATCGGTAAACCCACCAGTTGATGCTCCAGCATCAAGAGCGGTAACCCCGCTAACTCTTATTTCCTTAAAGGCATCAAGTGCTCCCACTAATTTATACCCACCTCTTGAAACATAATCATCTCTCTTGCCAGCAAGTGTTATTGAGGTTTCTGGGTCGACCTGCGTAGCTGGCTTTGATGCCGGGATTCCTCGGACTAGAACTGATCTTGCCTCAATTAAATCAACAGCATCTTCTCTAGATCTAGCAAGGCCTCGTCTAACTAACTCAGCATCTAGGCGGGTTCTCATTTTTCTAACTAATCTAAGTGGATGAGGTAGTTGGAATTTCTTAAGCTTGACTCTGGCTAGAAATACCTTCAACATGAGTTAGCGCTGCTGATAGATCCTGATTAACTTGATCAAATAGCCCGACATGTTCACCAAGGGGAGCAAAGGCAATCTCATTTATTCTCTTCTTGATAGCTGAGATCTGCTCTAGATTCTCTACATTCTCACTCATTTTTTCTTACTCACACTCTTCTTAGAAGCGCTCTTCTTAACTGGAGCACTTTTCTTCACTGGCTTAGTTGCCCTTGGGCTTGTTACAAGTCTTGTCTTTAATAGCTCAACTTCTCTTGCTAGTCGATCTAAATCTTCTTGTTTAGCAAAACCCATCTTCTTAACACTTGTCCTTACCTCTTCTTCAACACGAGTTTTAATCGCCTCGCTGCTCTCCTTAGCCCAATGATTGAGGGCGGCTGCAATTTCTTGTGGGCTCTTCTCCCCTGATGATAGTTTGGTTAGGTAGGTACGAAGTGCTGATAAAAGATCATTTGCCATAGGTCAACGATAGCCAATGCTTGGCCTCTTAGCCTTCTATCCCAGAACTTGGCTCACTCTTGAGATACTTTGCTCTAAATTCCTCCGCCTCACCTGCGCGTCCAGCTGCAATTAAGGCCTGGATATATGCGCCTTGAAGTTTGGCAGCAAAGCTGGCATCGCTAAGTGTTAGTTCAGGACAGGTTAGCGTCACAACAGCTGCATCACTTTGACCTAGCGCGCTTCTTGCCCCAGCAGCCGCAATGCGAAGCTCTACTCGCTCGCCCTGGGTAAGTAGTTTGGGATCGATAGAACCTGCAATTTCAAGGGTTTTACGGGGGTTTCCAAGGGCAAGCTCTGCATGGGCTAGATATGGCAGAGCAGATTGAGAGCCTGAAATTCTTATCGCCGCCCTTAACTCTTTTTGAGCAATTTCATACTTTTGGAAATTAAGCGCTGCAATTCCTGCCCGCTCTCTAACAATTGCAACTCGCCCTGCTCTAAATACTGCTGCTTGGCCATGCCAAAATGCTCGCTCTGGATTACTTTCAAGAAATAGATTTATACAAACTAAATGCTTTGCAACAACCTCACCGTTTTCAGCAGCTAATGTGCCGAGTGCAAATGCATCTCTCTTCTCTAGCTCTTTTCCAGTTACTTCAAGTGGAATATCAGGTTCTGCAAATTTTCTTACTCTTCTGTTTTCCTCGCGCAAATCACTTCTCTCGCGACCAACTCCACCTCTTGCCGGTCTTGGACCACTTCTATCTGAACCTCTGCGATCGGTAGGTTTTCTATCGCTAGGTTTTCTATCGCTAGATTTTCTATCGCTAGGTTTTCTTGATGAAGGCCTGCGGTCAGAGCTCTTGCTATAGGGAGGTCTTGCAGGTCTTTCAACCATTAGCTCCTCCTAACTTTTTTTCTTACTACTTGAAATTCTATGGCGGGGATGAAAAGAAAAAAGGGGCCGCAGTAAACTGCAACCCCTCGTTTCTAATATAAGTCCGGCGGCGTTCTACTCTCCCACAAGGTGACCCGTGCAGTACCATCGACGCTGAGAGGCTTAACTTCCGGGTTCGGAATGGGACCGGGTGTTTCCCTCTCGCTATGACCGCCGAAACGCTATTGAGATGTCAATCAAAACCATTAATCAAATATCTTTCGATCTTTGATCTGGTTCCCGACCGTATCTCGGGAACCACACAGTGGACGCGTAGCAACTTTGTAGTTAAATCCTCGGCCTATTAGTACCGGTCAGCTCCAAGGCTTGCGCCTCTTCCACTTCCGGCCTATCAACCCAATAGTCTCTTGGGGGCCTTACTTGGTAAACCAATGGGAAACCTAATCTTGAAGCGAGCTTCCCGCTTAGATGCTTTCAGCGGTTATCTCTTCCGAATGTAGCTAATGGGCCGTGCTTCTGGCGAAACAACCCACACACTAGAGATTCGTCCGTCTCGGTCCTCTCGTACTAAAGACAGCTCTTCTCAAGTTTCCTACGCACACAGCGGATAGGGACCGAACTGTCTCACGACGTTCTGAACCCAGCTCGCGTGCCTCTTTAATGGGCGAACAGCCCAACCCTTGGGACCTACTCCAGCCCCAGGATGAGACGAGCCGACATCGAGGTGCCAAA
>Ga0247834_1005981_pt1 | contig 13977 bp, 12 predicted proteins | sample LaCruzMarch2015__8_FD_187118 | JGI IMG/M metagenome (GOLD analysis project Ga0247834, IMG submission 187118) | Freshwater microbial communities from meromictic Lake La Cruz, Castile-La Mancha, Spain - LaCruzMarch2015_12m | ecosystem: Environmental > Aquatic > Freshwater > Lake | place: Spain... | reverse complement strand
TGTTCGTAACGATAGGAGCATTCCAATCAAAGTAAATATAAGCCGTATTTTCTATGGTACTTCCAACTGGATTTCCATTGTTTTCTTGGATTCGGTAAACTAAATGCCCGTGACTTGCAGGTTCGTTTGTTGTGGAATCTGCTAACCATATGGAAGGAAATTCAAAACGCAGTATTCCATTCCCTAAATTAACTATTTGAAGGTTGTGGGTAGCTTCAATAAGACTAAAAGTGGACCAGTCAAGGTTTGCATCTAAGGTGTCGAGTATGTACACATTTTGAGCTGGAGCTGTGCCTGTATTTTGAAAACGTATGGTATAGGTTAGGTTATCAATGATATTAATATCAATTATTTCAGGAGAAATCATCTGTTGGTCATAGAGAACTTCTCTTACCACTACTTTGTCGTTTGGATCATAGCTGTTTCCGATAATTTGCGATAAAGAACCATTGTTGTTCTGATTGGAACAATCATTAATACTCCCAGTGGGGGTAATGGTAGAGGTAAACATATGATTGGTTCCATTCGCGATACCAGCACCAACCTGAAAAGTAATTACATCATTAAGGTTAAAAACGCTTGAACCAGCATTCAAATTCCATGTAATTGTGTTGCCAGCTACTACATATCCGGGATTAAAAATGGAGGCTGTGTTTAAAGTTACACCTGCAGGGAAGCTGAGTGTTAATGCATAGGTACCAACATTGGTAAAGCCATAACTTCCCCAATTTAGTTTTATGTAGGCTGTAGTATTTTGATAATAACCTATCCATGGTGTTACCGTCGTCCACATATCCCCGCATGGATTGGCAACACCACAGGTTATTGCAAAGTTCCCAGGATTAGGAGGTGCATTGTTAGCGCCCACTAAGGTTATGATATTGTTATTCATGGTGTATCCGTTTGCGGCAAGCCATTGTTGGTTTACAGCGGCCATTACATAGTTAACATTGGAAATTGCACCACAATAAATGAAGTAACCATTGGTATCAGAATAAACCGTTACCGTATTTGCTCCACCTTGATTTTGAGAAGTCAAAGTAATGGGAGCGCCAGTAATTGGGTTTTCGTTATTATCCATGGTACCATTTCCATTTGCATCACAAAACACAAATCCTGCGTAGCAATTGGTATTTCCAGGGTTGTTTCCACAATTAATAGCAAAATTGCTGACTGCAGGAGGAATTCCTAAGTTGCAACCAACATTGATGATTGTTTGAAGGTTTGGATTTAAGGTATAGCCGCTAGCAGAAAGCCAATTAGCATTTACAGATACAATTGAAGGTTGTCCTGCAGTACCTGAGTAAGAAATTGTGTAAAAACCTGTGTTGTTTGTATAACCAGTGTAAGTAATCCCATTGGATACGAGGTTTACTGGAGCATTTATTATGGGAATGTCCCCTGCATTATATATACCATTCGCATCGGTATCACAAAATACCTGTCCACCCATACACATATAATTATTTCCCTGACATCCAATTGTATAATTGATGGTGTCAATTGCAAAGGTTTGGTTGGCAGGATTATAAACTGTTATTGAAATTGGAAATGTTCCCGAGGAAAGATAAGTATGACTTATTGGCGGATTGAAATTAATTAGGGTTCCTGAAGTTGATGTTCCAGCACCATGAGTGGTTGTTGCGCCATCCCCCCAATTAATTGAAACTTGAAACTGAAAAGGAGCAAAATTATTACCGATTATTACGTTCTGAATATCTGTTGGAACGGTCCCCGCAAAAGAGGCAGTTGTTTGAGCAGAAAAACTCATTGTGATGGTTGAATCACAACTTAATGTGCTACTAGTGTTAGTTTGATTTAAACCTGTTAATGCATATCCTGCAACTTGTGCCTGATAAAACGAGGTAGATAATAGGCAAAAACCGCATATTAGGGTGAAAAGTAGATTTTTTTTCATGATAATTATTTTAGGATTTAAACTTCAGACGTGAAATAAAGGCTTAAGTTGCTTCATTTTATTATCAACTCAATAATATGTTAAGATACTTTATATTTACTACTTATTGCATTTCTTGACTATCTTTGAAAATTCATAAATTAGACATAAACAATGATTGATAAAGCACTTTTAGCTGATTTTGGCAATTTAGAATTGTTGGCAAAACAAGTGGTGGAAGGTTTTATTACAGGTCTTCATAAAAGTCCCTTTCATGGTTTTTCAGTTGAATTTGCGGAACATCGCATTTATAATCCGGGTGAATCTACTCGCCACATCGATTGGAAGCTTTATGGAAGGACAGATAAGTTGTTTACAAAAAAATATGAAGAAGAGACCAACCTACGTTGCCAACTTTTAATTGATTGTTCCAGCTCCATGTTCTTTCCTAAGGACGCTAAATTGACTAAACTCATCTTCTCTGTGTATGCAGCAGCTAGCTTGATTGAATTGCTCAGAAAGCAACGTGATGCCGTAGGACTTACCATTTTTTCGGACAAAATACATGTTAATTCTCCAGCTAAATCGAGTACTGCCCATCATCGGTTTTTGTATTCCGAAATGGAGAAATGGTATCTAAATTATGATGAAAAGGAAAAAAGAAGCACTGATACAATTCAAACCTTGCATGATATTGCTGAATTGAGTCATAAACGAAGTTTGATTATTCTCTTTACGGACTTGTTAGGTGATTCAGATCGAATAGAGGAAATGTTTCAAGCCTTGAATCATCTAAAGCATAATAAACATGAGGTGGTTGTTTTTCATGTTACGGACTCCAAACTAGAAATGGATTTTGAGCTCGACAACCGCCCTTACCAATTAATTGATATGGAAACTGGCGAAAAAATAAAGTTAATGCCCGCTGAAATCAAAGAAAAGTATAAAGAAGGCATACGTTCTTATATGAATGAAATAAAGTCGCGATGCACGGACTACAAAATTGATTTTGTCGAGTCGGATATAAACCAAGGATTTCAGTCTGTTTTACTAAATTACATGCTCAAAAGAGAAAAGATGTTCTAATCAGCTCAGTAGCTCAGTTCTAAATAGTATTTTTGTTTAATGATTTCGGTAGAAGAAATAATGGTTCCTATTGCCAATGAAATGCACGATTTTGACGCGCACTTCACCGAAACGATGCGTTCAAAAGTTCCTCTCTTAGATAAAGTCACGCAGTACATTGTTAAACGTAAAGGTAAACAGATGCGCCCCATGTTTGTCTTTTTAACGGCTAAAATGCTGGGTGAGGTGCGTGATAAAACCTACGATGCTGCCGCATTAGTTGAACTCCTTCATACAGCAACCTTGGTGCATGACGATGTGGTAGACGATGCAAACGAAAGACGAGGATATTTTTCGGTGAATGCCTTGTGGAAAAATAAAATTGCGGTACTTGTTGGCGATTACATGCTTTCAAGAATATTGTTATTATCGCTTGAAAAAGAAAATACGGAGTTGCTTAAAATTGTTGCCCGATCCGTTCGCGAAATGTCGGAGGGGGAATTATTGCAGATAGAAAAGACAAGACGGCTTGACATTACGGAGGAAATATATTTTGAGATAATCAAAAAAAAGACGGCCTCACTTATCGCAACCTGCTGCGAAGCCGGAGCAATTAGCGTAGGCGCAAGCAAATGGTCAGATACGATGTTTCGTTTTGGCGAACTAGTTGGTCTCGCTTTTCAAATTAAAGATGATATATTTGATTATGGGTCTTCTGAAAAAATTGGAAAACCAACTGGTATTGATATTCGTGAAAAAAAAATGACGCTACCCTTGATATTTGCAATTAATAATGCTCCAGTTAAAGACCGCAACGAATTAGTGGATATTGTGACCTTTAAAAATGATCAATCGGCTTCCGTTAATCGCGCTATTGAATTGGTTATTCAGTCAGGAGGGATTGAGTATGCTCATTGGAAAATGTTGGAGTTTGGAAATAATGCGCTTGAATTATTAAAAGAAATACCCGCTTCCGACGCCAAGAATTCGCTTGTAGGTCTTGTTAATTACACCATGAATAGAGAAAAATGAAAAATATTTTTAGCTATATCATCATCTTATCAGTTGTTTTTGCCTGTCAGAATGATGAAGACAAATCTTCGTCAATCATTGAGAGAAAGGAAGATTTAGTGGAAATTAAAAACGGTATTTACACCGAATGGTATCCCGGTAAAAAAAGTAAAAAATTTGAAGGAGCACAAGACGAAAAGTATCGTCGAAACGGAAAATGGGTTTTCTTTTCCGAGGGCGGGAATGAATTATCAATTACTTTCTATTCAAATGGGCTTAAGGACGGTTTTTCACTTGTAAAATACCCAAATGGAAGAATGCATTACAGGGGAGAATACCGAAATGATACCATGGTAGGCGTTTGGACTACCTACGACACAAATGGAAAAATTACCAAAGAAAAAGATTACAGTAACGGTAAATAATGAGTAAAATATCAACCGCCATTATTGAGACTATCATGCAAACTTCTCGAATTGAAGAGGTGATTGGTGAATTTGTTCAACTGAAGCGTGCGGGATCAAATTTGAAAGGGCTGAGTCCGTTTACAGATGAAAAAACGGCTTCGTTTGTAGTATCCCCGGCTAAGCAAATTTTTAAGTGCTTTTCTACCGGAAAAGGGGGTACAGTGGTTTCATTTCTGATGGAAAAAGAACATTATTCTTATCCTGAGGCATTGAGATGGCTAGCCGAAAAATATGGCATTGAAATCCCTAAAGATGTAGCACCTTCTGCGGAGGAGCTTGCCCAAAACACAGAGCGAGATAGTTTATTCATAATTAATGAGTTTGCGCGAGAATATTTTGCTGACAATCTTTTGAATTCAAATGAAGGACAAGCAATTGGATTATCTTATTTCGAAGAGAGGGGGTATCGAAGAGATATTATCGAAAAGTTTCAATTGGGTTATTGTCTAAATAAAGCCGATAGTTTTACGAAAAATGCCCTCGCGAAAGGGTATAAATTGGCTTATCTTGAAAGCGTCGGACTAACCAAATCAAAGGAAGGTAGTTTGTTTGATTTCTTTCGGGGAAGGGTAATCTTTCCTATCCAAAGTATTTCGGGGCGCGTTCTCGGATTCGGAGCAAGAACACTACAAAACGATAAGAAAATAGCTAAATATTTTAATTCACCTGATAGCATCGTTTACAACAAAAGTCAAATTTTGTACGGTCTTTTCTTTGCTAAAGGCGATATTACGAAATACGATGAATGTCTATTGTGCGAGGGGTACACTGACGTGATTAGTATGCATCAAGCAGGGGTTCAAAATGTGGTTTCCTCCTCCGGCACATCGCTTACCAAAGAGCAAATTAAACTAATTAGTAGGTATACAAAAAACATCACTATTTTATTTGATGGCGATGCAGCAGGTATTAAAGCTTCTTTTCGTGGCATAGATTTAATTTTGCAAGAAGGTATGAATGTAAAGGTGGTCTTGTTTCCAGACGGTGATGATCCGGATTCCTACGCAAAACGACATAGTACAGCCGAGGTTATGGATTTTCTTGCGACGAATAAAAAAGATTTTATTACCTTCAAGGCGTCTGTTTTACTTTCTGATGGACAAAATGATCCGCTGCAAAAGGCAAAATTGATTAAAGAAATAATTCATTCTGTTTCTTTGATTCCCGATCATATAACAAGGAGCGTTTATGCAAAAGAATTAGCAGTTCATTTTGAAATTGACGAGGGAATGGTTGCCAATGAATTAATTCGACTTCGAAAAAATGTACTGGCCAATTCAATTAACGAACCAATGGTGCGCGATTTAGGATTTACTAATCCCCTTCCTTCTTCTCCACTTGCGATAGAAAAAGTGGAGTTCGTTTATGAAATTGAGTTAATTCGGATTATGTTGCAATTTGGTAATCGTGAAATTTCACTCGTGTATAATGAGGGGGAAGAGGCTGAAAAATTAACTATAGTAGAGTTTGTTTGTCGAGTATTAATTGAAGATGAACTTACTTTTCGAAATCCATTTTGTTTAACAATCTATAATTTATTCCTTGCCGGTTTGTCAGAAAATAGGGTGTATTCAAGTGCTTATTTCCAAAATTTGGAAGATCAAAAATTGGTTTCTTTTGTCAGTGGACTTGATACTTTTGAGTCCGAATTGAGTCCAAACTGGATAGCTAAATACAATATAATTACCATTACTGAGGATAATAATTTACTTCAAACGGTTTCCAATTTATTGTCTAACTTTAAGTATCACAAAGTCAATGAGCATATTTTGATGTTGCAAGAAAAATTGAAAGATACCGAGTTGTCTCAGGAGAATTTATTGCTTATTCTTGCTGAGCAAATGGCTTATGAAAAAGTTAAAAAAGAACTTTCAGACCAGTTAGGACGCATCATTCAATAAACGAATAACATGTTAAGCACTACCATTTTTCATTTAGGTCCTTTCAAAATTTGTTTTTGGAATATTATTTTCCTTTTAATAATTTATTTAATTGCTTTTGTTTTAAGGAGACTAATTCACAGGGGACTAAAAAATTACCTTAAAAGTGCCAATATAAGTATAGAGGGTCGACGCCTTACCTGGCTGAAGTTGGTGAGTCAAAGTGTTTACCTAGTTGCTATCTATTTCGCATTATTAAGTTTTCGGTTTAACAATGAATCTATTTCATTAATGGATTTTTTGAATTACAAGTTCATTAATCTTAAATCGTTTAACCTGACTTTTTACCATGTGTTAGTAATTGTTGTTGTCATTATTGGTACACGAATGGTGGTTAATTTGACAAAATTATACTTGACGCGAACGTTAAGAAATAATGCAAAATTTGATAATGGGACGGAGTATGTATATATCCAAATCTCCGCTTATTTTATCTATTTAGCAGCTTTTTTAATAACTTGCCAAATACTCGAAATCAACTTAACCCTAATTTTAACTGGGTCCGTGGGTATACTCGTCGGATTGGGATTAGGGCTTCAAGATGTTTTTAAAGACATCATAGCAGGCGTTGTTCTATTAGTGGAGGGAAACATTAGGATCGGCGATATTGTCGAGGTATCAGGTACTACCAATCAATCTTCCATTGTTGCTAAAATTCTGAAAATTAATGCGCGTACCACACAAATTGAAACTCGTGAGGGAAATGTTTTAATAATTCCAAATACGCGTCTAACGCAGCAGCAAGTTGAAAATTGGACACACGGTTCTGAGTTATCTCGTTTTAGTATCGATTTACTCGTTGAGTATGGAACAAATACTGAATTGGTTTCAAAATTATTAATCGAGGCCGCTTTGGCGCACCCTAAGGTCAAAAAAAATCAGCCTGTATTTGTTCGCCTTGGAGGTTTTTCGGATAACGGATTAGCAATGGAGTTAATTTTTTGGGCCGATCATAGTTGGGATATAATTAACTACAAATCGGATATTCGTTTCGAAATAGATCGCTTGTTTAGGCAACATAATATTGTAATTCCTTATCCGAAACGTTCGGTAGAAATTAAAAATCAACCTTTTTTAAGCAAGCCTGATAGCGTTGAATAGTGGTGTCTATTCCTAAATAAAGTGCCTCGCTTATAAGTGCATGGCCGATCGATACCTCGAGTAAATTTGGAAGGCAAGATTTGAAGTGACTTAAGTTCTGTAAACTTAAATCGTGTCCTGCGTTAATTCCTAATCCCTTCGAATGAGCAAACTCAGCTGCTTCTACATATGCGCTAATCGCTGTCGCAGGGTCAAGGTCGTAATTTTCGGCATAGGGTCCAGTGTACAATTCAATTCGGTCTGCTCCTAAAAGCGCAGCTAGTTCTATTTGCTTAAGCTCAGTGCCCATGAATAAGGCAACTCGAATACCCATCTTCTTTAGTTCTGCTATTATGGGCGAAAGCATTTCACCGTTTTTTTCTAAGTCCCAGCCAGCATTAGAAGTCAATACATTTGGTGGGTCAGGAACTAAAGTGGCTTGTGTTGGACGGCATTCCGAAACGATTTCCATGAAGCGTTTGTCAGGATATCCTTCGATATTTAATTCGGTTTTAATGGACTTACTAAGCTGTAAAGTGTCCGCTCTGGTGATGTGGCGTTCGTCTGGCCGTGGATGTACCGTAATTCCATCGGCTCCGAATCGTTCGCAGTCGAGTGCAAACTGCACAACATCGGGTAAATTTCCACCGCGTGCATTGCGAAGCGTTGCAATTTTATTAACATTTACACTTAGCCTAGTCATAGTTAATTTTAAGTCCACAAAATTACTAATTCTTATAGTATTTCACTACTTTTGCTCAATCTATGCGTGCTTTTGAACTTATTACCGACGAAATTCCACCGCTAATTCATACCGATTCTGGTGAAAAAGCAATTAATTGGATGGATGAATTTAAAGTAACCCATTTGGCAGTGCTAAAAGGTGGCGCTTTTGTAGGTGTCGTTTCTGAAGCAGCTATATTCGATCGCTTAATTCTCTCTGATTCGTTAGATGACTTGTTCGACCATCTACCACGGCCCTATGTAAATGAAAATGCACATATTTATGATGTGTTAGCTATGATGTCGGAACATAAACTGAGCATTATTCCTATTCTAGATGCAAATGAAAATTACCTGGGTTGTTCTAGTATCTATCATTTGATGACCACTTTGGCAAATATCGGTAGCATTAAAGAGCCGGGAAGCATTCTGGTGTTAGAGGTGAATTCGATAGATTATTCTATGGCGCAAATTGGGCAAATAGTAGAAAGCAATAACGCCAAAATTTTAAGTTCTTACATTCTTTCCGATGCCGCTTCCTCAGTTTTAGAGGTTACGTTGAAAATTAATGAAACCAATCTAACAAGAATTATTCTCACTTTCGAACGCTACGATTATAAAATAAAGGCCTCGTATCAGGCAGCGGCCGTGGCAGAAGACATTCAGTGGCGCTACGATGCCTTAATTAATTTTATGCGATTTTAGTCATGAAGGTAGCCTTGTTCGGAAGAAAGATAAATAAATCTATTTCAGCTTACTTTTTAACGGTGTTATCGGTTGCTGAGCAGCTTGGGTGGAAGGTAGTTATAGAGGCGGAATTAAATAATAATTTGCACTCCAAATGTGGTATTAGCGATTCTTATGAAACTTTTAATTCGTTTCAAGATATTCGATCTGGATTCGATTTGTTTCTGAGTTTGGGTGGCGATGGGACTTTTCTAAAATCGGTGGGGTATATTCGCGATTCGGGTGTTCCAATTCTTGGAATTAATACCGGAAGATTAGGATTTTTAGCTAACATTTCAAAAGATGATATTCTTGTTACACTTAGCGCAGTCGATGCTAAGAAATTTGATTTTCAACTTCGTTCCTTAATTCGGGTGAATACCACTGATAACTTATTTGGCGAAGATAATTTCGCACTTAACGAGATAACGGTTCAAAAACGCGATACTTCTTCCATGATTACCGTGCACGCAAGTCTCGATGATAAATACTTAAATAGTTATTGGGCTGATGGATTAATTGTGTCAACTCCCACTGGTTCAACTGCTTATAATTTGAGTTGCGGGGGACCAATTATCACGCCGGGTTGCCAAGTTCACATATTGACACCAATTGCGGCACACAATTTGAATGTCCGGCCCGTCGTGGTACCAGACCATTTGCCAATCAAGTTGAGCATCGATGGAAGGGATCGTTCCTACCTAATTAGTTTGGATGGAAATTCAAAAACAATTAAGCAAGGAGAAGAAATCATTATAAAAAAGGCGGAGTTTATGATAAATGTAATTAAATTTGAAAATAATAATTTTTTAGATACCATCCGAAACAAGATGTTTTGGGGGAGTGATAAAAGAAACTAATAAAATATATTTATGAAAAAAGTAGCGTTAATTTTAGGTTTAGTATGTGTTTCAGTTGTTGGAAATGCGCAGAAAAAAACACCGGCAAAAACACCGGTAAAAGCACCTGTTGCAGAAAAAGCACCTGTAATTAAAAGTCTTATTGATTCGGTTTCGTACTTGGTTGGTGCAAGTATTGCCGAGAACATTAGCAAGGAAATGAGTGAAGCAAATATCGAGTTGATTTTATTGGGATTGAAAGACGGCCTGGAGAAAAAAAAGCCGGCAATTGTTGACCAAGGCGGAATGTGCGTAAACAATTATTTCCAAGAAAAAAATGCAGTTAAACAGGCAGAAGAGGAAAAATTAAATGAAAAATATAAAATTGAAGGCGAATATTTTTTGAAACAAAACATGCGTAACATCAATGTTACAACGACCGCCTCAGGTTTACAATACACTATTTTAGGAGAAACAGATGGACCAAAACCAAGTGCTACTTCAAAAGTTAAGGTGCATTATCATGGAACTACCATTGAAGGAAAAGTATTTGATAGTTCTGTAGACAGAGGTGAACCAATTGAGTTTCCTTTAAATCAAGTGATCCCAGGATGGACAGAAGGTTTACAACTGATGTCTGTTGGTTCAAAGTTTAAGTTTTTCATCCCTCAAAATTTGGCATATGGTGCGCAATCTCCCTCTCCAGCTATTGCTCCATATTCAACCCTTATTTTTGAAGTGGAGTTGTTAGGTTTTGAAGATGCCCCTAAAGATTAATTATGAAAAAAGTAGTGTTTTGTTTGCTTGTACTAGCAATAGCGCATTTCTCCATAGCGCAAAAAACTAAAATGGAAAAAGGGTTGTACGCTCATTTTAATACAACTAAAGGATTAATCGTATGTATGTTGGAGTTTGAAAAAACGCCTATGACGGTTGCCAATTTTGTGGGTTTAGCAGAAGGTAAATTCACAACCCAACTTGGTAAGTTCGAAAAGCCTTTTTACAACGGGTTAAAATTCCATCGCGTAATTAAGGATTTTATGATTCAAGGCGGAGACCCACTTGGTACTGGAAGCGGTGGCCCTGGGTATAAATTTTTCGATGAAATTGTGGATGGATTAGTTCATGCTACTCCTGGTATTTTGTCCATGGCCAATTCTGGTCCCAATACAAATGGGAGTCAGTTTTTTATAACGCACAAAGAAACACCGTGGCTAAACGGAAAACATACCGTATTTGGTCATGTCGTTCAAGGGCAAGATGTGGTTGATTTAATTGCACAAAATGATACTATTATTAGTTTAAAAATTGTTCGTGTTGGCAAGGCAGCCAAAAAGTTCAATGCATCCAAAGTATTTGCTCAAAAATATACAGCGGCGAAAGCTGCGGACGAGGTGTTAGTTGCTGAAAAAAACCGTGTTGATGCATTGGCTGCAATAGAATTCAAGAAGATTGAAGACATGGGTGAGGAAGCATATAAAACATACATGTTCGAGCAGGTTAAAGCAAAATTCCCCAAGGCGCAATTAAGTGCTAGTGGTCTTGTTTACATAATCGAAAATTTCGGTTCCGGAGATAAACCAGTTCTTGGTTCTAAAATGGGACTTCATTACAAAGGAACGATTCGCTCCACAGGTAAAAAGTTTGACTCTTCGTACGATAGAAATTCACCTTTAGAATTCAATTATATCGTTCAAAAGATGATACCTGGCTTCGAAGAAGGAATAGGAATGTTAGGCAAGGGAGGGAAAGCGACACTTGTAATTCCTTACTTTCAGGCTTATGGTAAAGAAGGCAGATCGGGAGCCATTCCTCCATACGCTGACTTGGTTTTTGAGATTGAAATTTTACAAGTTGATCCTCCCAACGCGGTGGCTGATCCTAGCGCGCCACACATTCACACGGAGGGCGACGGGCACAAGCACTAATAGTTTGTTTTAGTTGGTGTATGCGTACATGATTATGTTCGCGCCCATTTGCAAGGCCTGTAAATGCTTTTCTGCGCTATCATTGTGTACTTGTGGATCTTCCCAACCATCACTTAAATCCGTTTCGAAGGTGTAAAGACACATCAATCGTCCATCTTTTACCAAGCCGAACGCTTGAGGACGTTTACCATCGTGTTCGTGGATTTTTGGAAGAGCATTAAACGTATATTTTTGCTTGAATATCGGATGATTGTTGGGTAATTCAACTAAATCAATTTCTGGAAAAACTTTTTTCAACTCCACCCGAATGAATTCATCCATACCGTAGTTATCATCGATGTGCAAAAAGCCACCCGCTAGTAAATACTTTCTTAAATTCGATGCTTCTTCGCGTGAAAAAACAACATTTCCATGCCCGGTCATGTGGAGAAAGGGATACAAGAAAAGATCTTTGCTCCCCACTTCTACATAGGGAGTTTCTTTATTTATGGCTGTTCCCATGTTTTGATTACAAAAGTTTATGAGGTTGGGAAGTGCTGTTGGATTCGCATAGTAATCACCTCCTCCATTGTATTTTAAAACAGCCAATTGGTAAGTGCCTTGACTATATGTTTTGGAACATAAAAGCACAATTATGTATAAAATTACTATTTTTTGCATGTTACAAAAGTAAACGATTTGGTTTGTTTTAGGTACTCGTTCAATAAAATTAAATCGGTGTATGCTATTCATTCTATTTTGATGTTTTATTTATCAATGCTTTTATTTAGTACTTTAGACTAACTTTTTAATTATGTAAGCTATGAATACCTACGAATGTAATAAATGCGGAATGTCAGTTAAAGCAAGTTGCGGAAAGTGTGATTTACCTTTACAAAATGACCACCTGACCTTAGAGAATGGAACTGTTGTTCAGATTTCTAAATGTCCTTCATGCGAGGGGAAAATAAAATCGCCTTTGTGCTGCGGTCAAGATATGAGTTGTAACCTGTAAAACAACTTGCTGCTAAGTTTTAATTTGAAACAAGTATGAAATGTTCCTCTTTATATTTCTTACGGCTAAGTAATTAACAAAGCCCAAAAATTTTGTTCAAAAACACTTTGTGCTCATGTTTTTGTGACACGTTTTTAGGCTAAATTTGTTCTCAATTTACTCGAATAGTTCTGGTAAAGAAATTGTAAATTGATCCCTTTATGCCAAAAGAGAGTTCGTTAAAATCGGTGCTTATCATTGGAAGCGGTCCGATTGTTATTGGTCAAGCTTGCGAATTTGATTATGCTGGTTCACAAGCAGCACGTTCCCTTCGTGAAGAGGGTATTGAAGTAACCTTGATCAACTCCAATCCGGCGACTATTATGACGGATAAGGTGGTCGCTGATAATATTTATTTGTTGCCTTTAGAGTCTGATAGTATTATTTCCATTCTTCAGAAACATAAAATTGATGCTGTTTTACCGACTATGGGTGGACAAACGGCACTTAATCTTTGCATCCAATGCGATGAGATGGGGATTTGGGAGGAATACGGTGTGAAAATTATTGGTGTGGATATCAATGCGATTGAAATTACTGAAAATAGAGAGGCTTTCCGAAATTTAATGCTTTCCATTGGTGTGCCAATGGCTCCACAGAAAACGGCTAAATCTTTCTTGGAAGGGAAAGAAATTGCACAAGAATTTGGATTCCCTTTGTGTATTCGTCCTTCCTATACGCTAGGAGGTTCAGGGGCTTCTATTTTATACAGTCCGAAGGAATTTGACAATCAATTAGAGCGTGGCTTGCAATTGTCTCCGATTCATGAAGTGATGATTGATAAGGCGCTATTGGGTTGGAAAGAATTTGAATTGGAATTGTTGCGTGATAAAAATGACAATGTCGTTATCATTTGCTCGATTGAAAATTTTGATCCCATGGGCATTCACACAGGTGATTCCATTACGGTAGCTCCTGCGATGACACTCTCTGACACGACTTTTCAGAAAATGAGGGATATGGCCATCTTAATGATGCGCTCTATTGGAAATTTTGCTGGCGGATGTAATGTTCAATTTGCGGTTTCTCCGGATAATGCGGAAGATATTATTGCCATTGAAATTAATCCGCGCGTTTCTAGGTCCTCGGCTTTAGCTTCAAAGGCTACCGGTTATCCAATTGCTAAAATTGCTGCTAAATTGGCCATTGGTTATCATTTGGATGAATTAAAGAATCAGATAACAAAGACAACTTCTGCCTTGTTTGAACCAACCTTGGATTATGTGATTGTTAAAATTCCCCGTTGGAATTTCAATAAATTTCCTGGT
>Ga0247834_1005980_pt1 | contig 13977 bp, 8 predicted proteins | sample LaCruzMarch2015__8_FD_187118 | JGI IMG/M metagenome (GOLD analysis project Ga0247834, IMG submission 187118) | Freshwater microbial communities from meromictic Lake La Cruz, Castile-La Mancha, Spain - LaCruzMarch2015_12m | ecosystem: Environmental > Aquatic > Freshwater > Lake | place: Spain... | reverse complement strand
AAGTCAGGATAATCGACTGTGGTCACAAAACTCAGGCCAATCCCCGTCCGCACATAAAAAGGGGTGAGCGTGCCGGCTTCCCCTCCGATTGTGGCGGGAGAGGACGCGTCGCCACTCTCTCCCGCTTTTGCTCCGGGCAAGGGCCGATCGATCAGCTCCGCATTCGGATCGGCCATAGGGGAGGGCGGCTGAGATAATGGATGCGGATTCGCCGCATCATCTGCCCATGCGGAGTGCGTGGCGAAAATAGCGAGAGATAAGAGTACACCCCATCGGCACATAGGGGGAGGCTGGAAAGCCTCACGTAGGTTTCAACTGCTTATCCGACAGGGAAAAAAGAACGTGTGAATAGTCTTCGAAATGTCACCAAAACCAAAAGGAGGGGAGCACTAATTCTGGGGCGGGTAAAAAATATGATCTGGAGCGTCTTTTCGTGGATATAGGAGGAACCCTTGCCCAGCAGGAATCGTTGTGATGGCACTTGTTATTGCCCCCCAAGCAGCACGACGAGTGCCAGGTTTGATGATCTCCCTCCACAACGCCGTGGTCACGCTTCTTCCGAAAAACCCATAAGTCCGATATCCATCCGGGAGATAAACTCCTATATAATCGCAGTCTGCAGGATTTTCGGAAGGCGTCAGGGCTCCTCCCTGGCGGGGCCAATCACGGCCAAGTAGAAGATCTGAGGAGAATGGATAGCCCAGTAAATGAGGTCCTTTCCCTTTCCAGGGGCGGGGACAAGGCAGGTTTGTTCGATCTGACCCAACAAGACTAAAGCCAGCACCCTTGCGAATACCGCTTCGAATAACAAAACACTCACTTGGGGCAATGACTAAATCCTCAAGCGGAGCGCTGATCCAAGTAAACTCTTGGTCATCAAATACGCACCATGAAACACCTGGTTGTGAGGGATTTAGGCGTGGCCGAAATTCTCGGAATCCCGTCTCTGCAGGTAAATAGTACCGAAGACTCGATTGGGGAAATGCTTTTAAGATCGAGGAGGTATTTCTGTCTAGAAGAAGGGGTAAAGTTATATGGGGGTAAACGCGTATCACTGCGCCTACCAAGGAGGTATCGAGGTCGGCGCGAGTACTCCGAGGTGATGGAATAACCTTTAAGCAGAGACTTTCACCGGTTGCATTCAGCCCAGTGCCCACCTCGGAACGATGGCCCAGCCATGAATGATTGGCGGGGCCCGTTACCTCAAAGTAAGTCGGCCCAATTTCATTCGTAAGAGCCAAACAAGCATCAGGAAGGGACGAAGAAATGACAACCCTGCCACCAGGCTCAACACGAGTCACCTGAGCAGAAAAAAGTGGGGCTATCTGTCGCGGGACTGCAACAGCCTCCCAAACCTGATCCATCTCAGCCACGAAAGGGATGGCCATTTCTCCAATTCCAGATTGTGGGATAAGGAAAAGGATGCCTGAAAGGAAAGCGTGGGCCGAAATACAAAAAGCTCGAAATCTTAAATTTAGAAGAGCTTGAATCTGTTCTGTGGGTTTCACTGTCTTTTGGCTCCTTTTATCGGACATTCAGCACAACCGTTTTTTTGATCCAGCCTTTGCCGTTTTGAACAAAAACGGTGGCACTGTACGCTCCGCGTGCGGTGGGTGTCCCAGATAAGTCGCCAGTAATTCTGTCGAGAGAAAGACCTGGGGGGAGCCCGTAGGCAGAAACCCTGACGCCGCTGCTTACGTCAATAAAAGGGCTTACGAGGTCGTGCTTCCCGTTTCGATTTGTGTCCGTTAAAGGCTCAGCTTCATCCCAAACCCCGTTTCCATTTGTGTCCGTGAAAGGCTCTTCAAGGTCGTGCTTCCTGTTTCCATTTGTGTCCGTAAAAGGCTCAGCGTCATCCCAAACCCCATTTTCATTTGTGTCCGTGAAAGGCTCTTGGATAGTTTTGCCTAGTACAAGATTATCGGGGCTGGAGTAGGAAACATTTTTGGGGCGGCTTCCTGACACATGAAGGGTGATGGGGAAGGGAGCATCTTGTTCTATCGAATTAGGGTTTCCAGGTTCCGTATAGTTCCAAACTCTAAGAGTAAGCGGACGAGCAACAACCGATTCCGTGGGATAGCCGCTAAGTGTTAGGGTTGCCACATTTCCGTTGTAAGTAATTCCACGATTGGTGATTCCAGCGGGTAAGTTGGCAACTTCCGAATGCGTAGGCAGGTTGCTGATGGTGAAAGCAGCAGAAAAAGTGCGATTAATACCGGCCAGAATGCTTGAATTGGCAGCGGCAAATAAGGGGAAGCGATTTGTAATATTAAAAATGATTGTAGCGGGATCGCTTTGTCCCCCGCCGTAGTACTCGTTCGAATTATCTGCGGTCACTGTTGTTGCCCAGCGGGACTGGTTGGTCGAGCTGTTCGTGCCTAAAATTCGTTTTGTGGCCGATTGATAGCTCAAGCCTGTAGGGATATTCGATACCCGAAAGGTGCTCGCTCCGTCGACATAGGTGCTGCCTGTAGATATATCAATTTCTGTTTCTTGTCCCACATACAATGAAACAGGAGATGACAAGGAAAGGGTCGGCTTAGGCACGAGAACTCTGAGAGGGATATTCGTCGTTACAGCTACGGTGACTGGCGGAATAGAGGCCACGGTTCGGATGGCTCGAAGAGTGATCTCGGGGCTTTCACTTCTTCGCGTTGGGGGTCTGGTGCTTTGCACGGCCAGATTGTTATTTTCAAAAGTTGCCGTTCCATCACCAAGCGTGTCATCGAATTCTAATTCTAGGTCTCCGTCATCGAAGCCTGGACTGTAGTTTACGGGGAAATTTGTCTCCGTCCCGTAGCGAACTTCCAAGATTCCATCGGAATTGATGGCGTCGATCAGGAAAGGGGGAGTTCCCGAAAAAGTCAGATTACTTCTCCGCACGTTACCAGCACTATCCTCTACCTGGATACGCAAAGTACGAGTATCCGTGTTAAAGGTAGTTCCACTGAACAAGCCCGAGCTTGAAAGGGAAAGCCCCGCCAATTCCGATCCGTTGAGGCAGGTAAAGGTGAGGGGAAGATTTGGGGATTGAGCCCCCAACTGGAAGCCAGCGAAATCCGCTCCTGTCACTGCCGTCATATTGGTCGCGTTTGTGAAGCTAGGCCCAGTCTGGTTTCTGACTCGTAAGGTTAGCGTTCCGGAGGCGGTTGCAGTCAGGTTGTTGCTGTTGGTGGCCGTGAGCCAAAGGACATGCTGATTGGTGTTCGTGACGGTCAAAAGACCAGAGATCCTGCCGTTGGCGTAGGAGAGTCCGATAGAAGAAAGAGAGGATGTGTTTCCAGTGTTGGTGTTGGTGACCACCACGGAGAAGGCGGTGGGGCCGTTATTGGCAGGCAGATCCAGTGCCGCATTGGCGTCGCCTATAAACCAGTCCACGGCAGAAAGGGAAATTTGTTCTATGGCGGTACGATTGTCGGAGTTCGTCCGAATGGGGCTCATCCGCCAGCAGCCTGCTTGGGGAAGGTACTGTCCGAAAAGAGCTGCTGACCCATTCGCTACTTTGGAATCCCGACTTCGCGGATTCGGAGGACTTAGAGATACGGTAGCGGTGGTGGCGCTAGTGGCGAAATATTGGTTATTTAGCGACCGCCAAAGGATCGTTTCGGTGGCTTGGGATGGATTGGTATGATTAAACATCCAAACATAGACGGGTCGATTTGTCATAGAGTTAGTGGGTCGGTTGGTTAAAATTAAAGACCGCCCAAGAAAGTTGGTCTGAACAAGACGGACGAAATTATTGCTCCAAGAAGTTACTACACCAGACCCATTCGTGTTGCTTCTGGCGAGGTTCATAACAAAGGAGACGTCCTTATCCCCGGGCACACTGTTGGTGAAGGTTCCTACCCAACAAGTCCGATTCGAACCGACAGGTTGGTCTTTTGAATCCAAAATCTCCTTTTCGGGAAACGTAATATTAACATAGTCTACAGAGAGAGCAGGTCGAGTAGTAGTCAGGAGGAGCAGGGAAATTAAGATTAGGGTCATGCCCTTCAGATTTGGGAAAGAAGGGGCAGAAACCAAAGTCGTAAGCATAGAGAATAGATAACGCAAAAGAAACAAAGGGCGCTGTTTCATATGGGTATTCGTGTCACTCATGGCTGCTTGTATATGCTTAGTCAGGCTTACCTAAACTTCCAGAGGCAAACCTCTTTTGTCACCAAATCGTCACATTCGGGCAAAAGGGCGAAATTTTGCCATGAAAACGTCACAATAAACTACTGGCGAAAAAGGAGCCGGTGAGTATATTTCAATCTCATGAAGGACTTTCAAGCCGTCATCAACAACCTCAACCATAGGAGAAACACAATGAAATCAATCGCAACTCTTGCACTCGCCTTGGCTGGTCTCAGCCTCTCAGGGCAAAACACTCAGGCTGCTTTGGCAACACCCGCGGCCATCTTCACAAAAACCATCACAGCTGGTAAAATGCAGTACTTGGGCACTCCCTTCGTTCGGCCAGAAGTTTCTGTTGGCGAAATTGTTTCAGTGAGCGGAAAGCTGATCACGGTTAAGCCTACCAGTGGCGATGTGACCTACACCACTGCCGAATACTCGGGATACACGGGCGCAATCGGGGCGAACGAGCCTTACATTATCGAAATTCTCGACGGCGACAATATCGGTTACATTGGCTTTATTAGTGCTTCAGGCGCCACCTCAGGCACACCTGCAACTGCAGTAATCACGGTAGATGTAGCGCCCGGAACAGTATTAGCCGGTTCACGCTATGCGATTCGCCCTGACTGGACGCTGGAGTCCCTTTTCGGCCCTGCTACTTCTTCTGTAGTTCGCGGCACAACTGTTAGAAGTCAACCGCAAACAGCTGCGGATCAGATTCAACTCGTTGGTAGCAATGGTCGTGTAACTGCCACTGCGTACCGCAAGTGGAACTCGGCGATTGAGAATACAACTGGAATTGGATCTTCATTCGTATGGACATCTACTGGAGTTGCAGGTGACGCAAGAAAACTCCGCCTACCTTACAGCGCTGGTATTATCTTAAAAGCAGTCATTGGCTCTAACTATGATTTAACCTTTGCTGGCCAGTTGCGTCAGGCGCGTTTGCGTAAAGAGATCCTCGGCTATCCTCGATCTAACTTCGTAGCCAATACTTCGGCCAAGGACTTGCCTCTCAGCGAGACGGGAATTCAGATTGGGCGAGGGAATAGTGTATTTAATGCTGACAATCTTAGCATCCTTGATGTTTCGACTGGCTTAACAGCTCAATACTACTTGCACACCGATGGAAATTGGCGCGATGCGGATGATGAACTAGCCAACGCCGTGACGATTGCCAAGGGAACAGCCGTAATCATCAAACGCAAAAATGGCAGCACAAGTCCGCTCACAGGAGCAAGTGCAGTTAAGATTAACCCAGCGCTTGTTTACTAAACAACCACTCTGCTTATAACTCACCCGTAGCCAACCATGACGACGCAAAAGATAACAAAAGTTGAGTACAGAGCGCAGTGGATGCGTTCGGTATCCACTTTTGTAATCGCAATTGTGTCTCTGGTTGGCTTTGGGGGAGTGGTACAGGCGGCAACTGTTACCATTGGCTTGCTCTACACAGATGCCCCTGTGGCTACTCCTGGCGGCATCGCATTTGCCTCTGGGACTGGCTCATTAAAGCTTGGTGCATTTTATAATCAAGGGGCTGCATCCTTTTATACTGTTAGCGAGCTGCAATCTATATGGAACACAAAGAGTCGTCAGGGATTTGATACTCTGTCAGCTTCTTTCATTGCCATGTCGTCACAGACGTTCAATCGCACTACCGCCGGGCATTTTCGTTTCAGCAGCACTATCGGACTGGAAACCTCTGTGGATCTGAGTGACGGAAGCACAGTTGAGTTAGGTGGCGAACAAATGTTTATATTCATGTCTGATTCTGCTGCAAATCCAACCTCTTTTGGGATCATGGCCGTCAATCAAACGTTAGTGGATGATTTTTTAGATCCCGCGATACCAACTGGGACAGGAACTGATTTAGATTTTTTGGGACAAATCGAATCTAGCAACAACGCTGATGATTTTTATGACACCACTTTGATTGCAGGCCAAATCGTGTCTAACCAGTTAAGGCTAGAAGCCGTTCCTGCTGGCTCTGTTTCTCTCACCTTAAACGGATCGGACGATGTTACCCATTTCTGGGAAAATGGGGCCTATGCTGACCTTGGGGTTACGGCTTCAGGCTCGGTGACTACAGTTATTACGGACTCGAACGACGCGGCGGTCGCTGATTTCAGTGCTTTAGCTGGGACATTGGGTGTTTATACGGTAACCTACACCTCTGGTGGGTCTAATGTGAGTCGTACTGTTCGTGTCAAAATGCAGAGTCCATCTGCAGATTTAGACAATGACGGGCTGTCGAATTTGATGGAGTACTGTTTGGGCGGGTCGCTTGGCTCGAATGATAGCTCTAAATTACCTGCGGCCACGATTGTGGGGTCCGAGTTCATTCTCACCTTTACCGCTCGGGCCGATATCACTACCGCTTCTCAAATTGCACTTGGTTTTGTGACCACGACATCCCTTTCCGTCCCTTTTAGTGGAGAGACTCTAACGCATAAAACGGGAGTAAGCCAAGCAGGTGTTGCACCTGGCTTTACCAAGCAGCAGTGGTCTTTCACCACTTCGGGGATCGCTAAAAAGTTTGCTCGTATAATAGTCACCCTGCCTTCCAGTTTGTCGGGGGCATAAACAATGCGGACATTAGAAAATAACCACACCGAAAGGAACACAACCATGAATCATAAAATCAGAAACACACTACTAACCGTGACCTTTGCTCTGGGCCTTTTGGCGCAGACTGCAAAAGCACAATACATCGGACTCGACGGACAATTAGAGTATCTTCGGAACTCGGACTCAGCCTCTGAGTCTTCTCTTTTGAGCGTAGGAACCTACTTCTCAGTCGGATCCTTCGGCAACCGTACTGCTGCAGAAGTGAATGCTCTATTCTCCAATGCGAGCAGCTCAGCAGAATTTGGCGATATTCTTCGTGCAAACTATACTGCTGCGTTTCTGAATACCACTTCATTGCTGGGAGAAGCCAGCGGTGACAATGTAACCAACTACTTCGCTCCTGGCACTGGATTCACAGATGCTGGCATCATCGATAATATTACTACTAACGATAACATCTACGCTGTCTTTGCGCAAGCAACTGGCTCTGGTGACTATCGTATGGGCATCTTTGCCGCGGCATCCTACAATGGTAGTGGGGTTGCCGGTTCCCAGGTTAAGTTCCAGCTAGGGGACTTATCCACTAACATCATGAACCTAACAACGAATGCGGCGGGCTCGCAGGGCGCAATTGCAGTTGGAACTGGTTCACTGGGTGGACGCTCGGCAAACGGGTTTTATCTTGGCACAGCCACATCCACGGCTGTTCCTGAGCCCTCCTCGATGTCTCTCATGCTACTTGGTGCAACCGCCTTGGTGGCTCTCCGCCGCCTCCGCAAAAAAGCTTAACTCTGAATAATATATACAAAAAAAGGAAATTAAAAAATGAAATCCAAACTCCTAAAAGCACTTTTCGGCGTAGTTGGGCTAGCGAGTGCTAGTCTTTCCAACGCTACAACCTTTGTGAATGTTAGTTACCTGGGGTCTCCTGCGATTAACACAGTCAATGGACGCTCCTATACAACTATCAATACCGACCAAACGTGGACACGTGATAAGGTCTATATTATTGACCGGTTGACGTTCGTTGCCCCAGGGGTTAATATTTTTATTCAGCCTGGCACATTAGTTCGTAGTGAAATCCACACAGTGCAAGGTGACGCCTCTGCGCCTTCCAAACCATCTGATCCTGGCACGTTAACCATAGCAATTGGTGCGAAACTTTTTGCAAATGGTACGTCTGATGCTCCGATCATCTTTACCTCAATTGATGATATCAATGTTCCCGGCGGACTTGAAACCGTCCCGCCATTCGAGAATTACGGAACACCATCAGTAGGAACTGATATTGAGGCTGGTGTTGGTGTAACAGCTATAGTTAATACTCAACGTGAATTGCGTAAAGACGGCGTTCTCGTCGGGGCGGTAACAGATGCCGAGTATTCGTACTCGGGGGGTACCACAGGAGCCAACATCTTTAGTTATACTGGAAATAGCAAAGCAGAACATGATGGTCGTTGGGGTGGAATTGTTCTATGCGGTGATGCCAGAGTTGCCTATGGCACCTACACGGGCGTTATCGCGTCTGGCGCTCTCGCGGACCCCACATCGTCAGCAACAGCTACTAATAATGGAGGTCAGGGCCGTCAGTATGTAGAGGGCTTGCAGGCCTTCGGTACAATTGCGATGTACGGTGGTGTTGATGATAATGACAACTCTGGAACACTGCGTTTTATATCGAATAGATATGGTGGCTATGTTTTGTTTTCGAATAGGGAACTCAATGCCTTTACATTTGGTGGTGTCGGCAGGGGAACTGTTTTGGAGTTCCTTGAAGCATACAACAATGCTGACGATGATTTCGAGTTCTTTGGTGGTACAGTCAATTCAAAGTATTTGATATCGGCATTCGGAGGTGACGACGGTTTCGATACCGACCAAGGTTACACAGGAAATGTGCAGTACTTTGTCCAAATACAGAACAATCGTATTGCTGCTGATGGCACTACCTCTACAGGGCGACCATTAGCAAATGCAGGTGATAATGGTTTTGAGATCGACGGCCCAGAGCCCTCGACATCGGACGCTGGTGTTATTACAATGCGTCCATTCACAATCCAAACCGTCGCTAACGCTACAGTGATTGGGCGTGGTTATGGGAAGTTAAGTGCCGATCCATTCCCTGCAAATAATTGTGGTGCTAACCTAAAAAATGCTGGTGCTCTCCGATTGTATAACTCCATCTACATGGATTTCCCAAACGGAGGTATTGCGGTAAAGGCGGGTACCCCAGTTGACTTCATTATTGGTAACGCAAATGGTCTATACGGCGATGACACATTGCAAGATTTTGGAACAGCAACAACTGACAACGAGCGCTATAGTGTTTTCAAGGGCAATATTTGGTATCGTTGTGCCCTCACGGAAGTAGCTGCGAATAGTCAGGCTACAATTGCTAGCGGTGGGTCATACACGGTACCCACTGTGGGTACTGGCGCTGACAACGAAGGATTCCTGTTCGGTGTAAATAGCAGAGCAAATAGTACAACGGATAATCCTACATCGGTGGTAAATGTCATAAAAGAAATTGCGAACAGCAATCAATTCAATGTTGATCCTGGATTAATTGTTCCAATTAATCATCATATGAGCGGGATAGACCTGCGGTGTACTACAGACGCTGCGAAGAACGGAGGTGTAACACTTCCGAATCGTGGCAACCTTACTCGTGTTGATAAGGATGGTGAAGCTGTCAAGTTTGTTGGAGCTATGCGTGATAACAATTGGGCAAAGGGCTGGACTGCCATTGATCGATTGGGTTACCTGCTGGCTTCATCTGCATCAATTGCGCCCTCTGTTGCCATTTCATTAGATGGCACGAACCCTAAATTGACCTTCGCTACAGTAAACAACGTTTATTATAGTGTAGAGTCATCTTCTGATAATAGGGTCTTTTCACCTATTGACATCGTAACCGGAAACGGTGGTAATGCTGAAGTTATTGACGCCGCGGTTCCTGTTGGTTCTGCCCCTCGCTTCTATCGCGTCATGGCTCAGTAATTAAGTTGTTAAACTAATGCATTTTGGGGGAAGACCAATACAATTGGTCTTCCCCCAAATATTTTATATGTACTTATTGATCCTCTTCTTGCTAATTGGATGTGCAAAGCATGGCACAGTTTTGCCTTACGAATATAAGGAGGCAGTCAACTGGCTGTCGCTTATTAAAAACGATGAAGATATATTAAGTAAGTATCAGTCAAAGGTTATTACGGCAATGGCAAGGGATGGTTACTATGAAGAGAGCTTCGATCTGGCCTCGAAAATTAACGACTATCGGCGACCCTTGGCTTATACCATTATAGGACTGGAGTCACAAAAAAATGGTCTGCTAAATATCTCAAAGAAAGCCTTATGTAGCGCTGAGAATGCACTCGGCTATGGGGTGGGTTGGCAACGGGATGAAGGCACGCTTGCTGCACTGGAGCTAGCATTTCGATTAGATGACAAAGGAAAATCTGAAACTCTCATAAATGGTTTTACTTCAGATGAATATCGCACCCGCGCTAAAAACCTAATACTTCTATTTGAGGTTAAGAATTCTGGGAATTTAAATCTTCAATCTTCAGGACCCAAAGATGATAAAATATTATCGAATGGGAATGTCGCCGAAAGTCATTCCAGCACAGAAACCTTAGGAAAAACGAACATTCAGGATATTCTTTCTCACTTTGAGCAGGCACTCGCGGATGGCGAAAAAGATCAAGCAAAACTATGTCTGGATGCGGCAAGAAAAAGAATTACAACCGAACCCTCTATAGACCGTGTCCATCATAGAATAGCACTTTGTCGGCTTGATTTCGAGGCTGGCAACGTAGTTGAGGCAAAAAAAGCTGTCCCTATAATAGAAGCCGAACTTTCAGCAATAAGCGCATATGCAGAATTCAAATATCAGTGGATTATCGAGTTCGCTTCTGTCATGGATGGTATTGGTTATAAACAAGAATCTGATGAACTCATAAAGAAATCGATCGATTGTATCATAGCTAACTTCCAACCATTTGTTAAAACGAGGCTCCTGAATCAGATTGCAACGGCTTCTTCCAGGCTAGGAGTGTCCGATTGTGCAGCGAAGTGTTGGGAAGTCGCTTTGAACACTGCCGAGCAGAACCCCAACCCACGTTCTCGGGTCATAGGAGTCATCGATTACCTTGTAAGTCACGCTGAGGCTCATTGTTCTGTTTCGTTAGAAGTGCAAGATCAGCTCAGATCGATCAAAAAAGAAATAAACCCTTCCTATAAAAAACTTCCAGGATTCCAAGGGAATTAAAATGATCTATTGTGAAGGTACTTTGTATCCTGTTTCCATGCCGTGGACGCTTACTGCGGCAAAGTGTCGATCGTAACTAAAAACTATAACTCACGTTTAGGCTTAAATCCCAACCTTTTGTATAACTGGAGTAGTCAACTTCCTGTCCATTGTAGGTAATCGTCCTTCTTGCAATAGGATTCAGCAGGTTCTTCCCTCGAAAAGTAAATTTCCAGTGCTCGGCAAAACCTTGGGTAATATTGAGATCTAACGATGGAACTGGTTGTTCGAAGATATTAGGCAAATCAGCACCCACCGCGTAAAGCATCGGCCCTGTAACATTGAAAAATAATCCAGCATAAAAGTCATACGATACATGATTATACTCAAGCCCGGCATTCGTGATATAATTAGGTTGGCCTTGAAGAGGGCGAGTAGTTTCAAAAATTCCGACCGACTGCTGTTGTGCTTGTTGAAAAGTCGATAGACCTACTTGGCTCTGAATCTGTGTGAAATTAAAATTGAGAGAGAAATCCCGCAGGCAGGAAGCAACTTGGTCGAGCCGCTTGCGAACTTCGAACTCAGCGCCCCATACAATTGCCTCAGAATTATTGCGATATTGATAATACTGAAGTCCACCTTGAAGAAAAACGCTCTGTTCAATAGGGTTTGTAAGATCCTTATAAAAAACGCTTACGGCCAATACCTCGCCCGCACGGGGAAACCATTCGGCCCGAAAATCATAATTGGTTGCATGGCTAAGCTTCAAGTTTGTATTTCCAATAAAGAGTGTGTTGTCCGCAAAATCCTGTGTGATGACAGGACCTAGCTCCTTAAAAGATGGGCGCGCTAACGTCTGGGACCATGCGAAACGCAAATTAATATCTTTTGCAAGTTCGAAAGTAGCGGCAACTGCTGGGAGAAGATCGAGCTGCTTTATGATTCCGCTAGTAGAGGGAAAAAGAACGGTATCTGCTCCACCATTTCCAGCAGCCTCAAGATATGTATTTTCGAATCTGGCTCCACCCGAGAGCTTCAGTTGTTTGAAAAGCCGCAATTCTGTCATGGCGTAGCTTGCTATCACTGTTTGCTCTGCTTGATAGTAAGAACCAGAGCTCCCGGTCGAATCAGTCAAAGCCCAAGAGAGTGGTTTATTGTTCCCTGGTGGTGGAGTCCCCGCTGGATTGACAAGGCCAGATCGATTCTCGTCAAGGAAGACATCAGCCCAAGTCTGCCCTCCCGTGGGATCATTCGGGGAGCCAAACGTCAGGTATTCAGGGTCATTGGCCTGCCCATAGTAATAGTTACCCGACCATTGATTATATTCTCTGTTTGAAAAATCGTAATAAAAACCTGTCTTAAAATTGCTATCGTTTGCCTCTTCCTCCTCGAAATAGGGAATAGTAAAATCAACAATCGTGTAGTAGGCATTGTCCGTGAGCGAGCGTTGGAATCGTTGCAGCGGGTCTGCAGATAGGGTGCCAGTCTTCGATGCATCCTGTTGGCCTAGGGGGGAATACAAGTCAATGGTAGGATCGAAAACGCTTTGGAAAACTCGGTTGTCAGGTTCAACAAGGCTGGATTGCCCGAGACCTCCATTCCATTCCACCTTTAGATTGCGAGCATCTTTAAGCTGATGGGTACCGCGAGCCTGAAAATAGATTAGATCCCGTTCGCCATAGGAAATTGTTTGTTGTTGGATATTGGAATCTGGAGTTGTTGGATCAACGTTGAACGTCGTAATGTCGGACGCTGCTTTGCTATACATAATATTAGCTCCAAAAAGATGTTCCTTGGAAGGTTGGCCAGCAAGATTAAGCAAACCACCCCATAATACATCCTCGGTTCCCTGGGATTGATTGAATTCGAATTGAGGATCGAGCGAACCCTGCTTTGAAAGAGGATTATAAATGGCATCATAATTATTACGTTGCCCATTGTCGAAATAAGTATATTTACGACGGTAGCTAAAAGCCCCTAGAACGCCCATTTTCTCATCGGGTCCCATCTCCACACTGTCGCCACCCTGGAGGTTAATAGATGTATTCGGACCAACAGTTTTTCTAGTTACAGCCACATCGGGCGTAAGCTCACGCATTGCATTATTGATGGCTTCTGCTTTCTCAAGATCGCCAGGGTTTGTAACGTTTAAGTTTTGCCCAACGGATGGTGGCAGTAAAACACCTTGGCCCAAGGATGTGACGCTTTCAGGGATAAGACGTTGATTTGCACGAAATCCGAAAGGCCCGGTGCCGCCGCCGTTGTAAGTGAGAAAGTTGGGATTGAAGGTAGATTGAGAGTTATACTCCATTGTATAACTAGCTCCAAAACTTGGTTTATCTGGGTAGTCTTTTGTTCGTATGTCGACGCTACCCCCAGTAAAATCTGCAGGCATATCTGGGGTGAAAGTTTTCTTTGTTAAGATGCTTTCTAAAACTGACCCGGGGAAGAGATCTACATTAACAGCTCGTTTGTCGGGATCGGAGGAGGGAATGCGGCCTCCATTCAAGAATGTGTTGACGTATCGGTCGGAAAGACCGCGAACCACGACATAACGATCATCAACTACAGAAGTGCCCACCATGCGTTTCATTGCCGCGCCAGCTGTGGCTGCACCGACTCTTGCAATGAGATCCGCTCCGATGGCATCCGCTACAGAACCAATCTCCTGTCTTTCAGCCAACAATCCTGTTTCAGAGGCCTTTTCAATTTCACCCGGGACCACAAGTTCTTCCATTTCCTCGATTTCGGCGACAGCCTCAAAGCGCATTTCGTTGAAGGAACCCGCCGCGACCGAAATATCAGGCACCGTTTTCGGAATGTAGCTCGCGGCCCGTGTTTGCACCGTATACACCCCTGGAGGAACACCCGAAATCGTGAAATTTCCCTGATCATCTGTGACTGCTCCAAAGGGTGAGCCCATAATCGTCACCTGCGCCTTGGCAATCGGCTGGCCAAAATCCGAATCCACCACCTGCCCCCGAATCCCCCCCAGCCCCTGCCCCCACCCCCATCCCGAAAAACACACCCCCGCCCCC
>Ga0247834_1005977_pt1 | contig 13979 bp, 18 predicted proteins | sample LaCruzMarch2015__8_FD_187118 | JGI IMG/M metagenome (GOLD analysis project Ga0247834, IMG submission 187118) | Freshwater microbial communities from meromictic Lake La Cruz, Castile-La Mancha, Spain - LaCruzMarch2015_12m | ecosystem: Environmental > Aquatic > Freshwater > Lake | place: Spain... | reverse complement strand
AAATCGGGGGTCTTTTTAAAGCATAAACTTTAAAGACCCTTCTTTTTTTACATTTTCTTTAGATTGGTTTGTTTCTAAATACAAATCAAATTATATTTGCCAATAATTCGTAACACCCATGCTTCAAGAGGCAGTACAAAACATAGTTTCTATAATTGCTCTAGTGCTATCAACGTATGTGGCTGGCGTATGCTATTACATGGGTAGGAGGAATTTAAAGTACATCAAGTATGTGCTGCCGAGAAAAAAGAGCCTAGCAACTATTTTAATGTATGCCTACTACATTAAACGCGCATTGCTCTCAATACTTGCATATATACTGATGATTTTTGTTTTGCTTATAGGCATATACATTCAAGACCAGTACCTAACCATAGGAGGGGTATCTAACATTATACTTTTCATAGTCTATCTATTGTTCTTTGCCGCTGGCAACATAGATGGCAAGCGAGTTCTCAAAAAATATTATTTATAAACACACCATGACAAAAATTAACAAAATCCTTATCGAACGAGGTCTTACTCAGACAGACCTTTTCAACCTTATTCAATTGTCAGGTAAAAACATAGGCAAAGACCGCATTAGCCGTTTTGTTAGTGGCAGACAAACTAATATGCACATAGACACTATCAAAGTGTTTGCAAACTCCTTAGGTGTTACAATTGATGAAATTGTGGACTGATGGAACTTGTTTTGAGGCTTGCAACGCAGCCTCGCGACTTTCGTAGTTTCTGGTTAGATATTCTATCGGAGTATTCCAACGGCAAAAAAGAGGTTTACTACAAAACCCTTTTAGCGCGCTATCGGATTTCGAGCCCATCATTTTATAGATGGATTAAAACGGGAAATACTTTGTTAGAACTTGAAAGCCATGGACTTTTTATAGTTCTCAAAGTAAATAAGATTATTTTTGAAAATAAACAAATTATTAAAGTTCAAAAGCCAGTAAAACCCCGTGTATCAAGACCTAAAGTAAAAATAGAGACCACAAAGGAACCGAAGATTATTTTAGAGTCCAACAATAAAATGCAGCAAATAATTGAGTATCTAAATCAATGTGCGGGTAAATCTTATTCCTTACGCTCAAAACAAGCGACTAAGTTTATAGGTCTTCGCCTTGACGAGGGTTATTCTTTTGATGACTTTAAAAAGGTCATAGATGTTAAATGTGCAAAGTGGTTGAATACGTCTATGCAAGACTATTTAAGGCCTGAAACACTTTTTGGAAGCAAGTTTGAAACATATCTAAATGAAAACACCCCTTTAAATGGAACACAAGAAAGGTTTATCAAGGTCCAACACGCAGTTGACCAAGCCAAGTCCTTCAATTTTTTTAACGATTCCGAATCTCAATAAGGATTTAGTTCGCATCTATGACTCCTATTCGGGTGAGCCAAAGATTAGAGACCTGACTGATAATAAAAAGATAGCGCCCCTAATTGATTCGGTGGGTAGGTGGCGATTTTATCTGGGCATAAAAGAAGAGCCCTCAAAAGAAGAGATTATAATAAACGTAAACTTTATCAGGGAGCACTTCGCTAGTCTTGCCGTGTCAGACATTGACAGAGCGATACAAATGAGCGTAGCGGGCAAATTAGACGTAGATAACGAGTGCTATGGCAAGTTCAGCCCCCTATACATAAGTAAAATTTTAAATGCGTATTCCTTGCACCGCAATAATGCCATTCAAGAGGTCAAGGTCAAACTCAACAAACTAGAGCAAGAGAAGCCGAAGGTTTTGAACACCGAAGAGTTGGCTAAGAGTATGTACAACCTTTTTCTTTCTATTCATAAGTCTTCGACAGAGGGCGAACTATACGATGACTTTGGTAGCGTATGGTATAATAAAATCAGAAAGTACAGTTGGTTTGAAATATCAAAAGACTTGGCACAACAAGCCTATGATTATGGTATGAAAAGAGTTTCATTCGAGGCAACCCAAGGCTCATTGAGGCGCGTATCAATAGGAGAGGTTATGTCCTTAGATGACAAAAAAGAAAAAGCCAAAGTGTATGCTCGGTCTTATATTGTTAATAAATGGTTATTATCAATACATGAACCATTGACTTATGCTAAAAAGATGTTTACAAAACAAAAATTGATACAATAAAAGTATTATTTTTGATGACAAATATCTATATGAACATCGAAGGTAAAGTTTTTGAAATCATTACACGCTCCGATAAGGTGTGGGAGATTGTAATTCGTAAGAAGCACAAAGAGAAAATCATACCGATTTCATTCATAGCATTTTCATATATGATTTCATGTGTTAAAGAATTGAATATCAAGCCAAAAGATAGGATTAAAATTCAGTTCCATTTAATATCTAAGATGTTTTCCGAAAAATATTACACAAGCGCGATTGTGGATAAAATTGATATGCTCCAAAAGGACATGGGAACATCAAATATGTTTCATATTGAAAACGCATCTAATGATTATGACCATGTAGATATGGAAACTGGTGAAATCTTTGAAAATGGAAAATGATAAAAGGGTATTGATTGAATATCTAAACGCCGAGTCAAAAAAAAACCCAGACAGAGCAAACGCAATCCTAGACCTTCGGCGATACCTAGGGACAAAAACCTATTCGGTCTGCATCGTAGGCGAGCACGACGCTCTATATGCTGCTGCTATCGCTCACGAAGGGATGCCAAACATAAGTTGGCTATCGAACAATACTGAACTAGACCAATACTTTGAAAGGGTAAATGGTTATAATCGCTATGACACAGACACTTTGGGCTGCTTAGACTTATTCATAAAGCCCCATGATATTGTTATCGTACAGACGAACGTGGCAATAAATCATGCTCACCCAGCAAGAATCCTAAGTAGGTTTATAAATATGGCTAGGATAAAGGCCTATGTCCTGAATAGCCATGTGGCCTTTGACGTAAACGGAGTTCAACACCAGGCTCAGGAAATTTTGAAGGAGACGGAAAAAATCAATGCCGATAAATACAAAATCACTAGGGACGTATTACGACTCAATGGCTGGACCGAGTTCGATAGGAAGGTTCCAGTGACCAATAAAAACTTTGATATTTTATGACACAAAGAAAAAAAACCCTTTTATACACGATTATTATTTTAGTCATTATATTTTTTGGAATAGACCGATGCAAGAGAATCGAGGATTTAAAGAGTTTGACAGAAGAGGTCAACAAGGCAAGATTTCAAAACCAAGCATTTGAATCACAGATAAACGAGCAAGGAGAGGAAATAACCATGCAGAGGCAATTGATTGTTTCTAAAAATGAGGCCATAAAACTGGGAATGAGAAAAATCGAAGGCCTTACGAACTACAAAAATCAAATTAGCGTAATAACCGAAACAAAGTTTGACACTATCTATGCCGCCTATGAAAGCGACACGACCGTAGAGGGCAAAGAGGTAACGTCTTTTAAATACACCGAACCATGGATTTCTTTTGACGGGCAACTTCTGGATTCGGGGGTCGCAATCACAGACCTGAATATCAAAAACGAGTATGTATTGACTATTTCTGATAAAAAAATAGGATTTTTCAAAAAACCAGAACCTACCATCACCCTACTTAATAAGAACCCCTACACCCAAACTAAAGGGCTGACAAACATTTCAATAAAGCAAGAACAATCCATTTTAAAGAGGCCATGGATTTGGCTTACATTTGGAATAACAAGTGGAATTTTAATAACTAGATTATGATTTACTCAAAAGAAAAAATTGAAAAAGCAATAAAGGCAAAAGGATATAAGTGGTTTGAAGGACCAAAGGACTATGACCTAAATATCGTAGGGGTGAGAAATAGCGCACCTGGCAAAAAAGTCACCAATATTTTTGATGACACGATAACAGTAACTTTTAAAATTGGAGACGAATGGATTTACAAAGAATGGGCGTGCACTACGGACCCTGGGAAAAAGGCAATGGAACATTTTCACAATGCGAATGGTGTTGCACGCTTAGTGCCGAATCAGTATCGTGGTTCTCATGCTCTTGGTTTACACCAGGGGAAGTACGAGGCCTTGAGGCAAGTGAAACCCGTTACTGTATATAGAGATTCCAATAAAGACTTGACCTACGATGAGTCAAGGACCCAAACGGGACTTTTTGGAATCAATATTCACAAATCAAATCCAACCACCGAAAGTCAGTTTGTAGAAAATTGGAGTGAGGGTTGTCAGGTATTTAAAAGAGCCAAAGACTTTAATGAGTTTATGCTAATTGTAAAAACCGCAGCGAAGACTTGGCCAAACTCTTTCACCTACACACTTTTAACGTCAAACGATATTTTATAAAATAAAAGAACTTTAATTATGTCTCAAGAATTAAGCGAATACTCAATAAATCATAAATACGAAGTCAAGAAAGACCCTACTCACGGACTAGTGCTTGTTAAAGATGGAGTGCCCTCAAGGTGTCATTTTCAGCAGCCCATGGCAATAGCGGGAAAATTAGAGGGCTCTTTTGACCTTATGTTTTTTCCTTGTTCGACCAGATGTACTAAGGCTCAAATAATTACAAAAGGAGCAGAAATTTTTTATGGCCAAGATTGTGGCACGTTTAAAAATGCTTTTAGCGTAGTAATACTAGAGGAAGACCAACCCCAATCAAAACTTTCGCTAGTTAAATAATTATGGAAAAGGCAAGGAACATTTTGTTCTTTGGCGATTTTGGATGCACCACTGGCTTTGGCAGTGTTAGCAAACAACTCATCGACCATTGGACAAAAATGCTAAATAGCGAAGACCGCATTTCGGTTTTAGCATTAAACAATTTTGCTAAAGAGGCATACGAGTATAACGATAAGGTTGTAGTAATACCAGCATTAAACACTAAAGAAGAGCGCGACAAGGACCCATATTGTCGTAATACTTTATTGAAGTTTATGTTTAATATGAAGTTTACTCACGTTTTTTTATTCAACGACGTAGAAATATTCAATCCCCTAAAGGATTATATATCGGACATAAGGAAAAAGCAAATCAAAACGCTAAAGCAGTCCTTTAAGACGATTATATATTTTCCAATAGATAGTGCCCCCAGGAAAGAGGACCTAGACGTATTAAAAATAATAAATCACCAATTTACTTATACCGAGTACGCCAAAGAAATGGTGCTGCAAAAAATAACCAGCGCAAAATACCTTGAGGTTGCACACCATGGGACTGATTCAAAATCATTTTATCCTTTAGTAGAAAAAAATCGAAAGCGCCTCTCTATTAATGCCGATTTTGTTTTTGGTAGCGTGAATAGAAACTCTGCTAGAAAAGACATTGCATCGCTTATAATGGCGTTCTACCATCTTAAAACACAAATCAAAGAACCCAAGATATGTTTATATCTGCACATGAATCCTTTGGATGCTTATGGAGTGAATATCGAACGCCTATGCGATAGGTTAGATTTGGTATATGGTCACGATGTTATATGCCCAAAGGACTTTAATGAAAACGCGGGAGTAAGCAACGAAGACCTGAATGAAATCTATAACGCTATGGATTGCTTTGTAACGACTACGACTGCCGAAGGTTGGGGACTTAGCGTGGTAGAGGCCATGGCTTGTAAGGTCCCAGTAATCGCACCCATGCACACTAGCCTTAAAGAAATTACCAATGATGGCAACTTAGTTTACCCAGTAAAAGAATTGAAGCCTAACGTATTTGTTCAAGACTATGAAAAAATTAGAATGCAATCCGATGTACAAGAAGTGGCGAGCACAATGCTTAAAGTTCTTAATGAATGGAAGAGCGACAAACAAAAGCGACTAGTTAATAGCGCCTATAACAAAGCCATATCCTATAAATGGCAAGAGACCGCAGAAAAACTATTTACCGCCTTTAAATGAAACTACTAATTGGAATACCGACTATAAATAGGGCTGACTTACTTAATACGGCGTTAGCGAAATATCAAGAGTGCTATCCTAATATAGATATACTTATAATTGATAACGGAGTTAGTCAACAAATAAATACGCAGAATCCTAGATTAAGATTATTTTCCCAAACATCTAACTTGGGAGTTTCGGCTTCTTGGAACCTAATCTGTAAAACCGCATTTGACGAGGGCTTTACTCACGTTTTAATTCTCAATGACGATATAGAGTTGGTTCGACCAGAGGAAGACTTGCTAAATACCATAGGCCAGCATCAAAACGATACGCTATTAGTTCAGTCAGGAACTTGGTGTGTAATCTGTATTCCAAAAAAGGTGTTTGAAAAAGTTGGACATTTCGACGAGCAATTTTTCCCCGCATATTTTGAAGACAATGACTACGAACGTAGAATCATGCTGCAAAGCGAAGTATTTGTAAAAAGAGAACCTGGGCTTGACCCAACGCTTTACCGAAACTCTATGACCATAAGTAAAGAGCCAAGACTAAATTCTAATTTTGAGCGCAACAGAAAACTTTATATTGCAAAGTGGGGCGGCGAGCCTCACAAAGAAACATTTGGTTCGCCATATAATAGAGGGTAGCCTTTATTGCATAATGAAAGCATACAAAGCATCCTCGTACGATGAGGCTCTTGAGTATAATAAGAGGCAAAAGTTCTTTTTCTCCGAAGAGGAAACGATACTTTACTATGGTTCGGCAAATGAAAAAATGTGGCAAGGTCAAGATTTAGCCATAGACTTTTATAGCCACGATAGCAATTTAATAAACGAGGCAAAAAGGTCAAAGCAATACAAAAAAGTATTTAGCAAAATTGAAGATATTAGGATTCAAGACTATACAACGCTTGTGGCCTTTGGAACACTACAAAAAGAGGAAGCACCCTTTCACACCCTATTAAAGTTTAGGGGAACCGAGAGAATATGTCTGATGGTTCCAAACGCCAAATCGTTACACCGATATTTAAATGTCCGCATGGGATTTTTGGATTGTATTGATGCCTTAGACGAAACCGATTTAATACTTGGACACAAGCATTCTTTTACCCCTGAGTCATTTGAGGAAATGCTTAGAGAGTTTTGTGAATTTACGGGTCACCAAATTTATGAGTATGGGTCAATGTGCTTAAAATTAGGGAATCAGGACCAAATGAAAGGATTTACTGACGCGGCCATGGAATTAGAAGATGTGGCTGAAAACGCTGGTATAATCGGCCAAGATAAATTTTTAGGAACGGAACTTTATTGCGAACTTAGTATTTTATAAAATAACAAAATGAAAAATCACGACCCTTCAAATACGATACACCATACTGCGATAATTGGAGAAAATGTGTCTTTGGGAATCAATAACATTATTGGACCATATTGTTTTATCACTGGCGACACAACAATTGGAAACGGAAATAAATTTGAAGCCTTTTGCTCAGTAGGTACTGCGGCTGAAGATTATAGTAAGGATGTACAAAAAGGCGATTTATTTATCGGAAATGACAATATTTTTAGAGAGTTCAGCACAATTAACGCGGGAACGTCAAGGTCTACAATCATTGCAAACCGAGTAAAAATGCTAAGAGGCAGTCATGTTGGGCATGATGCAATTGTAAATAACGATGTAGTTCTATCTTGCAATGTGTTAATTGGAGGCCATAGTATGATATATAAAGGCGCAAACTTAGGACTGGGCTCAATAGTGCATCAATTCTCTAAAATTGGCGCTTACTGCATGATAGGGATGGGAACCGTGGTAACCAAAAAAACGATTTGCGAGCCAGGTTATACTTTTGTAGGAAACCCCGCTCACTCGATTGGAGAAAATATAACGGGGCTTGAAAGAAATAAAATATCTCATGAAGAAATCTACGAACTCAGAAGCACATTTAATAATTTAAAAAACAAAGACAATGAATTTACCTATTGAAAAACTAGAGGCAGTCTTAAACAGAAAAATCTCTCAAAATTTTTTAGACTACTCTTGGTTTAAGGTCTATGGACCAACACGGGTATTAGTAACTGGAGCAAATGGCTCGATAGGCAGTGCGTTTGTCCCCATCCTGAAATCATTTGAGAATGTCGAACTTTTGGCAACCGATATAGAGGGACACCATGAATTTTTAGATGTTACAAACTTTCAGGATGTTCTAGGGGTAATAAATAAATTTGAGCCTCACTATATTATAAATATTGCTGGAGCGAAGCACGCACCAGACGGGGAGCATGAAACGTATAAAACGCTTTCAATAAACACTTTAGGCACAAAAAACATCATTGATGCAATGCCGAGAAATGCAAAACTTATCTTGACTTCAACGTGCAAAGCAACAAACCCTGAGGTAGTCTACGGAGCCTCAAAACTTATCGCTGAACGCATGACCCTAAACGCTGGCGGTCGGGTGGCAAGATTTTACAACGTGGTAGAATCTAGTAAAAATGTATTTGAGATTTGGAACGATGTGCCTGAAGAGGATTCAATTAAAGTAGTTGACTCTTGCAACCGATATTTTATATCTATTCATGAAGCAGTGGGTCTATTGCTTTACCTAATGGTAGAAGAGGGTGATAAGAATGCTCGATTCATAGTGCACCCAGGAGAAATTCGTAATATGCAAGATGTGGCCGAAGCGCTATATCCAGCAAGGGTTAAAGAAACTATAATGCCGAGAAGGGGAGATAGGGTTTCAGAGCGCCTTTTTTCTACGGCTGAGTCTATAACCAAGATTGACTTTGACTCGATTCATAAAGTATCAAATATTCACGACTTGTAGATGATACCTACAATTAGCGGGGTGCTCCCTTGTTGGGGGAGGCCACAAAGAACAAGGCGTATGATTGAGTGCGTCTTATCTCAGACGCGAAAAGACTTCGAGGTTTTTGTGGTGGGCGATGGATGCCCGCACTTTCAGCAAATGGTAGATTCAGGCGAAGCAGAGGCTTATCGTAAGAGGGCAGAAGAGCAAGGAAGCATACTACATATATGGAACGAAACTCCGCACCGAGGAGGCTGGGGTCAGCACATTATAGATTTGGCAATCGACAGAAGCCAAGGAAAATTCTTTTTGTTTCTAGCGAACGATGACATTATAGATGCCAACCACTTTGAGCACTATTTGGTTGATATGGAGCACTCTCCGTTCGACATGGTTTGCTATAAGACTCTGGTGCTAGAGAAATTTATTCGATACCCGCAACTGAAGGTTTGCCATATCGGACACTCCGAAATAATCATCAAAAACGAATTTTTGAAGCGGATGCCAAAGGTGGCAGCATCAGGAACTCATGACTGGTCTTTGATTGAACAAATCATCAGTCATCACGGAAAAATTAAAATGAGTTTGTCTGAGCGGACCACTTATCATGTCCGCCAGTTGAATGGCCAAGCAAACGAACCTTCGTCCGTTGACTTAGATATAGATTAAAAGGGGGAGGTTAATCCCCCTCTTAATTATTTAGATGCCTTATAGGTAAGGTAGACCAACAAGCCAATGATAATGACGTTGTGGACGTTGTTACCGCCAAGGAAATCGGGAGACTTTAAATCGAACATATCGTAATTTTTAAAATTATAAACCAAAGATATAAAAGAATATCTTTGTTACAAGCAACAAACTTTGATTCACACATGAAAAGACCTGGGCGTAAATCTTTAGCACAAACACCAGCCCCTAAGAGCGAAAGAATCAAGGGCAGCAAAACGAATCCTCAGAAGAGCGCAACGGCTAAATCCAAAACACCAATTGTATTTGGTGACCAAACTAGTACGTCCATAAAAAACAAACTAGCGATATACAACAAAACGTATCCTGGGAAAAAGGTGACTTTAGAAACCGCCAAAAAAGTGGTACGTCGTGGGATGGGGGCCTTTAGTACAAGTTTTAGACCTACAATATCAGGGGGCAGACCCAACTCACGAACCGCATGGGGATTAGCGAGGCTTAATAGGTTTTTGGAAAAGAAGGCGGGTAAGCCAGTTAAAAAGGCCTACATTCAGGATGATGATTTGATGTAATGTTTATTTTTTTACATATCGGGAAAAGTTCGCTCTAAAATTCTTAATTTAGCATTTCAAAGATGTTTGAGATGAACGACACGAATTCCTATATTATTACAAAGAAGGTAACGGGAATAGTTATTCTACCTTAGGGCTATGGCAGAAATCGTACACAATAAAGGAGAGGCGGGTGGTTACCTTGTTGGCAATCGCCACTCCGAGGGAGGCATCAAGGCTATTAACAAATCTACTGGGCAGCCTTTGGAAATGGAGGGTGGCGAAGTCGTTATTACTCGTAACGCAGTTAGCGACACCACTAAGCGGTCTTTTAATGGTAAGATGATGACCAACCGAGAAATACTATCAAGTATAAACAAGAGCGGTGGTGGAGTGGAGTTTGAAGAGGGCGGAGAGGTTCCGTCTACTATTGAGTATGTGGATGCTCTTATGGAATATGATGGCGAGCAGTCAGATTCGCGTAAGGTATTGGAGAAAATGGCAGTTGGTGGTCAGGTTAGCGATATTCTTGATGACCTAAAAGATATTTACGACCAAGGTGGGGTCGCACCGCAGTTGGAGCCTTTGCGTGAACTGAAATTAAAGATTTATTTGAAATATTTTGATAGCCAAGGTTTAAATAAAGAATTTATTTTAAACGAAGGATTTTTGGAGTTACCGCAAGCATTGCAGAGATGGAAGGATTCTTTTGGAACTGGAAACTTTGATATATATGGTGAGGCAACTTTAGTCAGCGATAATAATGAGCAAAGTGTTGTTGCTAATTTGCAGTACAATACAAGTAATAATGATTTTTTAACGTATTCGGGATTAAGGGACTCTATGGCGACAGAGTTCAAAAAAAATCCTCTTTTCACCAAAGTATTTCAAGACCTTTATTACCAAGCCACGAAAATCTATTGTGTTGCAATAGCACCACAAATTTATAAAAATGATGTTACATCACCAGTCGTTACTCAAGGTACGCTTTTAAGTGTTTATCCTAGAAACACAACTATTAACACTTTAGGTTCTTATAGTGCAGACAGTATGCCGTCTTCTAACTTTCAAAGTTTTGAAAAATTATCAAAAAAGTTTATTGCAGAAAAAGTAACAAACTTTATTCTTGATGCAATAATAGAAGTTAGAAGTGCTTCAGCGCGTGCTTCCCATAAATTTGGTGCAACAATCTCTGTTACTACTGATGATTTTGTAAATGGTAAAGGTTTGCCTAAAAAATGGAATTGGTGGAAGGAAAATATATTTGCAAAACAAGGACTATTCTCCCAAAGAAGAGATGTTTTAATTTTTACAAATTTTTTAGATGATATAGATTTTGCACCTTTTGAATGTGAACAAATTCTTTCGATGGGCGCTAAAAGGTCCCAAGCACAAAAAGTAGCGCGGCAAAAACTCATCGAAAAGGGTTCTGAGGCAAGCGAAATTTTCGTATCAACATCTTTAAGTGGGTACAAAAGCGAAATTATTTCACCACCTTTTCAACTTGAGTTTAGAAGTCGTGCTAGGTTTGATGTATATGCAGCAATATCTTATGACGTAATTAGATTAGGTCGCATAACTAAAGATGTAAGATTTGATGCAGAGGAAAAATTATTTGTTGGAGAAAAAGGTATTTTTTCTTTTGGTTACCTTCACAATGTAATCTTTTCTTTTGACCAAGAAAAGGCAGAACGTGAAAAATTAGAACGTGCTGAACTTGCGAGACTAGAAAAAGAGAAAAGGGCAGAGGAACAAAAACTATTGCGTCAGCAGAAAAAGTTAGAGCAAGAAAAGGAGTTGGCTTTGAAAAATAGGCCGTTTAAAGTTAGAGACCAACAAAAAGACCTTGACTTTTTCCCTCTTCAAGCGGCAAGGGGAGCATTTGAAAATGAAATAAATGCACTTAAAGTCATGCTGAATTTCACTCAAAGTGCAAAAATGCGCGATGAGAGAGCAGCAATCATACAAAAGATAAGTGCTTTAGAAAGGAAAGATGCTAAGATGGCTCTAAAGGCCTTAAACATGAGGCCAGGGGAAACACTTATGTCGCCTGAAAATCTTTTAGACTATTATTATACTCAAGCGACGCAAAGTCCGATTGTTCAACTTGGGCCACCTTGCGGTTTGTCAACACCCTCTGGTGAACCGAGCAAATTACCTCTACAATCATATTATGCGGTTAGGACTCCTTTTTTCAAAAACTGGTTTGGTGATTGGGAAACGGCATACGCTACTAGTGATTATTCACAAATCAGTATGCTTATAGACGAAGAGACGGGTGAACCTAAGATGATGTATCATGCGGTGCGTCAGTATGTGGAAGGCTTTACTGCTGGTAATATGGGTAGCGGAATAAGTCGCCCGTATGCGGAGTTTACTCCACCTAATTTTCCCGCGACGTATTTTGGAGACAATTTGGACTATGTAAGGTTTTATGCTGGAATGGCGGAGAACCAACCTAAGCCAACCCAAAATTATGAGGGATATATATATTCTGTATTTATAAAAATGCTGAATCCAGTAATATTACTAGACTTGGGCCTTAAAAACTCTTACAATGAACTATTGGCATATATCTACCTAAATTATGGCGTTAAAATAGAGCCATCCAAAAAATATAGTGATTTATTTACAAATCGTCAGGACTTAAAGGTTTGGAACTACGTCCGTTATGATATAAACCTTATTGAAACATTAAAGAGCGCGGGCTACGATGGAATCATACAATTAGGAGATGTGCCCTCCTTTGACGAAGATGGAAATATCAAAACAGAAAACCTTTTAGGTAATGAGTATTTAGTTTTTGATGCGACGCAAGTAAAAGATGCAAGCGTAAAAAATTCATTCTACTTACCTTTTATTAAAGACATAAGATTTAAAGAAGGCGGAAATGTTCGTTTATAGACCCAACACCTTAGAAAGGACCATAGAGCCTATTGATGCCACGCGAAGTCGTGTAGGTATTTATCATTTACCATCCAAAATGTCTTTGTCATTTATAATTTACAATGACCCGCAATTACCTCTTGTTTCACCCATCCAATACCCGTCTAAATCCTTTTCTGATGCAGAGGTGAGTAACATGGTCTCTAGGTATGAGATTAAAGGAGTCCAATTACAAGGCGACAAATATGATGTTAATAAGGAGTTTTACAATCCAAACAAAACATCTTTAGAAAATTTCTTAGGGGCAATAGACATTTTTGAAAACGAGATTTACAATAGGCTGAATGAGAAAGTAGCCAGTGCAAAGCCTCCAGGAAATCCGACACCACCAGAAACGGAAAGCGTTTTGCCTAAAGTTGGCGATTTTGTCAGAGAGGGCAAGCGATTTGGTAGAGTTGCCGATGTCGATGAAGAAACTAGAGCCGTAAAAATTAGTCAAATGTCTAAAGAAGATGTCTTTAGAAACCTACGCGCAATCAAGAATCAAGGACTGTTAAAAGACTCCGATACTTTTAAAACTGGAGGTTTACTAGAGTTGCCGAAAGTTGGTGACATTGTACGCTCTGCGGAAAAATTTGGTAAAGTGGTAGCAGTTGACAAAACAACTCGCAAAATCAAAGTTCAAAATATGTCAAAAGAACAAATCCAAAAATTTATCCGATGAATCATAAAACGGAAAAATACGACTCCTTCAGTTACGACGATGGTGGCGAAGTATCATTTTTTACTGTGATTGTAGATGCCAAAGGGTCAAACCTTAAAATTCTACAAGTCCCAGAGCCTATAAGCGGTCCCCAAAATGAGCAAGAGGAGCAAGAGGAGCGAGACGAACCACAACAAAAGCAGCCTGACAATTTTGAGAATCCATTTGCTGATGATGATTCAGAAGATAATCAAGATGGTGATGAGGGTGATGATGACTTTGGCGACGAAGGCGATGATGGCGACGAAGGTGATGAGGGAGACGAAGGCGATGAGGGCGACGAAGGCGATGAGGGCGACGAAGGCGATGAGGGTGACGAAGGCGATGAGGGCGACGAGGGCGACGAAGGCGATGGCGACGAGGGCGACGAAGGCGATGGCGACGAGGGCGACGAAGGCGATGGCGATAGAGGCGACGAAGGCGATGGCGATAGAGGCGACGGAAAAAAGGGTGAT
>Ga0247834_1005975_pt1 | contig 13982 bp, 8 predicted proteins | sample LaCruzMarch2015__8_FD_187118 | JGI IMG/M metagenome (GOLD analysis project Ga0247834, IMG submission 187118) | Freshwater microbial communities from meromictic Lake La Cruz, Castile-La Mancha, Spain - LaCruzMarch2015_12m | ecosystem: Environmental > Aquatic > Freshwater > Lake | place: Spain... | reverse complement strand
AGGTTTCCTTGTACTTTACATTACATAAATAAAGCCAAACAATGTTGTTTGCTCCTACATTCATTACAAGAGGCAAGGATAACAGAATTCTATTTTTTTTTGTTATTCAGCTCCCATTGGCATATTTCATTAATATGAATGTTTCAGTAATCGCCGCAGTTCTCATTCCACATCGTCATCGACTCCATGGACTCCCTAACATCATCGACAATATCATTCGCATTCTCGTTATTGTCGCTCTGACCAACAACTCTACACAAACGACGGCGAGCATTTGGTTTTGCATCCTTCACGAACTTTTGATTCTCAGCAACTGTTCGTTCTACAAACCCAGCCCAAGCTGTGAAATGATGTAACACTATTGATACGGTCGTTGTCATGTCAAGCAGATTCGATTGAGTTATCCTATCATCATCGTCGATAGATAAGTGTGGGACATGGACGAATCCTTTACACATGCGTGCTTGAGAAATGGGTAGATTGTTGTTTCTAGACAAAAGAAAGCAAACATCTTCCGAACAACCTGAAAACGGACGTGTATGGATTGGGAAGGAACGGATTGGCAAATGGCACGTGGCATCGAAATTACTCTGATCCTCTTTTGGTATGACCAGCGATGCAGTTTCATCCACGCCCTCGTACACTGGCACGCCATTGTTTGAAAATATCTCGTCCCCTCCTCCATATGCACCTAGAATGCCGATAATGTCAATGGGATTCCTCTGAGGAGATACTTCACTGCAGTTGCACTTTGAACTATCCTCGTCTTCTTTTACGCTGCTCTCACTCCCTATATCACCGCCACGTTGTAAGTAATCTTGTACTGTTTCCCAATTTCGAAAGCATAATATATCCAGGAATTGATGTGATCCAAAGCTCCCACGGCAATTGAATTTGTCGTGGCCGACGAGTAATAGTTGATGTGCACCGAATGCTGCAGCACAGCGTATTAACGTGCCAAGATGCGTCGTTTTTGATGGGTTGGATGTCAGTACATAAAATCGCCGTTGTGCTGGACTGACTGTATCGCCTCCACCATCGCAAGATGACATCACACTGACATTGATCACTTACCGACCGACGTCAATGTCTTGAAACCTATTACATATCACCTCTACCGAACGCTCTGTTCCCGCCTTTGGATTGGAGGGTGGAGGGGTATCATCTCTCTCCCTTGGCTAGCTCTCTCGTCTCATCTCGGCAAGTCTCACAACATTCACCACCATGTTGAAGGCCGTTGCCCTCGCGTTTGCTGCTGCCGCCTCCATCAATGCATTTGCGCCGACGCCAGTAACTTCGATCGCAGGAGCAAGTCGGATAATCAACAACCCTTCTTCAACTACTTTCATTCTACGGTCCGACAAAAGCCCACAGGATGGCGGTGACTCCGTCCTCACCATCCAAAATTTTCTTAAAGAGAACTACCCCCTATTCGAATCCCTCCTTCTGACCAAGATTCCAAACATTTATGATACATTACGAGTAAGTGACTCCTCGAGTGGCTTCACCATCTTCTGCCCGTCCAACTCAGTAATGGAAGGCATCGACTCCAAACGCAAGGTCCAAATATCAGACCCACGTAATCTCGAGGTGACAGAAAAACTTGCATCGTACCATGTAATAGCGAATGGCAAAGTGACACAAGAAAGACTAAAGCGTGAGGACTGGACAAAACCACCAGTTGATGGTGTGGCGGCACTAAGTATTGGGGGTGTACTGACACTTGCGGGTGAAACGCGTGTGGGGAGATCCAAAAGTGGTGGATTCTTAGGATGGGGAGCCAAGGAGGATGGGGGTGTAGTTATTGGGAATAATGAGGCACGAGTTGTCAAGAGCACAACCGTTGGGAATGGCGTCGTACATGAGGTTGATGGATTTGTAGCGCCTGACCTAATTTGGAGGTATTTTGACCAATTGCAAATGCGGATTCCTGGATTATAATCGTCAGATTTATTGAATTGATTGGGAATGAGCCATCGCAAAACAAATATGGGAATAGGTCAATTACATCACATCTAGATCACATTAAGTAAATTATTATCACAGAACTTCTTCCGATGGACTTTACGTCACGTCACCTCCAGTTTTAACCACTGGAATCTATTTTGGCATCTCTCAATCCAATCAACCACCTACACAAAAAATATATAATATGCTCACAATCATTCTTACAGAACCATCAAATTCGGCTGGGCCAGATACTCCTTTAGTGCACCCATAAACATGGCAGCAGTGGCCTCATCAACGACACGACGATCGGCACTCAGTCTTGCTGTCATGACAGTCGCAATCACTGGCTTGCCCTTCTCTCCGCTAATCAAATCAACCTTCCCTGGTACAATTTTCCGAACACCACCACCAACGGCCAATATGGCACCCTGTGGTGGGTTAATGACGGCACTGAACTCTGATATACCAAACATACCAAGGTTCGAAATACAGAATGTCCCACCCTGATATTCGGCGGGCTGCAGTTTGCCCTCACGTGCTCGACCAGCCAGATCCTTCATCTTCGATCCAATCTCAGCAAGTGTCATAGTCGAAGTTGCTGGGATGATGGGTGTAATAAGACCCGTGGGTGTGGCCACGGCAACACTGACATCCACCCCATCAAACGTTCGTTGGACCTTGGTCTTTTCATCATATGTTGCATTAACTTCTGGTACGTCTCGTAGTGCCATGGCACTTGCCTTGATAATAAAATCGTTAACTGATACCTTGGCATCAAAGTCTTTGGCTAGGACCTTACGCATGGATAATATGTTGTCCAGTGGTATCTCAATTGAGGTGTAAAAGTGAGGGACTGTCGACTTTGACTCGGTAAGACGCTTGCCGATAATCTTGCGCATATTAGATGCTGGCGCATCAGTGTACATCGATGGATCAACCGTCGTGACAGATTCGGGAGGATAGGTCCCCATGGGAACAATTGTGGGTAGGGGGGTGGAGGAGGATGCTGTAACGGCCAATGCGGAAGCAGCAGCATGGACACCGGGTGGTGTGACCGGTGCATTAAGCTTTGCGGCCCAACCCTTCTTACCAAGGAATTGGATCTTCGGGACTCTTCCACCCGACGCTCCAACAGCGGCTGGTGGGGCAGGTGTTGCGACGTCGCGTTTGGGAGAGGGAATGGCTGGAGGGGCCGCACCTGCTGAGAAGTTCGCGAACGCACCCACATCGGCTGCGTCCTCGACAGTGACCATGATGGGCGACCCGCATGTCACCTCTCCTCCACCCTCCTTCGCTAGAAGCTTGGCCACGACGCCATCGTCCTGTGCCTCAAAGTCCATACTTGCCTTGTCAGTCTCGATAACAGCAAGAGAATCTCCTGCCGCGAAGGCATCGCCCTCGGCAACATTCCACTTTGAGATTGTACCAGACTCCATAGTTGGAGACAGCGCAGGCATACCAACGACTATGTGGTAGGGCAGGTCGTCACCGGATGCAAACCATCTCATTGATGGGGATGTCGAAGATGTTCCTGGTGTCATAGATACTGAGGTCGGTCGTCGTCGTGACGACGACGTTCTATCATGATTTAGATCAGAAATCGATGGACATGCAACAACGGATGATACGCATCGCCCGGCAGATGGGATGGGACGACGGCACAGCAGCGTCCGTGCCGCCACGCGTGCGGAAGAGGACGACAACATCTCAAAATGAAAAGATCTTGTTGGATTTTTGAGCGCCAACTGTCTGTCTCTCTCGTCGGAATACTGTGTTATTAGTACTCCTCAGTTCTGGTGGTAGATGAAAGGGAAAAGGATCCTAGCCTTATCATCATCGTTATATAACTTGAATTACATCGCTACATTTACGGCCTTGAATATCAAATCCGTCAGTCGGCGCCGGTGCACACTTAATTGTCGTGTTGTCCCATTCTCGATGATGTCGTATTCTCTCGACAATGATGTTGATGCAGGCACAAAAAAATCATCGTCAACAAAAAATGACATGCAGCTCCTTACGAAATGGATTGAGCACGATGATCACAAGTATCACGTCAACATGCTATCTCCGAAAATTGCATATGGAATACGCATTGCCCTAATACAATGGTATCGTACTAATCGAAGGAAGTTGCCGTGGCGGGGTGATTGTGGACCTTTCGACGGTAGCACTGCGGGGTATGGCGCTGCCGCTGCAAAGAATGGCACGAAGCGTAAGAAAGGTGAAGGAAAAGCAACGACAAAAGATATTCGATCCTTTTTCGCCACCTCATCGTCCATTCCTTCGAGCAGCATGAGGGCAAAGACGTGCGATTCTAAAGCAGCAACTACCAAAAATCTATTGGAGGAAGAGGATTCTTCACATGCCACCGCGTCACGAGAGGTGACCGCATATGGCATATGGGTCAGTGAGATTATGCTACAGCAAACACGGGTCGAGGCTGTCATACCTTACTGGTTAAAATGGATGACAAGTTTCCCCACAGTCCATGATTTAGCCTTGGCTACTGACGAACAGGTCAATTCGCATTGGGCCGGGTTGGGATTCTACCGACGAGCACGTTTATTACATACTGGTGCCAAACGTGTCGTTGACGACTATAATGGGATTGTTCCCAATACCGTGGATGAATTAATGAAGATCGAGGGGATAGGACGGTATACGGCATCGGCAATAGCAAGTATGGCGTATGGAGTTGAGGTCCCAGTTGTTGATGGTAATGTACTACGGGTGCTTAGTCGATTAACAGGAATTGCGAATCACATTAAAGCGGGCGTGATGAAGGATGATTTGGGATGGATATTGGCTGAGAAAATTGTCAAGTCGAGGCCATCTGGCAATGTGGATTACGAAACCATTGGTTCTCCGGGGGAAGTAAATCAGGCGCTTATGGAACTTGGGGCGACGTATTGCTCTCCGAATGGTAGTGGCGTGGATGCTGATGATCCACTGAAGGAGTTCTACATGTCAACGCAACTCGGTCTTGCCATCGGACGTGTGATGTGTGATGGCAGTGCTATCAATAGAAGTCATATAGAGGATCTCCTTACGAGCAAATTCGCGTCATCGGGTAACAAGGGAAGTCTATGTTGTCGCTTATGTGAGACGAATGGCGTCTCAACTGCATTTGACGATATTATTGAACAGATAAGCAACAATTCGACTACGCAGTCAATGACACATCAACACAGAGAAAATGTATATGCCACCGCAGGCCACTCAGCCTTACCTATCTGCCCACCGAAGAAGAGCAAGAGAGAGGAAGTGATTGCAGTCGCTGTTATGACCTCACAGATTATAGGCAAAGGACGCTGTTGGCTCATGGTGAAGCGGCCATCAGAGGGCTTGCTTGCTGGCCAATGGGAATTCCCCTCAGTCTGCATGTGGAATTCTGCTGAGCACAAAAAAGGAAAGGGAAAAACTGATAAGCCACTAACTGATATTGAAGTACCGCTCGTTGATCCTAAATTAAGATCGAGTGCACTCAATTCCTTCCTGTCTGATGCATTTAAATCCAGTGGTCATCTTACTTCAGTAAAAGTAAATACCTCGGTAATAATGAACAAAAGGAAACAGCTGAATGAAAGCATAGTTCATATTTTTTCGCACGTCCGTCACACCCAGTGGATAGAGCATGGTGTGATAAAAGAATCAGTCTTGTCTGAAAGATGGAAGCTCAACGATGGGCGAGAGATCGGCTGGATGACTCAAGGCGACATGTTAAATGTGGGTATTACATCGGCCATTCGTAAAATACTAGCGGTAACTAAGTGATAAATACATTAATAAGTTAACAATTTGTCATCTAATATCAGAGTCCTTCTCTGGCCTCGCGGCGTATGGATTGATAGCAGAAGTTCGGGCGTTATTTTCTTTGTAGCATTCCTTCGCCCAGCTAGGCCACGAAGATGTATCCAATACTGTTCTCGTGGTTACTCTCGGAAGAGGAGACTGGAGGGATAGACTGTAACAAAGAGAGTCCGTCACAGATTCGTTGATTGATTCGTTTTCGGGTATTTGATTGAGTGGTGATTTAAGTGTAGATTCAGGGCTGCCAAAGTGGGCTCCCAGGGGTGACTCATGCGATGGCGATGACTTCGTGACAATCTGTGCTACAACATTTGGAGAAAAAATGTGAGCAATACCATTGCTAAGTGAGCTGTGACTCAGTAGTGAGGCTGCACTTGGACGCTTCGTCGGGTCTCTTTGAAAGCACACAGTCAAAATCTTTTCCACGAGAGAACTTTCCGAATCACTACACTGCTTCAATCTTGGTAGCTTGGGAGGCCTGTCGTGACTCTTTAAATGCATAAACAAAGCCATCGGACTCTTAAATCCCAAGTTTTTCCACGGCGGAGAGCCAGTTACCATTTGATAGATGACTCCACCAACACTCCATATATCGGCCTTACTTCCATACTTTTCCTCAAACACTTCTGGCGCCATGAAATAGGGAGTACCTCTCATAGTCATTTCCATCTCATCAGAAGCAGCACAAAATGCTTCAACTCGTTTGCTCGCACCAAAGTCAGCGAGCTTTATGGCGCCATCATTACTTACTAGAATGTTTCCTCCCTTAATATCACGATGTATAATTCCATGTGAGTGAAGGTAGTCGAGCCCCTTGAGGATTTGCATTACATATGACTTCACAATATTGATAGAAAAGGGTCCGAATTTCTTTAACAGTGCTGAAATACTTCCTCCTGGTGCCCATTCTTGGAAGATGTTAAGAATATTTGTAGAGTTGTCCACCTCTGCACCTAAATAACGAACAATGTTTGGATGCTTTAGCGACTTCATGAGATCGATCTCTCTTTGAAGATCCTCTACAATCAACCGTTTATTTTCATTGGGTATGCGAAGCACCTTCACAGCCATGATACTACCATTACTAGCATTCAGTCCCATAAATACTCTTCCGAAAGATCCCACTCCAATCTCAGATCCAAGACTCCACTTTCCCTTCTCGATCTTCGATTCGCCGAAGGAGTTGGACATGGACATAATATCATTGGACTTGAAATCTGGTGACATGTTCTGAAACACAGTGGGTGATAAGTGCTGGAACAGCGATCCTCCCGACATAATTGAATCGTCATTTGCGTACTTATCCTTGACTGATGATGTGGCACTATTGGTTGGTGAAGCAAATATCGTCGCAACTGCATGTGACACCTCATCGCCTGCCACTGATACACTTGCATGATAGTCCTGTTGTGGCAAGAAATGATTTGCTTCTGTTGGGTGCGAGATCCCTTGTTCGCTACCCGGACTTATGGGTTTTTCAATAGGGGCGTTCTGCTTAATATCACTGTCCCCAGTGCAATCATCCTGCAGCACATCCCCACACAACGTCAACGGTGGTTTCACATATACATCTTCACACTTGACAAAGCCTGCAGCGCAACAACAATTATCATCTTCATCGGCACCAGATGTAATCTCAAATGAAGTGTGCTCATCATTATCGTCCTCCTCTGAAATATTCGGCTCAACATATCCTTGAATCAGGTCAGTCAATCTTGCCTTGATTAGCTTCTTCATACTCTTCTCAACTTTTGGTAAGTGAAAATGAATGGCAACAGACTGGACAATATCTTTGACAGTGACAGTGTCCTTGTCGGCCATGGTAAATAGACGATCTACAATGTTGTACAATTCCAAGGTGGATGACTCGACAGGCAGAGTAATAGGGACTATGATTGGTGAATTCGATTTCGTAGGGGAGGGGATTATTTGCTCAGCCACTTGCGATTTCGGCTCGTCGTTAAGTGGTGAATGTGAAATTGTGCGAGATGCCACTTCCTCCTGCATTGATACATTATCTTCATCCACATCTTTGAAAACCTCTTGACCATTTTCAATATCAGCACAATCTATAGTGGTAGACTGTGGGAAGAGAATGAGTTCAACCTCATCACCGAAAATGGCACGGAGTTCTTCTTTGCATTCGTCGAGCTGCATTATTATTCTGTCCTCCCCTTCTTCCTCACATGGAACATTATGTTGTGAATCAGCTGAAAGCTCTGCTTTCATCTGAATCAATGCCTTGTCTACCTCCTCGACGACCCACTCCTGTCCTACACCATCTTCACTGGTCGGCTGATATCCATCGAGCTCGTCTGAAGCACTTTCAAACGAGGAGCTAAGATTCTTTTTGCATTCCTTCAGACTTGTAAGTGATGCTGCTTCTGATTCTTTGTCTACGCTTTGTTCTTCATTGTCGTCCTTCTGTTCTGCTGATTGATCGGAATCGATGACAACATTATGGTCTATTCGATTTAACAAATCGTCCCTCTCCAATACAATGGCCTTTACGTCCTCATCTCCAGTACCACTAACAATACTTTCACCTACATCATCAGTAGCAACCTTCTTCTTTCTCCCATTCTCTTTCATTCCCTTCTCCTTCTTTCCATGTTGCATCTTCTTCTTATTGCCACTTTCCACAGACTCATACTCCAATTCGTCATCACTGTCACTAGTTTCAGCATCGGCGGTGGAATAATCCTCATCCTCCGTTTCATAATTGTCATCCTCGTCTACGTCTTTTTCATCAAGGCTTTGGTCGGCATTGTCGGTGGATGCATTCAATATTGTCCTTACACTGGAATATATGCTGGTGTCGTGTTTGTCATCACCGTTGTCGTCGCTTTCATCGTCATCCGAGTTTGCACTCCTGGAATCATCAATCATGTCATCGTCCTCTTCATCTTCTTCATTATAGTTCGAAGTGTCGTCGGGAGATGTCTCACAATCTAGAGGAGATAAGGGAGAGATCACTAGGTCTCGAATGCCACTCACAATGCTGTCGGCTTTTACTACTTTTACCGATGTCATTGGTGGAGTGTATATGGAACTACTTTCCACAGGTGATAGTGTACACGTTGACTGCTGCTCCACATCTGCAATTTCAGCAATTACGTAGTTGTTGTTGGCATTGTTTTCTTTGCCCCTAGGTGTTGTTGGTGGAGGTGTGGACAGAAGGTGGTCATTGGATTTTGCGACCATAGAACACATCGGTGCGGCGGAAGATTCCTCGGTCGTCGTCTTCTTATCGAGAATAGGATTACCCTTTGGAGACGACTGCAATAATGCATGATGCTTGGGCTTGGATGGCTCATCATCATCATTATTCACCTTGAATGACGACAACTTCTTCTTCGCGTTTTCATTATTCACCTCGGGAGGAGGATCAACGAGGATGGTCCTCCCATGCAGGTTAGCCAGCATACCACCGGACTGCTGGGCGCGGGCACGTCCTCCTCGCCTTCGTGCGCCACCACCGCCACGCGGCTTGTTGTTGTTATTATCGTCCACCATGTTGTCGTCAACAAACTAGGTACTTTTCCACCACCTTACCACCAACGGATTGATCAAAAAGGCGGAGCCCTTTCGGTGCGGAGAAAGAAGAAAATGAGGAACAAAAGTGTATCGAAATGCCGCCGAGCCGAGCCAAATGATGCAGACTGGATGAAAACGAAACAGACACAGAGCATCCCATGATGAAGAGCCCAATACGATGGCCACGACGGAAGGGCTCCTTGCGAAAAGAGTTGGCTGAATCGAACACTGTTACCAAAATCTATGATAGTGGTGGTGACATCAAAACGAATAATAGTGGTGAGGATACACTCACATCGACAATTTCGGGAGATGCATCATCTCGAACACGATGGAGGCCAGATCCTCCGGAATGCAGGCCCACAATTGCGGTCCCAAAAGCGATTGATACTCCCAGACGTGGGAATTTGTGTTATCAGTCATTGTCAAGTCATGATTCGTCAAGAATCGTAGCGCAAACTCATGGCTCTGGTCCAGTGACCATGTCTCTCACTTCTGGGTCATCTGTTTTTAGAGGTTCAGATCATTCCCAATTTCGACGTGATGGTGCTGATAACACATCGTCATTATGGGCTGCTACAATCGATTCGACAGCATCAAGCGAAGACTGGAGCCTAAATTGTGTCGAGAAGGACAATGTCGATTGTTCTAGTAGTCTGACCAACAGTAGAGAAAGTAATCCACCGGCAGGATTCATTCCACGGAAGGAAATTCGTGAAACAATTAAGTATCATCATAAGCTAGGGCAGCTATTATCGAAGCTGGCATTGGATCCTGCCATGAGCTGCATGGAAGTGAAGGGAGTTACCTTTGCGTTGACTGACTCAACAAATAATCATGTCAACAAACGCCCTAATTCAGAGGAAACAAAAGAAGTAAACAAAACGCACAGAGTTCAGTGGGTAACTAGCTTTGAGAGTGCTACAAATTGTGATGCTGTTATTGAGCAAGTATCTAGCATGGAATCTACCTACTCTAACAAGTTGGTGTCCAACTTTGAAGATATTACTAGAGTTCCTAGTACGGAATCTGGCTTCTCTAATTCACAGTGCAGTGGTCAATCGAATCGTTCTCAAAAGGTTGAGCAACACCTATCCTTTCTTGAGAGCCACATGATCTTACTGGGCTCATCTGATGCCGGGACGCAGAAAAGGATCTGGCCTGCTGCATCACCTACAAATGAACTCGATGCTGATTGGGTCTCGTCCATGCCAGAGAAGAACTCCACTTCAGTCTCAATTACATCGTCCAAAGACTCCTTCTTTCCGGTAAAGGGTGATCTGAAATCTCCATCACCAACAAGTACTCCTTCACCAAATGAACATGATACAGGCGACAATGTTTCTTCGCGCGAACTGTCACCACCTCGTACCAAAGTCCTAGCCCTCGCATCCAAATTTTCTCCAGCCACGCCACTTCTCACTATTTCGGAGCATTCCGAGTCCTCCGATTGGCCGACTCCATCGCCTTCTACATGGCCCACCCCGTCACCATTTGATGGTGACATCGAATCATCATTTGTTGGTGACATCGAAATTGACCAGACCGTTGAACTCATCGATGAAGAATCCAGTCACGAAATGGAAATTGAGGAGATGAACAGCTGTCGTGAACTCGTAGAAGATCTTCAGCAATGGAAATTAAGAAAGGCTGAGCTTCGTATTGACGAAGAAATGGAAAAGTCTGGTGTTGTGCCACCTTTGCAACAATCTGATGCGCCTATCATCAACGAAACACTCAGTAATCCTAACATGAACATTGAGATCATAATCAAAGGCTTGCTTGAAAAATCTCTTGTTTCTATGGAAGCTAGGATATTGAAGAACCTCACTGCCCACCTAAACAAGGAATCAAATCAACAACGACTTGCAATCGAAGAACTGATTCGAGAGAAATCATCTTATGCATCGATGGAAGCAAGCATTTTGAAGAAACTTACTGCCCGGCTGGATAATTATACAGCTCAACAGCAAAATGCAATCGAGGATATGATCGAGGATAAAGTTTCGAAGGCAATCGCTGGTGCCAACCTTGAATTGAGATTAGCCGTACATGATGTCAAAACAGAGACTGAGCGTTTATCCAAGATGGTATTCCATGATAGGAGTAGGACGCCACCACGTGATAGGTCACTACCACGCAAAGATCAGTCAATGAATCAAGCAAAATCCATCAGTCTTGTTATTGACGGGCGTTCTTCGAGGAGATTAAGTAAGGTAGGCAAAGACAAATCATGGATTAAAGGCAATGTTGTTGAAGAAAATGTTTCCCAAAAGAGTTTGGAAGATAGCTTCACAGAAACAATGAAGGTGATCGACGACTTTGTGATAGATTGTGATGATATTGTAAGCGATTTCGACAAGATCGCATCTCGAATGCAAGATAGTGTCGCTTCTGACTCCTCGCCGATGTCCATGAGTAGCCATGTTGTTGGCGAAGATTTCATCGATGCGATGGAGACTGAAGTCCAGGATATCATTAATGCCGGACAGCTGATTTTATCGTCCAAGTTGGAGAAGATCACTCAGATGAAGAATCCGACAACGAGAGTGACTGCCAACTCATCGACATCGCCCACGTCCGAAAAGACACCACATAACATTGGAGATGTCATACAAGCTTACATGGACACGGCAGTGAGTGTGAATACCGCCTCATCGACATCGCCCACGTCCGAAAAGACACCACATGTCGTTAATAATGTCGTACGAGCTAAAAGGGACAATTCTTGGATTAAAAGCAGGTTAAAGCCGCCACAAGAAGACAGTGCTTCTCATACGGAAACATTATCCACATCAACTTTGGCAGAGACGAGCCTCCAGCAAGTTGTGATTGCAACCTCGAAGTCACCATCTCTATCGGTAGAGGAAGCAAAGATATCGCAGAGGATCATTGTAGCTCCACCAGGAAAGTTGGGCCTCGTTGTAGGGAATACCATCCAGAATGACCGAGTCGGCCCAGCCGTACACACGGTGAGGGAGGGATCGCCATTAGAAGGTCTGATATATGTAAAGGACGTAATTGTAGCTATAAATGATGTCGACACGTCTAAATACACTGCCGGGCAGCTTACAAAATTGATGGCGGCAACTAGTGAACAGGAGAGAAGATTTACAGTTCAGAGTACTACTGTTCATCATTAGTTGTTTTGTGAGTTTGTGTGGTAGTATTGCATGGAGTGATATACAGGCGCTCAATTCATCGTTCATATTGTAATGTTATGCATACATAAGAATTAAACTGTCGTAAAGCAAGTTTTTCTTTGATCATATGTATCATCATCTGAAAAGGGACAATTTACTTCCGTTCGTCCAAGTGCTTGGTCAATATTGGCTCAAAGCCAAAAGTTATTCCCCATAAACCACCCATATACAAGCCCCGTTGACCAATGCCACTATATAGTCGTTTCCAACCTTCAGTCCGTAAGATGGATGTGGCGCAATCCAGCGAAGACGTGTATGGGATGGCATTTGATGCGGCTTGTGTCATAATTCTTGTTTTCACAACATCAATTGGCTGTGTTATGACGCAAGCTATGAGGGCTGATGCGATGCCAATACCAACGTCCTCCAAGACGGTCGATGATGATGATGATAATAATAATGATGCGTCATCGTTGCTATAATTCCGTCTACGTCGATGTCGTTTTTTCAATCTCAACATCCCACTCTGCAATATATCACGTGATGCAAACGTAACAATAACAAAAGGTACATTTCGTGACATGGTCGGTCTCCATCCTGAATAATATCCCCTGACACCCTCAGTCTTCCATATCTGAACGATGGCAGTACGAAAATTGGTGTATACTCCCGTAATTAAACGTTGTTTAATAACCTCTTGTGGGACCGAGAAGATGCAACTCCCAGCGGCACCATAGATACTGCTTGCCAGTGCTGAACAGCCATAATGAGTTGAGCATAGTCCATATATACCAAATTGGGATGCACCCGTAAGTAATGCAAAGGTACTGGTTTGGAAACATCCATTTACTAATGATGTCAATCCGACATTTGCTAATGATCGACTATCACGTGTTTGTGATAAGGTACGGAGCGCATCAAGGGGGTATAGTGCCGCTTGTGCCACTGCACGTGATACTCCACCGGCTATTGCACGATGTAGACCATTCTTAGTATTGCTGCCGGCCGCCTTTGGTAGTGCTAATGATGATGTTGTTGTTTTGGCACGGGCCGACGTGGGAGATGGGAGGCGACGACTGCTCGTCGAATTGTCGATTGCGGCGAGGCAAGATTGATAATTTAGGAAGAAGAAGAGGAGGAGGAGGAGAAGGATTGGCAGACGAAGCAACAACAATTTAGCGCTGATCATTCTAGATCGTCGTCAGATATCGTACGATACTATCATCTTAGATGTTGTGGTTTATGTCGAAGTGATCGGGCGCGCCGAAAGGAAGACTCTCTTTCATACGTACACAGCAGTGCGACTACCAAGCAGCTATCCCTCTCGACAAGACGTTTTTTCAGTTTGCTGAATGAATTCAAACGTTCCAAACGTGTGTGAAAACGCCTCATTTTCTGAAATCGCCCCAATTTTTAAATGGTCGTTAATGACGTAACCCATATTAACCAGCGAGGGAATTTGTTCTTTATATGTCTAATAGTAACATGCCAGGCTGGTTAATGGCAGTTACAAGTATTGGAGTAGCTATTAGGTGGTCA
>Ga0247834_1005974_pt1 | contig 13989 bp, 15 predicted proteins | sample LaCruzMarch2015__8_FD_187118 | JGI IMG/M metagenome (GOLD analysis project Ga0247834, IMG submission 187118) | Freshwater microbial communities from meromictic Lake La Cruz, Castile-La Mancha, Spain - LaCruzMarch2015_12m | ecosystem: Environmental > Aquatic > Freshwater > Lake | place: Spain... | reverse complement strand
TGATCCTGGTTTTTCCCCTGGCCATGGGCTTGCGCGAGCCCGGCTTTGCCGCGGGCGCGCCACCCCAGCGAGACCAAAGCATTTGGCAGGCCCTGCGCGAGGCTTTTGGCTACCGCAGCTTTCAGTTGTTGATGGCGGGTTATTTTGTGTGCGGCTTCCAGGTGGTGTTCATCGGTGTCCACATGCCCAGTTATTTGAGAGACCAAGGTCTGGAGCCGCATGTGGCCAGCACCGCTTTGGCGTTGATTGGTTTGTTCAATATTTTTGGCACCTATGCCGCTGGCAGCCTGGGGCAAATATGGCCCAAGCAAAAAATCCTCTCTGGTATTTATTTGGCTCGCGGCATCATTGTCATTGGCTTCATCAGCGCCCCCATCTCTCCCCTGTCGGTCTATATCTTCGCCGCGCTGATGGGCTTGCTGTGGCTGTCGACCGTACCAGTCACCAGCGCCTTGGTGGCTCAAATTTTTGGCGTGGCACATCTATCCATGCTCAGCGGTTTTGTGTTTTTGAGCCACCAGTTCGGCAGCTTTCTGGGGGTCTGGACAGGCGGCTGGGTATATGACCGCACCGGCAGCTATGACTTGGTTTGGTACCTCACCATCGGCTTGAGCTTCTTTGCCATGCTGATCAACCTGCCGATCAATGAACGGGCGATCGAGCGCCGCATGGTGCCCGCATGAGAAAGCTGGTGCTTGTGCTTACCTATGCCCTGGGCGCATTCTCCTTGGCCGGGGTGTTTGCCATGTATCTACAGCCTGAATTCGTCTTCACCCTGGCCCAGCAAGTCTGGAGTTGTTTTTAAGATGCCCAACATCATCATCACCGGCGCGTCCGACGGTATCGGCGCAGAACTTGCCCGCCAATTGGCCCGTCGCCACGGACTGCAAGCCATGCTGGTACTGGCCGCACGCAACGCCTCGAACCTGCAAGCGGTGGCCGCCGAATGCAATGCCTTGGGTGCACGCACCCTGATCATGCCCACCGATGTGACTGATCAGCAGCAATGCCAGTACCTGGTCGAGACCACGGTGCGTCAATTGGGCATCCTGGATATTTTGATCAACAACGCAGGCATCTCTGCCCATGCACTTTTGGAAGATGTGCCGGCTGACAAGCTTTATTGGTACGAAGACCTGATGCGGGTCAACCTCTGGGGCAGCGTCTACTGCACCCATGCTGCCCTGCCCTACCTCAAGGCCAGCCATGGCCGCATCGTGGCGGTGTCTTCGTTGGCTGGCATCGTTGGTGTTCCGGGGCGCACGGCCTACAGCGCCAGCAAATTCGCCATGGCCGGTTTCTTTGAAGCACTGCGCGCTGAGGTGAAAGATGCGGGGGTGAGTGTGACCATCGCCTACCCTGGCGTGGTGCGCACCAATATCCGTTTCCATGGCCTCAACGCCCAAGGCGAGTACGCCGGTGCCAGCGGTCTGGCCGAGGACAAAGCCATGAGCACCCGGGAATGCGCCCGGCAGATCATTTACGCCATGGTACGCCGTCGCCGAGAAGTGGTGATGACGGCCCAAGGCAAGTTTGCCCGTTTCATCAAACTGATTTTGCCCGGTGTGGTCGAAAAACTTGCCATGGCCGCGGTGAAAAAAGAATTCCAACCCAAAGCGCCTTGAACACCTTACCCCATGGCGCAGGTGCACCCTCGGCTTGGTTGCAGCGCTGGACCCCCTTGATTCCCCGCGATGGTCGGGTCCTCGACTTGGCTTGTGGCCATGGTCGGCACATGCGCTGGTTGCAGTCCCAAGGCTTGCAATGCCTAGGCGTGGACCGTGACCTGGATGCTTTGCAAACCGCCCAAGCTTTTGGCGAGGTGTTGAACGCGGATCTGGAAAACCAGGCCTGGCCGCTGGACATCCAATTTGACGCAGTGGTGGTCACCAACTACCTGTGGCGTGAACTGTGGCCAAACATACTGGCCAGCCTCAAGCCAGGTGGGGTGCTGATTTACGAAACCTTCGCGGTAGGCAACGAGACCGTGGGCAAACCTTCCAACCCACTGTTTTTACTGCGCCCGGGCGAGTTGCTGACGGTTTGCCAAGGCCTGCGGGTGGTGGCCTTTGAGGATGGTTGTTTGCGCGAGCCCGATCGGTTCGTGCAACGTATCGTTGCAGTCCATGCGAGGACGGATGCACAGTTGCCCGTCCCCTACCTCTTATGGGTTTGAACCTCAGGCTCGGTCGAGCTCTAAAGCTAGAATCCCTTTCTTTGTCAACCTTTTGACCAACCCCATTCAATGACACCCATCACTGGAAGCATCGTGGCCCTGGTCACACCGATGTTGGAAGACGGCAGCATCGATTACCCCCACCTGCGCAGTTTGATTGATTGGCACATCGCTGAAGGCACGGACTGCATTGGCGTGGTGGGCACCACCGGCGAGTCACCCACGGTGTCGGTGGAGGAACACTGCCAAATCATCCGCGTGGCGGTTGAACAGGCAAAGGGGCGCGTGCCGATCATGGCCGGTTGCGGCGCGAATTCCACGGCTGAGGCGATCGAATTGGCGAGATTCGCCAAGGGCGTGGGTGCTGACTGCCAGTTGCAGGTCGTGCCCTATTACAACAAGCCCACACAAGAAGGCCAGTACCTCCATTTCAAAGCGATCGCTGAAGCGGTTGAATTGCCCATGGTGCTCTACAACGTGCCCGGCCGCACTGTTGCCGATATGCAGCACGACACGGTCATGCGCTTGGCCCAGGTCGACGGCATCATCGGCATCAAAGAAGCCACTGGCAACATCGAGCGCGCCCAATGGCTGATCCACGAAGCGCCCCAAGGTTTTGGGGTGTATTCCGGAGACGATGGCACGGCCGTGGCCTTGATGCTGTGCGGTGGCCAAGGCAATGTCAGCGTGACCGCCAATGTCGCGCCCAAGTTGATGCACCAGTTGTGCGTGGCCGCAATGGCCGGCAAGGCCCAAGAAGCCATGGCCATCCAGCGCCGACTCCTCAACCTGCATAAACACATGTTCATCGAAGCCAATCCGATTCCCGTGAAATGGGCAGTCGCCCGGATGGGCAAATGCGGTGGCACCTTGCGCTTGCCCATGACCCCCTTGTCCAGCCAGCTCGAACCGCTGCTGGAAGCCGCCCTTCGCAAGAATGGTTTGATCTGAACAATGCCTGAAGGACTCAAACAGATGACTCAATCGATGTTGGTTACCGCGCGATTCGCCGGTGTGTGGGTGGTCTGCGCCACCTTGGCTGCTTGCGGTACCGTGATGGACACCGACAGGGTCAACTACAAATCCCAAACCGATGAACCCGTCAAAACCGCCTTGGAAGTCCCGCCCGACCTGAGCAAGGTCAACCCCAACAAGCGCTATGAACTTCCCAATGGCTCTTTCAGCGCCAACCAGCAAAACACGGACAAATCGGTCAGCACCGCTGACAACACCAGCCCTTTGAAACTGGCCGATATCCAGGTCAAGCGTTCTGGCAGCCAGATGTGGCTTGAAATCGCCCGGCCCCCTGAAGAGCTCTGGCCTTTGGTGCGCGACTTTTGGAAAGAGTCGGGCTTTGTGTTTGTTCGCGAAGAACAAAAACTCGGGTTGATGGAAACAGACTGGGCTGAAAACCGCGCCAAGCTCCCGCAAGACTTCATCCGCCGCAATTTGGGCAAGGTGCTCGACAGCCTTTACTCCACCGGCGAGCGTGACAAATTCCGTATCCGCTTGGAGCGCACCACCAACAACCACACCGAGCTGTTTGTCAGCCATCGCGGCATGATCGAGGTTTACGCTGACACCTTGTCCCGCTCAACCAAGTGGCAGCCGCGCCCGAACGACCCTGAGTTGGAAAAAGAGTTTTTGCGCCGCATCATGGTCAAACTCGGCCCGGCCAACCCGAACGCGGTCAACGCCTTAGATCAAGCCTCAGTCAACAGTGCCAGCAAGCTCATCGAAGTCGCCGGTAAACCCGCTGTCACTTTCAACCAGGGTTTCGACATCACTTGGCGCCGTGTGGGTGTGGCCCTGGACCGCAATGGTTTCACGGTCGAAGACCGTGACCGCAAGCAAGGCATCTACTACGTCCGCTTTGTGGACGTGGGCAACGGTGAAGAAGAAGGCTTTTTCAGCAAACTCTTTGGCAGCTCCAAAGAAGCTGCGCTAGGGCCGCAGCAATACCGATTGAAGATTGAGGGCGCGAACAACACCAGTTCAACCATCCAAATCCTCAATTCCGCTGGTCAGGCGGATGATTCTCCAAACGCCAAAAAGATTGCCCAGTTGCTCGTGACCGAACTGCAATAAAGCACTGTGCTGCGGTTCAAAAACCTGGGCAGCGGCAGCGCGGGCAACGCCACCTTGGTCGAAGCCCACTGCGGCAACCAAGTTTCACGCCTGTTGATCGACTGCGGGCTGAGTGTGCGGGAGCTGGGCAAACGCCTGTCCCAAACTGACTTGGGCATCGAGGACATCGATGCGGTTTTCATCACCCACGAGCACGCCGACCATGTCGGTCACGCCCGCAGCTTTGCGCTGCGAACCGGTGCGCAGCTATGGATGAGTCAAGGCACGGCATTGGCTTGCGATGTGGCCCAGTGGGGCTTGCGCCATGGGCAATGCCAACTCGCCCGCGATGGACAAGCGATTTCGATTGGCGCCCTGCAGTTGAGCCCGTTCACGGTACCGCACGATGCACGTGAACCGCTGCAGTTGCGCTGCACCGACGGTGATGTGCATTTTGGGGTGTTGACCGATTTAGGCCACGGTAGCGCGCACGTCGTGCAGGCGCTGCAACACTGCAACGCTTTGCTGCTCGAGTGCAACCACGACCCTGAGATGTTGGCCAGTTCGAGCTACCCAGACTTCCTTAAAAAACGCATCGCTGGACCGCAAGGCCATTTGTCCAACCTCGAGTCGGCTGACCTGGCCCGCGCCCTGCTTCACCCCAGGCTCAACCTGATCGTGGCCGCCCACCTGAGCGAACGCAATAACCGCCCCGATTTGGCGCAAGGCGTGTTGGCTCATGCTGCTGGGTGCCAGACGCATGACATCGAGGTGGCTGACCCCCTCACCGGCACCGGCTGGTATCGGGTGCACTGAGCAGGCAAAAAAAGCCACCCGAAGGTGGCGTTTTAAGGAAGCAAAAAATTACTTCTTGTCGGCAGCAGGCGCAGCAGCAGGTGCGTCAGCGGCAGGGGCGGCGGGTGCAGCAGCAGGCGCTTCAGCAGCAGGTGCGGCGGGTGCAGCAGCAGGCGCTTCAGCAGCAGGTGCTGGAGCTTCTTCTTTTTTACCGCAAGCGACCAAAGCGGAGGCCAACAATGCTGCCAACAGGAGTGACTTTTTCATGGGGAATTTCCTTTTAAAGATGCGAAAACGTTTTCGATGGGTTGCCACAATGATTGACACAAGTCATCCATTGCAGCTGAGCCGATGGACTCAAGGGCCTACAACTCAGCTTTAGATTATAGGTGATTTCCCGTAAGGTGAAAACCAGTCACCAAACGAGTTCATTTTGGGTGAAGCCAACCCGCTGCCATCCAGTCCTTCAACACCGCTTTGACTGCTTTGGAAGCCTTGGCCATTTGCGCTGCTGTCAGCTCCCTCTGGTTGGCCAGCAGGCGCAAACAGTCTGCATCCGCGCCAGCGCAACGCCAGCTCTCGCCATTGAGGTAGACATGTTCTTCGTCATAGAGCATTTTGCTTTTGCGGTCGAGTTGCACCGCCTTCAAGTTCTGAGGCGCGGGCTGTGCATCAAACCAGACCTGTGGCTTGGGCTCGGTCAAGGATTCACCCAAGACGCAATGCAGGTCGGTGGACCGCTTGACGGCGGCTTGCACCGCTTGGCGGGCAAACACCTGCAAGGCGGGCGGTATCTGTGCTGGGTGCTGTGTCGCTTTTTGGGACGGGTCTTGGTACAAAGGCGCATGCTTTTCGGGCACCGTGTCAGCCAAGCGCGGCAACAACTCTGCAACCAAGCCCTCGGGGGACTCGGCCTTGAAGCCAATCGAGCAGGTCATGCATTCCCCCACAGCCACGCCTTCATGGGCGTAATGCGGCGGCAAATACAGCATGTCGCCGGGGTCAAGCACAAAGGTCTCGGTGGGCTTGAAGGCTTTCAATATCTTCAAAGGCACATCAGCGTGCAGGCGCAAATCGGTTTGCGGGCTGATGCGCCAGCGGCGTTGCCCTTGGGTCTGCAGCAAAAACACGTCGTAGCTGTCAAAGTGCGGCCCGACACCGCCGCCATCGCTGGCATAGCTGATCATCACATCGTCCAAACGGGCATCGGGCACAAACCGGAAACGGTCACGCAACCGCGCCACGGCCTCGTCGAGCAAATCCACACCTTGCACCAACAAGGTCCAGTGGGGCTGCTTGCGTGCGGGCAAAGCGCGTGGCTTGAACGGCCCATGGGCTAAGGTCCAGTGCTTGCCGCGAATATCGCCAGTGATCAGGCGCGATTCAACACCTTCTTGGCCAGCCAGCGCAAACAAGGCTTGACGGCTGAGCAAAGGCTGTTGATGGGGAACCGCTTGGCGAATCAACAAAGGTTTTTTCTGCCAGTAGTTGCGCATGAAAACCTCAGGCGACACAGTACCCAAGACGCTGAGCAAGGCTTGTTTTTTCATGCGTTTCTCCAAACTGCGACAATTCTGCCCCATGAACATCACACCTGATTGCATAGTGGCCCTCACCTGGGTCCTTAAAGACACTCAAGGCGAACTCTTAGACGAGTTGGACGACCCGGTAGAGTTTTATTTGGGCGGTCACGACCTGCTTGAGAAAATCCAGCATGCGTTGTTAGACCACCAAGTAGGCGACCAACTCGACCTGCACCTCGAACCCGTTGACGCATTTGGCGATTTTGATGAAGAACTTATTTTCCTGGAGCCGCGGAGCCTGTTCCCCAGCGAGATCGAGGAGGGCATGACCATCGAAGGCCATGCACTGCCCAAAGACTGCAGCCTGGAAATCCCCAAGGACGTGATCTACACCATCACTGACATCTACCCCGAGCATGTGGTGATCGATGGAAACCACCCGCTGTCGGGCATGGCGCTGCGCATTTCGCTCAAGGTCACGGGTGTACGCCACGCCACCAGCCAAGAAAAAGCCCATGGCAGCTGTGGTTCAGGCTTTTTCACCCTGCCGCCTGCGCCGGGGACAGACACGCTGCATTGACCGGCCTGGCATCCGCGGCGCAGCTTGCTCAAACGCATGCAAATGGCAAGCAGAGGCGCTTTATTTTTTACCTGTCGAGCCGTAACCGCCCTCACCGCGTTCACTGGCGACGGCAAATTCATGGACCAGGTTGAACTGCGCTTGCACCACCGGAAGGATGACCAGTTGGGCGATGCGCTCCATCGGTTCGATCGTGAAAGCCAGGTCGCTGCGGTTCCAGGCGCTGACCATCAACTGCCCCTGGTAGTCGCTGTCGATCAAGCCCACCAAATTGCCCAGCACGATCCCGTGTTTGTGGCCCAAGCCTGAGCGCGGCAGGATCAGCGCGGCATAGGCCGGGTCTTTCAAATGGATCGCCATGCCGGTGGGTACCAGTTGCCAGGCGTTGGGCTGCAGGGTCAGCGGGGCCTCCAAACAGGCACGCAAATCCAGACCGGCCGAGCCAGGCGTGGCGTAGCTGGGCAGTTGATCGGCCAAACGCGGGTCCAAGACTTTCACATCCAACTTCATTTAGGGTCCTTGGGTTTAAGTCAGGCGGCGCGCAATCTCGGCCACAAGCTGCCTGGCCAAGGCGATTTTCGAGGCACGCGGCCACTCGGTGCTGCCCTGTTCGTCGATCAGCAGCAAGGCGTTGTCATCAGCGCCAAAGGTGGCAGGACCGATGTTGCCCACCATCAAAGGCACGCCCTTGCGCAATCGTTTGGCTTGAGCGTGTGCTTTGAGGTCTTGGCTTTCAGCGGCGAAGCCCACACAAAACAAAGCACCGCTTTCGGCACGGGGGCTGGCAGCCACCTCGGCCAAGATGTCTGGGTTTTCTTGCCAAGCGATCGTGGGCATCTGGCCACTGCCGTCTTTTTTGATTTTGTCGGTGCTGACCTGGGCCGCCCGCCAGTCGGCCACCGCCGCCGTGGCGATGAACACGTCCGCCTGGTTGACCAGCGACTGCACAGCTGCCTGCATGTCCAAGGCCGAGCGCACATCGGTGCGCTGCACGCCATGAGGCGTGGGCAAGGCGACCGGCCCGGCCACCAGCCTCACCTGGGCGCCTGCCTCCTGCGCGGCCCGCGCCAGCGCAAAACCCATCTTGCCGCTGGACAAATTGGTGATGCCACGCACCGGGTCAAGCGCCTCAAAGGTCGGGCCTGCGCTGATCAGCACCTGTTTGCCTGTTAGCAGCTTGGGCTGAAACAGCGAGACCACCTCTTGCAGCAAGGCATCTGGCTCGAGCATGCGTCCGTCGCCGGTTTCGCCGCAGGCCTGCTCGCCCTGACCGACCCCCAGCACATGGGCTCCATCGGCGCGCAGCTGAGCCAAGTTGCGTTGGGTGGCAGGATGGGCCCACATCTCGCGGTTCATCGCCGGCGCCAGCACCAGCGGCACGGTGTCCAAAGGCCGGGCCAGGCAGATCAGGCTGAGCAGGTCGTCAGCCCGCCCGTGCAGCAGCTTGGCCATGAAGTCCGCACTGGCGGGTGCCACGATGATGGCATCGGCTTCGCGGCTGAGGTTGATATGCGCCATGTTGTTGGGTTCGCGGGCATCCCACTGCGAAACATACACGGTGCGGTTGGACAAGGCCTGCATGGTCACCGGGGTGATGAACTGGGCCGCTGCCTCGGTCATCACCACCTGAACTGTGGCCCCTTGCTTGACCAGCGCGCGGCAAAATTCGGCAGCTTTGTAGCAAGCCACCCCTCCGCTCAAACCCAGCACCAGATGTTTGTTGGACAAGTCAGTCATTGGGCGCAATGTAGCAGAGCCTATAATTTCGCATGATCACCATTTGGGAGACGGCCCCTCCCATCACGACATGACCAAATTTGTCTTCGTCACAGGCGGTGTGGTGTCCTCCCTGGGCAAGGGAATCGCCGCCGCCTCCCTTGCAGCGATTCTTGAATCGCGGGGCCTCAAAGTCACCCTGATCAAGCTCGACCCCTATATCAACGTGGACCCCGGCACCATGTCCCCGTTCGAGCATGGCGAGGTGTTTGTCACCGAAGACGGCGCGGAAACCGACCTGGACCTCGGTCACTACGAACGCTTCATCAACACCCGCATGCGCCGCTCGAACAATTTCACCACCGGCCAGATCTACAAAAGCGTGCTGGAAAAAGAACGCCGAGGCGACTACCTGGGCACCACGGTACAGGTGATTCCACACATCACCAACGAGATCCAAGACTTCGTCAAACGCGGCGCGGGCTTTGACACGCCTGATGCGGTGGATGTCGCCATCGTTGAAGTTGGCGGCACCGTGGGTGACATCGAGTCCCTGCCGTTTTTGGAAGCCGCTCGCCAAATGAACCTGCGCATGGGGCCACACAACACCGCTTTCTTGCACCTGAGCTATGTGCCCTGGATCGCGGCAGCCGGTGAGCTCAAAACCAAACCCACCCAGCACACCGCGCAAAAGCTGCGCGAAATCGGTATCCAAGCCGACGCTATGCTGTGCCGCGCAGACCGCCCGATCCCGCAGGAAGAGCGCGCCAAAATTTCCCTGTTCTCCAACGTGCCCGAGTGGGGTGTCATCTCCATGTGGGACGTGGACACGATTTACAAGGTGCCGCGCATGCTGCACGAGCAAGGCCTGGACGCGCTGATTTGCGAAAAGCTCAAGCTCAACACACCGCCTGCCAGCTTGAAACGCTGGGATGACCTGGTGGACGCTTTGGCCCATCCAAAAAGCGAACTCACCATCGCCATGGTGGGCAAGTACGTTGACCTGTCCGACAGTTACAAATCGCTCAACGAGGCGCTGCGCCATGCGGGTATCCAAAACCATGCGCGGGTGCAGATCGAGTACATCGACTCGGAAACCTTGACGCCCGACAACACGCAGCAGCTGTCGCGCTTTGACGCGATCTTGGTGCCCGGCGGCTTTGGCAAACGCGGCATCGAGGGCAAGGTTTGCGCGGCCCGCTATGCCCGCGAGCACAAAGTGCCTTACCTGGGTATTTGCTTGGGGATGCAAATCGCCACCATCGAATACGCCCGCCATGTGGCTGGTTTGAAAGGTGCCAACAGCACCGAGTTTGAGGCCGACAGCCCCCACCCGGTTATTGCTCTGATCACCGAGTGGAAAGACGCCGACGGCAGCACCAAACAACGCCATGCCAACTCTGACCTGGGTGGCACCATGCGTTTGGGCGCGCAGACCTCCGATGTGTCCAAGGGCACACTGGCGCATCAGATTTACGGCGACCAGGTCACCGAGCGCCACCGCCACCGCTACGAGGCCAATGTCAACTACCTCGACAGCTTGCGCAAAGCTGGTTTGGTCATCTCCGCCCTGACCCAGCAAGAGCAACTGACCGAAATCGTCGAGTTGCCCCAAACCGTTCACCCTTGGTATATGGGCGTGCAGTTCCACCCCGAGTTCAAGTCCACACCATGGGACGGTCATCCACTCTTTAACGCCTATGTTCACGCCGCGCTGATCTACCAAGTTGAGCGCAAAAAACTCAAGGTTGTGGCGTGAAACTTTGCGGCTTTGATGTCGGGCTCGACCAACCTTTCTTTCTGATCGCGGGCACCTGCTCGATCGAAGGCCTGCAGATGACTTTGGATGTGGCCGGCCAGCTGCAAGATATTTGCCGAGGCTTGGGTATCCCCCTGATTTACAAAGGCTCGTTTGACAAAGCCAACCGCTCGTCTGGCAGCACCCAACGTGGTGTCGGCATGGACGAGGGCTTAAAGGCCTTAGACGAGGTGCGTCGCCAGCTCAAGCTGCCCGTGTTGACCGATGTGCATGACCAATCCCAGGTGAGCACAGTGGCCAGCGTGGTCGATGTGTTGCAAACCCCGGCGTTTTTGTGCCGCCAGACCGATTTCATCCACGCTGTGGCCCGCTCGGGTAAACCGGTGAACATCAAAAAAGGGCAGTTTTTGGCGCCCTGGGATATGAAAAACGTTATCGACAAGGCACGCGCGGCAGCCCGCGAGGCTGGCCTGCCCGAAGACAATTTTTTGGCCTGTGAGCGTGGTGTCAGTTTTGGCTACAACAATCTGGTGGCAGACATGAGCAGCTTGGCCGAGATGCGCCACACGGGCGCACCGGTGGTGTTCGATGTGACCCATTCGGTGCAAAAGCCCGGTGGCCAGGGCACGAGCAGCGGTGGCGCACGTGACATGGTGCCAGTGCTGGCCCGAGCAGGCGTGGCCGCAGGTGTGGCGGGTTTGTTCATGGAAACGCACCCCCAGCCCCAAGACGCTTGGTCAGATGGCCCCAACGCCGTGCCCTTAAAGCACATGAAAGCCCTGCTGGAAACCTTGCAAGCCCTGGACCGTGTGGTCAAAGCCAAACCTTGGTTGGAGAACGGTTTCTCCGCCTGATTTTTTTGTATCAACCAGCCAAGCCTTGTGGCCTGAGCGAATCACCAACGAGAGAGCAAATACATGAGCGCAATTGTCGACCTGGTCGGTCGTGAAATTTTGGACAGCCGTGGCAACCCCACGGTTGAATGTGATGTGCTGCTGGAGAGTGGTGTGATGGGCCGTGCGGCTGTACCTTCTGGCGCATCGACTGGCTCGCGAGAGGCCATTGAGTTGCGTGACGGTGACCCCAACCGCTATTTGGGCAAAGGCGTGATGAGAGCGGTTGATCACATCAACCAAGACATCACCAGCGCGGTGATTGGTTTGGACGCCAGCGAGCAAGCTTTCTTGGACCACACCATGATCGAGCTAGACCGCACCGACAGCAAAGCCCGCTTGGGTGCCAATGCCATTTTGGCGGTGTCCATGGCGGTTGCCCGCGCGGCGGCCGAAGAATCAGGTCTGCCGCTCTACCGTTATTTCGGTGGCATGGGTCGCATGCAAATGCCCGTACCCCTGATGAACGTGGTCAACGGCGGCGCGCATGCCAACAACAACCTTGACCTGCAAGAGTTGATGATCATCCCGGTGGGTGCCCCCACCTTCCGCGAAGCGGTGCGCTATGGCGCTGAGGTTTTCCACGCCCTGAAGAAAATCATGAGCGACAAGGGCATGAGCATAGCCGTGGGTGACGAAGGTGGTTTTGCACCCAACGTGCCCAGCCATGAAGCGGCCATCCAAATGATCTTGGATGCGATCGACAAAGCCGGTTTCACCGCTGGCGAGCAAATCGTGCTGGGCCTGGACTGCGCGGCCAGCGAGTTTTACAAAGACGGGCTCTACCATTTGGACGGCGAGGGCTTGAAGCTCGACCCGGGTCAGTGGACCGATATGCTGGCGACTTGGGCTGACAAATACCCGATCATCAGCATCGAAGACGGCATGGCCGAGGGCGACTGGGACGGCTGGAAAACACTGACCGACCGCTTGGGCAAAAAAGTGCAGTTGGTCGGTGACGATTTGTTTGTGACCAACACCAAGATCTTGCAAGAAGGCATCGACAAAGGCGTGGCCAACTCGATCCTGATCAAGATCAACCAAATCGGCACCCTGACCGAAACCTTTGCCGCCATCGAAATGGCCAAGCGCGCCGGTTACACCGCGGTCATCAGCCACCGCTCGGGTGAGACCGAAGACACCACCATCGCTGACATCGCGGTGGGTACCAATGCCGGTCAAATCAAAACCGGCTCCTTGAGCCGCTCTGACCGTTTGGCCAAGTACAACCAGTTGTTGCGCATCGAAGAAGACCTGGGCCACATGACCAGCTACCCTGGCCGCTCAACCTTTTACAATCTACGTAAATAACCACCGACCAAGTTGTACCCATGCGTCGTCCCGTTCCCACCATCTTGCTAGGCATGTTGCTGGTGCTTCAGCTGCAGCTGTGGTTTGGTCGGGGCAGCATTCCTGACGTGTGGCGTCTACACCAGCAGCACCAGACACAATTGCAGCTCAACACAGCCGCAGAGCAAGACGTGGAGCGCTTGCGCGCCGAGATCCGAGACCTGCGCGACGGTTTGGAGATGGTCGAAGAGCGGGCCCGAGCCGAAATCGGCATGGTCAAGCCCAATGAAATCTTCGTTCAAATCGCTAAATAAACTTTGTCCATGCCTGACATACCGGTTGTGTTGACCGGCGGCAGCTTGCTTGCGCGCCAGAAACTCGCGCTTGCCTTGCAACCCGTCTTGCAATCCCTGGGGCACAAGGCGCAACTGGTCTGCCCAGACGCGCCTGAATCACTCGGCCTCAGCCCTCTGCCCTGCCAATACCTGTTGTGGCAATCAACCGCTGGGCAGCATGCCCTTTGGCGTTCAGCTTTGCATGCGCTGGGCGTGCCCTATCAGGTGGTTCAAGGGGATGCCACAGAAGCCTTGAAACAAGCCGTTTACGCGCTCTTGCCACCCGAGCAAGCCCAGGGCTGGGCCAGACAAGAAGCACCGCCGCGCTGGGTGGGCGTGTGTGAAGCTTGTGGGGATGCCAGCTGCGAGCAGCGCCTTTTTGGGCGCCTGCTCAATGGCTCATTGAAGACCTGAGGGTGTGGGGGGTGGCGGCGCAGCCTGGGCAAACAGCTGGGCGGCGTCAACCGCGTCATAGTGGTATTGCTGGCCGCAAAAATCACAGCCCACCTCGATGTTTTCCCGCTCAGACAAGATGCTGTCGGCCTCGGCTTGGCCCAAACCGCGGATCATTTGGCTCACCCGCTCGCGGCTGCAACTGCAGACAAAGCGCGGTGTCGCATCGCCAGGCTGAGGCACGAAATGCCTGACATGCTCTTGCCAAAACAAACGGTGCAACACTTTCTCGGGTGAAAGGTTGAGCAACTCATCCGAGGTCAGGCTGTTGGCCAGGATGGCAATGCGGTTGTAGTCTTCGTTGCGGCCAATCGCGTCTTCATCGGCCATGGTTTTGCGGCCTCCGAGGTTGCCAATGCCGCCCATGGGCAGGCGCTGGATCAGCAGGCCTGCGGCCACCTG
>Ga0247834_1005971_pt1 | contig 13994 bp, 12 predicted proteins | sample LaCruzMarch2015__8_FD_187118 | JGI IMG/M metagenome (GOLD analysis project Ga0247834, IMG submission 187118) | Freshwater microbial communities from meromictic Lake La Cruz, Castile-La Mancha, Spain - LaCruzMarch2015_12m | ecosystem: Environmental > Aquatic > Freshwater > Lake | place: Spain... | reverse complement strand
AAAAAACGAGCGGGCTAGCACCCGCTCGTTTTGCCGAGGATGAGAAACAAAAAACGAGCGGGCTAGCACCCGCTCGTTTTGCCGAGGATGAGAAACAAAAAACGAGCGGGCTAGCACCCGCTCGTTTTGCCGAGGATGAGAAACAAAAAACGAGCGGGCTTGCGCCCGCTCGTTTCTGCTGGGGATGGTCCCCGGCGAAGACGCTGGAACAGCGTCGTCAGCTCACTTGACGGCGATGCCGACGGCGGCCGCGGGAGGCAGCATGAGGATGCCGCCGGCAAGCTTGAACAGGAGACCGCCCTTGGGGGTTTCCATCGCGGCGAGGAGCTGCACCTTGTTGCCGCCGAGGGCCTTGGCTTCGGCAACCAGCATCTTGTTGATGACGGTGTCGAGGCTGGCTTCGGTGATCGTGATGAAGTGGAAGATGGCGGTGAGGCCGAGGGCGACACACTGAACGACGGCGACGGCGTTGCCGTTGCTGGCGATGGTGGCCTCGTCGACCTTGGTGGACTCGACCGACTGGCAAGCCGAGGTGGCGAGGACGAGGGCGGCGACGAGGGCGGTCAGGTTCTTGGTCATCGGAAAGCTCCGTTTCAGGTTGGTCTCTGCAGAGACTGCCGACCCCCGAAAGGGTGTCAGCGGGCGCATCCTGTCATGAGGGCTCCGCCTCTTGTCAACTCCTGGGGCGCTGCAACGAAGCCAGGCTGTTGAAAAACGCCGCGCAGGGCCCCATGTGCCCACCCATGATGGTCTCGGCACGTCGCTGGTCAGCCCTCGCCCGTTCTTCCTCGTCACGCGTGGCCAGTGCGGCCAGTGCGGCCTGTGCGGGCATTGTGTGCGTGGTCGCACTGGCCGGCTGCCCCCGGGAGGTCACGACGACGGGGCCCGAGGTGTTCACGGCCGTGCAGGGGGCGCTCAACAAACGCCTGGAGGCCGTCCACGACGTCTCCGTCGAGGGCAGCATCACCGACCCCGCCGGCACCACCCTGGGCTTCCGCTACGCCATGCAACAGCCCGCCTTCTCGGTGGGTGAGCTGCTGGACCCCGACGGCAACCGCCTGCGGGCGTTCGCCTTCGACGGCAAGTACCTGGCGGTCGTCGACGACGGCACCAAGACCGTGTTGCGCCAGGATCTGAGCCAGAACGAAGAGCAGATGCTGTTGACCCTGCACCAGGTCTTTGCCCCCTTTGTCTGCGAAGGCTGGCGTCCGCCGTTGTTGAAGTCCGCCGGGACCACGGCGTCGCGGACCGGCGACGTCGTCACCCTGACGGTTCCCGTGGGCGAAGGCGGCGTGAAGCAGCAGGTGGTCCGGCTGAAGGCCGATGGCAGCTTCATCGGCAAGAGCACCGTCGCCGACGACGGCACGGTCCTGGCGGCCACCACCGTCCTCACCTCGGGCATCGACCGGGGGACGGGGCTGTCGTTTCCCATCAGCTGGGAGATGCAGGAGGGCACCTCGCGGGGCACCATCACCTTGACGGCCACGGCCATCAATCAGGGGGTTCCAGCGGCGCGCTTCGCGACGACGGTGCCTGCTGGCTATACGGAGCGCATGCCATGAGCAGTTTTATGAGCCCTTCCCGCGCCGCGCTGTCGTCGTCACTTCTGTCGTCGCTGTCGTCGTCGCTGCTGGCGTCGGCGCTGCTGGCGTCGGCGCTGCTGGTGTCGACGGCTGGCTGCACGAGTTTTGCGTTCAAGCAGAGCTCCAAGGGCACAGCCCCCGCCGATCTGCAGGACCGGGGCCTCATGGTGGCCATCGAAGGCGGCACCTACCAGATGGGCTTCAAGAACGGCGAGCCCGACGAGTTCCCCCCCCACAAGGTGGCGCTGTCGCCGTACCTCCTCGACAAGCTTGAGGTCACCATCGGCGACTACGGCCGCTGCGTCGACGCCCGGGTCTGCAAGCCCGTCGAACCCCTGGGGACGCCCGTCGTCACGCCCGACCACCCGGCCATCGGCGTGACGTGGTTTGAGGCCAAGCGGTATTGCGAGTGGGTGGGCAAGCGGCTGCCGACGGAAGCCGAGTGGGAGTACGCGGCCCGTCGTCCCCACTTCGCCCTGTACCCCTGGGGCGGTCCCGCCGACGGCCTGAAGGCCAACGCCCGCGGCACCAAGGACGGCTTCGAATTCACAGCCCCCGTGGGCAGCCTGCCCGCCGGCGCCACCAAGGCCGGCATCCAGGACCTGGCCGGCAATGCGTCGGAGTGGACGGCGGACTGGTACGACGCCACGTACTACCAGAAGTCCACCGAGCGAAATCCCACCGGGCCCGAGGCCCCCACCGGCGAGCGGGTCATTCGCGGCGGCTCCTGGTCGGATCCCGACTATGTGCTGCGCTCCACGACCCGCCTGGGCCTCGATCCCAACGTCTCCAACTCCGCCGTCGGCTTCCGCTGCGCCGCCATCCCCTGACGGAATCGAGCTCCCGGCCAAGCCCCCTCCCAGCCTCCCCCGCAGGGGAAGGAGCCGGAATCGAGCTGCACGGAGACGGCCGGTGAGGCCGGTGAGGGCCTCTGAAGGCCCCCTGAGGGCCCCTGGCGAGCCCAAACGCCGATTTCGACCACAGAACCGGCAGGACGCGCAGATCTGCCAGGATGTGACCGGCGTCTCTCCTCCCCCTTCAACCCGACACCTGTCGGGGTACACCCGCCCGGTTGGTGACAGGGTTTCACCCACAGGAGTCCACCATGATCCGCTCGTTGCTCACCTCCCGGTTGTTCGTCGCCTCCCTCGCGCTGGTTCCCGTGGCCGGGTGTGATCTACTGGCGCTCCTGCAGCCCGCCGAAGAAGAAGAGGCTCCCACCCGGCCCCGGCGCGGCGAAGGGGAAGGCGAGGGCGAAGGTGAGGGCGAGGGCGAGGGTGAAGGAGAAAACCCGAACGTCCCCCCGGACGTCCCGCCCCATCCCGAAGGGCCGCGGGTCCAGTCGTTCTCGGCGTCCCAGACGACGTTGAACGATCAACAGACAGCGACGTTGACGGCGGTGGTCTCTGATCCCGACGGCGCCGCCGACATCATCGGCGCCTTGCTCATCGAGCCCGTGTCGGGCTCGACCCTGGGCACCCTCAGCACCGCGGGTGCCCCCGGTACCTTCACCGCCAGCATCTCCTGGAGCGAGTACGCCGCCGTGGCCCCCATCGAGTTTGTGCGGGGCTCCGCCCAGCGCTTCATCCGCGTGCAGTTCTCAGACGGCGAGGGCCACCAAACGACGTCGACGCTGGCCCTCACCATGTCCTGTGGCAGCGATCTGCCCGCCTGCAACAACAGCTGTGGCGAGGTCCGCTGCGCAGGCCGGGACAACCAATGCCTTGGCACCGGTGGCGTCGCCATCACCAACGACGCCCTGTGCTCAGCCTGCAACACCGGCTGCCAGGCCTGCGCCACCGGCTGTGCCTGCTTCGGTGAAGCCCCCCGCTGCAACAGCGGCAGCGACTGCGTGGCCCTCGTCGACGAGGAGCAGTCCGTCGACGCCGTCCAGTGCCGCGTCACCGGTGGTCCCGGCCTGCGCAATGATGGCTTCGTGACTTGGAGCGTCGGCGGTCGGGCGCTGCCCGTGGCATTCCGGGACTTCGGTCTCGACGTTCAAAGCGACCTCTACGCCGCCCTGTGCGAGCCCTTCGGCGGTTTCCGGACGGCCACCACCACCGCGCTGCCGACCGACCTCGCCTCCGGTGAGATGGTGATAGACCTTGAGCCATCCTGCGCCGCCACCAATGTCAGCCAGTTTGCCCAGTGTGTCCCTGTCATTGCGCTGACCACCGCCATCGCCCAACAGCGGGGCACCCAAATCACCTGCGTCGACCCCATCGGCAGCACCCCCGGCTCGGGCGCCTTCCAGGAGGGCTGCGCCAGCGGCGGCAACTGCACCGGCGACATGTCCTGCGACGGCGACAACGTCTGCCAGGAGTCCTGTTTCGATGCCACCGATTGCGACAGCTGCCTCGCCGCCAATCCCGGTGGCTGCTCCTGCGACGGCACTGGCGCCTGCCAGGTCGGCGGCGGCGGCGGCACGGGGGATTTTGCCTGCGCGGCCACCCGTATCCTCACGGGTACCAGCGCCAGCCAGAGCGGCTCGAATGCCGGCCTGACGAATGCCTTTGCGGCGTGCAGCGGCACCGGGCCCGACCAGGCCTGGAAGTTCACGCCGTCGACCACGGGCACCTACGTGATCCAGACCGGTGGCACCCTCGACACCGTGATGCATATCCGCCCCGATTGCGCCGCGCCCGACTTCACCTTGTGCGACGACGACGGCGCCAGCACCGGCAGTAACTCGTTGATCACCACGTCGCTGACCGCCAACGTGCCGGTCCTCATTGTGGTCGACAGCTTTGGCAGCGCCGGCGGCAGCTACACGTTGAGCATCGCCCTGCAGTGAACGAGTCCGGCTTTGCCTGAAGCGACGCGCGGCCACCTTCGGGTGGCCGCACTTTTTTTGACGCTTGGCTCAGGCGCTGTCGGGCTTTTGCAGCAGGGCCCGCACGGATTTGACGAGGCCGGCGATGGCCGCGACGCCGGGGTCGCCGCCTTCGCCGCTGATGGTGACGGTCTCGCTCTTCTGGGCGCGGGGCAGGGCGTTGGCGATCTGCGGCAGGGAACGCACCAGCAGCTCGTCGAGGCGGGCGGCGGAGACGTCGTTTTCCAGCTTCTTCTTGTCGGTGTCGAGGGCCAGGGTCAGGCGCTCCCGGTGGAGCTGGGCTTCGTGGTCGACCTGCTTCTTCTCGAGGAGCCTCTTGTGGGCGGCGAGCTCGGCGTCGGCGCGGGCGGCGTCGACCTGGCGTTGGGCGTCGATCTCCTGCAGCTCGGCCTTGACGCGGACGGCTTCGAGTTCGCCGCGGCTCTTTTGCAGCTCGACCTCCTGCAGCCGCTGCAGCCGCTGGGTGTCCGACGACGCCAGAATGCGCGCGCGCTCGGCCTCGGTGTTGTCTTTGACTTCGCGCTCCATCACGGCCCGTTCGCGATCAAGCTCGGCCATGCGCGCCAGGCGAGCCATCTCTTCGCGAAACGGCTTCTGCAAATTCTCCCACACCGACGTCGACGACACGACGGCTTCCTTGATCTGCACCTGGACGATCTTCAAGCCCTGGCCTTCGGCCACCGCCCGCAAGCGCGCCGTGAGCTCCTCGATGATCGGCCGGCGATCGGCCAGCACCTCATCGATGGACAACGACGCCACCTTGTCCTTGATGCTGGCCTCGGCTTGTTCGCGCAGCTGGACGTTGACGATGCGCATGGGGTCGTCGACGTCGGAGAAGTCGAGCTTTTGGTAGGCGGCCTTGAAGTCCTCGACGATCCACTGCACGTAGGCCTGCACGAGGATGCCCTGGCGCTCCGAGCAGATGCAGCGGGCGTTGATGGCCAAGGTCTGCATGGTGGCCGGCGCCACCAAATACGAGTCACGCATCGGGTCGAACGAGAACGACACCCCGAGGCCAAGGTGCAGGGGCTCTGTGTGCCCCCGGCGGGTGTGCACCACCCAGGCGTTCGGCGGCACGATGACGGTTTGAAAACGCCAGAACCCCGTGACCCGCACGTCGACGCCGTTGCCGGTGCTGCCGCTGTCGTCAGCGCCGCCGCCACCGCCACCGCCGCCAATCGCCAGGCGTTGGGAGCTGCGGGCCACGGCCTGCGCCGGGGCCATCTTGCGCTTGCGCAGCTCCTGGCCCACCTGCTGCTGCTGCTGGATGACTTCTTCCATGTACGAGTTGCTGCTCATGGGACTCCGGATGGGCTGCGGCTGCGGTCGACGTGGTTTGCTTGAGGACAGGGTCGGGACACGGTCGAGAGACGTTCAGACGGTCAGACATTCACAGACGGTCAGGACAACGACGGATAGCCGCCCCGTTCGAGGACCGCCGCCGCCACCCGTTCCGTGGCCGTAAACGTGTTGAAGGGCCGCACGACGACGAAGCGGTCGATGTTGGCGTCGATGACGCTGAGTTCGTCTTCTTCGGCGATGCCCGCAGCGAGGCGCTTGGCCCCCTGCACCACGCGGTCATAGGCGTCGGCCACGAGGAGCTGGGTCATGTCGCGCTGGACGGCGGTCTTGTCGCAGCCAAAGCCCGGGATGTTTTGCAGGGTCCGCTGGACCACCGAGTCCATCAGGTAGATGTCGATGAGCATGTCGGCGAGGGCGCCGAGGATGTCCTGACGGTCCTCGAGCTCGGCGGCGTGCTTCTGGATGGCGATGTCGGCGACGTAGGTGACGATGCGCTTGGCCAGGGCCACCGAGCGACGCTCCCGCCCAAGGAGGCTGCCGTCGACGCCCATGGGGATGAGGTCGGGGTTTTTGAGCTCGGCCTTGATGACGGCGACGAAGTCCATCAGGGGCAGGCGCCCCATCAGGGCCCGCTTCAACAGGGTGCCCGGCACCAGCAGGCGGTTCACTTCGTTGGTGCCCTCGAAGATGCGGTTGATGCGGGCATCGCGGGCCAGGCGCTCGATGGGGAAGTGCTCGGTGTAGCCGTAGCCGCCGAAGATCTGCAGGGCCTCGTCGATGGTGAAGGCCAGCTGCTCGGTGCCATAGACCTTCAGGATCGAGCTCTCGATGGCGTATTCCTCAAGGGCCTGCTGGGTGCGGAACTCCTTCTTCTCGGGGTCTGTGACCTCGGCGATGAAGGCATCGATGATCCCTGTCGTGCGGTAGCCCATGCTCTCGGTGGCGTAGATGCCGCAGGCGATGCGGGCCAGCTTCTGACGGATGAGGCCGAACTCGGCGATGGCCTTGCCGAATTGCTTGCGCTCACGGGCGTAGTCGACGGCCAACTGCAGGGCGTATTTGCTGCCGCCGACCGCGCCCACACCGAGCTTCAAGCGCCCGATGTTCAAGATGCCAAAGGCAATCTTGTGGCCCTTGCCCACCCGGCCGAGCAGGCGGTCCTTGGGGATGCGCACGTCCTCGAGGATGAGCTCGCAGGTGCTCGATCCGCGGATGCCCATCTTGTGCTCTTCAGGCCCGATGCTCACGCCAGCATCGCTGCGCTCGACGATGAAGGCGCTGAACTTCTCGCCCCCCACCTTGGCAAAGACCGTGAACACATCGGCGAAGCCAGCGTTGGTGATCCACTGCTTCACCCCCGTCAGCACCCAGTGCTCACCGTCGTCGACGGCGACACATTTGGCGGCCAGGGCGTCTGAGCCCGAGCCCGCTTCGGTCAAGGCGTAGGCGGCAATCAACTCGCCGGTGGCCAGCTTGGGCAGGTACTTGGTCTTTTGCTCGTCGTTGCCGAAGAACACGATGGGCAGGCTGCCGATGCCGACGTGGGCCCCCATGGTCACCGCCCACGACGCCTGCTTGGCCATATGCTCGGTGACGAGCATCGACGTCGTCTTGTCGGTGCCGAGGCCGCCGAAGCGCTCGGGGACATCAAGCATCAACAGCCCAAGCTCACCGGCCTGGCGCAGGAGCTTCACCAGCAGGCCCGGGGTCTTTTTGTCGATGTCGTTTTGCAGGGGCAGCACTTCGTTTTCGACGAAGGCGCCGGCGGTCTCGGCGAAGGCCAGCTGCTCGTCGGTGAGCTGCTCCGCCGTGAAGATGCTCGCGGTCCCCAGGGGCTCCACCAACCACAGCCCGCCTGCTCCAGTGACCGATCCCTGCTGCTCGTCGTCGCCGCTCATGAAGTGCCTCCGCTGCCTGTCTGCCGCCATGGTATCGGCAGCGCCGGGACAAACGCGACCGATGACACATCTCCCCGGTCGCCCTGCTGCCCGGCCTGGCCCCCGCCGGGGAAGCTGTGCCACCGTCGCCCATGTCGACGGGACAGCCCTGCGCCGCCTGCAGTCTCCGCACCGCCACCACCCATGTGCGCGATCGCAGCGGCGACGTCGACACGACGCTGGGACTCGTGGCGGTTGGCACGTCGGCGGACCAATCTTCTGTGGCGCCAGCCAAAGAAGCATCAGAACTTGTGTGCCCGACCTGTGGCCAGCGCTACCGATTGCGGCACGAGCCCTGGTCGTGGTTTCACGACTACGACGACTATTGGTACGACAAGCTCGACGCTGATGGCGTCCCGCTGCCCGGTCCCACCACCCGTGCGCCGTCGCCGTCGCCGGAACCGTCGCCGCCCACCACGCGGGAGGTCACCATCATCCGCTGCCCGGTGTGCGGCTCGACGGACGCGCGATGCGACGAGTCGAGGTCCGCCGTCGACTTGAGTTACATGTGCTGTGGGGCGTGCGGTGAGGGGAAGCTGTGCGATTCCTGGGAGCGCAACGATGATTGGTACCTGACCATCACGCTGCCCATCACGGGGCCCGGCGGGGTCACGACGCTGCCCAGCCACGTGGCGCCCCTGCCGCCCGGTGCTGGCTTCTACGAATCCCTGGCGGCAGCGAATGCGCCCGCGCCACCGCCACCGCCGACACCACCGACACCGCCGCCGCCGACACCGCCGCCGCCGCCGCTGGCCGCGAAGCACGCGTCGGGGGTGGGCTGCGCCCGCTGTTGTGGCGACGATGCCGGGCTGGCCTGGCTCGCCATCCAGTCGCTGGTGCGACCGCTGTTGGCCGATCCCCACCTGGAGATCGTGGTGAACACATGCGCCAGCTGCGGCCAGCGCTTCATCGTCGTGTTCACCGAGCGGGTCACGTTTGACGATGGCGGTGACGACCTCACCTGGCTGGCGGTGCCCGTGAACGAGGCGGGTTTTCGCGCCCTGGGGACCGCCCGGCGGGCCGAGGTGCAGCCCCTCGTCGAACAGCTTGGCGAGGGCAAGCGTTTCCTGGTGCGTCACCGGGTGGGCAGCGAGGGCCGAACCTGGTGGGTCGACACGGGCTTCGCCATTGGTCCCCACCGCTGAGCGCCCGGGCTATGGTCACCCATGGCGCTTCATCGTCACTGCTCCGCCTGGTTGCTCGCCACCATGACGGTGATGGCCGGCCGGGCCGCCGTCGCCCAGGAGCCCGAAGCGCCGGCCGTCGTCGTCGACACCGACGTCGCCGGGGACGGCCCCGACTTCTTCCTGGTCCCCTTTGAGGTGCCCGCCGACACCGCCGAGATCGAGGTGCGGCACCAGAGCCTCGGCGACGGCGACATCCTCGACTTCGGTGTCGAAGATCCCGACGGCTTTCGCGGCTGGGGTGGGGGCAACACCGAGCCCGCCATCATCGGCGTGGGGGCCGCCAGCCGCAGCTACCTGCCCGGTCCCCTGCCAACGGGCACCTGGCACGTCGTCGTCGGCCGGGCCAAGGTGGTCTCGGCTGCTCCCCGCTCCCACATCGAGGTGTTCATCCGACAAACACCCACGTTGTCCGACGCCACCGATCGGGCGCCCCTGGTGGCGGCGACGCTGTCGGACGAGCCCCGCTTCTACGCCGGCGACCTGCACGTGCATTCGGCGGACTCCGGTGATGCCCGGCCGGGCCTGCAGGAAATCGTCGAGTTCGCCCGGGGCAAGGGCCTCGATTTCGTCGTCATCACCGACCACAACACCACCAGCCACCTGGAGCGCCTGACGCCGGCCCAGGCCAACAGCCCCGATGTGTTGCTGGTGCCGGGCATGGAGTTCACGACCTACGCCGGGCACATGAATGCGTTTGGTGTGAGCGCCTCCGTCGACCACAAGCTGGGGCTGAGCACGACCATCGACGACGCGGTCACGGCGTTTTCGGCCCAGGGGGCCCTGGTCTCCATCAACCATCCAAACCTCGACCTTGGCGACGTGTGCATCGGGTGCGCCTGGACCCACCCGATCCCCGACGGCGTCGACGCCGTGGAAATCGCCACCGGCGGCACGGACCAATCGGGCTTCATCTTTGGCCAGGGGGCGAGGGACTTCTGGGACACCCTCCTCGACGACGGCAGCCACGCCGCCCCCGTCGGCGGCTCCGACGACCACCGCGCCGGCGTCGACCTCGAGGCCTTTGGTTCGCCCATTGGTGATCCAACCACCCTGATCTTCGCCGACGGCCTCTCGCTGGCGGCCTTGCAGGCGGGGCTGCGGGACAACCGCACCGTGGTGAAGCTGCAGGGCCCGGCGGACCCGATGGTGGACTTCACGACGACGCCAGCCCGGGAGGCCCACGAGGGGCGGACCGACACGGTCTTTGGCGACGTCGGCGACACGGTGCAGGTGTCGGCGCGGGTCACGGGTGGCAGCGGCACCGCCGTGCGCTTCGTGCAAGACGGCCGTCCCGACAGCGCCGACCTCATCGCCATCGACGGCGACGACGTCACGGTGACGCAGGAGGTGGTGGTCCCCGCTGACGGGGCTGTGCGGGTGCGGGTGGAGGTCGTGCAGGACGACGTCGTCGTGCGCACGGTGACGGGGCATGTGTGGGTGCGGGCCCGGCCCGACGTGATCCCCGCTGGCTGCGGCTGTGGTTCGGGACCGCGTTCCCCACCATCGCCCGTGCTCGTGCTGTGGGCGATGCTGCCCGTGCTGGCCCGGGGTCGGCGTCGCCGCCAACGCCCACCGGGGAGCCCTGTCGACGACAGCGAACACCTGTCCGCCGGGCACCGCCTCAGCTCGTGACAGCCATCACCAGGACGTCCACACCGCTGGTCGAGTGGCGTTAGGCTTGGCGTGTGAGCGCACCACTCAGTGCCCAAACCTCTCGCACGGCCATTCGCGCCGGCTCGGTGACCCACCGCTACGCGGGCGCCACCGGCACCAGCATCAGCCAGCTCCGCGTCGTCGGCGTCCGCTGCGACGACGAAGACCACGCCGTCGGCGATGCCACGGTGTTGGCGATGGGGCCCGGCCGAGCCGAGGTCATCGCCCGACTGCCGTTCACCGTCGTCGCCGTGGGCCACAGCGGTGCCGCGGTGTTGTGCCTGGACACCCATGGGCAGCTGTGGCGGATCATGGCCGGCCGCGTCGACGCCATCGACGGCGCCATCGGCGTGGTGCAGCTGGTGGGGGCCTTTGCTCGCCAGCAGGACGGCACAGTGCTGCGCATCGGGGCTGGCGTTGACGACAACGACGACGACGACACCAACGACAACGACGACGGCGGCCTGCAGGTGGTGGCCCGCCAGGTGCGGGCCATCGGGCAGGCCGACAACGAAGGCATCGTGGGCATCGAGGTCGACCAGGGCCGTGGGGCCGGTGGCGATGGGCTGGTGGCCGTGTGTCGCGACCGCTCTGGCACCGAGCACGCCCGCATGGCCCTGCCGCCCATCGAGGGCGCCATCGACGTCGTCGCTGCTGACGGTGGCGAGCTGGGGATTGTGGCGGGGCGGACCCTGGTGCTTGGCCAGCGGGCCACGGGCGAGGTGCGCCGACTGCGCCTTGAGCACGACGTGACCTGCCTCGCCCGCCTTGCCCAGCGGTGGTTTCTGGGATCGAAGGCGGGGCTGTTCACGCTGGATGACGACGACGATCGGGTGCGGCTGTGGCGTCCATCATTGCGGGCCCATCAGGTGCTGCGGGTGGCCGACGGCATCGTCGTCGTCACCGACCTGTTTGTCGCCACCAGCGACGATGGCATCGACATCGTCAGCCGGGACCTCTCGAGCTTCGTGCGCCTGGCGGGGGGCTGAACCGGCGTCCGAGACCGCCTTGCATTGCGCTCTTGGCGGCCTAGCCTGTCGCTCTTCTTTGCAGGTGGGACTGAAAAATGCTGATTCGGATCTGTGCCGCGGGCGCGGTGCTCGCTCTCACCCTCATGGCGTGTCCCCAGTCGGGGCCCACCTACCACACCGACATCGCCCCCCTCATGCAGCGGGAGTGCATGTCCTGCCACCAGGCGGGCGGCATCGGGACCTTCCCGTTGACGACGTACGCTGAAGCCAAGGCCCAGAAAGACCTGATCAGCTTCTCGGTGGCCGCGCGGCGCATGCCGCCAGGCATCCTCGACAACTCCGGCGAGTGCCAGAGCTTCCCCGGGGCCCGCTGGCTCGACGACAGCGAGATTGCCCTCTTCACGGCCTGGGCCGAAAACGATGCTCCCGAGGGCCCGGTGCCCGGAGAGATCCTCAAGCCCCTGCCGCTGCTGGGCTTGCAGGGCGATGGCATCGTCGACGTCATCATGGACGAGCCCTACACCCCCGAGTCCAACGAGGCGGAGGCCAACGACGACTACCGCTGCTTCATCCTTGACCCCGAGCGCCTCACGGATGGTTTCCTGACGGGCTACGAGATCCTGCCCGGCGTGCCGAGCGAAGTGCACCATATGCTGTTGTTCTCGCTGCTCGACACCGAGGCCGACAACGCCGCCCAGGCCCTCGACGACGCCGACCCCCGCCCGGGCTTTCAATGCTTCGGCGACGCCGGCGTCGACAACACCAACCTGCTGGCCGTGTGGGCCCCCGGTCGTGACGCCGTCACCTACCCCGACGGCACCGGCCTGTTCGTGCCCGCCGGCCACAAGCTCGTGATGCAGTTGCACTACAACCTGCTGTCCGGTGTGGCCCCCGACCAGACGGCCCTGCGGCTGCGCTTCGCCGACAACGTCCAGAAGGACGCCCTGCTGGTGCCCCTCGCCGACGAAGACCTGGCCCTCGAAGGTGGTCTGCCCTCAGAGACGTACCAGTTCACGGTTCCCCTCCTTGGCCTCCCCGAGCCCCTGGAGATTCACGGCGCCTTTCCCCACATGCACACCCTGGGGCGCACCCTGACCTTCACCCGTCAGCTCATCGCCGACCAGACCGGTGAGCAGCAGGAGTGCCTGGCCCATGTGCCCAACTGGGACTTCAACTGGCAGGAGGTCGCCTTCTACGACGCCCCCATCCTCGTCGACGGCGGCGACCGCCTCGATGTGTCTTGCACCTTCGACACCTCGAGCCGCAGCGAGGCCATCAACTGGGGCGAAGGCACCCAGGACGAGATGTGCCTCGTGTTTGTCTACGTGACCCGCGAAAACGGCGAGAGCGTCCTCGAGCTCGACCTGTAACGCCTGGAGCCAGCGCCATCAGCGACGGAACGTCACCGTCGACAACGGCACACCTTCGACGTCGACGACGACATCGGGGTTGTGCCGTTGCCATTCGTTCCACACGTCGAGCTGCTGCTGCTTGAACTCCCCCAGGGGTTCGACGTGGGCATCCGTATACGCTGCTGCAGCCGGCCCGGTTCAGCGACGTCGCCGAAAACGGCCTGCAGGTCGAAGGCACCGACACCATTGAACGCGTCGTCTGCGGCGTCACCGCCAACCTGGCGTTGATCGACGCGGCCATCGACGTCGGCGCCCACGCCATCGTCGTGCACCACGGCCTGGTGTGGGGCGGGGGCATCCGTCGCCTCGACGGTTGGCTCAAGACCAGGGTGCAGCGACTGCTGCAGGCGGGCATCAACCTGTACGCCTACCACCTGCCCCTCGACGCCCACCCAGACGTCGGCAACAACGTCGGCCTCGCCCGCGCCCTCGGCGTCACTGACGTCGTGCCCTTTGGTCGGTATAAGGGCCAGCCCATCGGCTGCGCTGGCGCATTCTTGCCAAGCCTGACGCTGCCCCAGCTGGTCGACCGGGCCCGTCGCGACGTCGTCGGCCACGCCAACGGCATCAGCGCCTTCGGCGACGCCAACCGGCCCCTGCGCAGCGTCGGCTTGTGCAGTGGCGGCGCCCCCGACCTGCTGCATGAGGCCATCGGCCTTGGCCTCGACGTCTATGTCACTGGCGAGGTCACCGAATACGTCAAGGCCGTCGCCGAAGAGAGCGGCACCGCCTTTGTCGCCCTTGGTCACCACGCCACCGAGCGCTTCGGCCCCCGCGCCCTCGCGGCCACCTTGCGTACCAGCGGCCTCGACGCCCGCTTCATCGACATCGACAACCCGGCATGACGCAGCCCCGAGGCCGCCAGGGGTCCTTCCTGCTGGCCTGCGCCGCCAGCGGCCTGTGCCTGGCCTGCACCCCCTCCGGCGACGACGGCGTCGGCGACGGCGTCGACGACACCAACGAGCCCCCCGTGGCCCGCCTGGTGGGCCCCCAGCTCGCACGGGTTGGTCTTGCCGCCACCTTCGATGCTTCCGACAGCCGGCGTCTTCGTCGCCGACGAGGCGCCCAATGACGACGATGTTCGTCGCATCATGGTGCGGGCCGGTCGACGGGTGA
>Ga0247834_1005966_pt1 | contig 14001 bp, 6 predicted proteins | sample LaCruzMarch2015__8_FD_187118 | JGI IMG/M metagenome (GOLD analysis project Ga0247834, IMG submission 187118) | Freshwater microbial communities from meromictic Lake La Cruz, Castile-La Mancha, Spain - LaCruzMarch2015_12m | ecosystem: Environmental > Aquatic > Freshwater > Lake | place: Spain... | reverse complement strand
CGGATGGGTCCCGGCACGGAAGGACCCGCTAGGGGGGGGTAGCCGTGGAGTCCGCGGAGTTTGTGAACAATCCCCCAACTGGCCCATCCCCCTATGCGTACCAGCCACAACGTCCGTAGTCTGTTGGTACGGCAGACGGGGCACCGTGGAACTGATCGCCTACTACCGAGTCAGCACCGCCCGTCAGGGTGAGAGCGGCCTGGGTCTGGAAGCGCAACGGGCCAAGGTGGAGGCAATGGCCGCCGAGCGTGGCGCCGTGGTGGTGGCCGAGTTCGTGGAGATCGAGTCAGGCCGCAAGGCCGACCGCCCGCAACTGGCCGCGGCCCTGGCCGAAGCCCGCAAGCGTGGCGCCGTGGTGGCCGTTGCCAAGCTCGACCGTATCGCTCGGGATGCGGAGTTAGTGCTGCGCCTGAGCCGGGAGGCCGCGGCCAACGGGATGGGCGGATTCCTGTTCTGTGATCTGCCGGACGTGGACGCCACCACCGCCGCGGGCCGGATGGTGCTGACCGTGATGGCATCCGTTGCGGAGTTTGAGGCCCGCCGGATCAGTGAGCGCACCCGCGAGGCCCTGGCCGCCGCTGCTGCCCGTGGCGTGAAGCTCGGGGGGCTGCGCCCCGGAACGATCAAGACCAACGAAGCGGCCAAGACCAAGGCCGCGGCAGACGCTGAGCAGCTCCGCCCGGTGCTGGAGGCCCTGGCCGCCAAGGGGGCAAGCCTGCGGGAGATGGCCCAGGCCCTGGCCGGTGCTGGCCGCCGCACCCGTAACGGCGAGCCCCTAAGCCCCACCCAGGTGCGCCGCCTGCTGGAGCGGCTGGGTCTGAGCTGACAGATCCGCGACCGCGAACAGCGCGAACAGCGGAGACCGCTCAGTGGTGGCCTGGAGTTTGCCATACGGATTCCCCCGATAACCTGTAGGGAGTTCGCGTGAGTGGCGATGGTGCAACACCGCCCCCAGCCCTTCCAGCTGATCGAGCAACGGGCGCCCGGGCGCCCGATGCGCCCGGTCAACCTGAAACTCCCCGCCGATGTGGTGGAGCAGCTCCACGCCCAGGCCGAGAGGATGCGCTGTTACCCCTCCGCCCTGGGCCGTGCCCTGATCGCTCGGGGGCTGGCCGATCTGGCCGCGGCTGAGCAGGATGGCTGAGGCCGCGGAGTCCATGCACTCCGCGAACAGGTGAAAACCACCGCGCCGGAGAAAGTATCAACTAGCGGGCGATGTTTGCCTGTTGTTGATAATTAACGGGTCCCTGTTGTTGTATTAAGTGCGGTTTTTTCGCAAGCCGCACTGTTCACCTACCGTCAGCAATCAATGTTTGCGACATACAAAAGGGCCGCAAACAGACGCGGAAGCTGACAACAACCCCCTCCCCGTGTCTCAGCCGCAACGGGGCCACCACAACCACGCTACGGAGGTGTCTCAAATGGCAGCCGTTCCCATTGCCGAAGCCGCCCGCCGAATCGGGCACCGGAGCCGGAGTCAGCTCTACCGGCTGATCGAAGCCGGAAGCCTGCGGGACTACCTGCGCCGCGCCCCCGATGGCGCCCGACGGCTGGAGCTGAAGCCGCCGGGGCTGCCCTCGCTGGCCGAGCGTGTGGCCGAGTGCACCGCCGAACGGATCAATAGCGCCCCCAGGCCGAAGCCGACCCCCTCACCCGCAGACGATGGGCCGCGACCCTTCGATGTGATCGCAGAGCTGTGGGGGCCGATCACGCCGCGGATCAACCGGGAGCTGATCGCTCAGGGTTTCGTGCCCTTAAGCCCGGAGAACGTGCTGGCCGTTGTGCGGGCCGCGGATGATGCGATCACCGCCGAGGCACCGGAGTACGACCCCGAGACGCGGGAGTGGTGGGCCGCCACGTTGGAAGACGCCAGCCCCGACGATCCCTGCCCCGATCCGTGGCGCTGTGAGCACTGCGGGGAGCCGTGGCAGGTGAACCACCCGGAGCACCATCGGAGCCCTGCAATGGCGGCCTATGTGGCCGAGCTGCGGAAACGTCACGGAGTCGCGTCCGTGGAGTCCGTGAACGCCGCGGCCTAAGCCCTAGGGGTGGTGGCTCGGGGCTGCCCTTGCACCCGCCGCTAGCGTTAGTGGCTCGGGGCTGCCCTTGCACCCGCCGCTAGCGTTGGTGGAACCGTAAAACGTGAGGCAATGGCGCAAACCGACCGCCAACAGCAGACAACGGCCCGGCAGGTGATCGCAAATCTGCGCGTCACCGCCACGGAACGGGCCCACCTCCAGCAGGTGGCATCCGCTCGCTCCACCACCGTCAGCGACCTGATGCGTCAGGCCCTGCGCCGTGATGGGGCGCTGCCCGCTCAATAACGCCTGAAAAGGCGAAAGGCCCCCGGGTGCAACCGGGAGCCTTCCTGAAAACCCAGACCCCCGACTGATTGGTACCGGAAAGGGGTGCTGGAACCACCAGTGAGTAAGCACCGATGTTTGGTTCAGCAGTGGCAGGGGGAGTAACCCTTGCCGCTACCGAGGGGGATACCCCCCGTTCCCCGGAGCGTAACCCGAAGGGAATACCCCGTCGACGGTGTACGGCTGGTACACCGCGAGTCTCAATAGATCGACAACCGCTGCAACCGGGGGAGATCCCTGTTGCTGCCTCCATTCTGCCGGATCAAGCGGTGGCCGCGGCCTGTGACGGTGCCTGCCGTGTCAGCACTGGAGCCGGTGGCTGGGGCTACCTGATCCGCCTGGCCGATGGCCGCGTGATCGAGCAAGGGGGCCACCACCCGGCCACCACCAACAACCGGATGGAGATGACCGCGGCGCTGGAGCTGCTGCGGGCCCTGGAGCGCCTGGAGCTGCCCGCCGAGGGGCTGCGAATCAAGACCGATTCCCGCTACCTGCTGGACGGCCTGACGCGCTGGCTGGGTGGCTGGAAGCGCCGGGGGTGGCGCACCGCCGAAGGGGAGCTGGTGAAGAACCGGGACCTGTGGGAGCTGCTGGAGCAGGCCGCCGCGGCCCTGCCTGCGGTGTCGTTTGAGTGGGTGAAGGGCCACAACGGCGACCCGCTCAACGAAGCCGCCGACCGGATCGCCACCGACTGGGTTGATGGTCCGCAGACTTCGCGGATTCTGCGAAATGGTTTGGAAAACAGGGGGGACGCCGTGCCCACCGGCAGCGGCTGGGATGTGGCCGCATCCCCCGATGGGGTGATTCCTGCCCACCTGATCGAGTGGGTGCAGGGGAGCGCCGTGGCCCCCGAGCTGGCCGCGGCCAACCTCCAGAGCCTCCGCGGCCCCGAGGTGATCGAGGCCCTCGCCGGTGATCGCTGGCAGGCCCTGGGCGGCCATGCCCAGCAATACGCCACCGGAGCGGTGCAACGGATGCTCCGCCCGCTGGAGCCCCTCGCTGAGGCCGGTGGGTGGTGGTGCGCTGGCCTGGACCCGCTGGCCGACTGGGCGCCGATGGCCTGGGGCCAGTTCAAGGCCGACCGGCCCCGCTGGGATACCGAGCGCAACCGCGCCCGCAAGTACGAAGCGCCCCTGGGGGTGCCGACCCGCTCCACCTGGCTGCGGGTGCCTGCTGCTGTGGCCCAGACCGTGGCGAATCGCTGGGGGCTGCCCCTGCCGTCCGCGGTGTCTGCGGACTCCACGGGCGCCACCGGAGCGTTCTGGCGCTGGGTGGCAGCAGAGCCCCGCCTACCGGTGGTGGTGACGGAAGGGGCCAAGAAAGCCGCGGCCCTGCTGACCGCCGGGCTGCCTGCTGTGGCGTTGCCCGGTGTCGACAACGGGGCCAAGCGCACCGGAGAGAAAGGCCCCGACGGGCGCCGCACTGGCCCGGTGGAGCTGCTGAGCGATCTGGCCGCCCTGAGCTGGGGCAAGCGCCGCGCCTGGGTGCTGTTCGACTGGAGCGAGAGCGAACGGGGCCGCCGTGATGTGGCCCGCGCTGCCCGCCGCCTGGGCCGCCACCTGCGGGCCGCTGGAGCCGTGGTGGAGGTGGGCACCTGCCCCGGCCCTGCCAAGGGTGCTGACGATCACCTGGCCGCCGGGGGAACCTGGGAGCAACTGGCCGCGGCCCTCGGCCCGATCACCGCAGAACCGGAGCTGCCCCGCATCCGCCGCCCGGATGTGATCGCCCCGGCTGGGCAACTGCTGGAGCACACCGCGCCGATCCCTGCCCCTGAGGTGGCCCCGGTGGTGGCGATGGCCGCGCCAATGGGCACCGGCAAGACCCGGAGCACCGCCGCCGCTGTGGCCCCGTTCCTGGGTGAAGGGGTGCCGGTGCTGAACCTCACCCACCGCACAAGCCTGGGCCGGGCGCAATCGGAAGCCCTGGGGCTGCCCTGGGCCGATGAGGCCAAGCCCGGCACCGTGGAGCGGATGCAGGGGCTGGGGCTGTGCTTTGACTCCGCCTGCCCCTCCAGCGGCCTACGGATCAACCCTGCCGACTGGAGCGGCCCCGATGGCCGCGGCCCGGTGGTGGTGGTGGATGAGTGGGCCCAGGGAGTGGAACACCTGCTGTTCGGCACTGGAACCGCTGTGGCGGCCCGCCGTGTGGAGGTGCTGGAGACCGTGGGCCACCTGATCGGCAGCGCCCGGCAGGTAATCGCCGCCGATGCCCAACTGAGCGGCCCGGCCCTGCAACTGCTGGAAGACCTCACCGGCAAGCGTGCCCACCTGATCGGCAGCGCCCATCGGCCCTTTGCTGGCCGCCGCTTCCATTGCCCCGAGGGGCTGAGCACGAAGCAAGCCAACCAACAGGCCCGCGCCAAGCTGGCCGAGCTGATCGAGGGGGGCCGACCCTTCCTCTGCTGGACAACCGCCCAACAGGCCGGAAGCAAGAACAGCGCCCAGAACCTGGCCCGCCTCCACCTCCAGCACCGCCCCGACGCTCGGGTGCTGGTGATCGACTCGGAGAACCCTGACGATGCTGCCCGGCTGGCCGCCGATCCCAACGGTGTGGCCGCGGCCTATGACGCGCTCTATTGCTCCCCCGCGATCAGCTCCGGCCTGTCCATCGAGCTACAGGGGCACTTCGCCGCCGTCCTGCTGCTGAGTGGTGGCACCGTGGCCCCGGAGCATGTGGCCCAGGCCGCGGCCCGCGTCCGTGATGCCGCCTGCCCGGTGTGGTGCTTCGCGCCGGAGCGGAGCCCAGGCGATCACCTGCGGATCGGATCGGGCGACCTGGAGCCCGCCGCCCTGCTGCGGAGCCTGGGGCACTCGGAGCGCCACCTGCTGGCCGATCTGATCGCCGCCGGGGGCTACGACCCCGAGACCAACAACCCCGGCCCCTGGCTGCGCTGCTGGGCTGCCCTGGCCGCCAGCCGCAACCGTGCCCGCCTGGCCTACTCCGCCACCGTCCGCGGACTCTGCGAACGGGAGGGGTGGGAGGTGATCGCCACCGCCGAAGCCCCGAGCGTGGAGCTGGAGGTGATCGCCCAGGCCGTGAGTGTGGAGCTGGAGATGATCGCCACCGAAGCCCTGGCCGCCGAAGACCGGGCTGTGATCGAGGCCGAACCGCTCACCACCGCCGAAGCCGCCGAACTGAGCAAGCGCCGCCACCTCAGCCCCGCCGACCGGGCCAAGCTCCAGCGCCACCGGATCGCCGCGGCCTGGGGGCTGGGGGCCATCGACCCGACCCCCGAGCTGCTGGAGGCCCACCGGGACCGCCGGAGCGAACGGGGCCGCCTGGGGTGGCTGCTGGGCTGCCTGGAGGCCCGTCAGCAGGTGGCCGCCCACGATGCCCGCCGCCGTCAGCAACTGGCCCCCCGTGGCCGCGGCTGGGCGCCGGACATGGCCCTCGAGCTGCTGGGGCACAAGATCACCGCCGCCGATGCCCTGGGGCTGCCCGCCTGGCTGAACCGCCGGGAGTGGTTCGATGCGGAAGATGCCGAGCTGCTGAAGCTCCACGCCACCGCCGAAGCGCACCGGAGCGACCTGACCCAGACCCTCGGGGAGAGCCCCGGCAAGCGGGCCACCACCACGCTGCGGGCGCTGCTGCGTGCCTGCGGCCACCGTCTGGAAGCCCGCCGCACTGGCCGCGGCAAGGGCCGAGCCTGGGAGTACCGAATCAGCCCCGAGCCACTGCCTGCTGGAGCCTCAGAACCCAGGCTGCAACTGGCCTGGATGGCGCAACTGGCCGACCCAGGGGGGGGTATGAGCTGACCTCAAAAATCCCCTTAAAGAAAAGGGCGATTCCGACCTCCGCCATACCCCCCCCCGAGATGCCGAACCGTGAACCAACCAACCCCCCTCGCGCCCTTCGCCGGAGCCCTTAAGCACCTGCCCCAGGGATGCCGCCTCCACGCCCCGAGCTGGAGCGACCGCCACGCCGCCGCCCTGGCCCAGGAGGTGGCAATCCACCGCCTCCACATCACACCCGCCAAGGGCCGGACGCCCTGGCCGCCCGGTGGCCCGACCTGGGGCCGCGAGCGGTTCTGCCGCCGCAGCACCGCTGCGGGACTGGTTGCCTACTCCACCGATTCACGGGGCCGGATTATCCGCGGATGGTTCACCAACCCCACCGATCAGCTCGCCTACCTGACCGGTGGCGGTGGGATGCCTGGCCCGCTGACCTGCCCCATCGAGGGGGTGTGGCTGGAGCTGCTGGCCCCAGGGCTGCCCGGATTCCCGGGGCACCTATTCATCGGGGCCGAGCGCCAATGGCCGGGCTACTGCGCTGTGGCCGCCGACCTGCGCTCGATCTGGCAGGAGCACTACGCCACCCAGACCGCCGCGGCCCCGCTGCTGATCGCTGGCTGAGGGGTGCCCTCGCCACCCGTAGGGGCTACCGTCCGCGCACTCCGCGCACTACCTCCAGTGGCCCCCGGTGCTGTTGATGCGACCCCGTCCGGGGTGCTGGTGTCGGACTGGATCAAGGAGAGGGGCTGCGCCAAGTCCAGCGCCTACAAATGGCTGGGCGCCTGCGTGATCCGCCCCCGCCGTGAGGTGAACCGCATCACCGGCAAGGTGGAGAGCTGGCTGACCGATGAGCAGGCCGCGACCCTGACCGCCTACGCCGACGCCCTGGGTAAGGGGGCCAAGCCGAGCGAGGCCCTGGCTGTGATCGGACGCGGGCCGATGGTGCCCCCGCCGCAGGTGCCGGGGTGGATGCCCCCTGCCGGATGGGAGCCGCTGGCCCCGGAGCCGGAGTCCGCGGATTCTGAAGACGACGCCTACGACGCCCTGGAGCTGCTGGGAAAGCGCCTGCGGGCGCTGCGGGATGCGGTGGAGCTGGGCGCCCCGCTCACCACCCGCGAGGTGCGCCTGCTGCTGGGTGCCAACCCTGGGGCCGAACAGGTGACGCGGGCCGGGGTGAGCGCCCGCCGCATCGCTCGCAACCTGTGGCAGCTCAGTACGGACCCCGCGGCTGGGTCCCGGCACGGAAGGACCCGCTAGGGGGGGGTAGCCGTGGAGTCCGCGGAGTTTGTGAACAATCCCCCAACTGGCCCATCCCCCTATGCGTACCAGCCACAACGTCCGTAGTCTGTTGGTACGGCAGACGGGGCACCGTGGAACTGATCGCCTACTACCGAGTCAGCACCGCCCGTCAGGGTGAGAGCGGCCTGGGTCTGGAAGCGCAACGGGCCAAGGTGGAGGCAATGGCCGCCGAGCGTGGCGCCGTGGTGGTGGCCGAGTTCGTGGAGATCGAGTCAGGCCGCAAGGCCGACCGCCCGCAACTGGCCGCGGCCCTGGCCGAAGCCCGCAAGCGTGGCGCCGTGGTGGCCGTTGCCAAGCTCGACCGTATCGCTCGGGATGCGGAGTTAGTGCTGCGCCTGAGCCGGGAGGCCGCGGCCAACGGGATGGGCGGATTCCTGTTCTGTGATCTGCCGGACGTGGACGCCACCACCGCCGCGGGCCGGATGGTGCTGACCGTGATGGCATCCGTTGCGGAGTTTGAGGCCCGCCGGATCAGTGAGCGCACCCGCGAGGCCCTGGCCGCCGCTGCTGCCCGTGGCGTGAAGCTCGGGGGGCTGCGCCCCGGAACGATCAAGACCAACGAAGCGGCCAAGACCAAGGCCGCGGCAGACGCTGAGCAGCTCCGCCCGGTGCTGGAGGCCCTGGCCGCCAAGGGGGCAAGCCTGCGGGAGATGGCCCAGGCCCTGGCCGGTGCTGGCCGCCGCACCCGTAACGGCGAGCCCCTAAGCCCCACCCAGGTGCGCCGCCTGCTGGAGCGGCTGGGTCTGAGCTGACAGATCCGCGACCGCGAACAGCGCGAACAGCGGAGACCGCTCAGTGGTGGCCTGGAGTTTGCCATACGGATTCCCCCGATAACCTGTAGGGAGTTCGCGTGAGTGGCGATGGTGCAACACCGCCCCCAGCCCTTCCAGCTGATCGAGCAACGGGCGCCCGGGCGCCCGATGCGCCCGGTCAACCTGAAACTCCCCGCCGATGTGGTGGAGCAGCTCCACGCCCAGGCCGAGAGGATGCGCTGTTACCCCTCCGCCCTGGGCCGTGCCCTGATCGCTCGGGGGCTGGCCGATCTGGCCGCGGCTGAGCAGGATGGCTGAGGCCGCGGAGTCCATGCACTCCGCGAACAGGTGAAAACCACCGCGCCGGAGAAAGTATCAACTAGCGGGCGATGTTTGCCTGTTGTTGATAATTAACGGGTCCCTGTTGTTGTATTAAGTGCGGTTTTTTCGCAAGCCGCACTGTTCACCTACCGTCAGCAATCAATGTTTGCGACATACAAAAGGGCCGCAAACAGACGCGGAAGCTGACAACAACCCCCTCCCCGTGTCTCAGCCGCAACGGGGCCACCACAACCACGCTACGGAGGTGTCTCAAATGGCAGCCGTTCCCATTGCCGAAGCCGCCCGCCGAATCGGGCACCGGAGCCGGAGTCAGCTCTACCGGCTGATCGAAGCCGGAAGCCTGCGGGACTACCTGCGCCGCGCCCCCGATGGCGCCCGACGGCTGGAGCTGAAGCCGCCGGGGCTGCCCTCGCTGGCCGAGCGTGTGGCCGAGTGCACCGCCGAACGGATCAATAGCGCCCCCAGGCCGAAGCCGACCCCCTCACCCGCAGACGATGGGCCGCGACCCTTCGATGTGATCGCAGAGCTGTGGGGGCCGATCACGCCGCGGATCAACCGGGAGCTGATCGCTCAGGGTTTCGTGCCCTTAAGCCCGGAGAACGTGCTGGCCGTTGTGCGGGCCGCGGATGATGCGATCACCGCCGAGGCACCGGAGTACGACCCCGAGACGCGGGAGTGGTGGGCCGCCACGTTGGAAGACGCCAGCCCCGACGATCCCTGCCCCGATCCGTGGCGCTGTGAGCACTGCGGGGAGCCGTGGCAGGTGAACCACCCGGAGCACCATCGGAGCCCTGCAATGGCGGCCTATGTGGCCGAGCTGCGGAAACGTCACGGAGTCGCGTCCGTGGAGTCCGTGAACGCCGCGGCCTAAGCCCTAGGGGTGGTGGCTCGGGGCTGCCCTTGCACCCGCCGCTAGCGTTAGTGGCTCGGGGCTGCCCTTGCACCCGCCGCTAGCGTTGGTGGAACCGTAAAACGTGAGGCAATGGCGCAAACCGACCGCCAACAGCAGACAACGGCCCGGCAGGTGATCGCAAATCTGCGCGTCACCGCCACGGAACGGGCCCACCTCCAGCAGGTGGCATCCGCTCGCTCCACCACCGTCAGCGACCTGATGCGTCAGGCCCTGCGCCGTGATGGGGCGCTGCCCGCTCAATAACGCCTGAAAAGGCGAAAGGCCCCCGGGTGCAACCGGGAGCCTTCCTGAAAACCCAGACCCCCGACTGATTGGTACCGGAAAGGGGTGCTGGAACCACCAGTGAGTAAGCACCGATGTTTGGTTCAGCAGTGGCAGGGGGAGTAACCCTTGCCGCTACCGAGGGGGATACCCCCCGTTCCCCGGAGCGTAACCCGAAGGGAATACCCCGTCGACGGTGTACGGCTGGTACACCGCGAGTCTCAATAGATCGACAACCGCTGCAACCGGGGGAGATCCCTGTTGCTGCCTCCATTCTGCCGGATCAAGCGGTGGCCGCGGCCTGTGACGGTGCCTGCCGTGTCAGCACTGGAGCCGGTGGCTGGGGCTACCTGATCCGCCTGGCCGATGGCCGCGTGATCGAGCAAGGGGGCCACCACCCGGCCACCACCAACAACCGGATGGAGATGACCGCGGCGCTGGAGCTGCTGCGGGCCCTGGAGCGCCTGGAGCTGCCCGCCGAGGGGCTGCGAATCAAGACCGATTCCCGCTACCTGCTGGACGGCCTGACGCGCTGGCTGGGTGGCTGGAAGCGCCGGGGGTGGCGCACCGCCGAAGGGGAGCTGGTGAAGAACCGGGACCTGTGGGAGCTGCTGGAGCAGGCCGCCGCGGCCCTGCCTGCGGTGTCGTTTGAGTGGGTGAAGGGCCACAACGGCGACCCGCTCAACGAAGCCGCCGACCGGATCGCCACCGACTGGGTTGATGGTCCGCAGACTTCGCGGATTCTGCGAAATGGTTTGGAAAACAGGGGGGACGCCGTGCCCACCGGCAGCGGCTGGGATGTGGCCGCATCCCCCGATGGGGTGATTCCTGCCCACCTGATCGAGTGGGTGCAGGGGAGCGCCGTGGCCCCCGAGCTGGCCGCGGCCAACCTCCAGAGCCTCCGCGGCCCCGAGGTGATCGAGGCCCTCGCCGGTGATCGCTGGCAGGCCCTGGGCGGCCATGCCCAGCAATACGCCACCGGAGCGGTGCAACGGATGCTCCGCCCGCTGGAGCCCCTCGCTGAGGCCGGTGGGTGGTGGTGCGCTGGCCTGGACCCGCTGGCCGACTGGGCGCCGATGGCCTGGGGCCAGTTCAAGGCCGACCGGCCCCGCTGGGATACCGAGCGCAACCGCGCCCGCAAGTACGAAGCGCCCCTGGGGGTGCCGACCCGCTCCACCTGGCTGCGGGTGCCTGCTGCTGTGGCCCAGACCGTGGCGAATCGCTGGGGGCTGCCCCTGCCGTCCGCGGTGTCTGCGGACTCCACGGGCGCCACCGGAGCGTTCTGGCGCTGGGTGGCAGCAGAGCCCCGCCTACCGGTGGTGGTGACGGAAGGGGCCAAGAAAGCCGCGGCCCTGCTGACCGCCGGGCTGCCTGCTGTGGCGTTGCCCGGTGTCGACAACGGGGCCAAGCGCACCGGAGAGAAAGGCCCCGACGGGCGCCGCACTGGCCCGGTGGAGCTGCTGAGCGATCTGGCCGCCCTGAGCTGGGGCAAGCGCCGCGCCTGGGTGCTGTTCGACTGGAGCGAGAGCGAACGGGGCCGCCGTGATGTGGCCCGCGCTGCCCGCCGCCTGGGCCGCCACCTGCGGGCCGCTGGAGCCGTGGTGGAGGTGGGCACCTGCCCCGGCCCTGCCAAGGGTGCTGACGATCACCTGGCCGCCGGGGGAACCTGGGAGCAACTGGCCGCGGCCCTCGGCCCGATCACCGCAGAACCGGAGCTGCCCCGCATCCGCCGCCCGGATGTGATCGCCCCGGCTGGGCAACTGCTGGAGCACACCGCGCCGATCCCTGCCCCTGAGGTGGCCCCGGTGGTGGCGATGGCCGCGCCAATGGGCACCGGCAAGACCCGGAGCACCGCCGCCGCTGTGGCCCCGTTCCTGGGTGAAGGGGTGCCGGTGCTGAACCTCACCCACCGCACAAGCCTGGGCCGGGCGCAATCGGAAGCCCTGGGGCTGCCCTGGGCCGATGAGGCCAAGCCCGGCACCGTGGAGCGGATGCAGGGGCTGGGGCTGTGCTTTGACTCCGCCTGCCCCTCCAGCGGCCTACGGATCAACCCTGCCGACTGGAGCGGCCCCGATGGCCGCGGCCCGGTGGTGGTGGTGGATGAGTGGGCCCAGGGAGTGGAACACCTGCTGTTCGGCACTGGAACCGCTGTGGCGGCCCGCCGTGTGGAGGTGCTGGAGACCGTGGGCCACCTGATCGGCAGCGCCCGGCAGGTAATCGCCGCCGATGCCCAACTGAGCGGCCCGGCCCTGCAACTGCTGGAAGACCTCACCGGCAAGCGTGCCCACCTGATCGGCAGCGCCCATCGGCCCTTTGCTGGCCGCCGCTTCCATTGCCCCGAGGGGCTGAGCACGAAGCAAGCCAACCAACAGGCCCGCGCCAAGCTGGCCGAGCTGATCGAGGGGGGCCGACCCTTCCTCTGCTGGACAACCGCCCAACAGGCCGGAAGCAAGAACAGCGCCCAGAACCTGGCCCGCCTCCACCTCCAGCACCGCCCCGACGCTCGGGTGCTGGTGATCGACTCGGAGAACCCTGACGATGCTGCCCGGCTGGCCGCCGATCCCAACGGTGTGGCCGCGGCCTATGACGCGCTCTATTGCTCCCCCGCGATCAGCTCCGGCCTGTCCATCGAGCTACAGGGGCACTTCGCCGCCGTCCTGCTGCTGAGTGGTGGCACCGTGGCCCCGGAGCATGTGGCCCAGGCCGCGGCCCGCGTCCGTGATGCCGCCTGCCCGGTGTGGTGCTTCGCGCCGGAGCGGAGCCCAGGCGATCACCTGCGGATCGGATCGGGCGACCTGGAGCCCGCCGCCCTGCTGCGGAGCCTGGGGCACTCGGAGCGCCACCTGCTGGCCGATCTGATCGCCGCCGGGGGCTACGACCCCGAGACCAACAACCCCGGCCCCTGGCTGCGCTGCTGGGCTGCCCTGGCCGCCAGCCGCAACCGTGCCCGCCTGGCCTACTCCGCCACCGTCCGCGGACTCTGCGAACGGGAGGGGTGGGAGGTGATCGCCACCGCCGAAGCCCCGAGCGTGGAGCTGGAGGTGATCGCCCAGGCCGTGAGTGTGGAGCTGGAGATGATCGCCACCGAAGCCCTGGCCGCCGAAGACCGGGCTGTGATCGAGGCCGAACCGCTCACCACCGCCGAAGCCGCCGAACTGAGCAAGCGCCGCCACCTCAGCCCCGCCGACCGGGCCAAGCTCCAGCGCCACCGGATCGCCGCGGCCTGGGGGCTGGGGGCCATCGACCCGACCCCCGAGCTGCTGGAGGCCCACCGGGACCGCCGGAGCGAACGGGGCCGCCTGGGGTGGCTGCTGGGCTGCCTGGAGGCCCGTCAGCAGGTGGCCGCCCACGATGCCCGCCGCCGTCAGCAACTGGCCCCCCGTGGCCGCGGCTGGGCGCCGGACATGGCCCTCGAGCTGCTGGGGCACAAGATCACCGCCGCCGATGCCCTGGGGCTGCCCGCCTGGCTGAACCGCCGGGAGTGGTTCGATGCGGAAGATGCCGAGCTGCTGAAGCTCCACGCCACCGCCGAAGCGCACCGGAGCGACCTGACCCAGACCCTCGGGGAGAGCCCCGGCAAGCGGGCCACCACCACGCTGCGGGCGCTGCTGCGTGCCTGCGGCCACCGTCTGGAAGCCCGCCGCACTGGCCGCGGCAAGGGCCGAGCCTGGGAGTACCGAATCAGCCCCGAGCCACTGCCTGCTGGAGCCTCAGAACCCAGGCTGCAACTGGCCTGGATGGCGCAACTGGCCGACCCAGGGGGGGGTATGAGCTGACCTCAAAAATCCCCTTAAAGAAAAGGGCGATTCCGACCTCCGCCATACCCCCCCCCGAGATGCCGAACCGTGAACCAACCAACCCCCCTCGCGCCCTTCGCCGGAGCCCTTAAGCACCTGCCCCAGGGATGCCGCCTCCACGCCCCGAGCTGGAGCGACCGCCACGCCGCCGCCCTGGCCCAGGAGGTGGCAATCCACCGCCTCCACATCACACCCGCCAAGGGCCGGACGCCCTGGCCGCCCGGTGGCCCGACCTGGGGCCGCGAGCGGTTCTGCCGCCGCCGCACCGCTGCGGGACTGGTGGCCTACTCCACCGATTCACGGGGCCGGATTATCCGCGGATGGTTCACCAACCCCACCGATCAGCACGCCTACCTGGCCGGTGGCGGTGGGATGCCTGGCCCGCTGACCTGCCCCATCGAGGGGGTGTGGCTGGAGCTGCTGGCCCCAGGACTGCCCGGATTCCCGGGGCACCTATTCATCGGGGCCGAGCGCCAATGGCCGGGCTACTGCGCTGTGGCCGCCGACCTGCGCTCGATCTGGCAGGAGCACTACGCCACCCAG
>Ga0247834_1005963_pt1 | contig 14011 bp, 13 predicted proteins | sample LaCruzMarch2015__8_FD_187118 | JGI IMG/M metagenome (GOLD analysis project Ga0247834, IMG submission 187118) | Freshwater microbial communities from meromictic Lake La Cruz, Castile-La Mancha, Spain - LaCruzMarch2015_12m | ecosystem: Environmental > Aquatic > Freshwater > Lake | place: Spain... | reverse complement strand
CGAAGGCGAGGGCGAGGGCGAAGGCGAAGGCGAAGGCGAAGGCGAAGGCTAAGGCGAAGGCGAAGGCGAAGGTGAAGGCGAAGGCGAAGGCGAAGGCGAAGGCGAAGACATCCTTGAGCCGTTGGAGGGGTTCGTGCCTGGAACGACCTCGCCACCAGCCCAGAAACCCATTGATGAAGGGTACCTGTCGGGCTCAACGGTCTTTGGGTGTTCGCAGTCGAACGGGCCGCTGACCCTCATGGGCCTGCCGATGCTGCACCTGTTGTTGGCGAGGCGGCGACGAATCAGATGATCGGGTGGGAACCTGCCAACACAAGTGAAGCGTGAGGTGGTGAATTCTTCAGGTCTCCCCCCAATCGGCCGTTGACAGGGACAGAACAGCTCGCGCCCCCGGCTGGATGACGGCAACGGCGGCTTCGGATTGATCTTCGGATGACGTGATTCGCGATGGAGGTGTTTCATGGAAGGAATGGCGTTCGCCAATGACCCGGTGAATCCACTGGCAGCCATTGAGGCGGCACTGGTGGAGCGAATCAGCGCCGACAAGGTGCGCGTCCCGGCCTACCCTGGCGTGGCACTCCAGGTTGGCAAACTGCTCGCCGACGACCGTGCCAGCGCTGACCGCATCGGCGCCCTCGTGGCTGGTGATCCAGCCCTGTCAGCGGCGCTCTTGCGACAGGCCAACACCGCGATGTTCGCGCGCAACGGAACCGTGACATCGCTGCAGCGGGCCATTTCCGTCCTTGGTGCCCGGGAGGTTCAACGGGTCCTGTTCGCGACGAGTCTTGGTGGTTGGGCATCCATGCAGGGCGTGCTTGCCCCCGTCCGGGACCGGGTGTGGCGTCAGGCGGTCACGGCCTCCACGCTCAGCGCAGCGCTGGCTGAGAAGCGGGGATTCACGAGGGACGAGGGATTCCTCGCGGGACTGCTGCACGACTTCGGCAAGGTCGTCGCCCTGGCGGCCCTCGAGGACGTGCTGGCATCAATGCCCCAGGCGCCAATCCTGTCCGCGGCCGCCTGGGAAGCCGTCGTCGAACGGTTCCACACAGAGCTCGGCATGATTGTGGCGGCGCGCTGGGAGCTCCCACCAATGCTGGCAGAGGCCATCACGGGGCATCACCACCCCCCGGGCGCTTCATCGATGCCGATGCTGGTGGAACTCCTGCAGATAGTGGATTGCCAGACGGCCCAGCTGGAAACGTCGATGGGGATCAGCGACGACGACCTGAATACGTTGCCGTTCTTGCGGCCAGGGGACAAAGAAGCCCTGCGTTTGGCCAACCAACACCTCCCGGCCACGGTGGCGTCGTTGATGGGCACGTCGCGGCCCAGAAGCCAGGCGAGCAACGCCGTCGAACCAGACGCCCGTGATTCCTGGCGGCAGGTGTCGTTTCCCGTGGTCATGCGCGACGAAGGCTCCCTCTCGTTCGAAGCGCGCTACGTCCACCCGCGGGGCTTGGTCCTGGCTGGTCCGGTCGGGTTGACGGAAGGGCAGCTGCACTTCTTCGAGCTCAACGTCGATGGCTTCGTCTTGCTGTTGTGGGGGCACGCACGCCTCGTGGTTCGCGATGGCCCGGGTTGGCTTGTCGACATCAAGGTCTTCGGCTCGTCAAGTGAGGCCTTGGCCGCCCTCAACCAGATGGTCGCGCCTGCCCAGGGCGTCCAATGACGACCGTCCTCATCATTGATGATTCACCACGCGTCCGCCATCATGTCGAAACCGCCCTCTCCGGCCACGGCATGACCGTCGTGTGCGCCGACAGCGCCATGGTCGGATTGACGCGCCTCCGAGCTGACGCCGACATTGCGCTCGTGCTCTGCGACATGAACATGCCGGGCATGACGGGGATGCAGTTTCTGCTGGCCGTGAAGGCGATTGGCATCACCACGCCGGTGGTGTTGATGACGTCGGACTCCAAGCCCGAAAGCATCACCCGGGCCAGAGCGGCTGGTGCTCGAGGCTGGATCGTGAAGCCCATCGCCGCGTCGGCGCTCTTCGCGACTGTGCAGGGACTGCTCCGGCCTGCAGTCTCGTGACGTCTCGTCACGGCGTGGTGATTCACACACGTTGTTTCTTGCGCTGAAACGTTGAAAGAATCCGGACTGATGGGCCCGGATTCAAGTCAATGGCGGAGCGCCCAGACGCAAGCAATTCGACCACAAAGTGGTCGAATAGTTCTGACTATTCAATTGCTTGGCGCCTCACCAGGCATTTGTGGAATCATGATCAGCCGGGCCCGAAGGGCCCGAATTCGGGGCCATTCGGGCCTCAGAAGAGGGCCAATTCGCCCCCGTCCATCGTGCTCTCCGCGGGAGCGATGTCGACGTCGTCGGCCACTGGAAGGCGTGAGCCCGCGCCGGTCGCGGCCGACGCCGACGACATGCGCTTGATGGTGTCGGTCACGTCGCCGTCGATACGGCGCAGGGCTTGCGCCATCGGGTCCTGGAACTGGAGCTGGGAAAGGGCTTCGTGGGAGGCCGACACGACGTTGGCCAGGCGAACCTTGCTTTGGGAAACCGATGATTGCGCCGCCAGACGGAGGGACGCAAAGGCGGCATCGAGGGAGGTCAGACGATCATCGAACTGCCCCCGAAATGCACTCACCTCACCGTTGAGTTCGATGGCGGTGGCCGCGACGGCGGGCAAGGTTGTTGAGAGCGCCCGGGCGAGGTCGCCGATTTCGCCGTTGGCGGCTTCGACGGACGCGCTGAGGTCCTTCATCTCCTGGGCAATCACCCGCGACGCCGCGCCGACATCGCCGAGGCGGCTGGCTTCGACGACGGCGTTGAGGGCCAGGAATCGCGACGCGGTGGCGATGTTCTCGATCCGGTCGCCAACCCTGAGGATGCTTTTCATGGCGTCGGTGGCCCGATGGAGCGCCGCGGTCTGCTCGGCCAGGCGGGCGGTCAGGGCGTCCATGAAGGTCCGCATGTCGTTGGAGGTCTCGCGGGCAATGCGGCTCACGCTCGCATCGTCACCGTCGGAAACCTGGGCGCCCAGCGCTGCCAACTCGTCGACCTGGCCTCGGGCGTCGGCGAGAATCTGATTCAGCAAACGGCCGGTGGTGAGGGTCGCGGTTTCGCTGGTGCCACAGGCTGCTTCGAGGCGTTCATGGACTTCGCGACGAAGACGCTCCAGTTCCCTGGCGAGCTCCGGGCTGATCGATTCAGACGTCATGATCGTTCCGGTGAGCGGCCTTGGTGGAGATCAAGACACACCTCAAGAAGGGGAACACCGCCAGCCCGAACGCTGGCGATGCGTGACCGCTGGGGGAGACCACAAGATTTCACGCCGAGCGGGAGATCTTGTTCGCAGCAGCCAGCAAGAGGTCGGGCTTGAAGGGTTTGACCATCCAGCCCTTGGCGCCGGCCTTCTTGGCCCGCTCGATAAGGCTCGCCTGACCCTCGGTGGTGAGCATCAAGATCGGCAAACCCGCGTTCTTGCCGTCCTGCATCACCTTCTCGACGAGTTCGATGCCGTTCATCTGGGGCATGTTGACGTCGCAGATGACCAGGGACAGGTCCGGGGTCGAGCCAATCTTGTTGACGCCGTCAAGGCCATCGACCGCCTCGACCACCTGAAAGCCTGCCTGGGTGAGGACCAGCCCGACTTGCTGACGAACGGTGCTGGAATCGTCGACCACGAGAACTTTCTTCGCCATGTTGATCTGACCTTTGCTGGGCGGCTGAGCCGCGTTTCGTCGTCGTGACGACGGCGTTTTGGAGAGTTTCAGGAGACGGAGGCGCTGCAGCGAACGTCCATCAGAAGAATTCGAGGGCGCCTTCGGTGGCGCAGCTCTCGGTTTCGATCGGAGGCCCGATGGAAAATCCTTCGTCCAGGCGCAGTTCGGACCAGATGACGATGGATCCGACGGGGCTCGAGAAGTTCATGGCGGTGGCCTTGCCTGCCAGGCACTCCAGGCCCTGGCCTTTCACGGTCACCGGCGCCGACATCTGGATGTCGATGCCGCGGGCCAGGAAATAGTGGTTCTTGACCCGGCCCAGCAGCTGGTTGGCGAGCTCGCCGACCCAATCCACCAGCTCAACATCGTTGGCAGCCGGGATTGGTCGGGAGGCTGCGCTGACGTTGTGCACGGTGGCGATGACGACGCTGCCGCACAGACCGGCGCCAACGAAGCCGATGATGCCGGCAACTGTGCAGGGTTCGGTGTCACCGCCGGGTGTCACCTCGACGCCGTAGGCCGTGAAAAGCTCAGTGCAGGTGTCGGCGAGGGTCTTGGAGAAGTCATCGTTCATGGTTGGGCTCCGGTACCCAAAACGGCAGGGCGCCGGAGAACTGAAGGAACCAAGCGCCGTCGCGATCTCCCCCCGTCCCCTCTCAGGCCGCCGATGGGGCCGGTGAGCCCCGGCCCCGAGGGTAATCCCCCCGAGAATTCAAAGAATTACGCCTGGCCCAGCGGCCCCGCGGATGACTCGCATGAACATCAAGCGCGAAGCGCTTGATCAATCGCACCAGCGGTTGATCAAGCCTCTGAGCCGCAGCTGGCGGACGGTCAGGGCACGATGACCGTGGCGGCGTCGATGGTGACGGCGGTTTGGGCCAGCAGTCGGCCGTTGGCCGACGCCCCGGTCTGCAGGTTGATGGCCGTCTGGCTCATGAAGATCCCCTCGGCGTGGGCCGTGGTGCCGAGTTCGACGACGCCGGCGACCTGCCAGAAGACGTTCTCGGGCAAGGCGCCGCCGCTCAGAACCATCCGGACCCCGCTGGCCATCGTGAGGTCCTGGGCGATTTGGAAGACCCAGATGTCCGTGTCGCTGCCATCAAGGGTGACGTCGGTGCTGACGAGCACGCCGGTGCCCCATTTGTAGACGCCGCGGTCGAGGGTGAGGCCGCCGATTTCGCCTGCCCCAAGCTCGGTGACCGATGGCGCCCGACCTGCGGTCTCTGTGTAGGCGAGCTCCATGTCGCTGACGGCGGTGGTGAGGTTCGACGGCGTCGGTGGCGTGTCGTCGGCGGCGTAGACCTTGCCGGTGACCTGGGGTGACGTCGAGAACTCGTTGCTGGCGTCGGCGGTCAGGGAGAAGCCGGTGATGAACGAACCAGCCGCCGGGCTCAGGCCGACGTCGCCGGTGATGGCCGATGCAGGCACGGTGGAAACGCCGCTCTTGGCGAGGATGGCAAAGCCGTCGGCGCTGCCGAGGGGCACGGTCTCCTCGTTGCCCGGAGCGGCAGGGTCACAGCCGCCGCCGAGGACGACGGTGATGCCAGTGAGGGGAAGGCCAAGGGTCAGGGCGAGGGTGTGGGCGAAACGGGAGTTCATGGGGTCTTTCGATCGAAGGGCGATGCACGTGGTGCGTGCACGCCACACGAAGGCGGCCGCGCCCAGGCTGCGCGGCCGCGTTCGAGGAACCGACTGTGGTCAGGCCATGGGGCCTCCAACCACCGGGCGCTTCAGGTCACGGCGCGGGCTGCACCACCGTCGTCGTGTCGAGGGTGACGGCGGTCTGGGCCAGCAGGCGACCGTTGATGGACGAGCCCGTCTGCATGGTGACGGCGGTCTGGGTGATGATGATGCCTTCGACGTGGGCCGTGGTGCGGATTTCGGCGAAGCCCGCCACCTGCCAGAACACGTTCTTGGCCAGGGCCCCACCCTGCAGAACGATGGCGGTGCCGCTGGCCATGGTGAGGTTGCCGGCGACCTTGAAGATCCAGACGTCGGTGTCGCTGCCGTTCAGCGTGACATTGGTGCTGGCGGGGACGATCAGCCCCGAGCTCCACTGGTAGACGCCGGGCGCCAGGGTGAGGTTGCCGATGTTGCCCGCGCCGAGTTCGATGAGGTCGGGAGCGCGGCCGGCGGCGTCGGTGTAGGCGAGTTCCATGTCGCCGACGGCGGTGGTGAGGGTGTCGGGGGTCGGGACGGCGAAGTCAGCGGCAAAGATTTGACCGGTGACCTGGGGCGACGTCGAAAACACGTTGGTCGGGTCAGCGCTCAGGGAAAAGCCGGTGATGAACGTCGCCGCCGCCGGGCTCACGCCGATGTTGCCGGTGATGGTCGACGCGGGCACCGACGAGATGGCCGCCTTGGCGAGAATCACGAAGTTGCCGGCCGAGGCCAGGTTCACCGGCAGCAACGTGGGCAACAGCTCGGTACCGGTGGTGAAGGTCCACTCAAACGGGGCCGCCAGTGGCAAGCCATCGACGGACTCGGCGTCGGTGCTGACGATGGCCGTGAACTCGGTGTTGCTGGGCAACAGGTCTGTGGGTTCAAACTCCGTGGTGGCATTCAGTTGGATGACCGAGCCGGCGACGGGGCCATCGCTCGACGTCAGCGTGAAGGTGGTGCCCGCGAAGGACAGGGGGTCCATCAGCTCGCTGAAGGTCACCGCGATGCGCGCGTTGCGGGGAACGTCGATGGCGTCGCTCAGGGGGCTGTTGAACAGCACCGTGGGGGCCAATGGCTCCCCTTCGCCTTCGCCTTCGCCTTCACCTTCACCTTCACCTTCACCTTCACCTTCACCTTCACCTTCACCTTCACCTTCACCTTCACCTTCACCTTCGCCTTCGCCTTCACCTTCGCCTTCGCCTTCGCCGACGACGGCGCCACCGCAGTCGCAGCCGGCAGCAAGAACCAGGGCCACGAGGGCCGAAACAGAAAAGAGTCGCGTCGAGGTCATGTGCATGGAGAGATCCCTGGGTCGAGTGCGGTTGGTGGTGGAGGGAGAGGGGGGTGGGGTGTTGGTAATGGCGAGAATGGGGAGCTCGTTGTGTGGGTGGCGCTGCAGGACGGCGACGAAAGGACGAACCATCAGCCTGGTCATCACGACAAGGCCACGATGGGATTCGCTGGTGGGGATGTTCGCGTCGGTCGATCGCCGGGGCGTCACCGCCGGCAGGTACCAATCGTCGGAGCCGAAGCGTCGGCACCGATTCACGCGATGAGGGTCAGGGAACGTTGATTCCACATGATGCCACATTTCACGGACGGTGCCACCGAAAAGCCCCGAAAAATCAAACACTTGCACCATGGCGCCCCGGGGCGTTTTTGCATGGTCGGCATTTTCGCCCCACCCCGGGCGCCCAGGGACACCGGTGTCGTCGTTGAATGCCAGTGCCGTTGGCCAGGCACCAACGCCACGGTTCATGCGTATGAACCGGTACGCGCTGATGGCCCATGCCCGAGCGCAAGCGCTTCGCGCCTCGCGTCTGATGCTCATGCCAGTCAGCCGCGGTTGTTCAGGGAGGTCCGGCCCGATGCATCATCAAGGGATGCATCATCAAGGGCAAGGGATGCATCATCAAGGGATGCATCATCAAGGGATGCAGGCGGCGCCGCTGCTGACCTCGACGGTCCGCAGCACATCGCCGCCGTCGTCGACAGCCTGGACCAGATAGCGGGCGCCGCCGTCGACGGTGCGGATGCGCACGGAGCCGCCGCCGGCGTTGATGACGTCGCTGCCTTCTCCGCCTGCGGCCACCCGCGTGACCCAGAGGTCCCCGTCGCCGAGGCGGGGCACCACGGCGTCCACCACTGACGTGTGGGGGGAGCCCACATGGGCCGTCGAAATGCCTGTCACCGCCGTGCGCGGTCGCCCATCGGCGGGCAGCAAGGCATTCAGCCAGGCCGCCGACGACGACGTATCGCGGCCGTGGTGGGACACATGCATGACGTCGACGGCAGGCAGGCGGGCCCCGAGCTGCTCGACCAGGAACGCTTCCACGGGGTCGGTGTCGCTGCCGCCGCCGGTGAGGTCGCCGGCGTAGACCGCGCGAAAGGCGCCGTGGGCGAGGACGACGACGACGGAGCGGGCGTTCTCGCCGTTGTTGTCAACGTCGTTGAGGGGGCCAATCAGCCGCTCATAGCGGAAGTTGTCGATGGTGACGGCGTTGGCGGCGATGACGGTGAGGGCGCCGTCGCCGAAGTCGCGGCCGATGCCCGCGCAGCCGGCGGCGGGTTCGCTGACCTCGTCGGCGCCGCAACCGCCAGCGAGCGTCGTACACAGCTCAAGCTGGGCTGCCCGGGGGCGGGCATCGCACAGGGCCTGCACGGTGGCGTCGTTGGCGGCGTCGCTGACGTCGGTGAAGCCCCGGTGGACCACCAGGCCCACGGCGACGTCGTCGAGGAGCTTCGTCAGCCCGTCTTCATGATCGGCGTGATGGTGGGTCAGCAACACCACGTCGACGGCGCGGTCGCCGAAGACGTCGTCGATGGCGTCGACGATGTCGTCGCTGTGGGAGTTGTTGCCGACGTCCATGATGACGCGGGTGCCATCGGGGAGCTGGGCCAGGGTGGCCTCGCCGATGGCGAAGCCCCCAAGCCCCACGTGCATCAAGAACAGTTCGCCGACGACGGGCTCGAGGGCACCGAGGTCCCGGCTGACGACGCTGCAGGGCACCCGGCTTTCACCCTCACCCTCACCCTCACCCTCACCCTAACCCTCACCCTCACCCTCACCCTCACCTTCCCCCTCGCCTTCCCCTTCGGCCGCTGGCGTCCCGCAGGAGCACGAGCCAACCAGGGCGGGCATGGCGGAAAGGCCGACGACGGCGACCGACGCGGAAAGGGCGGGGAACGAGGCGAAACGGCGGGCCATGGGGGCTGGTGTACCCCGGCGCTGGACGCCTTGCCGCAGGTATCCCGGGCGCGGCGCCGTCGAGGTTGGCGTCTGTGCTGTGCCGCGGTATGCGCGGAGCATGTTCAAGCTCTCCGAGACCCACGAAGAAATCCGCAAGATTGCCCGCAAGCTCGCCGACGACCTGTTGGCGCCCCAGGCGGCCAAGCACGACCGGGAACACCTGTTTCCCGCCGAGCAGGTGAAAAAGCTCGTCGAGCTGGGCTTCATGGGCATCGCCGTCTCCGACGAGTTCGGCGGCTCGGGCCTCGACAACCTCGCCTACGCCATCGCCATGGAGGAGGTCAGCCGCGGCTGCGCGTCCACCGGCGTCATCATGAGCGTCAACAATTCCCTGTACTGCGACCCGGTCAGCAAGAACGCCACCGCCGAGCAGAAGAAGACCTGGCTGACACCGTTTGCCTCGGGCGAGAAGCTCGGCTGCTTCGCCCTCTCGGAGCCCGGCAACGGCTCCGACGCCGGCGCCGCGTCGTGCACGGCGACCCTGGTGCAGGACCCCGTCCTCGGCGAGTGCTGGGAGCTCAATGGCACCAAGGCCTGGATCACCAACGGCTACGAAGCCAACGCCGCCATCGTCTTCGCCACCACGGATAAGGCCGCGAAACACAAGGGGATTTCGGCGTTCCTCGTGGACATGCCCACCAAGGGCCTGAGCCTGGGCAAGAAGGAAGACAAGCTCGGCATCCGGGCGTCGTCGACCTGCAACCTCATTTTTGAGGGCTGCCGCGTGTCGAAGGACCAGATGCTTGGCGCCCCCGGGGCCGGCTTCAAGATCGCCATGGGCACCCTCGACGGCGGCCGCATCGGCATCGCCGCCCAGGCCCTCGGCATCGCCCAGGCGGCCCTGGACGCTTCGGTGGCCTACGCCAAGGAGCGCACGGCCTTCGGTGCGCCCATCGAGAAGCTGCAGGCCATCCAGTTCAAGATTGCCGACATGGCCCTGCGCATCGAGTCCGCCCGACTCCTCACCTGGCGCGCCGCCAGCCTGAAGGACAGCGGCGTCGGCTACACCAAGGAAGCCGCGATGGCCAAGCTGTCGGCGTCAGAGGCCGCGACCTTCGTGGCCCACCAGGCCATCCAGATCTTCGGCGGCAACGGCTACGTCACCGAGTACCCCGTCGAGCGCCACTACCGCGACGCCCGCATCACGGAAATCTACGAGGGCACCAGCGAAGTGCAGCGCCTCGTCATCGGCGGCAACGTCCTCAAGGGCCTCTGAGTTGGGTTGGCCTCTTCAGGCCTGAACCAGGTGGAGGGCGGGGGCTTGGCCCCCGCCTTTCTTTTGAAGGCACGAGCAGGACGCGGGGGACGAGCCCCCGCCCTACGCCAGAACACCTGCTGCGCGCGGTCGCCGAGCATCACACCGTCGCCGACCATCACACCGTCGCCGACCATCACGCCGTCGCCGACAACAATGCTGTCGCCTGTCAGAGCCGGTCGGCTATTCGTCGGCGACGAGGCCGTTTTGCAGGCCGTGGACGAGGGGGAGGTCGGCGGGGAGGAAGTCCCGCTCGGCGACCCGGTTCTCGTCGACCCATTCAAACGCGTTGACGTCGAGGGCCTGGGGTTCGCCCTCGGTGATGCGGCAGCGATAGACGAGGAGGTGCATCTCGCGGGCGCCGTAGGTGTGGCGGGTCTCGAAGCAGCGGGTGCCGACGGCGACCTCGAGGCCGAGTTCCTCGCGGAGCTCGCGGCGCAGGGCTTCTTCGTCGGTTTCGCCGGCCTCGACCTTGCCGCCCGGAAATTCCCAGTGGAGCCCCAGGTGCCGACCGGGCTTGCGCTGGGTCAAGAGCACCTTGCCCCCCTCGCGGATGAGCCCGGCGACGACGCGCAGGTTCTTCTGCTTGGGGGGCAGGCCGTTCATGGCCACCGCGCGCGATCGTTCTTCGCTGACTGGGAGACCACACCGGGCCAGGCGCTGCTCAGGGCGGTCACTGTGCCGGCGGTGGACGTGTAGAAGAGCATGTCCTGCCAGAGGGCGAGGTCGGCGGCGACGCCGTTGCCGCTGCCCGCGTATTGCAGGGGACGGCCCGAAAACAGGTCGAGGATATGCAAGGCGCCGCGATCGCTGCCGACGTGGACGCGGCCGCCCTTGACGACGATGCGGGTGGGGGCGCCTTTTTCGAAGGTGAAGCGCCAGCGAATGGCGCCGGTGGCGGCGTCGAGGCCGAGGACCTTGCCGGCGCCGGCAGCGACGATCATCGGGGCGCCGCCGTTGGCGAGGCGGGTGATGCCGGGCTCTTTCGTCGTCCACTGCTCGATGTTGTTGCGGGGATCGATGGCCGTGATGCCACGGGTCTGGGAGGCGACGATGACGCGGCCGCCCATGGCGGGGTGAAAGACGGGGTCGGCGTCGAGGTCGCCGAAGGTGTCGCCGCGGGAAATATCGATCTCGTGCAACACGGTGCCGTCACGGCGATCGAGGACCGCCAAACGGCCGCTGGCGTGGCCCACGTACAGACGCTTGGACAGGCCGTCGAAGGCGGGCACGTCGAGGACAAGGGGACGCCCCTGCCCGCGCAAGGTGATGCCGCGGGGCAACGGATGCTTGCTGACCCACAAGGCCTCGCCGGTCAGGCGCGACAAGGCATAGGTGCTGTCGTTGCCGGTGACGACGTAGACGACGTCTTCGTGGACCACGACGGGTTCGGTGACTTCGGCGTCGACGGCGGTGGCCCAGCGTTCGCGGCCGGAGGCGACGTCGACGCGGACCACGCGGGCGTCGTCGGTGCCGACGTAGGCGCCGTCGTCAACGATGATGGGCTGGGCGTGGACGGCGCCCGGGGTCGTGTGCTCCCACAGGATGTGGCCGTCGGTGGCGTCGAGGCCCCGCAGGCGCTTGTCGCTGCCGCCGACGACGAGGACGCCGAGGGCTGCATGAAAGGCCGGACCCGACGACTCCCGTCGGGTCCAGGAGGCGCAGCGCTCGGCCTCGGAGGCCGGCATCACGATGGAGAGGGCGCAGGGGCCGACCTCCACCGCCGTCTTGGTCCAGGTGATGCCATAGACCTGGCGCGCCTCGGGGGTCGCACCGGGGAGGGCCAGGGCCTGGCCAAGGACGACGGCGGCGGCAACAGCGACGTTCACGGCGTGGGCTTCTCGGTCGTGGCGGCGCCAGCAGCGGGTGCTGCGGCAGGAGCCAGCGTCGCGAGCAGTTCGTCGGCGCGAGGCTTCAGGCTGGACTCGGGGTAGTCGGCCACCAGGGTTTCCAGGCGCTTGCGGGCGGTCTGGGCATCGCCCTCTTTGTTGTAGAGGCGACCGAGCCCGAGCAGGGCGGCGTCTTCGTCGGCCTTCTCGGTGAGGGCCACGAGGTCCTCGAGGGCCTTGATGGCCCCCTTGACGTCGCCAGAGGCTTCCTTCGCCGTGGCCAGGCCATTGAAGCCGGCGAAGCGAAGGGGATCGTCGGCTTTGCTGCCGTCGAGGAACTTCTGGTAGGCGGCGGCGGCGCCGGCGTGGTCGCCAAGCTTCAAGGCTGCGTGACCCACGTAGAGGTACGACAACGTCGCCCCACCGCGGCCCGCGTACTTGGTGGTGACGCCTTCAAAGGCCGTGCGGGCGGCCTTGAACTTCTCGTCGGCGGTCTTGTAGGCCTGCTTGTCGTCGTCGGGGTTCGGGTCTTCGCCGACGGGGGACTCCCAGATGTCGAGGGCGCTGACCCAGGCAGCGCTTGCCTCGGTGTTTCCGCTCTTGTCGACGACGGTGTAGATGCCGTAGCCAAGGCCTGCGAGCACGACGGCCCCAAGGAAGCCCATGACCGTGGCCTGGTTCTCATGCACCCAATCGACGAGCTCGAAGCCCTTGACGTGGAATTCGTCCTGGACCGCTTCGGCGGCGGCGGCGGCTTCGGCTTCCTGCTGTTCGGCCTCGACGCTGCCCTCCTTGTCGGCGGCGGCTTTCGCCTTGGCCTCTTCCTCGAGGCGCTTTTCTTCTGCTTTGTCGCGTGGGGGCTTGATCTTCTTGGCCATGGCCGAGGCTCCGCGCGCACGTTCAGGTGCGCTCAATCCGACACAGTGTGACGGGGAGGCGCATAGGGCGCCCTCGGGGCGACGTCAACGCGCCCCCCATCTGACGGGACCGGTCGCGGGCCTGGTCCTGCTGCTGGCGGTGGTGTGGGGGGCCCTGCCCGCCCGCGCCGACGTCCCGGTGGGGCTGGCCGTCGGCTACGCCTTTCGCACCACCGACCCCCTGGTGGACGACCGGGCCCATGGGGCCGCCGCCGCCGTCGTCGTCGACGCACCGCCCCTGCTGTGGGGCTTCTCGGGCCGCGCCGAGGGGCTGGTGCTGGCCTGGCCCGGCGAGACCGTGCAGCCGAGCCCCTTGTTGCTGACGGGGGGGGCGGCGTCCCTGACGTACCTGTTTGACGACACGGCGGTCCGGGCGCTGGCGTCGGTGGGGGCGTTTGGCGGCGTGGTCGTGGACGGCGACGACGTGGTACCCGCATTTGGCCCCCTGATCGGGCTGACCCTGCGCTTCCCCGTCACCGACGGCGTCTTCGTCGACGCCCGCCTGTCGCTGCCCCTGAACGTCGAGGCCCGGCTGCCCCTGGCGGCGTCGGCGATGCTTGGCCTCAGCGTGGCCCCCGATGCCCTCCTCGAATCCGCCCTGCAGGGCCGCGGCCCCGCCGCCATCGCCGAAGAGGCCGGCGTCCCCCTGCCCTGACGCGTTCCCTGATGCGCCGGGTGTGAACGCACAGCCAGTGTGGCAGATGCGCCAACTGCCACACCGATGCCGCCGTCGCGCCAGGCGGCGCCCCGGCAGGACGCCATGGACGGCCTGGCCAGGCTGGCGTGGCCCGTGCTGTGTGTGAGAAACCTCCATCTCCCTCCATGTCCGTCTTGTGACGACCTCCATGACCATGCGGGCCCCTGGCCGCCCACCAAAGGACCGACCCATGACCGTGCTGTGCGCCACCGACCTTTCCGACCACGCCCGCGTTGCCACCCGCGCCGCCGCCGCCATCGCCAGGCGCATGGGCTCGCCCCTGAAGCTGCTGCACGTCATCGACGAGATCGGCGCCGAGAAGGACTTCGTGGCCACCACGGCCTACGAGCATCTGCGCACCATCGTGCAAAACGAAGCGGCGATGATGGCCCGGGACTTCGGCATCGACGTCGAAGCCATCGTCACCCCCGGCTTCGCCGACGAAACCGTCGTGGCGGTCGCTGACGACGTCAAAGCGTCGCTGGTGGTGGTGGGCTCCCTCGGCCGCCGCAAGCAGCATCGCTGGCTGGTGGGCAGTGTGGCCGAGCGGGTGGTGCAGGGCTCGTCGAGGCCTGTGCTGGTGGTGCGCGATGGCGCCCCCATCGAGGCCTGGGCCCGGGGTGAACAGGCCCTGCAGGTGTTGGTGGGCATCGAGTTGTCGCCGTCGTCGCGACCGGCCCTGCGCTTCGCCGAGACCCTGCGGGCCTTTGGCCCCTGC
>Ga0247834_1005960_pt1 | contig 14016 bp, 10 predicted proteins | sample LaCruzMarch2015__8_FD_187118 | JGI IMG/M metagenome (GOLD analysis project Ga0247834, IMG submission 187118) | Freshwater microbial communities from meromictic Lake La Cruz, Castile-La Mancha, Spain - LaCruzMarch2015_12m | ecosystem: Environmental > Aquatic > Freshwater > Lake | place: Spain... | reverse complement strand
TCGGACGCGGTCAATCATGACCCGGCTACGACCTTCATGCAGACAGGTGCTCCCCTGCCCTCCCGCCCCAGCATGGGTGCCTGGGCCAGCTACGGCTTGGGCAGTGAAAACGCGGACTTGCCGGCCTTCATCGTCATGGTGTCCCGACGCCCGGTGGACCAGCCGCTCTCCTCGCGCATGTGGGACAGCGGCTTCCTGCCCACTCAGCATCAAGGCGTCCAGTTCCGCTCCGGTGCCGACCCTGTGCTCTACTTGAGCAATCCAAGAGGCGTCAACGCCCCAGCAACACGGCGCATGCTCGACAGCTTGAAGGACCTGCACTTGCAACAGCAAGTCGCCAACCCTGGGGCCACCGAGCTAGAGTCGCGTATTCAGCAGTTCGAGATGGCCTTCCGCATGCAGTCCGCGGTGCCAGAAGCTACAGACATCAGCAAAGAGCCCGAAAGCGTGCTCAAGCTCTACGGCGACAAGGTCAAGGAACCCGGCAGCTTCGAGCGGCATTGCTTGCTTGCCCGTCGTTTCGCCGAGCGCGGCGTGCGCTTCATCCAGCTTTATCATCCGGGCTGGGATCATCATGGCAACCTGCCAGACAGCATGAAAATGAACGTGGGGCAGGTCGACCAAGCCTGCGCCGCTCTCGTGCAAGACCTGAAACAGCACAACCTGCTGGAAGACACACTGGTCATCTTCGGCAGTGAATTCGGCCGCACCTGCTACTCTCAGGGCTCTATCGTCAAGAGCACCGGTGCCTACGGCCGCGAGCATCATCGCGACTGCTTCACATTCTGGATGGCGGGCGGCGGGATCAAGCACGGCACCAGCTATGGCGAGACCGACGAGTTCGGTTACCACATCGCTGAAAACCCTGTCCACGTGAATGACTTCCACGCGACGGTGCTGCATCTCATGGGCATCAACCACGAGCGCTTCACCTTCGCTCATCAAGGCCGTGAATTCCGGCTGACAGACATCGCAGGTAAAGTCGTGAAAGACATTCTGGCGTAGCAGCAAAGGAGCATTGACTCGATCTCACGTTTCATGTGTGCTCAGCGCCATGCATCACCTGCTCATCCTCATGCTCGCCACCACCTTCGCCTCTGCCCAGAACCACGACGAAGCGAACTACGACGAAGCCAAGATCCCCGCCTACACGCTGCCGCCACTGCTGATGTGCAAAGATGGCTCTGCTGTCACCAATCGCGAGCAGTGGAGCAAAAAGCGCCGCGCAGAGGTGCTCGATCTTTATCGCGACTACGAGTTCGGCCACACACCGAGCATTGATGATAAGCCCAAGTTCGAAGTGCTTTCCACGAAGCCGGATGCCCTGGGCGGCCTTGCCACCCGCAAGCTTATCCGCATCACCCTAACGAAGTATCCGCAGTGGCCCGGCATCGACATGATGCTCTACATTCCCAACCAAACGAAAGCTGCGCCCTTATTCGTGGGTCTTAGCTTTGGCGGCAATCACGCCGTATCGAAAGAAACAGACATCCCTCTCTCCACCCGCTGGATGCGTGAGTCGAAGGACAAGGCTATCGTCGATCATCGCGCGACCGAAGCCACGCGAGGCACCGAGAGCAGCCGTTGGCCACTGGAGATGATCCTGAATAGCGGCTATGCGTTAGCCACCGCCTACTATGGCGACATCGAGCCCGATCACCCCGAAGGCTGGAAGGAAGGCCTGCGCGCTGCCGCGAGCAAGGACGGCGCGAACACATCATGGAAGGCCAACGACTGGGGTGCCATCGGAGCCTGGGCCTGGGGTGTCAGCCGCATGTTGGACTACTGCGAAACGGACAGCGCCATCGACGCCCGACACGCTGCAGTTATCGGCCACTCACGCCTCGGCAAAACCTCTCTCTGGGCTGGGGCACAAGACGAGCGTTTTGGCGTCGTCATTAGCAACAACTCCGGGGAAGGCGGTGCGGCGATCACCCGGCGCAACTTTGGCGAAACCTGCAAGCGCATCACCACGAGCTTCCCCCATTGGTTCTGCCCGACCTACGGAACGTATGCGGATCGTGTGAACGAGCTACCCATCGACCAGCACATGCTCATCGCGCTTGCTGCACCACGCTCGATCTACATCGCCAGTGCCGAGGACGACAAGTGGGCTGACCCACACGGCGAGTTCTTATCCGGCAAGCAAGCGGGTGAAGTCTATGCCTTGTTCGGCAAGACAGGCGTCGGTGTGGACGCTTGGCCTGCCGTGAATCAACCCGTGGGCGACTCCATTGCCTACCATATCCGCACCGGCAAACACGATGTCACCGACTACGATTGGGAGCAGTATTTGAAGTTCGCAGACCGGCACTTTGGCAAGTGATACTCACTCCAGCTCAATGCTCGCCGGCGGCTTGGTGCTGATGTCGTAGAAGACGCGGTTGATGCCTTTGACGCTGTTCAGGATCTTGTTACTGGCAGCCCGCAGGACTTCATAGGGAAGCTCCACCCAGTCGGCGGTCATCGCGTCCTCGCTGATCACGGCGCGTAGGCAGATGGCGGCTTCGTAGCTGCGTTCGTCGCCTTTGACACCGACGGTCTTGATCGGCAGCAGCGCGGCGTAGGCCTGCCAGACATTGTCGTATTGGCCGCTGCGGCGAAGTTCCTTGATCCAGATGTCATCGGCAGCGCGCACGATGGTCAGCTTTTCTTCAGTGATCTCGCCTGGCACACGCACGGCTAGGCCTGGACCTGGGAACGGATGCCGCCAAAGGGCACTTTGCGGGATGCCAAGGCTGGCACCGAGGGCACGCACTTCGTCTTTGAACAGTTCCGCGAGCGGCTCCAGCACCTTGCCTTGGGCCTTCAGCTCCATGATGCGATCCACGCGGTTGTGATGCGTCTTGATCACGCTGGCAATGCTGCCGCTGGTGGCGCTTTCGATCACGTCGGGATAAAGCGTGCCTTGTGCCAGCAGTTCCACATTGTCCGCCACGCCCCAGAACACATCGACAAACATCGTACCGATGATTTTGCGCTTTTTCTCAGGATCGGTCTCGCCTTTCAGCGCGGTCAGGAAGCGCTCGCTGGCATCGACCACTTCTATCGGCACGCCGACCTCTTTGAACTGGGCGATGACATCCTCCGTCTCGTTCAGACGCATGAGGCCGTTGTCGATGTAGATCGCGCGCACCTTGACTCCGGCACGTTGCAGCAAGACCGCCAGCACCGTGCTGTCCACGCCACCGCTGACGCCGCAGATGACTTCACGATCGCCTACATCCGCTTTGATCTGTTCCAGCATCTGCGCCTTGAAGGCCTGGATGTCGAACTTGGCCAGCTTCGCTCCGGTATTGGTCAAGAAATTGTTCAGGATCGCCGTGCCCTCGTGCGAGTGCGTGACCTCGGGGTGGAATTGAATGCCGAAGCAGGTCTCGCTCCACTGCAAGGCCACGGGCACACCATCTTCATTAGTGGCGATGATCTTGGTCTCGCCGCCACGGTCCTGGCAGGTGTCGCTGTGGCTCATCCAGACCTGGGACTCGTGTGACACGCCTTTGAACAGCGCGCAGTCCGTGGCGAGAATGAGCTTGGCCGGGCCGTATTCGCGGGTGACCCCTGGCTTGACCGTGCCACCATGCTTGATGTTGAGCAGCTGCATGCCGTAGCACACGCCAAGCACTGGGACGCCAAAAGCCATCAGCTTAGAGAACTCCACGTCGGGCGCGTCCTTTTCCGAGGTGCTGCGGGGACCGCCGGACAAAATGATGGCCCCGGGGGCATTCAATTCGGCTAGGCGTGCGGGCGGATACAGGTGCGCCATGAACCCAAGTTCACGCACACGACGCACGATGAGCTGGCTGTATTGCGAGCCGTAATCGAGGACGGCGACTTCTCCGGAGGTGGGCTGATTCATGGGGGCCGCGGAGTGGAGACGAGGAACGCTTCCTGCTCAACTCCGAATTCCCGCTGGATTGACCGCACTCTGTGGCTACTCTCGAACCCTCAAACTCCCCAAATTCTACGCCAATGCCCCGACTCATCGAATACCGTGACGCCATCCGCGAAGCCATCGACGAAGAAATCGCCCGTGACCCGATGGTCGTCTGTATGGGCGAGGAAGTGGCGCAATATAATGGGGCCTACAAGGTAACGAAGGGTCTGTGGGAGAAATGGGGCGACAAGCGCATGGTGGATACGCCGATCAGCGAAGCGGGCTTCATCGGCATGGGCATCGGTGCCTCCATGCTCGGGGTGCGCCCGGTGATGGAGCTGATGTTCTGGAGCTTCTACACGGTCGCTTGGGACCAGATCGTCAACAACGCGGCGATGGTCCGCTACATGTCTGGCGGTAAGATCAACTGCCCCATTGTCATCCGTGGCCCAGCCAATGGCGGAACCAGCGTCGGCGCGACCCACTCGCACACGCCTGAAAACATCATGGCCAGCTTCCCCGGGATGAAATGCGTGGTGCCCTCGAACGCCTACGACGCCAAGGGTTTGCTGAAGGCCGCAATCCGCGACAACGACCCGGTGATGTTCATGGAGAGCACTATTCTCTACGGCGAAAAATGGGAAGTGCCGAGCAATGACGAGTTGCCTGAAGGCGAGCTAGTCATCCCTCTTGGCCTCGCCGATGTGAAGCGCGAAGGCACCGACATCAGCCTCATCTGCCATGGCCGAGCTGTCATCACCTGCCTGAAGGCCGCTGAAATTCTGGAAGCCGATCACGGCATCAGCGCAGAGGTTATCGACCTACGCACCATTCGCCCGCTGGATGAAGATACGATTTTTGACTCCGTCCGTAAAACCCACCGCGCGATCTATGTCGAGGAAGGCAAGCCGTTCTGCGGCGTCGGTGCCCAGGTGGCCTACATGATCCAGGAACGCTGCTTCGACGATCTCGATGCGCCCGTGCTGCGCGTGAACTCGCTCGACGCGCCCGCCATCTACAGCCCGCCACTGGAACGCATCCAGCTCCCCACCCCGGACGTGGTCATTGAAAAAGCCCTGAGCATCTGCTGATTCGCGCCCTTTTCCTTTTAACTTTTCACTTCCCCCTTTTCACTCTTTCCCGCCATGCCCAAGTTCATCGACATGCCCAAACTCAGTGACACCATGACTGAGGGAACCCTTGCCAAATGGACCATCAAGGAGGGTGACACCGTCAAGAACGGGCAGAACATCGCCGACATCGAAACCGACAAGGCCACGATGGAATATGCCAGCCCTTACGAGGGCAAGGTGCTGAAATTGATCATCGAACCCGGCAAGAAAGTGGGCCTTGGCAGCCCCATGGCCGTCATCCTGGAAGAAGACGAGGAAGCCCCTGCGAACCTGGACGAGCTGATCGCCAAAGCCCAAGCCAAGGGTGCCGCCGCCCCCAAGGCCGAAGCTCCCGCCGCTGGCAAATCGACCGCTGTCAAAGCCAGCAGTGGCCCACGCCTGCCCACCGCGCCTTCGCATCGCCGCGCCACTGCAGATGCCAGCAACGGTGCTCGTGTGAAGGCCTCGCCCTTGGCCAAGAAGATCGCTGACGAACGCGGCGTCGATTTGTCTCGCCTGACCGGCACCGGCCCTGGAGGACGCATCGTGCGCTACGATGTCGAAAACGCCCCAGCTGGCGGAGTAGCCCCAGCCAAAGCCGAGCCTTCCATTCGCCCCGTTGCAGGCCCTGATGACGAGCGCGTGCCGACCAGCACAATGCGCAACATCATCGCCGAGCGCCTGCTCGCATCGAAGACCCAGATCCCGCATTTCTACCTGCAAATCGAAGTCGATGCCGCACCGCTGATGCAGTTCCGCTCGCATCTGAATGCCACGAACGAGAAGACCGGCGGCAACAAATATTCGGTCAACGATTTCATCCTGAAAGCCACCGTGCGCGCTGCCCAGGCTGTGCCTGCGGTCAATGCCTCGTGGGATGGCGATGCCATCGTGAAGTTCAAGCACGTCGGTCTCAGCGTCGCTATCGCGGTCGAAGACGGTCTTGTAACCCCGGTCATCAAGGATGCCGATACCAAGACTCTGCTGCAAATCAGTGAGGCCGTGAAGGATATGGCCGGTCGCGCGAAGAACAAGAAGCTCACACCCGACGAGTTTAGCGGCGGCACCATCACGGTCAGCAACCTCGGTGCTTACGGCATCGACCAGTTCTCCGCGATCATCAATCCTCCGCAGGCCGCCATCCTGAGCGTGGGTAGCATCCGCAATGTGCCGGTGGTAGGAGACAAGGGAGCGATCGTCGCCGGTCAGCGCATGTGGGTCGGCCTCAGTGGCGACCACCGCGTCGTCGATGGCGCAGTAGCCGCCACTTATCTGGCCGAGCTGCGCAAGCTGCTCGAAAACCCAGCCTTGATGTTGGTCTAGCGTTTCGTCCAGACCGGCCACCAAGCCGCGAACTCCGAAGGCCTCACGCGCACCCGCGCGATGCTGCCTTCGTTCAGGTCAAGCAGACGTTCTTCAACAATCTCGATGAAGTGCGCGCGGTCCGAGGCCGTGACATTCTGCAAGGTCCAGCGCCGCAGCGCCTCGGCTGCGGTCATTTTGCCCATGCGATTGACGACCACATCGCGAATGCGGTCCTTCACCTCCATGCGGTAGCGCACATGCAGTGGATCAGGATCACTCATCTCCTGTCGAATACTCGCATACCGGCCCGCTGAGCGCTCATACGCCCAAGCGAAGAGGTCACGCAACAGTTCGATGCGGTTCAGTTCATACACCGCCAGAATGCCATCCGTGTAGTCCCTCACAGGCACATCCACGAACGATAGGGGTGACATGTTCTTCTGAATAAGCGGCAGGTTGGCTGACAAACGCGAGGTGCGTTTGTTACCATCCTCGAACGGCTGCAAGTAGGGCAGATGCACCATCAAGAAGAAGGCGCACTCTAGCGGATCACTGATCACAGCGGCTTTCCGCAGAATCAGATCAAAGCATTCCTCTATGAGCGCAGGCTGATTGGTCGGATGATAAACCGTCCCGCCAACGCCCACGGGAATGGTCCGCAACGCGCCTTCCGACTTGGCATTCTTCAGCAAACCGTCCGACAAGATCGCGTGCAGGTTCAAGAAGGTGTAGCGGTTGAACCCAAGCTCATCCGGCGATTCCACGAGAAACTCGATGGCCGCCTTGTGATTCAAGATCATCTGCATCTCCAAGAATCGAACGGGGTCATCCGACTTACCCAATGCCAACAAGTGATCGGTCTCTAGCAGCGAGTAAGTGCTGCCTTCGAGACGGCTGGAGTTCCAGGTCAGGTCAATGATGAGCCGGTCCAGCACATGCCGCGCATAAGTGCCTGCGGGCATGGCCGCCATATGCTCTGATTGACCGATGCCGTGCAGGTGCTTGCGCAGCGTCTCTGGCAGATACGCTGTTTTGTCCGGCTGATAGGCGTCCAGGAACTCGCGACGATAGCGACACACTTTCCGCAGGGCCTGGGGCTGACGAATGATGTCACGCAGGCGCTTGGACTCTTCGCCAAGTTCTGGCCCTACACTCTGACCAAACTCAGGCACCGCATCCGCACGCTGAGGCGCGGTCATTGGCGGAGAGTCTTCGCATAGCAATGACGGTTCGAGGTGGCGTGGCTGCTCACGAAGCAACGTGGTTCGGCCCGGTTCTGTGAGGTGATATCTGGTAGCGCGCGCTTTCCCGCGCCGTTCAAGCCAGCCAAGTCGCAAGAGTTCATCGAGCCGACGCTGCATGGTTCTGCGCGAACTCTCCTCGCCAACAGACTGCATGAGCATTTCGATGCCCATGCCTCTGGGTTCAGCCGAGATAAATTGTGCCAATTTGCGGTCTTTAATCGTGTCACTCATGGCTCGAGTATGGCACAATAACTGTGTCGCGTCAAGTTTGGCGTGATTAAGATACGATATTGACGCGATTATGGGCTACGGCAAAACTTCCCTCAACTCTTCCGCCCAAATAGCATATCCCTTATCGTTTGGATGCAGGTAGTCAGGCATCACGTCTTTGGAAATCGTGCCATCGGGCTGGAGCCACTTGTCGGTGATGTCGAGCAGTGTCACGCCCGGTTTTTCGGCCACAAACTTAAGCCGCTGATTGATGTCCGCCAGCACGGCACGCTTGGGATTGTCGGCCTGCTGACCACGAGGAAAAACAGACATCACGACGACCTTGGCTTGGGGGCACTTCGCCTGCACGCGATCCACAATCAACCCAACGGCCTCGGCGATTTCGGCAGGTGTGTTGTCGCGGGCATAGACGGTGCTGGCGGTGTTGTTGGTGCCGATGTGAATCACCACTGCTTTCGGATCAAGGCCGTCCAGTTCACCGAGCTCGATGCGCTTCAGCACATTCTGTGTGCGATCCCAGCCGAAGCCGAGGTTCAGCACGGGCCGGTCTCCGAAAAGCGCCTTCCAAGAGTTCGGCCCGCGATCGCCCATCTTACCACCATCGGGCTGGCCACCCCAGAAATGCGTGATGCTGTCGCCGATCAGCACGATCTCGGGCTTCAGCGTGTCCTTGACCGCCATCGCTGCCTCATGCCGCTCTTCCCAACCATAGCCATCATTTTCGATCTTGCCGACAGGCACGACGGCTGTGTTCACCTGCTTGGACCAGGACGAAGCAGTCTCGATCACCCGTGCGACACGCTCCGCTAGGTGCTCATATCCAGGCGACCCGAAATGCACATCATTGGCGTTCTGATACTTCGCCAAGTCCGGCTTCATCCACGCATACAGGTCATCAACGATGCACCCATTCTCCCGCATCACGCGGGCAGCGATGGCATTGCGCGCCACCAAGTCCGCATCAGTGGCATCCTTCATGCCTCCCTCAGTAACAGGTGTGGTGCTGGCCCAAATCACCAGAGCACCGGTCGCTTTCAACTGGGTGACAATGCTCGTGAGTCGCTGCTTGTAGTCTTCAATCGGCGTCTTCCGATCATGGATGCCGAAATTGAAGTGAATGATGTCCCATTTGCCGTTGCCCAGCCAAATGGGCAGCTTTTTCAAACCATTCGCCGTGGGGCCGCAGTTCTCCGGGGCACGATGCACGTTCGCCTTGCCAGCTAAGGCCTTGCGCAGCGGAAGTGTGTAGCCACGTGAGATGGAATCGCCAATGATCAGCACGCGCGGCAGCTTCTGATCATCCTGCACATAATCCCAGGCGCTGATCACGCCCTTCACCTTTTCCTGCTTGTAGAGCGGCAGGTAGAACGAGCCAAGGTTCTGCTCCAGCACCGTGATCCACGCCTGCTCTTCGGACGGACGCGTGGCTTTCCACTGCGCAAATTTATCGTCCGTTACTTTGGCAGCCGCCGCCTTCTTTTCGGCCAGTTCCTTGGCGTTGGTGGGTTCCACCGCATGCAGCGGCAGGACGAGGACGAAGAAGAGAAGCCAGTGTTTCATGCGAAGATGGATACGACTTTGGCGGCCACCGCCTTACCAAGCGAGGCGTGAACTTCGGCATCCAAATGCACGCCATCAGTTTGGCTCGGCACCGTGTGTTCCTGACTGTTGAGGTAATGAACGCCATGCTGCTTGGCCACGGCCTCATAATACTTCGGCAGCTGCAACGAGCGCTCACGGCCATCCACGATGCGGGCTTTGATGTCTGGCAAGTGATCCAGGTTGGCAATCGCAGGCGGGCACACCAGCAGCACTTGCGGAGCCTTGCCAGCGGGCGAGGCCTCGCTTTGCAGGATCATCTTCACCAGCAGGCTGGCACCGAGAGCGATGTCTTGCGGCACCAAGTTGAACATCGTCTTCAAATCATTGGAGCCCAGCATCATCACCACCAAGTCGATGGGCTTGTGCGATTCCAGGATCACCGGCAGCACGTGACGCCCATTGCGCGGGGCGTGGGCTATTGGGTCGTCATGCACGGTGGTGCGACCATTTTGACCTTCTTCGATCACGCGAAAATCAGCGCCCAGTTCCCTCGCCAGCACGCCAGTCCAGCGCACGTCCGGCGCGTAGCGAATGGGGAAAGGAGCACTCGCCGTCGCCTTCGGGTCATAGCCCCAGGTGTTGGAATCGCCAAAGCAAAGAATGGTCTGCATTCGCTATCTTTGGCGTCAGCCAGCGCTTAGCGCAACCCGACAGCGATGCCTTGCACTTCTTCCATCACGGCTTCCAGCAATGGCGTCAGCTTGCCCATCCATAGCGCTGCATACGGTAGATCAGGGAAGCCTTCCAAAGGCACCAGCCGCGTGCCCTTCGGCAGCGCACGATCATGCAGCACCGGCACCAAGCCAACGCCAAACCCTTCCGCGACGTAGTGATGCACGAGGTCGAGCGAGTTCAGCTCCAGCGAGGGAAACCACTCGATCTTTCGCCGCTGCAACTCCTGCTGAAACAGCAAGCACTGCGGGTCGTAGCTCGGCACCGTGATCAGCGGCAGCTCTATGCGATCCATCTTCCACAACTGCTCCGCCTTCTTGATCAGACTGCTCTCGGCCACCAACAGCGCCATGTCCAACCGCACCAACTCCTGCACGCGAATGCCCGCCGCCGTTTTCCCATGCACTGCGGTGAAGGCAATGTCGATGTCCTGCGCCAGCAGCAGCGCTTCCAGTTCTTCCTGCCGCCCGCTGATCAAGCTGAACTCCAGCGCCTTGTGCCGCTTGCCCATGCGCTTCAAAAGCGTGGGCAGGTAGTATTGCTGGATCGCTTCCGGCGCGCCGATGCGCACCCGCACCTCACGCCCACCGCGCAGCTTTTCCTCGACCTGTGGCAAGCCTTTGAAGAACGGCTCGATATGCGCGAACAGGTCACGACCCGACTGCGTCAGCTCAAACGGCCGCCGATGAAACAAGGTCACGCCAAGGCTATCTTCCAACTGGATCAACTGCGCGCTGATCGCCGGCTGCTGAATGCCGTATGGAATGTGTCGCGCCGCCGCGCTGACACCACGATGCTTCGCCACGTAGTAGAACAGCTCCAGATGATGAACATTCATGGAGCACGAGCTTGGCAGATCACTCAATACTTCGCCAGCACCTCAGCCACGTTTTCCGTGCTGAGCTTCTCGTGCAAATCGTCTTCGACTAGGCAAACCGGCGCGGTCCCACAGCTGGCGAGGCACTCGACGAACTCGATGCTGAACTTGCCGTCGTCGCTCTTCGCGATCGGGTGGTGGTGCGAGGCGTGGCTGCGGTCGATGTTCGCCACTTCGCAGAACTTGTTCAGCACTTCATGGCTACCCGCCATGGCACAGGCCAGGGTACGGCAGACGCGGATGTGAACCTTACCGGGAGCTTCCTGACGGAAACCTGGGTAAAAGGTCACGACTTCCAGCACTTGGATCGGCTCCAGGCCCAGCTTTTCAGCGGTCCAAGTCACGGCTTCTTCACTGATGAAACGGAAGTGCTCTTGTAGCAGATGCAGCACGGGGAGCACTGCACTGCGCTTCGACACCGGGTAGTGGGTGATCGCTTCGTCAATGCGGGCGGCGAGTTCGGCTGGGATGTGCATGGGCGGTGGAGTATCCTTTCCCACTTCAGCGCGGCAAGGCGATTTTGTGAAAAATTTCACAAGCTCCGTTTCAAGCCGCTACCACGATCCCATTTGACGATAGCCAAAGGCCCGCTGACAGGCACTGCCCATGCGCAAGCCCGCCCTCAGCTTCATCTTCATCACGCTCGTTCTCGACATCCTGGGCATCGGCTTGATCGTGCCGGTGCTGCCTGACTTGGTGAAGCACTTCCAGGGGGGCGACATCGCGGATGCCTCGCACACCTACGGCCTGCTTGCCTCCGTCTATGCGCTCATGCAGTTCGTCTTCGCGCCCATCCTGGGCAGCCTGTCGGACAAGTATGGCCGCCGTCCGGTGATCTTGATCTCGCTGCTGGGCTCTGGCTTGGACTACCTGCTGCTGGCCTTTGCTCCGAACCTCGCCTGGTTCTTCGTGGGGCGAGTGATCGCAGGCATCACGGGCGCTAACTTTTCAGCGGCCACAGCTTACATTGCCGACATCAGCCCGCCGGAGAAGCGCGCGGCAAACTTCGGGTTGGTCGGGGCCGCGTTTGGCCTCGGCTTCATCATTGGCCCCGCGCTCGGTGGGGTGCTGGGCAGCATCGACATGCGCCTGCCATTCATCGTCTCGGGCGTACTGACGCTGATCAACTGGCTTTACGGCTGGTTCGTGCTGCCGGAATCGCTCGGCAAAGAGCACCGCCGTGAGTTTAGCTGGGCCAAGGCAAATCCCGTGGGCGCGCTCATTGATCTCGCACGCCATCCGATGCTGCTCGGTCTGGCCAGCGCTTACTTCCTGCTCTGCGTCGCGCATCAGGTTTATCCCAGCACCTGGGTGCTCTACACCGGCCATCGCTACGGCTGGAGCGAGCTGGATACGGGGCTATCCCTCGCCGCCGTCGGCTTCTGCGCCGCGCTGGTGCAAGGCGGTCTCACGCGAAAAATCATGCCGATCCTCGGCGAAGGGAAAGCCATCATGCTCGGCGTAGCCATCGCGGTCGTGTCGTTCACCGGCTACGGCTTGGCCACGCAGGGCTGGATGATCTATCCGCTGGTCGTCTTCGGCAGCATCGCGGGCATCACCACCCCGGCGGTGCAATCCCTGATCTCGCGCGGCGTCGGAGCCGATGAGCAGGGCGGCGTGCAAGGCTCGCTCACCAGCCTGAACAGCGTGGCCGGCATTGTGGGGCCATCTATCGCGACCACACTCTTCGGCCACTTCGCCAGCACCACCCCAGCCGTGCCCGGTGCCGCCTTCTTCCTCGGTGCGTTATTGAACCTGCTCGCCCTGGGCGTGGCCTTTCGGTCGCTGAGGAAAAGTTGATAGTCTTTAGTTGATGGTTGATCGAACGGACTGTCGCCACGCACCGCGAACCATTCAGTCCATCAACGATCAACTCTCATCTATCAACTCCTAGTCCCGCAGCGCTACTGCCGGGTCCACACGAGCAGCGAAGAACGCCGGCAAGAAGGCTGCCAGCAAGCACAGCACCACGGACACAGAGCAGATAATTACCACGTCTTGTGTCTGCGTGTAAGCCGGAATCTCAGCGAGGAAGTAGATGTCCTTGGGGAAGATCTGAACGTTGAAGTATGTCGACAGCCCGTCGCGAATCGCATTCCGGTAATGGAGAAAAATCGTGCCGCTGATGTAGCCCAGCACCGTGCCCAGCAGCGCCACCACAGAAGCCTGGGTCATGAACACCCCGACGATCTGCGACACGCGCGCACCCAGTGCGGTGAGGATGCCGATCTCGCGCCGCTTCTGCACCGTCACGGTCAGAGTCGTCGTCGCCACGGAGAACGCCGCGACCAGGATCACAAACGACAGCACGAACCACATCATGACGCGCTCATTTTGAATCGCCGCCAGACGCGAGCCATGGCGATCCATCCAGGTATTCGTGCCCCAGTCCGGCGGCAGCGAGCCACTGTCGATCAGCTGCTGAGCGAAGCTTCGCGCCGCATGAGCGTCCTTTAGCTCAATACCAATGCCGTGCACGCGGCCCTTCAGGCTGAACAACTCCTGCGCGATGTGCAGGGGCAGGTAGCAGCGGCCCCAGGTTGCATCGCTGCGCAGGATGCCGACCACCGTGAGATCTTGTGGGAGGATCAGCTTGCCGACCTGATCGAACGCTTCGGCCTTCTCCTTCTCGCTCTTGCCCTCGCCCGCCTCACGCACCTTGGCGACCAGTTGCTGCATGTTGGAAGTCGCCCATACCGTCACCTTATCGCCGATGCGGATGCCCAATTGCCCTGCGACCTGATCGTTGATGACGATGTTGTCCCCTTCCATGTCCAGGCTGCCCTCGGGCTCACCTTTTACTGGGCGCACGAGGTGCTTGCTAAGCTTCGCCACCATGCTCTCGGCCCCGCTGTCCGGCAGGCCATAGACCTCCACACCGGTCGGTTCCGAGTTGTGCTCCAGGAAGACCATCCCTGCGGCAAAGGGGGCGGCACTGGTCACGCCCGGCAGCTTCTTCAGCTCGGGCAGAACCTTCTGCCACCGCGAGTTCTCACCCTGCTCCAGGCCCTCTATCGGCGTGTCCTGCACCACCAGCACATGCGGCTCGAAGCCGATGAGCAGTTGCTTGAAGTCCTGCTCGAAGCCTTTCATGAC
>Ga0247834_1005955_pt1 | contig 14033 bp, 13 predicted proteins | sample LaCruzMarch2015__8_FD_187118 | JGI IMG/M metagenome (GOLD analysis project Ga0247834, IMG submission 187118) | Freshwater microbial communities from meromictic Lake La Cruz, Castile-La Mancha, Spain - LaCruzMarch2015_12m | ecosystem: Environmental > Aquatic > Freshwater > Lake | place: Spain... | reverse complement strand
CTTCGAACCGACCCTGCGTCCGGTCCTCAAGCCGCACGGCTTCCTGACCCGCGACAGCCGCGTCGTCGAACGCAAGAAGTACGGCAAGGCCAAGGCCCGCCGCAGCTTCCAGTTCTCGAAGCGATAAGTCGAAAGCTTCACTTTTCTATTATAAATCAAGGGGTTGCGAGAAATCGCAGCCCCTTTTTCCTTGTAGCAGAATCGTAGCAGAACCTTGGGATCGTTGACGTTTCGGGTTCTCGGAAATAGCATTACGCTAGCATTTTGGGCATCTTTTGGGACTGACTACGGTTCGGAGTGAGAACGGTAGCTTGGGCGCTAGAGCGGAGTGGCTATGGCGTACTATGTGAATAAGATTGAGCATCTAAACGGCGACCTGATTTTGTATCAGCGCAATCTCGCTTCTGCCGTCCCAAACGTGAAATCTCACCGCAAGCCTACTTGGTACATGAAGCTAAAAGTCGGTGGGCGAAAGAAGTTCATCGATCGCAGCACTAAACTGACGATCTACGAAGACGCCTACACGTTTGCCCGCAAAGAGTACGACAGGCTCAGAAATGCAGTAGCTCTCGGTCACGCTATCGACGACTACACATTCGAGAAGCACTGGGACGACTGGTATCAGCGCAACATAACAAACGGCACTTGGCGACCAGATCGACAGCGTTGGCACAAGAATTTAGCGGCTCGATATTACAAGGCGTATTTCCGTTATGAAGACGGAAAATCGATGCGTTTGAACGATATCACAGCGCAGGTGGCTCATGGCTACTGGGACTGGCGCATAGCCTATTGGTCGACGCAGCAGGGTGAAAAGCTACAGGAATACAATCCGAAGCGCCGCAAGGCGAAGACGATAACCACTCAGAATGTAGCTAAAGTTCCATCCAAAAAGACGCTGGAGATGGACAAAACTGCCATTAATCAGATTCTGAATGATGCTCGTGAGCGAGGCCGCTTACAGCAAATTTATAAGCTTAAAGCGCCATCCGATCAGCGACCCAGCAATCGCCGCCCACACTTTGAGCCTGACGAACACCAGTCAATGGTGCAGTATCTGCGAAGCTATCGAGATGTGAGGGGTTGCTTCAAGGGCGACAAGCTCAATTCTTGGCACAAGCTGCAGCGCAACCAGCTCTACCACTTCGTCATTTTCATGTTGAACAGCGGTCTGCGTCCAGGTGAGGCCCGACAAATGCGCTGGCGTGACATTTTGTTCGATCAGACAATTGATCAGTTCGATGAAACGATCTGCGTCGTCGGTGTTCGAAAGGCTACGAAGAAGAGCCAAAATCGAGACGTTCAAACCCAGCCTAATGCAAACAAAACGCTTAAGGAGTGGCGCAAAAAAACGCCTTATGCGGGACAAAATGATCTTGTGTGGTTCGGTCAGCAACAAACTGACGATGGAAAACCCAAGCCGATCACAAGCCTGAATAAGTCGTTTCAAACATTTTTATATAGAGTTCCTGTTGAAGATAATTCTAGTGGATTGTTATACAATAAGGAGAATGAAAAGCGTTCTGTCTATTCGTTACGACATACCTATGCGACCGTACGCCGACATAACAACGTCAGCTGGGAAGATCTCAGTCTTAATATGGGCTGTGATCCGAAGGAGCTTAGAAACCACTACGACCATTCAACGTCGAACTCTCGGCGAGATGACATTGTTAAAGTGAAGCGCCGAAAGGTGGCTGTTGAAGCTGCTCCAAATGCCATCGATCCTTTTGTGCTTGAAGCGATGAAGAAGTTCCAAGCGGGTGAGATTGATGACGCAACGATGATGGGGATCATGAAGCTCTCTAAGCCGTCGACGTCGCTCGCATCCCAATCTCCGCCTAAGCCCAAGACGCCTCGCAAATCTCAATAATTAAGTAGTGCCCACGAGTGCGCTTTCCGCTGGATCTAAGCAGGCCTGAGTGCGGTCGATGGCATGGGGAGCACGATGACAGCGTCTGGCATCAAGGACCCGCAGGGGCGTGGAGCCTCGTTATCATCGATCCCACGACTCCCAATTTGACACATCCGCAAAAAGCCAAGCACATGTTTGCAGATCGAAAAACTCTGGGGGGAGAGAAGATGCGTAAATCAGCGATTTTGGCGACGGTTGCGGCTCTAGCGTTGGCTGGATGCGATGATGCACTTCGCAGTGACGCACTTCGCAGTCAAAACATCCTTGAGAAGGCGACTGTAGTAGGATCATCAAACCGAAACGACTTTGAAGTATTCAAGCGAGAAGGTGGCTTGGAGCTAACGTATTTATGGAATCAATTTAAAGTGGAGGCGGTTGAGCTTAGTTATAGTGATCAGGATATACTTAATTCGGTAAGCCTCAGGCTAGAAAAGAAAGGTTATGAAGGTATATATGGATCAATTGACGCAAATTATACAAATATTACAGCCAAATTGTCTGCCATTTGCGGATCGGAATGGAAAAAGCAGCATGAACTGGAGCAAGTTTACGAAAGCGAGAATGCGGAATACTATTGCAAATACGAGTATCCCTCCTCTGTTTCATATGTTTTTGTGACCATTTCAAAAGCTGCTAAGGCGGTACCAGCTGCGGCGGAACCAGCTGCAGCCGCTGCTGCGCCAGCGGCAGATTCAGCTGCTGCAGAACCTGATACGATGCCTACAGAATGTGCAGCTGGGGCAGATCCTGATACTATGCCAGCACAATGTGCAGCGGCGGCTCCCTGGACGCCGCAGACTGATGAGACATCGGCAAATCAAGCTGATCGAGCGGCACCCGCTCCCCCCCAGTTTTGACTGCAGCAAAGCCAGCAGTCGGCAGGAGAAGATGGTTTGCTCTGATCGGGAATTGGCCAATTGGATGTCACACTGCATAGCGTCTATGTTCAAAGCAGAGACAGGGCAGCGGACAAGAAATCTGTTTTGGATCGCCAGCGGGCATGGATCAGAGAATCGTTCAATGCCTGCTCCAAAAAAGCGTGCTTGGTTTCCGCATACAATGAGCGGATTGCTGAACTTGGTAATTGAATAATTGGGCTATGAAATTCTGTAGTTGGCGCACTTGGTTTGGGATTGGGAACTTGCAATTACAGGTTCGCCCACGATTGCGCTTTCCGCTGGATTTGAGCAGGCCTCAGCTGGGTTGATGGCTTGGGCAGCACGTTGACAGCGTCTGGCAGGACAGGGGCTCTGTGGGGCTGGAAAAGGACCATCACGATCTCGGTGATAAATACGAGATGCGAATTGATGAAGTCACCAATCCCCTGAAGACGTTTCTCGCTCAGATACGAGCCCAAGGCCTTACCGCCAGAACCACGGTCCAAGCCGACAACCTATCCCAAGCCAGAGCCATTCTCGTTCATGTCTATGGGCAGAAGAATGTGCAGATGGTCACGCAGATGGAGTCCATGACCAACGAGGCCGCGACGATCAAGCCAGAGACACCTGCACAGGCTCGGGTTAAGTCGCTGGCTGATCAGGCTGCAAACCTGAAGAAGCAGGAGAAGGTGGCTCGGGCTCATATCGCTCTGAAGCGGGCCCAGGCTCGGATGCAGAAGGCGAATTTGCCCACGAAACCTAACTAAACAGGTTCTGAGCAGGCCTGAGTGCGGTTGATGGCCTGGGCAGCTCAATGACAGCGTCTGGGGTGCATGTCGCTCGGAGAGTCGGGAACGTCGCCCCCAGGTCGCGACGCCGAAGTCGATATTGACACCCCTTCATACAAATGAATAATTCGCTCGAATTTAGCATAATTCAAGGCGGGGGGTAGAAGTGCGTAAATACTTGAAGGTGAATGCTCGGCTTCTATTAGCTGTATCAACTATTTCTGCACCCAGCTTGATGCCCTCAACCGCCTTCGCTCAATCAAACTCGACCGAGCAAACGATTGGCGCTGTGTCCGACCTATTGGGTATGATTGCGCAGGGCGCAGCCAAGGCGAATGCTAAAAAGGCATGGTCACAACTAGATCCTCAGGTCGTTCAATGCGTAAACACAATATTTGAATCGAAGAATATCACTGCAGATCAGTTTGTTGCTGCAGGTGTGGCGCCTAATGACGCCCGAGTGGCTCCGATCATCAACTTGTGCAACGTCGTTTTGACCACTCAGCTAAAAGCGGATTTTCCTTGTAGCGTCACCAACTCTATGCGGCAGCAGGTCTCCACCGCGTGCGTTGAGTCCTACGCGGTCGACAACAACGGCACCCTTAACCCAGTTTCCCGAGATGATTTCCTGAGAGCATTCGGAAACGAACAAAAGGTTCAGGTGGCGAATTTTGAGACCACCGATGCGCAGAAGACCCGTCTAATGGCGGAACAGCAGCAAGCCGAAGCGGCAAGGCAAAAGGCAGAGGCGGATAGGCAGCGGTATCTAGCGTCCCCAGAGGGCAAGCGGCAGTTGGCGCTTCAAGCGGCGAGTGAGGCCAAGGCTGCGGCGGAAAGAAAAGCAGCAGCCGCCGCGTTCAATAGAGAGCATCCATTTTACGCCGTCCTGTCGTGCTCAATCAACGGCCAACATGTAAACATCCTCGCATGTTTTGGTGGTGACGTTGGGACAGAGATAGAACTAAAAAATGGAAGTGCATATGGATTGTACAAGGTTTATCAAATATCTGGATTGGGTAGAGAAAATAGAGCTGGATTGACAATTGATCTAAAGTCTAGCTTCTCAATAGTTGCGCAAAATTCTAACAAAACGCTTATACTTGGTATAAGTGTCTACAATCGGGCAGGCGGGACGCTCATTTATCAGAAGCAAGTTTCGCAATATGGTGTTGTTAGGTATAGTAGATAAACCGTTACAGAATGGGAGTGAGGAAAGGACGATCACTAGAGTTATATTCCATCACGGTCCGCTTTCATGCCCTTCCTGAAATTTACGCTTTGATGCGAGAGCGCGTTCATTGCGCTCTCGCGCTGCTGTCAAGTCGCTCGATAAACCGAAGCCCTGCTGATCCCCATCTGCTTCGCCACCTGCGAAGCGCCGACACCTGAAGCCATCAGCGATCTCACCGCTTCAGCGTCCACCGACTTCTTCCTGCCCTTGTAGACGCCAAGAGCCTTCGCCTTTGCCACGCCTTCAAGCTGACGCTCACGACGAAGGGCCGTTTCAAACTCAGCGAAGACCCCCAGCATTTGCAGGAATGCTCGGCCAGCAGCAGTTGACGTATCGATCGGCTGCTCCGTCGCTCTGAGCGTGGCCTTTTTCACGGCAAGCGATTGAACGATGCCCTCCAGATCCGAAAGCGATCTCGCCAGCCTATCAATCCGCGTGACGACCAGCTCATCCCCTTCACGGAGAAACGAAAGGACCGTTTCAAGTTCGGTTCTGCCTTTTGTCGTCATGCCCGATTTCTGCTCCGACCTGACGACCTCACATCCCGCCGCTTTCAATGCAGCGATCTGTATCCCGCAGTCCTGATCCGTCGTGCTGACTCTCGCATATCCGATCGATGGCATTTTGTGTCTCAATAGCTTCTAGATGTCCCGTTATATGTGTTTCATAAACAAAGGACAATCCTATTGAGACGGGAAACCTGTTTCGTCAGTTTGTCGCTTATTCGTATGCCGTATTGAGACACTGTTTTTCAAAAACGCTGTTCGAGATCGACCAGTATGTTTTTCATAAACTCAGTTGCAGACCTTCGGTCCGCACTGCGTGATGTCTCGCTGATCGCTCACTGCGTTCGCTCACGCTCCGACATCACTGCATTTACTAGAAGCGTTTTATCCGAATATGAATGTCAGGCTTTTTGTTCCTGAATGAATGTGATGCGTTTCAGAAATTGGGCACAACCTAGCTAAAGCGTCGGAGCCGAGTTCCTCGCTTTAGATCGGCATCCTGAAAGCGGGATCCTTGGGCTGAGACTGATACGAGCATGATGCTCACGGGCAATGCGTTCCAATGCGTCACTGCTATCGCCCTGCAAGTCGCAGATTATGTACTGAAGCCTAAGCCTCAGGTGAAACTCATTCGGTCAAAGCCATCTTTCGTCGTGTAGCGAGCAGAACGGCTTTTTTCCGCAACCGAATCTATGCCCCGAATGCGAACCGCATAAGCACCGTTCATGCACCATGGGTTCCGTGCAGCGTTTCGGTAAAACATGATGCGGAAACGCACCTCGTCTAGTTCGTCTGGCTTTGCGACGATCAAATGGGCGTGGACAAGCTGCCCGTTAGTCCCGCCCTCTATGGCGAATGCACTGCGTAGAATGGCACGATGATGCTTCCACGCTGATCTGGTCGCTAGTCGCTTTGAGAGCGACTCCATGAACCCCGTATGCATCTGCGTATAGATGGTGTCGTCGCCCCTCAGCCACGACACGCCGCCATTCTCATTTGGAATTGCTCGCCCCTGACAAAGCGACAAAGTGATGAAGTGGGTCGCATTCACCCATTCGCATACAGCCTCATTGAAATGAGCCGTATGATTCGCATTTTCATTGTTATTTGTAATATTCATTTCCCCGCCGATAAATAATCAAACGGATATGTTTCTCTAAAACAATTCCGATTTATGTTATTTATGCACGGAGAGTGAAAGTGAAGATTTTATTGCTAAAAGAAGCGTTTGTTGTTCTAAAAAATGCTGGACTAGTAAAAACTGAGAGCGAGTTTTGCCAAGATTTTGTTGGCGCATCTGAGGGATACATTCGGCAATTACGCTTCAAGAAAACGGAGCCGAGCGTTCGCTCAATCGCTGTTCTAGGAAGTCGCCTCCAGAAGGCTGGGGAGCAGATGCTCTCGTCGCCGCATTATCGCCCACTCGGGCTCAAGTTCATTGCCCTTAGCGAGCGATGCCATAGCGAAGTCAATGCGGAAGGCGTGGAGTTGGATCTCGCTGGGTGAGATGGGGCGATACCTCATAAATTAGGTTTGCGTTTGCTCTCATCACTCATCGTCGGTTGGCTCATTCGTCTGGCTCTTTTTCGGTGGCGAGATAGCTAACAGCAGCTCCCTGTTATCGGCGAGCATCTGGTCGCAATCATCCCGCTCGAAGAAGCGATCCATCAGGGCTACGAAATCATCAATCTCGCTGGGTACCAGGCCCGCTTCCCCGCGCGGACCAAACACGAGATCACAAGCGTCCAGCGCCGCTTTGTGAAACACATAGATGTTGTGGCTCGTGATCAGGTGCTCTGAGAACGCATCCACACGGGTGTCCCGATACAAATCCTGATGCCAGTTCAGATCGTTCAGCTCGAAGAGCCGAGACAGCGGCGATTGCACGGGCATGGGTTCGCGGATGATCCCGCGGGCAAGATGGAGGCTCTGCTCGATCTTGACGTTGCCAAGCCTCCAAGAGCCAAGCTCGTCGGTAAGCTCGGGCGGGCGATACATTGCACGAAGTTTCCCTGCTGCCTGATGAGGCGAGCTGCTGTCGTAGGAAATGGTAATCTCGGTTTTCAGGCTCTTCCGCAGAGCCTTCTGGATGGCGGAATAGATCGGGCTGAACTTGGGTGGTGACGCCTGCAGGATGTGGAGCCATTCAGACTTATCCAGCCGACCTTCCCGCCGCAGACGGTGAAGCCAGCCGAGCAAGTTGGGCAGCACCTTGGTTGCCCCGCCGAAACTCCAGCCCTCAAACTTGGCATCCTTGACAGCCTGATACCAAGCCTCGCCACTGCCATTTCCGATGTCTTGGAGGACATTCAGGAACTTGGTGCGACCACGGCGATGGTTCATGAAATAGCGGTTGTTTTGGACCGTCAGATCAATCAGTTCCTGAACGGAGAGATGGCGGAAGACGGACTTATTGGCCCTCCGAAGCCGCGCCTGTTCAGCAGGATCATCATGGGTGATCGCTTCGTTCGATCCCCACAGGACAGCGTCGAGCGTCATGGAGTAATCGCAATACGATTCCAGCCAGTTCAGAGTCCGATCGCGGAATCCGACCTGATCCCACTTGGCGATGAGAGCCCGAGGATCCGTGGCGAGTGCTTTGAGCTTTTCAGCCTCAGCCTTGTTCGTGATCTTCCCGCTGCCAAGTTGGAAGCCGCCACTGTCCCCGATCACGACCGTCTTCGTGCGAACCCGCTCCGTGATCATATCGGGGGTCTGGATCACTGAGTTAGCGAACTGACCCGAGGAATAGAGCGTGTAGGCACAGGTCCACAGCGACGATTTGGGATCAAAGAAGTTCAGATCACGGTTCTTGAACCCCACGCCTTTTCCGAAGCGGCTGAACTGGCCACCGCGAATGTGACGGTCCTGCTTGATCGCCGATGCCGCATAGGGGCTCTGGAGCGACGGAACGTAGATCGCATATCCGCCTTGCCGATAGCGTTGGGTGAAATCGTCACCCTTCTGAGAATTACGCATCAGTTTCAAATCCCTTGAAATGAGCCGCGTTGCGGTGCCCCTGCAGGTTGCTGCTGGGGACGAACGCTTCATGTGTGGCGACGGCCGTTTCCCAAACAAAGTGCAGAAGGTGGGCGTTGCCTTCGATTTTCACCTGCCCGATCAGGGCGGAGGTGCTGAGGACGCTGATCAGTTCAATCAGATCGTGGGGGTTCACGATGACCGAGGCGCAGGCGTCGTCTTCATTCGAAAACTCGATCACCGCATCTGCGTCGAACGGGGTCGAACAGGCAGGATCAACAGCGGCAGTGCGATCCCAACGCTTCTTGTCACGCAGCCACTTCGACCGAACTTCGATATCGTCAGCCGAAAAAACGACATTGAACGCCGTATTCCCACTCGCCCCGAGACCGTTTTTAACGTTCATCAGCCAGGGCCAAAGGGTCCGCGCCCAGAACCTGCCGCAATAGGTTTTGCTCGCCGTGAGCGACCAGTCATAGGTGATCTGATCAGGGTTCTTGATCGTGGGCTGCGTCGTCGCGGCTTGCGAGTAGGGATGCAGATAGATCGTGCGGTTCTTGATCGTGTCGCTCTTGAGCGTGAGCGCCTTGGCGGGTTGATGCGTGAAGCCTGCGATGACCGCAGCGTCTACGTCACCGAAGCTGTCTGCAGGCTCAGACGAGCAGAGCGAAATCTGTCCGCCGAGAACCAGATTGTGCTCCAGATGGTACCTATCGATGCCACGCAGAAACAACGTCTCGTCAGATGCGAGATTCACCAGCTTAGGCTTGCTGAACGTCGTCAGCCCCGCTTGAGCATGAACCTTGCTGACGAGAATTGCTCCGTCAGTGGTGATGGCCAGGCGGACGTTTTCCGACCGCTTCTCCGTCGCTCCCCCGTCATCGACCAGAACGCGGTGCAGGCTGAACCACTTGCGCCGCGTACCCTTCATGACGACGGCACGGGGAACGCAGTGGGGCAACAGACACTCGGTCAGCGTCGCCAGAATCGGCGGCAGGTTCGAATGGTCAAAGCGGACACAGGCCGTCACAGCCTGTTCGACCAAATAGCGTTCACTCGTCGAACCGATGTGGGTGATCGCACCGTTTGCGTCACGCCGCGCAAGAAGCACGACAAGATCGGTCATGGCCGAATTGTCATTCGAAACGACGACATCGTTGATCGGCAGCACAGCACCCGCCGCCGAGATGAGCTGGCTAGTGTGCTTTTGCAGGATCTTGCGGTGAATCTGAGTCGAGGGCGGGCGATATTTCGACTTAGAGCCAAGCTCCCTGTCCGTCGCCTTCGGACGAAGAACGTCTTGCTCCGTCTCAGTGTCGAGGTCCGCAATCTTGCTACGAATCCCCGACAATCCGCCGTTCGAACCAACCCAGTTGGAGAGGCGGTCAGTGGGGTCGGCACGGTAGATGGCAGGGTCGCGGCAATATTCGTTGTCGATTGCGTTCAGCGACTTAGCCATGTTGACGACCCAGCCCGTCTCCTTGCTGAGATGGCCGTAAAGCAGCCGAACAAGGGGGTTGAAGTTCACAGAATTACGGGCGAGCTGGTTGTGTTTGATGCCCCGCTCTGCATAAAGGCCGACGAGGTACCCAGGAGACTTTTCAGCGTCCCGCCAAAAGAGATAGGCCTTAACCGCCGCACGCTGCTTTGCCGAACGGGCCTGAACTCCGAGAGTGATCGCTTCTTGCTTCAGTTCTTCCGCCCCCGTCACCGTTTGCAGAACTTCACGAAACTGAGCATTGAGCAGTTCAGTGGGTGACGGCTTCGCTTTCAGTGATTCTTTCGCAAACTCGATGGACATCGCCCAAACCCTTCCCATTTCGGTTTCGCCAGCGCCAATCGCTGTCTGTATTGGGCATACGAAACGCGTAGATTAGGGACCTGCCCTTGGCCGTTCATGGGTGATCTGGGCAGAACGACGAGAGCTAGTACTGGCCCTATCCGATGGTCAAAACGGCAACGAGCACGGCTCGGCACCCACCAAAAGATAGGAGAGTTTGATGGCACGTAGGTTCTGGGGCGACGGGCATTATGTGCTGCCCACTCCTGACGTTGAGAGTTATCGGCTTTGGTTTGAGTGGCTGAAGCTGGCGATGAACGACCGCATCTATGACGGCGATTCAGAGCGTGGAATTCGCTTCACTGATGGCCGTTACGATGCCTGGGGTAATGTTCAAAACACCCCCTTTGAGGATTGGTGGGAAGAGAACTGGCGCCGCCTTTTCGGCATGACCACGGGGGTGCTGGAAATTCCCGCTGGCGAAGTGGTCCCCCACGCCGAACGTTTCATCACGCTCTTGGTCCCGCTCTCAGGAATGCGGAGCAAGATCGGCTATCAGCTGGCCGAGATTCTTGAAAAACACCCTGAGTTTGAGCCGACAGAAGATCGTCCGACGGCCCAGTTTGAACTCAGCAAGGGCTACCATCAGGGGTTCACGAAGCGCCTTTCCGAATCCAGACGCTACCTTCGGCTTTACGAGCTGTGGCTGGAGCAGCAGGCCAACGACGAACGTGAGCGGGTTGATCTCGCCGTCCGTGCTTTTGTCGCATGGCACGAAGCCAATCCTGACAATGCCCGCCGCTCGGTCGGAAACCTGACCGAAGCCTACAAGGTCTACAATCAGTTCCTGATTGAGCAGGCCCAAGGCAATGAGGTCGACAGGGCCACTTATGCACTTGCTTACCGTCGGGACGGAAAAGAAGTGACGGCAGAAAAGGGGCGCAAGGCGATCGGACGGGACTTGGCCAAAGCGCGGAAGATCGCTCAGAATCTGGCCGCAGGTCACTTTCCTGGAGATTACTCCAGCATCTGACCCCCCGCTCCATCCAAAACCTGCATAAACAACATCCATGGCAGGAAAGTGGTAGAAATATCATAGGCTTGGCGTCAGATGTGTCTGTCTTCTAACGGAGACAGAAATGACTATCCTCAGCACACTGAAACTCGTGGAGTTCAAACCCCAAATCGGGGGCGGACGTATACAAATGCGTCGGCGCAAACTCACCGAAAAGATTGACCAGCAGATCATGCTCGCCAGCGACCCATCCTATCGTCCCACCAAGATCGTCTGGACGAAGGACGGGAATGGATCGGACCAGAGACGAGAAATGCCCAAACGCATTAAGCGATGGTGGGTGCAGAATGTTGATGGCACGGTCCAGCTGACGATCAGATACGGTGCCAAGGCCCTTGAATTTTCCAAGGGCAAGAGCGCCATCGAGTGCGTCAGTATTTCTGAAGTATCGGACGTCTTGAAAAAGGTAAAAGAGGCGACAATAAGCGGTGAACTCGACGGAATGCTAAGCGGAGACTTTGGCCCGTCTGTCGGTATTAAGTCTAAGGAAGCGGTTAAATGACGGCTAAGTTATCAGGTTGTTCTACAATAACTCTAGCTGTTCAAATAGCTGATTATTTTCAGCTAGTTGACCCCGATCTCGCAAGTTCAAGCACTGTCACGGGGCCCTCATTTAACCTAACGTTTTCAGTTGTTTAAATGGTTCTTGCTGAAGCGTTTTGTTAGGCAAATGGTCTGCAAAAAGGCGTTTAGCGGCGCTGGACCCCGTTTGTAAGACAGATGTTACGCAGCCTGAACCTCGGCCTTGTCTCGCCTGAACAAGACCCTGTCAGCACAAGACCGATTTAGTCGTGTTGTGACAGCACGAGTTGAACCCGCCTCATAGAACCAGAGCCTTGGTCGGAGCCGCTAGCGCCCCGAGGTTCTGAAAGGCTGTGTTACATGACCGATCTCAAAGAAAGCAGCTACGAAGAGCGCCTGAAAGACGGCGAGTTGCTCCTCTATACCCGCAACCGCATCTTCCATGCTCGCATCTACAAGGGCCAAGGTGTGCGGCGGTATCTGTATCGCAGCCTGAAGACCAAGGACCTTCACCTCGCTCGGGAAAGGGCCGACGAGTTCTTCCACGAGATCCGCATCAGGAAGCGGGACAATCTCCCCCTTGATAACAAGCGGTTCAAAGACGTGATCGCCGAGTACCTCAAACTGCGGAGGGCTCAGTTTGAGCGCGGCACCTACAAGCATGCCAACAAGGTCAATCAGCAGCAGACCAGCGAGGAAAACTTGCGGCAGATGGTCCGCGTGTCCAAATTCCTCGTGGCCTATTGCGGCGACATGCCCGTGGAGAAGGTGACTAACGCCGTCCTCGCTGACTATGTGCCTTGGCGTCGTGATTTCTATCGGCGAATGCCCGAGCATAAGCGTCCCCGCAATCACCGCCTTGATCCCGCAGACAAGACGCTGGAGTGGGAAACGACCTTCTCCCTGACGGTTCTCAAATGGGCCCATGAACGCGGGTATCGGGGCCAGAAACCCCTTCCAAAGTTCCGCCACAAAGCCAGTCGGGCAAAAACACGCCCCGCGTTCACTGCAGACGAATATCGTCGGCTCTATCGGCAGATGCAGCGCTGGATCACCAAGGTCGAAAACGAAGAGTGGCGCTACACGCGGGAACTGTTGCGGGATTATGTGCTGATCCTTGCGAACTCGGGGATCAGGGTCGGGGAAGCCAACAAACTGCGGGAGCAGGACCTGATCAAGTTCACCGACGACGTAGGCCGCGAGAACTATCGGTTTGGCGTGGACGGAAAAACAGGTCGGCGTGAAGTCGTCATGCGGACCAATGCCCTGCCCTACATCCAGCGCACACTGGAACGGAATGCACGGTGGCGGTCACATTGGGCTGAGACGGGACCGTCAAAGGCAAATCGCCGTCGCAAGGCTGAGCGGCAGGACTGGCTTTTTCCCATGGCCGATGGAAGCCAGATCATCAGCCTGGCCGATCAGTTTGATAAGGTCCTGAATCAGATCGCCATGAAGCAAAATGCAGATGGCGAGAACCTTTCGCTCTATTCGCTTCGGCATTTCTACGCCGTCCAGATGCTCCGTCGTGGCAAGGCCAATGTCTACGACATCGCCAAGAACATGGGCACGAGCGTGGAGATGATTGAACGCTACTACGGGCGGTCAGCGACGGCTGCGACGGTGGCGGTTCGGTTGGGCTGAAGAACCTTTAGAAGCAGCTTCCGCACTGAGTGCCGCTTTCCGCTGGATCTAAGCAGGTCTCAGCTGGGTTGATGGCTTGGGGAGCACGATGACAGCGTCTGTAAGGGCGGGGGCTCAGCGGGGCTGGAAAAGGAGCCATCATCGATCCCACGACTCCCGATTTGACACATCCGCAAAAAGCCAAGCAGATGTGTGCAGATTGCGAAACTCTGGGGGGACCAAACGATGAAAAAGCTGGCATGGACGGCCATGGCTGCGGCTTTGGCGTTGGTTGGATGCGATGATGCACTTCGCAGTGACGCACTTCGCAGTCAAAACATCCTTGAGAAGGCGACTGTAGTAGGATCATCAAACCGAAACGACTTTGAAGTATTCAGGCGAGAAGGTGGCTTGGAGCTAACGTATTTATGGAATCAGTTTAAAGTGGAGGAGGTTGAACTTAGTTATAGTGATAATGATATACTTAATTCGGTAAGCCTCAGGCTAGAGAAGAAAGGTTATGAAGGTATATATGGATCAATTGACGCAAATTATACAAATATTACAGCCAAATTGTCTGCCATTTGCGGATCGGAATGGAAAAAGCAACATGAACTGGAGCAAGTTTACGAAAGCGAGAATGCGGAATACTATTGCAAATACGAGTATCCCTCCTCTGTTTCATATGTTTTTGTGACCATTTCAAAAGCTGCTAAGGCGGTACCAGCTGCGGCGG
>Ga0247834_1005948_pt1 | contig 14048 bp, 18 predicted proteins | sample LaCruzMarch2015__8_FD_187118 | JGI IMG/M metagenome (GOLD analysis project Ga0247834, IMG submission 187118) | Freshwater microbial communities from meromictic Lake La Cruz, Castile-La Mancha, Spain - LaCruzMarch2015_12m | ecosystem: Environmental > Aquatic > Freshwater > Lake | place: Spain... | reverse complement strand
TTAAAAAATTAAAAATATCCACTTTTAAATTTTTAATTTTACAGTTAATATAACTTTTAGTTCTACCACCCCCCATATCTTTATTTTCCCATTTAAAATCCGTATCAATGTAATGACTTAAATGAGTTTTTATTTGTTTAAATACAACATCGTTCCAAGCCTCATTATATGCCATATTATATAAAGACCGTAAGTTACCTTTTAATGTTTCTAAGTCCCCTGAGTTTATTAACTCATCAAATGTTTTTCTATCGGATAAAACATAATTAATGTTTTCATTATTTATTTGAACATTACCATTTTCATCCGTATTATTCTGAAAAAATAAACCACCAAAATGATCGGAATCAAGTTCAGAATTTTCTAAATATCGAAGAATAATATTTTTTAATTCTAACATATTTTTTTCATTTAGGTCTGAAACAATATCAGAGTGATAACTACTCACAGTATCTGAAAACATTTCAAACCAATCCTCACCCAGTACTTCTTTAACAATTTCGGCATCAGACATATTACGACTATAACCATCATCAAAAAGAACTGAAAATTCAGTTAATGAGTCAATTTTTATATAATACTCATCTCCTATTTTATTAATATCATCAAAATAATCAGGACCATATTCTTTTAATAAAATAATACTAGCCTCGTTAAAGTCATATCCAGTTAATGTGTCATACATAGACCTATAATCAATAAGATTAAGTTTACCTTTAGATTTAAGATAGTTCATAAAATTTTGAATATTACCAAAAATAGGTTCAATACGATCCCAGTTACCGGAATTAAATGTTTCTATAGATTTAGATAAATTCATTAAATATAATCGCCAAAAAATTCGTTTAGATATTTGTCAACTAATTGATAGTCAGGATAATCGGGTATTCTAAAATCAATTTCTTCATAAACACCGTCACTAAATAACTGATTCATCATTTCAGAGTACCCACCAAAATAATCTAAAGTTTCATAGTAACCACCATACTTGTATTCATTTAAAAATGACTCAACGTTACTTTGGAAATCAGAAATCTTAATAAAGGATTGATATCTTACTTTTTCTCCGTTTTTTTTTGCTTCTTCGGTAATATTTGAACTAAAGTATTCTTTTAAACCACCATAAACCAAGTTATATATTTCAGATTCATATGCCGAATTATATGCGTTACTATGAATAGAATATAACTCACCCTTTAATTCATCAAGAGGACCAGCCATTAATTCTTCCATCGATTCTTTGTCATTTATTAATGAATTTACATCATTACTGGTTATTCTAAAAAATCCTTCACGGTCTTGATCTTTTGCCAAATCGTGTAAAAAATCAGATCCGTAATCCTCAATACTTAAATCCTGATCACCAATAGATTTTAAAACATATTCAGATAATCTTATTAAATTTTCTTGATTTAATTCATCTATAACGTCGCGATATATATCATCAGTTGTATTATCCCATCTATCATAATGCAAACCATCCTCACTTAATGCGGATTTTGCAACATCTTTTGCGGTTGTATCCCTACCTCTATCATCAAAAAATATAGAAAGTTCTTCCCTATCGGATAGTAGTAACCAAAATCCGTCAGATCTTACAACAACATCACTTAAAATGTTATCACAAATATAGTTAAGGGTTGTTGTGGAGTCATTACCAATCTGATATAAAAGATATGAATTTTTTATTTCTTCAGGTATGTTATTATAATTAACATTATTAAAAAAACCACTTTCATATAAAAATTCAAATAATTCTGAGTCGGACTCATAATCCTTATATGAAAGATTCTCAATATCTACCTCATCTTTTTTACCTTTTTTTAAAACTATTGTTAAAAATGACCTTGCATTATTGAATATAGGTTTTAAATACCTATCAAAATTACCGTCATTAAATGTTTCTATTGCCTTATTTAAGTTCATATAAGATAAATACAAAAAAAGGTGGAAAATTCCACCTTAGATTCTAAACTTTGAAAAGAATATTATCTTTTATTATAATACTTCTCAATAACTTTTTTTACGGATTCCTGAACGGTTGCGTTATTGGTAGTTTGAGGTTTTTGAACAGATTGGTTAACCTGTGGTTGAGCCGCTTGTTGCTGGTTTCCTTTGTTTTTACATCCACATCCCATGACAAAATATTTTTATTAGGTTTATTTTTTATATAAATATCTGGATATCTTCATATTTGTAAATAATTCAATATTTATTGTTATATGAAAAAAATTATTAGGCTTAATGAAAGCGACTTAATTAAATTAATTAAGAATATTTTAATAGAAGGTGAGTTAGAGAACTATGAGTTATCTTCACAACAATATATGAACCTTTTAAATCGGGTAAATAATGTTGCACACGGAATCCCTATGTTACCCCAATTCAAAGGAAAAAGAATTGTAGTTAATGGAAGTTTAGATTTATCTAAAAAACCAATCACAAGTTTGGGTAATATTATTGTAAATGGAAATTTAGATATTTCAAATACTAATATAAAAAGTTTAGAAGGAGTTGAGGTTAAAGGACATATGAGATACTGGAGTACACCATATGAAGAAGTACAAAAAAGAATTGCTAGACAAAGATTATATAATGAGGCAGAAGAAAGAAGAGAAGATAATGCGTGGGATTTAAATGACACTGATACTGAAGGTGAAATGGCAAATGTCGCTTTTAAATATGCGGTTTCGGAGGGATTATTAGAGGTTTTGAGTGATGAAGAAAAACAAGAACTAATAGATTTAAAAATTAAAATATCTGAATTAGAATCACGAATGGAAGTGGAAGATGATGAGGATCTTTATGATGAATTATCGGAGGAAGTTGATGAGGTACAAGAAAGAATTGATAAATTATCGGAATATGTTGATATATATGACTTAGTCCCATATGGAAGACATTATGATTTACACACGTTTGAATCTTTAACAGAACAATTTACAATTTCTGTTGGTACCATAGATGAAGCCGACGAATCAGTTAAAGATCATTATGATGATTGGATTGATAACCCAGAACATTATTTAAGTACGAATCAATTAGAATACCATATTGATGGTGATCAAGTTGCTGAGGATTGGGAGGATACAATTAGAAACTGGATTTATGAAGAACCGGAATCTTATAATATTGATAAAGAATTAAGTAGAGACCAAGAAGAAGAAATTTGGTTACTTGAAATGGAAAAGTGGGTTTATGAAAATGAAGGGGTAAGAGCCCCAATTAAATACCCAACAAAAGAAGAAAATGGAAGAGTTTTTAATTTTTATGATGATGACACAGAAATTGAGTATGATTATAAAAATGAAAGTAGTGATCCACAAAAATCTCATTGGGTTTTATATAAAGATGGTGTGGTTGTCTCACCACGTCAAATATATGACGATGAAGACACACAAGAACACGAAGATGATCGTGACAATAGAATTTCAGATATTGAATCTGAAATAGAAGATATAAAAGACAATCCAGATGGGGATTTAGATGAAAGATCGGTTGAAAGTTACGTTGAGGATAAAAAGTATGAAATCAGTCGTGATCCTGTTCATTTTTTAAAAAATGAAATGGGTTTTGATTCAAGTGATATTATTAAATATGCTGATAAAGATGACCTTTTAAGAACTTTAATAAATGATTCTGATTATGGTGAAACTCTTAATGGTTATGATGGTACTTACGATGAAATGACTATTAATGGTACTGAATATGTTGTAATGAGAACAGATTAATATTTACAGAATTAGAATATATGTTTATGTTTATGTCAAATGGGAAGAAAAAAGAAAATAGAGTTTTTGATGAACACCGACTGGATGTTTGAAAAACCAATTGACAGAGAACACAAGGAATATAAGTTATTATCATACTTTCAAAAAATGGGTGAAAAATTGGACAAGATGGAACTTTACCCAGGTTTTATTGAATTATCATTACATTTAGCAAATGTCCAAACTCTAATAAAAGATAAAAAAATAATCTACACAAATAAAAAATTCGCAACGGTTGATGATGAACTGTTGGTGAAAGATTTAAAAATAAGAGATATTCCGGAAATGTCTGAAGAGGAATATCAAGAATTCATACAAATATTATCATATTCCGCCCCAAGAATGTTTGAATATTTTGGTATTGCAAAATCTGTGTGGGAATTAGTTTTTGATAGTGTAAATCTGAAAGTTAGAAAAAATACAAAAAACATATTATCACCAAAAGGTTATTTTTATCACACAGATGAAAAAACAAAAAAATGGTATATTTGGGAATACGAGAAAAAACCTGCAGCAAAAGGATCCCCTGAAAAAATTATAGTTGTTAATTTAATTTATTCTGATGAGAAGAATGATTTGACAATACCTAAAATAGTTTCTACATTTAGTCAATGGAATGTTGATGGAGGTACAAAAATGCCTGTGGTTGAAATGTTAAGTAGAGGGGATTTTCCAATAAATGAAACTCTTTTACCTTTATTTAAAAGAAAATTAATTTCTTACATTGACCAAAAACAACTTATTGAAAATTATAAAAAGAAAAAAGAAGAACTAAATTCTTAAATAATGGGGTTTAATAAAAGATTTTTAAAGAAAGAAAACATCCTTATTCATCTTAATGACATTATGACCTATTTGGATGCTGATGCGGTTATCAGTACAGATGAATTTTCACATAATGTTTACAAAATGTTTAATCAGGGAAAAACAAAAGATGAAATAATAAAATATATAATAGAAAATAAATAAAAAGTAATATGGAATTATTAGAAGGAATGAGAAATGATTGTAAGGAAGGGAACATAAGTTGGTTTCCGGAAAGACAAAAAACATTAATTGACTTAATAAAAAAAAATAAACCTCATAGTATAATTGAGATTGGGTTTAATATGGGTCACTCATCTCTAATAATATGTGATACAATTGCTAGAATGAAACAAGATGGTGAGTTTGATGACGAACCGGTAACCATTAATATTTTTGATATTTGTGAACACGAATGTACTGTAGAAAATTTTAAAATACTTTCAGAATCGGTTAAACCTTATGGGATATTTATGAATTTAATTCCAGGATCTTCTTTAGATACTATACCTAATTTTATGAAGGCTCACGATATTATGTTTGACTTTGTTGAAATTGATGGGTGTCATACTTATGAATGTTTACTTAAGGATGTTGAAAATACCTGGGATAGAGTTAAACCTGGAGGTATAATTTATATAGATGATTATAAATCCACTGAGATTAATATACCTGATGTTGATAGAGGTATTGAAAGTATTAATTGGGGAGGATTTAACACTTATTATATTGATGGTGCGTTTTGGGCTGAAAAGAAATTTTTAACACTTGAAGATTTATTAAAACCTTATGAACAAGTAAACCACCCACAACATTACGGAGGAGAAAATAATGAATATGAAGCAATAAAGGTTATTGATGCTTGGGAATTAGGATTTTCTTTGGGTAATACGGTAAAGTATATTTCAAGAGCGGGAAAGAAAAATAAAGAAAAAGAATTAGAGGATCTTAAAAAAGCGTTGTGGTATTTACAACACCATATTAGTAACTTAGAAAATTAAGGTTTAATTATGACACTATCACCTTCTTTTATGTCATATTTGTCAGAATCACCACCATTAATTTCTAAAATTAAATCACCTTCACCTTGATATGTTTGACATTTTTCTTTATTACAAGGGGGACAATCCTTATGTATCTTTGAAACTTTCATATCCTTTATAAAAATAATATCCAAATGAGTTTTACAATTTTTCATCCAAAAGGAATGTTGTCCTGGTTTCATAACAAACAACATCCCATTGATATCATCACCAAAAGAGTTATTCATCATACCTTTCTCAATATCCTTTTCGGAAATCATTGTAACAACATTAAACAAATTATTATTAATTATTACTTCATTCATATTTATAAATATTAAGTTATGGCAGATTTTAAAAGATATTCCGGAATACTACTAAAAAATAAAGACAATGTCTTATTATGTAAACGATCACCTGAAGAATCATTAGCGAATCAATGGTCTTTACCTTCAGGACATATTGAAGGCAAAGAATCACCTTCAGAGGCGGCATTAAGAGAATTTTATGAAGAAACCAACATCAAATTAAAAAATGATATTGATTTGGTTGGATTCATAAACAAATATAAAAAAGATGGGGTAACAAAAAGGGGTATAATGTATGTGTTCAAATCAGAAACAAACACCGAAATTTTACCTGATTTAGGTAAAGCTAAGGATGGTCACGAACACACAAAATGTAAGTATTTTAATAAAAACGAAATACCTGTGGGTAAAAATAATGAACAATTATTAGAAATAATTAAAAAAATTTTTAAATAAGTTGATTTTTAGTAAGTATTGTGGTATTTATATAACACAAAACTCAATCCGCCTTCTTCTTAAATAAAAAAATGGTTTAGTTTTAAAACCCATAAAATTTGTAAAAAAATATTTGTGGGTTTTTTTGTTTTATAAGAATAAAATATCTATATTTGTGGTATGAATAAGACAGGGTATAATATTAGAGTGATAAACGAAAAGATGGGGGAATTCATCAATGAGACATTTGTTGACCAACTACAATTTAAATTGTTTTTAAAAATGGTACACGGATGTATTGAATTGGGTGAAGACCTATCATTCTTTAATGGGGATACTTTTTTGGTACACATACCAAATAAAATCCTCAAGGACAGTGTTGTAATTACCACAACTAAAGAGGTAAGTATTGTTGAACAAGTTAAAAGCAAAATTGAGGCTTTTGTAACTAAATAATTTAGTATATTATGAAAAATGTTTTTTATTTAATTTTAGTGGTTTTTGGGTTAATGTCTTGTACGAAAGAAAATATCGGACCACCAAACCCACCACAACCAATTATCACGGATAGTACAACCATTGACTCAACATATAATTTGATTGGACAGACCTGGGTAATTAATGGGTACCGAGTTGGAGAAATAGGAGGAATCACCCCAACCTCAGACACGGTTAAATTTAACACACTAACCAGTTATGAGTTTAATAATAATTTGGCAACATACTCGTTCTACCCAACCGCATCGGCATATAATCTAACAATGAACTATACTCCTTGGGGTAATTTAAGTGGAACCATTTATGAGGGTAATCTTATTTATGGTAGTATATTAGGATTAAAGTTTACCGATATAACTATGGGATCTGGTAATCAAACTAATTACTATCTGTGGATGTTTAGAATTTAGTTTCCTTGTTTATAAAAATAAGGTGGTGGAAGATCGACACAATCCTTGTGCGACCCTAAAAAGGAATCAGAAATGGTTCCTTTTTTTTGTTTTATTAAAATTTTTACTATATCTTTGTGGTATGGAAAAAATATTATATTGTGTTAGAGGAATTCCGGGATCAGGAAAATCAACATTTGCAAAAACTTTGGGAGGGCAACATTATGAAGCGGATATGTTTTTTATTAATGAGAATGGGGAATATAATTTTGATTTTACTAAAATAAAAGATGCTCACCAGTGGTGTCAAGGAATGGTTAAAACAGATATGATATTGGAGTACCCAAAGATTGTGGTTTCTAATACCTCAACCCAAGAATGGGAAATGGAACCGTATTTTAATTTAGCAAAAGAATTTGGATATTCCGTTTTTTCTGTTATTGTGGAAAATGTTCACGGTGGAAAAAATATTCATAATGTTCCAGATGATAGAATAAAACAAATGAAAGAAAGATTTGTTATTAGGTTGTAAAAATTTATTATTGTTGATAGGGGGTATTTTAAAAAAAGCGGTATAAAATTATGAGTTTTAAAAAATTATTGACAACAGGAAAAGTGTGGATTACAAGTGATACACACTACGGTCACAAAAATATTGTACGAGGAACCACAAACTGGAGAACACAAGATGGTGAAGTACCTGTAGATTCTACTCGTGACTTTCAAACTATTGAACAAATGAATGAACGTTTGATTGATGGTATAAACCACTTTGTTGGACAAGACGATACTCTAATTATGTTGGGTGATGTTTCATTTGGTGGGTTTGATAATATTGGAATATTCCTTGAACGTTTGGTATGTCACAACATCCACTTGATACTTGGAAATCACGATACACACATTGAAAATAATCGTGATCACGTACAAGGACGATTTTTAAGTGTACACCACTACTTGGAAGTAAACATTGAAGGTAAAGATTTTGTTTTATGTCACTACCCCCTTCAAAGTTGGAACGGACTTAACAAAGGTGTAATCCATCTTCACGGACACGTACATCTTGATCCTAACAGAAAATTTGGTAATGGAAAAAGATTGGATGTTGGTGTTGATGGTAATGGAATGGATCCATATAGTATTTCTGATATTATTAAAATAATGGATAAAAGATTAAAAGGTTCTGATATGTCAGGAGATCATCATTTAGATGGTTTAGTTGGAGTTGTAGGTTAATTTGTAACTCCAATATATTTATATGTATGGCAAAAATTATTATAACTGAAAACCAAATGGACTTAATAGTTAAAAATCTATTAAGTGAAGCTGTCGGTGTACCTGAAGGAATTATTGAATCTGCAGAAGAACTATATGAAATCATTTTAAACCTATTAAAAGGTATGGATGATTACGACACAACACAAACATTTACTGAAAACAATTTAGATTTAACAATATCCGATTATAAAATACACAAGTTAGAATTGCGTGTTGAAATTCACGAAATGGATGACTATGACGGACCATTAGTTATGATGTCTGCGGGTGTTTCAAGCCAATTTAATTTTGATAAAAAAATATTAATGAAGGTTCATAACTTGGACAACGAAATTGAGTTACAGTTAAGTTTTGCGTCAGATGGGGATAGTTGGGATGCTGATGATGTGTATAATTATTTTAATAAAGATAAGGTTGAATTAATATCTGTAATCGCTCACGAAATTAAACATAAGTTTGATAAGCAAAAAAAAGAAACTGATTTGATAGGTAAAGATGCTGATTACCAAGCATATACAAGTCAAGGAATAAACTTTGGTATTCCTGTGATTAATGAATTTATGAGATATAGTTATTTCATCCACCACGTTGAAAATCTTGTTAGACCAACTGAAATGGCAACAAGAATGAAATTAACTGGTATCACAAAAGAAAAGTTTAGAGAATTTTTTGAAAACGATAAAGTGGTTAAAGAATTAAAACAAATTAGAGATTTTAGTTATACTAATTTAATTGAAAAACTATACGAACAAATGGATCGTGTTGATGGTTTATTGGAACATGCTGGTGTAGATTATGAAAATATGTCTGAAGAGGAAAAAATAAAAGAAATTATGGATTTGGTTTACATTAATTTAATAAGTGCTAAAAGAGATGTTTTTGATAGAATGACAGAGGATAGTAATAGTAAAATGGCTGGATTTATGAGAATGTTAGGTATGGGTCATATGGTAAAAGATAATGACGACGAGGGACTTCAAAAAGTCAGACACAAGTTTTTAAGTCACCTTGCTAGATACCAAAAGAAAGAGGACCAATTCTTTGTAGACGAATGTGAAAGATTTAATTATGTTGCAACAAAACTAATTAAACGACTTGGTAAAATTTATTCACTTATTCCGGATGAAAAAGAACAAACCAATGAATCCATTATTAATTGGGATCTACACCAGAAACTTATGGAAAAAAAATACGGTAGGAGAAAAATAGAAACAAAATACAAAAATTGGAATCTTAAATAATAAACTAAAATCATAGTTTGCTCAATACGAGGATTTATTAACCACTAATCCCAATTATATTCGTATTTATTAGTGAACTCAACCTGCCCGTGGAATATGGGGGTTTCCTAAAAAGATTCTTCAAGAGAGTAAATAATTTTATTTTATTTATTTTTACTATGAAGAATATATTGCTTGGACTTTTTGTTCTATTTTCATCTTTCTTATTTTCTCAATCATGTCTCCATACTATCCAACGAACCGACACTTGGGGTGATGGTTGGAATGGAGGGTTAGTATCTGTTTCCGTTAACGGTGTAACCGTTTTATCTAATTTAAGTTGTGTTGGATCTGGACCTACTTCTTCTGTCTTTTCTGCCGCAGTAGGAGCAACAATTAGAGTATTCCGAACCACTGCAGGACTTTATCCTTACGAAATGCGTATACGAATTATCAATGGTGCAGGAGCTACCATAATCAACACTATTCAACCACTTGCCGGAACCTCAACGTCAGGAGGTCATATAGTTGCAGGAAGTTGTGCGGCAGCCGCCGCGGGACCTTGTACCAATACTTCCCCTTATATGACGGCTACTATGACATCAACGCCAGGACTTTTTTATGTTAGCACGTGTACCTTTCAGAGTGAATACACGACCTTTACTAGTGTTGTCTCAGGCAGACAATACAGATCATCTTATAGTTTGGGTGGTTGGATAACAGTAAGACACACAACACCAGGAGGAACTGTAGTTGCTTCAGGTGCATCCCCACTAACATGGACTGCTCCTGTGTCAGGAACATATTATGTTCACTATAATACAAATTCTAATTGTGGAACTGCGTCTTCGTGTGGAACCGATTATATTGAGTGCTTGACTTGTGCGGCAACACCTCCTCCGTCAAATGATTTAGTATGTAATGCAACGGCCATTACTTGTAGTCAGTCACTATCAGGAACTACAGTAAACGCTACCAATTCAGGAACAGGTGAAGCTGGATTTTGTTCTATAAGTCAAACACAACCAGGTGTTTGGTATGTTGTTTCAGGAAACGGACAAATTATGACGGCAAATCTTTGTGCCACTGCGTGGGATAGCAAAATATCTGTTTTTAGTGGTCCTAATTGTTCTACATTGTCATGTGTAGGTGGTAATGATGATTATGGTCCGGGTTGTGCTAGTTCTTCTGCCTCATTTTCATGGACTTCCACAGTAGGAACAAATTACTACATATTGGTTCATGGATATTCATCCAATGGTTCCTTTAATGTTGGTCTTAGTTGCATGTCACCACCACCGGCAGACCCAACATCAATATCTGCAACACAAAATACTATTTGTAATGGATCATCTACCACCCTAACCGCAAATGGTGTTGTGGGTGTGGTTTATTGGTATGTAGGAGGTTGTGCATCAACTTTCGTGTCAACTGGAAATTCCATTTCGGTAAGTCCTGCATCAACCACCACATACTACGCAAGAAATCTAAACGGAGGTCTTTTTAGTGGTGGGTGTGCTTCAACAACAATAACGGTTAATCCCAATCCCACTGTAACCATAAGTGCGGTAACAAATACGATATGTGATGGGTCAAATACCCAATTGATATCTAACGTTAACGGTTCTTCTCCAACATATTTATGGAGCCCATCAACTGGACTTTCAAATGCAAGTGCCCCAAGTCCATTTGCTTCTCCTACAACTACACAGACCTATCAATTAACAGTAACGGAAAATGGGTGTTCGGCATCAACATCAACAACAATAACCGTAAATCCTTCTGTTGGTTTTGTGTCTACAATATCTGGTAATAATACCATAATTGCTGGAACCCAAGAAAGTTATTCAATAACACCGGTAGCAAACGTAACATATCAATGGGCTTACACCGAGTCCGTAACTGCACCACTATGGATAAACGTTCCTAACTCTAACTCTCCATCAATTACATTTACTTGGCCACAGACAACAACTAATGGTTCGGTTAGAGTTATTACCAGTAATGCTTATGGATGTGGGACTCAAACCAGATTTTTTAATATTATTACTAATGGAGCTCTTCCTGTTGAACTATTAAGTTTTGTTGGGGTTTGTGATAATAATTTAATATCATTAACTTGGAAAACTGAAAGTGAACATAATTCTGATTATTTTGAAGTTCTTAAATCAAGAGATGGTATTAATTGGTCTATATTAACCACTTTAAATTCGGCTGGTAATTCTACAGAAGAATTAACTTATACCACAAAAGATGAAAACGCAATTGATGGGAATAACTATTATAAACTTCTTCAATATGATATTGATGGACAATCAAAAGAGTATGGACCAATAAATGTTATGTGTAGTGAAAACACAAAAGGTTACTTTTCAATATTTCCTAATCCAAGTTCAGGGTCTTTTCAAGTTGTGTTAAACAATAAAAATATGGTTGGTAACGGAAAATTAATTATTAAAGACACAAAAGGATCTGAAATACTTAATAAAGAAATTAATATTGTTTCAGGGATTAATTTATATAATATTATTGATTTAAATATGGTAAATGGAATTTATTATATTCAGGTAAGTAATGTAAATTTTTCAACACAAGTAATAAAACAAATTATTAAATAATAAAATATCTTTGTAATATTAAATTAAAGTTATAAAAATAATATAAAGCCTCCAAATAAAAAATGGGGGTTTTTGTTTTATTAGAAAAATTTTATTATCTTTGTATTATAAAATTAATAATTATGATCTTTAAACACACACAACCAAAGACAGAGAAAGATATTAAATGTGATGGTGACTGTATGGTTAGAGCGGTAACCATAATAACAAATTCAGAATACAGTAAAGTACATAAACTTATGTATAACAATGGTTGGAGAGCATCCAAAAAAACCGACAAATTTTGGGAAAATCAAATAACAAATACTTTAAATAACTTGGGGTTTAGTTATGAAAGAATTTCATTTCCTGCAATAAAGGGTGAAAATAGAATGACTTCTAAAACACTTGCAAAAATTGATCCTGAAGGTAAATATATTGTGAGAGTGTCTAAACACGTATCAGTATTAGATAATGGTGTACTTTTAGATACTTGGGATTGTTCTGATAAATGTGTTTATTTTGACTTACGAGAATATAAAATGAAACACAGAAAAGACCAAATAATTCGTAATTGCGTTGACCCAAATGTAGGACAATATGTTCTTGGTTGTGCAGTTTCGTAGCCTTGTTTATAACGGTTGCAAGTAAACCATCGTTTTAATGTGGTTTACTTGCTGTTATAACCAGTACGGATAAATTAGAACCGAACTTTATACTAAGAACGAATAAAAACTTTTTAAAAATTGAATAATGGAAATAACACTTTTAATTAATAGAGAAGATAAATATAAATATACTAATGATGCTTTACTTATCAATAGTGATAACGTATATTTAACATATGCTAATGTTGTTAAATTAAATGGAAATATTTATGGCGTTTATGGTGATGATGGTAGTTTAATTGTTGAATATAATAAATTATGTAATGCAATTAAAAACGGAGATGATGTTATTATTAATTTAAACTATAAAAACTATATTGTTGCTGCTATAATACCAAAAAGTTTGGAAACTAAATTAAGAAACGCAATTGATAATGAAGATTATGAATTGGCACAAATAATATAAACTAAAATAAATAAAAGAAATGAAAACGATGATTACGAAAATACAATTTAAAATTGCAAGTTGGTTGTACAATCAAGGTATTGTTGCTCCACAAATCTTAGAATGTAATTCAGTAATAATTTTACCAAACAATTATTCTGAAAAAGATTTAGATTTTTATAATGAAAAACAAAAAGAGATAAAAAATCATATTGTTGAGTAGGAAATTTTTAAAAAGTTTTTGAAACAAAATGCTGATTAGAACGTATAATGTAGTATTGTGTATAACGTCCGCAGGTATGTTTAGTGCCTGATTTATAATTACAAACAATCAAAATACAGATAAAGATGAAAAAAGAGCAGAACTTACAAGAACCACAGGAACAGGCATTAAATATACCTGTTGTTAGTGGTAGTGCTATTGATTTTCAAGATGACCTATTCGTTTTAATAAACAAGTATGTTGATGCAGGATTGAAGAAACCTGATTTAATTCACTTTATGGAGTATGCCACAGAATCTTGTAGGATTTCTTAGCATTACCACTAACGGTTGGGTGTATGAAACGTAATGGATTAGAAACACTAAACTTTCAACACAAAATGAACTATAATAGAAGTACAAACTTTAAATATACTACTGAACCCATTATGTTTTATACACGATGTTAGCAT
>Ga0247834_1005946_pt1 | contig 14051 bp, 18 predicted proteins | sample LaCruzMarch2015__8_FD_187118 | JGI IMG/M metagenome (GOLD analysis project Ga0247834, IMG submission 187118) | Freshwater microbial communities from meromictic Lake La Cruz, Castile-La Mancha, Spain - LaCruzMarch2015_12m | ecosystem: Environmental > Aquatic > Freshwater > Lake | place: Spain... | reverse complement strand
CTCCGCGTTTGCCTAAACCGCCTTCTCTGAAAAAGTAGAGGGTATTTTTTCACTAATATTACTTTTATGTATAAGTTATTAATAGTTATGGCTTTTACTACCTTGAGCACCACATCAATTTCTTCTTATTCTGCTCCAAGTAACAGCACTATCACGATGATGATTCCAATGGAAAAACGCTGTTTCGCTAAGAAAGCAAAAAAAGTAAGAAAGCGTCCAAATACGGACGTAATTGATGCGAGTTCTCTAAACTCACTTTGTGTAAAACGTGAAACCCTGTACGGCCCCATAGATTCAGCTCTCATTAGAGCTATCATAGATTATGACGGCCCCAGAGTTATTATTACGTCTGCACATCGTGCGTGGTCAAAACGTAGTAAGCATTACTACGGTAAAGCTCTTGACCTTGACCTTACTCCTGAAGTGGCAGAATATTTAGTCAGCCCCAGCGGAGAAGCATTTTTACAGCGTCATGGCTTAGAGTTCTTTATCGAAGATAAGCCCGGTAGCAAGGAGCTAAGGAGCTATAGCGTGCAAGCACGCTATGCCCCATTCATTTTCAAAAACCCTTTCGCTACTGGAAGCCATATACACTTACAACTAAAGTAAAATCAATATTTACTTTTATTACTAAATAATGATATGACAAATACTGCCTGCGAAGTTATAGAGTATTTGAAAACGAAAGGAAACACTTTCGTGGGTCTTGACACTGAGACACAAGTAGAAAATTTCAAGAAAGACGAAATACGTGACCATAAATTAGTCCTGCTTCAAGTGGGTGATAAAGACACGCAGTTTCTGCTTTCAAATTACAAGGAGATGAAGCAAGTGCTTCACTTCCTGCTAGAAAATCAGATGGTGTGTGTCGGCCATAACATAAAATATGACTATGAAATAATATACCTCAATTTAGGCATTCGACTCCGTCATGTACGAGATACTATGCTCGGGGAGCAGATTCTGAATATGAATCGAGAGGCTCCAAAAGGTTTCTACTCCTTGGAAAGTACATTTACTCGCTACTTCAAGTATAATCCGTACGCGGCAGAAAGTGGAGGGGTGGATAAGAGTACTCGACTTACGTTTAGATTCGGAGAAGAGTTAACATCAGACCAAATCCGATATGCTAAGTTAGATATTGAAGCAACATGTATACTATTTGAAGCAGTAGAAGAAAAGTTAGGAGCGCTCGATCTACTTCGAGTGTTTAATCTTGAATGTAGGTTTGTCCGTACTTTGTCCGAGATGGAGCTTAGTGGGATGCCTATTGATGTAGATAGATGGATTGACTTAGATGCTTTAATATCTGACAAAGTAAAGAAATCGTATGCTGATTTTTGCGCTAAGTACAGCAATGAGATAGAAAAATTAAACTTACCTAAATTTAATATTAACTCTCCAGTACAAGTAGGCCCCCTTCTTGTAGAGGCAGGTGTTCCATTGAATGAAGTAAAAGGCAAAGTATCTGTTTCTAAGACAGCTCTTTCGCCATTCATTGCTACTCATCCGATAGTTAAAGATTATTTAGCCTATAAGACTCTAAAGAAAATCAAGGGCACATACGGCATAAGTTTTCTTAAATATGTATCCAAGTATACAGGTAGAGTGCATAGTAGCTATATTCAGATACTTAATACGGGCAGGACATCAAGTTCAGGGCCTAACTGTCAGAATATAATTAAGAAGAGTAAAGCTTTCCCTGAAGGAGATGAGTGGCGTAAAGCCTTTCGATCCGCTGAGGGCTATACTCTTATCGTAGCTGACTTTGCTAACCAAGAAGCACGAATACTTGCAGATAAGAGCGGAGAGGATGCTATGCAGGCAATCTTGAATGCTGATGGCGACCTTCATTCTCTCACTGCGTCCAAAGTGTTCGGAGTAGAGGTATCGAAAACAGTGAATCCTCACTTACGTGAAATTGGTAAGACTCTTAACTTCTCCATCTTTTATGGGGCAGGAGTAAACAAAATTTCTGATGCCTTAAAAGAAACGAAAAAAGAGGCGGCAAAGATATTGCACAGATTTTTTCGAGGGTATCCCAAACTCAAAGATTACTTTGATTCACGAGAAAAAGAACTTTATAAAAAGGGGTACTTAATTTGTGACAATTTGGGTAGAAAAGCCCTCTTTAATTTAGATAATGTTACTCCTAAACTTGCGGCGGAATACCGACGTAAGTCACAGAACTATCCTATGTGAATGGGCGTTTATTATGCGAATAATAAAATGAATTTGGTGAATTGCTGGGAGCCTAAGGTAAAAACTATGGTAATCAGCAGCCGAGCCTCGCTGCGAAGTGAGGAAGGTTCAGAGACTAAGCAAAGTAATCTCACGCAGAAGAAATGCACACGAGCGCCAAACATCTTTAAAATGCTTAACAACTAAATATGAAAATTTGTAGTAAATGTAATATAGAAAAAACTTTAGATGAATTTTATAATTGTAGCGCTTGTCCAAAATTTAAAAAGACAAACCGCTGCAAAACTTGCATTACTAAGTATAGAATTGCAAATAAAGAAAAAACAATGCTATACATGCGTAATTTAAGGGTTATAAACAATGAAACAGTAAAACGTAATCGAAGGCGTTCTTATAGAAATTTAGACCCGTTAAAAAGGCTTGTACAAACATCTGCAAGCAGAGCGAGACGTAATAATTTAGAACACAATATCACTGTTGACGACCTGATACTCCCAGATAAGTGTCCTCTTTTAGGAATACCATTTAAGCAGGGAATTAAAAATAATTACGCTGAAACATATTCGTTGGATAGAATTAATCCTGCTCTTGGCTATGTCAAAAGAAATGTATGGATTATTTCTATGCGGGCGAATACGATGAAAAGCAATGCTTCTAAAGAAGAGCTAAATACATTTGCTAAAAATATTTTAAAGTATTTTAAAGATGATGATATAGTCCGAACTACATTGAAAAATGTAGAGGTAAAGGATAAAGAGCCTTTACGATAACAAATTGATTCAAGCCACTGCGGCCACGATGGCTAAGTATGCTGGAGTATTGATGTGGGAAGAAATAGAAGAGCGAAACTTGATTGATAGCATTAAGATAGTCGGTTTTGTACACGACGAATATATAGTAGAAGCAACATTAGAACTCTCTGAAGTAGCGAAAGACATCGTAGAACGCGCTATGGCACTTGCCGGTAAATTATTTTCTCCCAGCGTGCCTACTTATGGTGACGCCATTGTCACTAACGTATGGCTAAAGTAAACAAACACAAAACACAAAAACATTCGTCCGTATGGATATGTATAACGCTCAGGTACTTCTCTGGGCAGGGGTAATTACGCTACTTTGCGTAATCGGTTTCTTTTCTTACTTACAATATAGGCACAAAAAGCCGTTCGGAGAGGTGCTCACAGTTATTGCTGCTGAGCAGAGCGAACAAGTATTTATCCTACTTACAGCAATAGCATTCTTAGCTGAAGCTTGGACAGCCGCTTCAGTGCACGTAGAAGGCATTATTTTACCTAATCCTTTGTCTCGCTTCATGCTTCACATGTTTATCGCTGTAATAGGCTTTGTAGCTCCTTTAACGATGTTTCGTGAGGCTACTTTCGTCTTCGCTCCGAGTAGTATGAATATAGATTTTATTACTCGTGCATTTAAGTTTCTCATATTCTTCTTACTATTAGGAATCTCTATTGGTTCACCTTATGCTAACCTTGTCCTACTTTCTGGTAACATTGGAGAGAGTCAAAAGCTTTCGCTTTTCTTCGCCAATAACCACCCGTTTATCAGTGATGTAGCTTATCAAACATATCTTCAAAACTTAGGCTATCCCGCTTCTTATGATGCGTTTTCAAGCCTAAATCCAAGTCTTCAAGCGAGTGTGACCGTATCTATTTTTCACGTCACTCTTATATTCTTAGCTTCTCTTCAGGCTATCGCTTCTCCTTCTCGGCGTAAGATGTTAATTCTTAATGCTCAGCTTTCTGAGCAGCGTTTTAATGCGGATATGGATAAAGCAACAAAAACCTTGAAGGATGGTGATAAGAAGAAAGAAGAAAAGAAAGCGGAGGAAGAAAAGAAAGATAAAGATAAATCTGCTCCTAATGTAAATGGAACCAAAGCTCCAGCTAACCCTCCGATGAGAGGCGAGGAAAGAGCTATGGATACTGTTAAAGATAATATTTTGAGCCTGCTACAATATTACGGCTACAATGAAGCGGGGAAAAGAAATAACGTGATGGAAGAGGCTTATAAACGGCTGTACAAAATTCAAGAAGCAGATGTACAAAGCGCTTTGAATATTGCTGCTCGTATTGCATCTTTGGTGGCTAATGTAGATACATTAAATAGAGGGCTTACGAACCAAACGGAGGCGGATAGAATGAAAGCTGATACTTTAGCAGGTATCAAAGCAATATTCGAAAATCCTGACGGCGATAAACAGCCGGGACTCGAAGTGAAATTGCACAGCCGAAAAAACTAAGAGGGGTACGACCACCGAGGCTTTGTACGTACCTTGAAAGTGACAATTATGGCCTCCCTTTGAGTAAATGTACTCAAAAAGAATGTGTTTGCTTAGAAAAAATAGCTACTTTACGTACATGCTACTTATGTAAAAAACAAGTGCAAGAATACATAGTTAAGAGTAAAAGATTAGAGCAAGTAGATAAAGAAATGCTTGAGTATGTCGGACGCAATGCCTATATGGACACTTGCAGACAGTGTAAGAATTATAGCTTAATGGGTGATAACAAACTCTGTGAAGAGTGTGCTACTCAGTATGTAGATCCGTACGAGTATATTTGTACCAGTTGTAGCGAAATACAGAAACGTGTGATAGAAAAGAATTACGCGTATAGTAGGCACGATAAAATGGATACTTCTTTCTGTACGTCTTGTGGTGCTTATTCGCAAAGTCTTAATGCAAATAATGTGTGTAGCGAATGCAGCGCCGTCCATGAAGATAATGCTCCAACACTTGCTCCAAAACGTTACACTTGCATAACTATGGAATGTATGGAAAAAGCAGAGAAAAATAGTCTTTTCTGTAAAAAGTGCCAAGTTCCATGTAAAAGTTGTTCTAATAAATTTTCTCGCATAAAACGAACAGATAAATACTGCAAGGCTTGCGAAGAAATAGCTTCGAGCGGTAGATGTACAACGTGCCTTACGCCTACACGTAAATTAAATGCGCATCTGCATTGTCCTACATGTGAAAAATTCTTACGCCACGAAATTGGTGCGGAAAATGAGCAAGAGTACAATAATTTCTTTACTGAAAAATGTCCAGTCTGCAAGGTAAATGCTCAACAAGTAACTGTTACTGACACTGGCGTTAATGTGGCGCCTTGTGAAGAATGTGCAGGAGGTTACAGTTTTTGTGTCATTTGCTTAAATATGGAAATTGGTGTGGATGAGTTTGTCTGTTCTGATTGTTTAAACCAGCGCACTAATGGACAAGAATAAAACACGATTAGAGGAATATATAAAAAGTAACGGCAAAAGAGTTCCAAGAGATTTTAGAGATTATGACTCTACTCAAAAAAGGGACAAGTCACATCTTTGTGTATTTTGCACTACAATAGAGCACGATAACATATTCTTATTTAGTAGAGATGTTAACGGTAAACTTTCTAACACTTTTAGCAGTATTTGTAGCGATTGTAGTATGCAAATAGATATTACAATGGTAGATACGCAAGAAGAAGAACACTATACAGGCTTTCCTATAAGTGGTGGTGGCTGGAATGATGATTACGATGATCACAAAGCTATGTCTTCGGACGATTCTGCTTGGGCAAATCACGTTCCTTTAAAACTTCTCGAGTTTATGAACCAAGCTAAATATGATGAGGATGTATATAGTTGGCTTCTTGAACTTGATGGCCGTAAATTTACGTACGCGAAAGAAAGAAGCGATACATATTGTTACTTTTGTGACGAAAGAACAGAAGGGATTGCTACTATGTTTGTGCCTGTAGATAGTGGAAATAAGCTAAGTGGTGGAAATATTCGTGTTTGCGCTTCTTGTCAAAAAACATTAAACGAACAGTTCGTTGATGTTCCTTTTGCCACAGAGCTGTGTGCACACTGTGATCGCCCCTATTATATAACATACGAAGAGAAAAATCAGAGGGTAGAAAATAATGCTGAAGGATTGCATCTTTGTCCTCCTTGTATATATAAGCAGTTAGAATATGAATATACGCCGCAAAGTAATATAAGCAGGGTTAGTGGTGTAGCTTTTGCTCGTTTTCCGTACGCTAAACCACCAGAGCGTCATACTACATACGATTGTAAAGTGTGTTCTCGTCCTGTAAAATTCGATCTAACTGTTATTGCATCTGTATACGAAGAGTACAATTTTTTAGAGGGACTGCTTTGTTGTACAAATTGTAAGAGTGCACAGGAACACGTTATTGCTTACGGTAAAGATTATCTTATTCTCGTTTCAAAAGAAACTTTAGAGCAAGGCAATTATTTTACGGTTACACTCCTACTTAGAGAGGATCACGATAACATGTTTGGCGCATACGTAGAAAAAGGTTTTGATCCTATACAAATTATATCAAAATTCCCGCATCTACATGACAGACATACTTAATTTTGCACACGGCCCCGGAAATGTTAGGCGTGTTATGGCGCGTTCTATTACTTATAATATCATTATCGGACTTAATGTACCAGAGAATAAAGGTATGTATAAACCATATATTCCAAAAGGAGACTGGTCAGCGCGTATTCTGTACTCAGCCAGCAAAAAAGCAGAGGTAGGTGCCGCTAATTATTTATTTGCTAATTTGCATCATGAAGACCTCGTAGTTTTAATGGTAGCTTGTGTACATAAAATAAATTTTGTACTTTCTGAACCCATAGCATTTACTAAAATTATAGTCTACTATAATCCGCAGGAAACATAATCATGCAGATGGCGGCGTTTCCATATTATTGGAAGTCAATAATTTGTTTAGATAAGTATACAATTAGTATTTCTAAATGCGTCTACGAAGGATTTGGAGCAAATGACACAAAAATAACATACGAAGGAGAATTACAGTGGTATGAGTACGACAAAGATAAAGAAAATTTTAAACCTCCTATATTAGCACAAAAAATAGAGGGCGCAGACGCACTTGACATATTTAGCTGCCTTCTTAATATAGCATATAAAATGGCGTATGAAAGAAATTAAAATTTTTAAAATAGCTGTTCAAGGCGAACATGCACTAAAGTTTCAGATCCTATTTGGTGACGAACACTCTATTATAATATACGCAAGTAGTGATGACAGATATGAGTATAGAACTACTGTTTTCCACATGGACAAATTAATAGCTGATTTCCTTGCAGAAGATCCTTTAGTCGCTGTTTCGCGAGCAATAGAAATCGCATGTGAAAAAAAGCAAAGAACAATTAATACTAAATTTCAAATATATAATGAAAGGTCTACTCCGTCTCTCCGAGCGAGAACTTCCTATAATTCAGAACGAGGCAAACCCGTGCCAAATTTATTATCTGTATCTTCTCGCACAGGGTAAAACTCACGAAGAAACATTCCGAATAGCCCCCACTTATATACTTGACCTTGAGAAGAAAGGCTTACTGAAAGAAGGAAAGCCTACTAAAGATGGAGAAGATCTTTTGTATCGAGTGGGGATAATTAATGAGATTCAAGTATTTAATCCACTTGAGTCCGAAGAGATAAATAAAAGTAAGGAACTTGCTGTTAGACGTTACGAAATAGAAGTAAACGAAGATCCTAACTTTATTAAATTCTGGAACGCGTATCCTCTTAACGATGGTCGTAATGGACATCTTGTTAGTCGAGTACTACGCTGGAATAAAACTGTATCGAGAGAAGCGTATGCTCGTCTTATTTCTCAGGGGGCAACCCACGAAGAACTGATGCGTGCTCTGCGTAACGAGATACAGTACCGGGACGGAATTACTACACCAGAAGAGAATGGCTTTAAGTATATGCAAGCATCGAGTAATTACCTCCTGCAAGGAAGCCATGTCAAATTCTTAGACTATGACACAGAATCTACTAAGCCACAAATAGATGACTACGGAAAGGAGCTCGATTAAATCCTTAGCGACAGTAGCTGACGAAGCGCTAAAGTACATCAGAGCACGCCAGAGCGGAAAAGAAAAGTCACTCAAAGTGGCAAGCGAGAAAGTAAATAAAACGTTTCTTAACGGCTTTGACTGGAATAGGATCGTTACTGTCGCTGGCCTTTCTGCTTCTGGTAAGAGTACATTGGTTCGTTCATGGGTTCGAGAAATGATAGATCTTAACCCCACTGAATCTTTTGATGTTCTCTCCTTCCAATTTGAAATGTTAGCTGTTGATGAGATAGCTCGAGATTTTTCCTCGGCTGTAGACATTGACGTGAAGACTCTGTATAGCGCCTATGAACCATTAGATGGAGAAAAACTTATAGAAGTAGAGAAATCTTTGGAAAGTCTTCGAAAACGTCCAATCTTTATTGTCGATCAAAGTATGACGGTCGATGAAATGGCAGACACTATTATCGGTTACGCGGCAGAGAATAACCTACTCAAAAAGAGAAAAGGACTGATCGTTACTATCGACAATACTCTGCTTGTGAAAGACGGGAGTGGAAAGGGCGAAAAAAGTACTATCGACGAGCTTATGTTTAAGCTCGTCGAGCTAAAAAAACAATTTAGCGCTAATGGCGGTAAGTGTTTATTCTTTGTTATTTCGCAGTTAAATAGAGAGATCGAGAAAGCAGAGAGAATCAAAGATCGACGCTTACATTATCCTAACAAGTCGGACATATTCGGAGCGAGTAGTGTGTTTAATGCCTCTGATTATGTCGTCATAATCCACAAGCCTGTTTTAGTCGAAGGTTTAGGTGTTTGGTATGGCCCGCCGAAACGAGATTTCCCTCAGGGACTTCCAGTGTTTAACCCGACTAAGCCTGACCAAGCTATGATTTATCTTCACGTAATCAAAGAAAGATTTGGTAAACCGAAGATATTAGCTATGGTTGATAACCTAAACAGGGCCTCTATTTCAGATTGGGAAAAACAATGACGCGAAGATGTTCACCATCATCACCCTGTTTTCCATTTTTTATACCCTCTTCTCAATTGTTTTAGATAAATAACATTAATTTATAATTCCCTAACACATAAAATACTTATGGCAGTATTAGTTCAACTCAGTGGTTTACCCGGTACAGGTAAGACAACAAGTGCCGAAAGTCTCGATCCGAAAAAGACGTTCTTCATAGACGCTGACAAAAAAGGGCTTTCGTGGACACAATGGAGAAAATCTTACAATGCCGAGAACAAGAACTACGTCTCTACTTCGGATTTAACGAAGATAGTACCACTCCTGTTACACATCTCTGAAAAGCGGCCAGAGATAGAAGTGGTATATATAGACACAATCAATTCGATCACGAGCGACATTGTGATGCTTGATATGAAGAAGCCAGACTATAATCAATGGAAAGAGATGGCAGCAGACATCTATGAGCTTCAAGATTTGGTACGTACTAAACTCCGAGACAACCTGATTGTGTATATGGCTGCTCACATCGAGCCCTACACTCTGAACGGCATGGTTTACTGGCGTACTAAATTTGATGGACAGAAGCTGACCAAGCTTAACATGAATGGCAAGCTTAACTATAATCTCTACACCCATGTCGAGGGTGAAGGGGATAACCGGAAGTATAGCTTCATTACGCAGAATGATGGTTACACTGAAGCTCGCTCTACTCGTGGAGCACTTCCGCTAAAGATGGAGGCTAATTTGTCTACTGTAACAGGTATGATTCAATTTGCTGAAGGCATTGAAGGCAGTTACCTTCCACCTACAAAGAAATAGATAACCATAGATAACGACAATAATAACAACACAAATTAACTAATAAAACATTACTGATGCAAGATACTAATAAAACCTACCGCCTTGATGCTCCTGAAATCACTACTAAAGTAGGTGGTGGCAAACGTATGCCTGTTGGAATCCACACGAAAGTAAAGCTTTCAGAGATCGAATTCAGCGAGAAAGATGGCTACGTGGATATCGAATTTACCAATGACAAAGGCGAGACTGCGCAAAAACGCCTATGGAAACCTGAAGGAAAGTTTCCTGCCGAGGGCAAAAGCGTCGCCGAAGCAATTGACGACGAATCTTACGCTAACTTGTCTGTCATCCGTATTTTGGTAGAAGCTACTCTTTCCGAGAGCTCGATCACGAATTTCAATGGTACTTACGAAGAGCTGGTAAAACGGGCTGTAGCAGCTATCAAAGCAGCAATCCCAACTACTAAAGGACGGTTCAACATTAAGTTGACATACGATAAGAATGGAGTATATACCGAGATGGGTAAGTACGGATCTTTGGAGAAGTATGTCGAAGGCACGCCCACTGATCTCTACTACTCTACTTGGGAATTAGACAATCGTATGACTAAGAAGGAGCAGGCAAAGGCTTTCACGCAGAAAGCTGATGCCCAATTAGACGATCTGTTCTCTGGATTTTAGTACTGTTTAACTAATTTATATGAAAGCTACGGAGTTCTCTCTTTCGGCATTGCCGAAAGAGAGCTCCATTTCTCAACTCGAGGAGTGGATAAAGCAAAACCAAGCTAAGATATTTGGCTTTTATTTACGTGATCCTTCTCTGGTGGGAGATAAACCGATTCGTTCACCACTTCGTCAGGATCGTCACCCTTCCTGCGCTTTCTTTTGGGCGGATAGTGGAGAATTACTTCTGCATGATTTCGCTCTACACAAAACTTACAACTGCGTATACTTAGTAACGCAGCTCTTTAAGGAAAGTCGTGCACTGTCGCTCTCACGCATCGAGAAGGATAGATTTCTGATCTCTGCTATGGACGAACTCACGTTCATGAAGAGTGAAGAGAAAGAAATAACATTTATTCCGACAAAAGTAGCACGTCACATTCCCTACTTCGCAAAATTTAATATCTCAGAAGCGACGCTTAAGAAGTACAATGTCTTTGACGCTTCTGTAGCATTCGTAGATGGTAAACTTGTGTGGCGAGGAAGTGACGTCAATCCTATTGTTGCATATATTATAGATACGAAAATAAAGCTGTATCGTCCCTTCGAGAAAGATAGACAAAAGAAGTGGATGACTAACTGTAAAATACAGAATGTTCAAGGGTACAACCAATTAAAGAGGCGAGGAAAAGTACTCATTATGACTTCGTCCCTGAAAGATGTGATGGTTTTACATGAGATGGGCTTTTCGGCTATAGCTCTAAGTAGCGAGGTTGTATCCACTAAGAAAGGATCGCCAAGCTATACTTTTATTAAAAGTTTGATTGAAGCGCTTAGGCATAGATTTGATCACATCCTACTTTTCTTGGATTCGGACACGGCAGGCATTACAGCAGCAAAGAAAATGAGTACTGCTTACGATATTCCATACGTACATCTACCCCCTTTGAAAGCAAAAGATCCTTCGGATTTCGTGCTGCAAGAAGGATATAAGAAAGCTAAAAAACAAATCAAAAAATTAATATCAAATGCAGTCATTGATGCCCAATCGCGAGCAAGCCGGATGGTCACTGATCATAGTGGCCATTATTCTTCAGCTACTAACAGCAGCAGCAATATTCAAGATATACAACTATCAGATATACCTTACTAACCGAGCCAGTACAGTAGGTGGTTACTCTGGTTATGTGACGTACGAATACAAAGTAGACGAGTTTACGTACACTACTGACTCCTACTACACGCCTACTTTTATGAACGAAAATGTTGCGAAAGAAGCAATCCAGCTTTCGATCAAAAATCTTAGTCGTGATACCTGTATAACGTCTATTAATTACACAGTTCTCAAAGACACAATCAACACAAAATGAAAAGCAAAGAATTCAAAGAGGGGGATGAAGTGCACTGCATGCTCTTCGGAAAAACAGGAGTTGTATTACGCATTGACAAGTGTAGTAATGAAGAGGGCGAAGAAATGTATCCGATGCTTGTCTATTGGGGCAGTCTTACTGACCCTGAAGACATAGAAGTAGAAATGGATAATGATGCTGATATTTCTGAGGAATATACACTGGAAGGACAGATATTTACTTCACCTTGCGCTCGCACTCTTTTTCATTTAGAGGATATAGGTCGTTTGGTTGCAGATGATAAGTCGTTGGATAATATAGTAACAGCAATAGAATATCACTGGGCAATTGTACGTTGTTTGCGCACTCTGCTATTTAACTCTTCTACGCTCGAAGTAGCTTTAACTGATACCGATAAATTAATTGCTGCTGATAAAACAAAAACAAATGAACAAGAATCCATTTAAAGAGGGGGATGAAGTGCACTGCTTACTGATGGGAGATGGAGAGGTCGAAAGCCTCTCCAACAAAGTCAAGCGAAGTGTGTGTGTAGATTTTCAAGAGTGCAGTATTGAATACTTTCCTGATGGGCGCTTGATAGAAGAAGGTAAGCAGTGTCTTTTTCATAAAGGCGAAGAGCCTAAAGTTATTCATAAATCTAAATTTGAAATCCCTAAGAAAGAATTTAAGGTAGGAGACAAAGTCTACTGCTTTTTACGTGATAGAAGTGGAACAGTTACAGATGTAGATGTAGACGCAGATAAAGATTTTGAAATTGATGTTAAACTGGATAATGAAGATAGGGAATCTTACACAGTAGAGGGAAGCCCTTGGAGAGACTCTGTGCAAACTTTATTTCATTATGATGATGTAGAACCATTCATCGGAGATAAAGCTACTGAGCGGGCACTCACGGACGCTGAGCGTTACTATGTAGCCATTCTGCGTAGCATACGCTTTAAGCAATCTATGCTTTATACTTCTTAGTATGGAAGAGCATTTATTTACTATCGGTTATTACGTTGTAGAAGAAGCATGTAAACTGCTTGTTTGGGCTATTGCTTTCAATGTAGCCTGCCTATTGCTTTTAGTGTCTCCGTATAAAAATAATGTTGTAACTCCTTATATTGCAGATGTCCTCGAAATCTTAGCTAATATTTCCTACTGGACATCGCTTGCTTTCTTTCTTTTAGCTACTATCATTTTTATAACTCCTTTTATATGACACAAGAACAATTTAATTTTATCTGCGATCTCTACGAGGAAGAGGGTATTGAAATAAGTTATGATGCTTGGACTATCTTTCCCTCTCCAAAAGAAGAAGTGTTTGAAAGTTGGGATGCTGATTGGCCCGTAGATGGTAAACATTTTCGGAGCATTGACTTTAATAAGTTACATGTAAATAAAATAGTACCTATGGATTTGATTAATATGTATAAATCTCAAGAGCAACAAAAGCGGCCTAAATACGCTTCTGGTTTTGTAACTTGCGATTTATGTAACCATGAGTGGGTAGCTGTGAGGGGCAGCGACTGTCTAAAACTTGAATGTGCAAAGTGCGGTAACATTACTACTTTCACAACGCCAGAAGATGAACATGAAACCATTTAAAAAGGGGGACGAAGTCATTTGTCTCGTTCACGGAGAAGGGATCATTCAAGACATGAATCCTTTTAATTTTCAAGTATTTTTCCATTCAGCATTTCAGCTGAAAGATAACATAGAAACGTATACTTATCAAGGACAACTATACGATAAAGGCAGGCAAGTACTCTTTCACAAAGAAGATGCTCCTATTTTACTTTTTCCTAAGTATAAAGCTGGACAAGTATTAGAACTCAACGACTCTGAAGTACGTATAAACTCAGTAGATACAGAAATTATTTATCGCGGGCAGATAACTGGAGCAAACTACAGTAAAAAGATGCTATTTACAGGAAACTGGACTGAAGATCAATTAGAAAGATACGAACGAGATGCTAAAAAGGAATTAGATAAAGAACTCTGACATGGATAGAACAACTAAACTATCCCAAAAAGAGATAGAAGAATACTTGGCTGGACTTTTTAAGCAAGAAAGGAATGGAACAAAGTAATATAGAGTTCGTTAAAAAACTTGTCAATCGAAACTGGCTGCATGAAAGTTGGGCAGAATATAAAGCCTTTGCGCTGGCTCGAGAAATTATTACAAGCACATATCTTTCAGGAGAAGAAGTAACT
>Ga0247834_1005944_pt1 | contig 14057 bp, 22 predicted proteins | sample LaCruzMarch2015__8_FD_187118 | JGI IMG/M metagenome (GOLD analysis project Ga0247834, IMG submission 187118) | Freshwater microbial communities from meromictic Lake La Cruz, Castile-La Mancha, Spain - LaCruzMarch2015_12m | ecosystem: Environmental > Aquatic > Freshwater > Lake | place: Spain... | reverse complement strand
TTTTATTACTAGAGACGCTAAAACCTTTACTCCTCTTTATAAGGGGGTATGGGAGGAATATCCTATTAATTATCAATCTATAATACAAAAATTGATATGGGGTGATCAATCTCAATATAATATTCCATTATTAATTCTTATATCATTAAGTCTACCTTCTGATAAAGAACTTATTTTTTCTCAGAGAGACTGTCTATATCTACAACAGGTCTATAATAAACTTTTAAATAAAAATTCTTTAATGCTAGAAGTTTCTCGTGCTGGATATTTAAAACCATTTAATAATGAATATATAAAATATGTATTATCTAATGTAAAAAATAAACTAATAATAGATTCTCATGGTAGCGGATACTCTGCTAATGCATTTTTCTCAAATCAAAATCAAGACTTCGACCTTCACCATGTTTTTAAGCACTATCTAGACGCTAAACAAAAACAGAGAATTGGGTTTCCACCAAATATCGAAATAGCCTCAAATATGGAGTGTATATCTCTTGGTGGTAGAACTTGGTTTTGTCCTGGTAGATCGTTTGAAAAATTCAATATACACAATACTGGTAAATTAATTGATTGGAAAAATAATCAAGCTATTAGATCTAAATCAGAACATGATCCAATTATTGCTAATACAATATCAGAATGTATAGACTATCTTTGTCGGTGGATAGATCCATATATAGAGCATCTATCTCCAAGCGATGAGATATTATCGCTATTATCTATGAAATTAAAAACTACTTTTACAGATATAGCCGTAGAGAGTATAGGTAAATAACTTATATCAACGGCTTTATATGAAATCTATCAAGTACCGACTTGAGACTGCCAGTAGACCTATCTATATTTAGAGCCAAAGCTCCAGCTAAAACTTTGTCCAGTTTATCTGTTTTATTTAGTCTTATCGGATGATCTCCCAAAGCAACTGTAGGCACACCAAGTATCGCTGACTCGTACAGCGTGGTTGAACTTATAGACACAACCACAGAGGCGCTGGAGGCTAGTTTTAAAAAGTCTTTCTCGTCGGTGCTGTGAGCCCTATTAAAATTTCTTTTTGCTGGAGATTTGGGGTGCGGTTTTACAATAATAGTGCTATTAGGGTACATGAACTCTACATGAGATACAAATTCTTCCATATTATTGTATAGAGAATTATGTAATACCTGGGTATCGTTTTCTATTTGTAGAGGAACCAAGACATATCCACCATCATCTATAGGATATTGTTTTTGCATAGATTCTCTTTTTAGATATAGTGCTTCCATATCTTTTTTATCTACCCAGGAAAGATCCTTACATAGAATAGATTGACCACAAAACCCCAATGGATCTATAAAAAAATTATCTGACTGTGGAAGCATACCCCATTCAATATAACACCTCGGGATACCTCTTAATTCACATATCTTACTAACAGACATTGATGTATGCTGATAACCATTCCAGATTACTGCAAAATTAGCATATTTAATTTTGTCTGCTGATTTAAAAATTTCATTTTTTATACCCTCCCACCAATATTCACAACCGTAGTCTGATGCAAATCTTTTAACAAGATCGGTCTCCCTCTCATTATTGAAACCACAATGAACAACAAATGGAACATTATTTTTTTTTATCTGATCAAACTCCATCGTATGATCCTATTACTCTTCCTTTTTGAGTACGTACTACAAAACCTTTTCGGATCAAGAACGGCTCAATACTATTTTCGATAGTCTCTATTGCTATTCCGCTCATAGCAGAAATACTCTTTAATCCTAGCGGTGTTCCTTTGTGTTTGGACAATATGCTTAGATACATCCTATCATAGATATCCAAACCATATTTGTCTATACCCTGACTATTAAAAATTTCATCAACAGTCATATTAATATCTTCATGATAAGACATACAATTCTTGTACCATTGTAATCTACCATTTAAAATTCTGGGTGTACCCTTACTTCTTTTTGCTATCTCTAGGATATCATCTTTGCTCAAAGATAGTCCAAGTTTAGACGCATTTGACTCGGCAAGTTTAGCTAAATCATTATCTCCATAAAAAGACAGATGTTCTTTAATTTGAAATCTATCATAGAATGGTTGACTCAAAGAGCCGCCACTTGTGGTAGCACCGACAAGAGTAAACTGAGGAAGATCAATTTGCTCAGGCTTATTCTCTACAGTAATGCTAAGAGAAAAATCTTCCATGACAGGATACAAAAACTCTTCTACAATCTTTGGTAATCTATGAATCTCGTCTATGAATAAGACGGATCTTGGTGCTATGCCCATGAGATAAGGTAGAATATTCTTAACGCTTCGTAGATTTGCAGCATTAACAGTATATAAATTAACATTTAACTCATTGGCAATGGCACTACCTATAGTTGTTTTACCAGTTCCAGGTGGCCCGTCAATTAACAGATGGGGCATCACACTGTCGCTATTTTTACAGCCGATCACACTGATCTGCAATCTTTTTACAACATCTTCTTGACCTAGGATATCTTCAAATCTAGTGGGTCTAATCGAATTAGCCATTTTTTATCTCCAATGTTTTTAATGCTTGTTTTACCAAAAGAGTAATATCTTCTTCATGATTATCGTAATAAGACTTTACAATCATATCTTCTGCTTCTGTTTTCGTAAAGCCGTATACGCATAAAATATCAGATGCTTTACTCAGTATTTCTTTATCTATGTTAGATTTTACCTCTGTTTCTTTTACTTGCTGTGTAATATTAGTGATTTCTTTTTGTTTTTCTGTCTGTTTTTTTAGAAAACATATTTTTATTTTTTTTATTGGTTTGGGTTGAAATATAGTTTCACAGTCACAAACAACTTTAAAGTTTTTTGTTTGTATTTCTTTAAGAGATAGCCAGTGAACTATATTACAGTCGGATGATGGACATCTATATTTATAGTGAATATCACTATCTATCGGTGTCTGGTTTTTTACTATTTTTGTTTTCATCTTCTTTAACCCAAAAAACAAAATCATTTAATTTGTCATCATATGCAGATTCAATCAAACCCCTTTTCATAAGGTTAGACAGTATATTGCTAACCAAACGTGCATTTAATGCCTCAAGAACATCTTCAAAAACTTTTTGATTAATGATATATCGTATAGCTTGTGTTTTTTTATTTGTTTGAGTCTTTACAATAGAATTAACAATAAGTATAGATTCTTGTTGAGTAAGAACTTTATTCATTTCTGTTTCTTCTTCACCAGATAGACTCTCAAGCATATCTGTAAAGTCATCCTTGGTCTCTTCTATACTTTTACCAAAACCACCAAAAACAACCCTCCTAGCACTTTCAGTAAAGTTATTTAGATCTTTTATTTCGTATTTTGCCATGATAGTTAATTCAATATATCGAATAATCCTTTATAGTAATGGGGCTGATTTATAAAATGAATGGCGTGGGACTGAATATGATTAATATACTGATGTTGAAGAGGATCACAAATAAAATATTTCTTTTTCCAAACCTGACTATTCTGATAGTTACTCCCCAAATACTGGAAGGTTTTATCCTTGCCAGTATTGGAGAAATAACTACTCACAGGAAACGACTCTTTTGGTAAATTACCAATATACCACACATTTGGAGAATTTTCAACTAGGCCATCTAGAGCATCATATAATATTTTCCCCCAAGCGTCCCATGCTTCTGGATCAAACTTGAAATAATGTTTATACTGACTGTCTAAATCATCATGACTATCGCCATAGTCATCGTCACCGTAGTTGTCATATTCTTCGTGCATAATTTATCCTATACAAAACTTATCACTAACTTGATTAGCAAGGTCTTTGGCCGCACTACTCAAGAAACGATTACCACTAAAATAGAGAGGGGTAGAGACTTGATTAAGAAACTCCACGACCGTCTTTAAAAGTTTGGTCTGCTGACCGTCAAGACTTATATCCTCGTCACCAGAGTCAATGGAGAGCGTCTGGATGAGGTTATCGTCCTCAGAGTCCTCGTCAACCGGAACCACAGGCATAGGATCACCATAGGCACGGTTATAATTCAGAGCCTCACTACTATCATACACTGTCTTTACTTGCTTATATGTCTCGTCATTCCTCAGCTGATTAAGAATATCTACGGCAACATTGGCCGATACTGGAACGCCAGTAATATCACTCTGCTTATAAGCCTTAGCATAACCCTTATACCATTCGTCACTGCATTTCTCAGGAACGATCTGTAGAGTAGCGGGCTGACCAGTTAATGCGCTCTTAAGATCAGCAACATTAATTGGTTGACCAGTAGAACCGGGAAGCAGACTAGTAAAATACGGAGCCTTCTTTTCCCAACCCTTACGCCACCAAGTATACGGAACACGATAAATCTGGTTGGGCTTGATTGCTCGGGGATCACCACCAAAGTAATTTACCAACTTCTTCTGTAGTCCATTCCAGAAAGTCTTATTAGACCCAACAATATTACGACTAGTATCATCAAAAATCCAGTAGCACTGATAACCATTACGAGTATCTACAACCCAACTTGGTTTAACAGGAAAGTTATTGATTTTAGAAAGGAACTCCCGCTTTTTCTGCATTACAATACTTGGCTTAAAATAACTACCCTGATCGTCACGACCAGCATCCATATCACAGAAACAACAAGTAAATTGCTTAATAGCATATAGTTTACGACCACCATTAACATAGAAATAAACGTCAGAATGATTACTAATATTAGCGTCTAATCCTTCTTGCAGATCAGATGTATGATTCATACTACTAATCTTTTTACGAGGATTACCATTATAGGTATAGATATGATTCTGGTCGAAAGAATCTAGAAACTTATCTCTTGCATCTTGAGCAAAGCCACAATTCACATCATTATTTTTATCGAATGGATTAAAAGCCAATTTATCACTAAAGTTATTACCCATGTTATTTCCTATTCCTCTATTTAATTTCATCAACCAACATAATCGGGACAAGCACCATGCTTATCATAATCGATAATAATAGGAGTTGAGGAATCGAACCCCAGGTCACACCAGTGGATAGACCAGTCACCAGACTATTCCTTTTGAATCTAATTAATGCTGATCATCCTCTTCAACTTCTTCATCTTCATCTTCATACTGATTCCAATAAGCGTCATCGTATTCATCATAAAGATCCTCATCCTCCTCATAATAAGCATCTTCACTAAAGTCTGCCTTATATAGAGGCTTCAAGAGTTCTCCTTGATACTCTCCGACTACTTCATATCTACAAGTACGCAGTTTCTCGCAATTACAATCACTAGGTACACTAACTACATCTTTTGGATTGATCTTTACAATCACAATTCTGTCGCCAGCATCTACACTACCATAACCAGCAACATAGTTCAATGCACCAGCATGAAGACCCTTGGAGCAACCCATAGACCTGTTATCGTCAACTTTTGCTCTGTTCATCTGACAAACCTTACCAACGTGATTATCGAATGTACCAGCATACTTATCCATATAATCATTACGAACAGCTTTATAAGCAAGGAAATGTCCATCCTCGGTAATTGGAAGAAGTTCATGCTCCAAGAAATCATACAGTTCGGTCTGACTCTGCATACTTGGATTTTCCATCAGATTATTCAGAAAATTAACAAGTGGTTGAAAAGGCAATCCCTTACTCATAAATTCTAGAATTCGCTTACTAATACTACCATGTACTTCTTCATTCTGATAGAAAACCTTACCATTCTTTACTTCTACCAGACCATCACTAAAGTTAGCAACAGCCTTTTCAATATCAACCAATTCTGTCAACTCATCGTTGGTAGCGGTTGGAAGAGCCTCCAGAATCAATCTATAATTAATATGATCTGGAAGAACCTGATAAGCCTTATTATTAAGGATCAGCGTCAAATTACCATCAACCCACATAAAAGGAACACTCATTTTATTTCTCCTGTTTCCTGTGAAATTAAATCAAATTACCCAAAGTTTGCTTGAAATCTTCAACATTAATCTTTGAACACCATTCTGGTCGATCCCTATATCCACCACTAGCAAAAGCCTTAATAGGATTATGAGTAGTGATTTGTCGAATGTTTCCATTGGTCTCAGTCACTCCAACAATATACTTCAAGATCGTCACCTTGTCAACCTGCTCTTTAAGATTTTTTCGCAATTCGCTCATTTTAGGCAGTTGAGACACAATCTTAGAATCGCTCTTATTTGACAGAGCCTTGGTAACAGGGTTCTTCTCTTCGCCATAAATATTTGTCAGTCTATGTTGAAGATTCTTTAGACTAATATGGTTGCTCCTAATCTTTGATGGATCAAGACCATTCATATTATATTTAGCAAGTATGGTTGTCATTTTGTTATAGTATGTGGCCTTATCAAAACGTCGAATATTGAATTCATCGTGATTAATAGTATCCGCAAAAAACTCTACCAACAACCACTGGTCGATCAGTTCAACCATGTCATTATTTTTAATATGCTGGGCATAGTCCAGACCGAAGATATTAAAGATGTGAAACATGATATGTCTATCAGATTGCTTACACCCATAGTAATAATTTGCATTGAAAGAAGAGTCGGCACTTTCATACTCTTTCCTACAATAGTCGATAATATCAGTATACTCCGACACACTATCAGACAGTTTGTTGGAAATTTTCTCTACCCACTTCTTAAACCATTCATTAAAGGACACAAGATTAATCCCGTCCTTCTTGATCTTATCTACAGCACTTTGCTTGATGGCAAAAATCTTTTGGTTATCAAACAACTTCTTACCAATCGGTAGACTATCATCCTTAGCCAGACTAACAATCTTATTAATGTCTGGATAACCCTCCACAGAACCGTATCTAAGAATCGGAATATAAACAATCTCGTTATCTTCATCTTCAAGGTATTCTACCAGATCGTTCGACAATTCTCTTAAATAAGAGGAGTCATTAAGACCATTACCTCCAAGAATACCACAACCCTTGTCTGCTCCTAGATCTGATATTGCAAAAATCTCATCCTTACTAATTGTACCAGTAGAACCTCTGCTCTTACGGGTTGTTCCAGCAAGTAGACCTCGATAAGTTGACACATTAACCACATTAGTTTCGCCACCAATATGCTTAATAACATCATCAAAACCGTCAACAGAATCTTCTGGAGTATCACTATCGATCATAAGATAAGCAAAACAATCATTCTGATTGCAATACTTGGTTACAATCTTTTTGGCAGTCTCAGCCCCCTTAACATCTGAGCGAAAGAAAACCATCTTACCAGACTTTTTCTCAGCACTCCAATAATAAGCAGGCTTTCCCTGCAATGTTTCATGATGAATCTTATCTGTAAGATAAATCATTCGACGAGAACGATATCCAGCAGTTCTCCAGTTAAAAACATACAGTTGCTTACTTTTCTTGAATTTGTACTCAAGATCTTTACCACTGCTAAGTTCGTGTACCTTACCATCTGGATCAGTCCATGACGCACCAGCAGTCCAGCCACCAGCAAGATCACTCAAATTATAATAAGTGGTATAAGCATCGACCAGATTAGTACACTGTTCCAATTTTTTAGTCATATCTTCCTTGAGAGAAAGATAAATCTGCTGGGTCTTATCTCGCAAATTCTTAATAACTTGTTTGGTATACTGCAAACCCTCTCTACTAACATCCATCTCTAGTTCACCAATACCAAACTGAATTTCTAGATACAGACCGGCTCCAAGAACCTCTCTGACTAGATTCTTCCAGTTATCAACATCTACCTTTTTGAAAGTTCTGTTCCATTTCTGAATAGCATCGTTCTCAATCTCTTTTTCCTCACCGATAATCTTGTTAGCATCCACAGGATATGCAATATTACCCATGATAGCAACAATGCCACTACCGGGACTATTATAGCCACTAGGATATTGATTTCCATTTCCAGAAATACGCCCAATCTTCCACCTATCGCCCTCAATCACAATATTATTGTGAGAGTAAGAATGATCCGTCATTGATGAATCAATTCCGCCTTCGATTATAGGCTTCATCTTGAAGTAATGAAAAATCCTCTTGCTTTTATTGGTAAATTCAGCGAAGTCATGCTGCTTAACAGCAAAACTAATTTCTAGACCATTAGGCTCGTCGGTATCGGTAATACCAAAAAGATTCAGACTAGGAACACCACTCTCATCCATAGCCGCAATATAAGCATACTTTTTGCCATCGTAGTAAGATGTTGTACCAAAACTTTTTGTATAAGCAAAAGGACTTTTACTACCAAGACCAAGACAGCCAACAAAATCATTACTGTCGTTTTTGTTGCTAGCACCATAAGTAGTATACAGTTCCTCCATATCCTTCTGACTCAATCCTGTACCAAAATCACGCACAGTGAAAGAAGGACTTGCCTGTGTAGGCAGACTTACTTTAAAAGGATTCCGGTTCTTGGCAGCAATATGAGCATCGTAAGCGTTGGTACTCAACTCACGAATAACGGCCATTACCTTGTCGGAATAAAGAGAGTCCGACAAAATCTTAAACATTTTACTGGTTTGAGCAATCGTAAACTGATTAGTGCTATCCAAACCTCTACTGTGAATCTCAACCGTGCGATCTGCCAACTTCATTGTAAGTTCTCCAAAAAGTCAAATTTCCCTGTGAGTCTCCAAGTATACCATCGGTCAATTCGTTTGTCAACCTTGAATTTTCTTTTATTGCGTAAAGATTATTCGTCATCCTTGTCCTCATCCTCGTCATAATTTTCTTCCCAGTTATTTATTTCGGGAAGCCAACCCTCATTAGATTGATAATCTTCTTCATGATCATCATTATCTATAATAGATTCTGCATCTTCTATAAAAATTGTAAGAGTATTTAGAATCTCTAGTATTTCATCTAATTTAGATGACAATAATTTTACATCTTTTTTTAGACCCTGTATATCACGATCTAAACTATTAATTTCTTTAGATAGTTTATCATCAACCTTGTGTATTTCTTTATTACTTTTGATTACTTCTTTGATAACATCATCAAAATCACGAGACATTTTTATATTCCTTTATATCACCATTTTGTATTATTTTCTTATCTTCATATGGACTAGCCACACGACGATAATACTCTTGCTTTATATTCTCTAATACACCAGTAATCATAGCAATATTATTGTAGGTAGGATCACCCATTAAACTTGCTAAAATACGAGAAAAACTATAGTTAATATCACCCAAAATTTCTTCCATAGAACCGGTATTATATCTTCCACCATCCAGACAACGTGTCATTTCTTCTATACAGAAATTTAAACGATCTCGACGATCTTCTTTAATATATGGCATAATTAATCCTTACTACATCTACATTGGTATTCTTCACAGTAGCAACATTTTGGCCCAGGTTCGGACATTCCCCCCCAAGCATTACTTATTTCGCTAAAACTTTCTTTGCCGGTATCTATACACACCAATTTTTTCTTGTCTTCTCTTAATACTAACCCGACATTAAACCAATGGCAATCCCAAAATTTAAGCCCAGTCTTATTCTGTATAATTTCCACAAGACTTTGAATTTTTTTCATACTATTGTCAGTATGTTTAATGGGATATGCTCTTTCTGTAATATATCCCCAATCACTAGGCTCGTCGGGCTTAAAGCCTTCATCTTCTGCAAATTCTAGTCTAATAACCTTGCTATAAAGTTTTGGTGCAAGATCAAGTTTGGCTAATAATTTATGGTATTTGTAAGATTCTTGGGCTTTTCTTTTATTACGAAATTCTTTAAATACCCAGCTTTTATGGTCTTTGATTGGATAAACTTGGCAAGAACCACCTTCGTCACTCCAGCCACTATAATCAATCAGATAATTATTCATATTAGTATGAGATAACTTGAGGGATCTCACCGGTCAAATTATAAAGAAATTCTTTTGCTGACTCTATTGTAAAGAAATCACCAAGAAAAATTGGCTTACTTAATTTATCATCAATATATCGTTTGCCATATATTTTATAGAATGGCTCATCAATAGCGTTCCAATCATTAATTAGGAACTGCTCCGCACTTTTTACTTGTTCAAGTATAGTGCCATTCTCATAATCGTCATACTCTCGTACTGTTACCAATTCAAAATATGCTATGGGTGATTTAGGATTGTTGTTTTTAATCAGTCCGTTACAAAGAGCGTTAGCCATGATTTATCCTATATAGAGGTACTACTTTAGATTGATCGTCATAAGGATTATTCTTAATATTTAAATCATACATCCAACCGTCATCTGTAGTTTTGGCATAAGCCGCTGGTCTATCGAGACTATCTCTTAAAGTTTCTAATTCTGTTTTTAGTCTTTTAAGTTCGTCTTTAGCATTGTTCACGATGAATCGGTCAGCACCATTAGCCCACGCAAAATCAATAAGAAACTCTATAGGATTAGAATTTTGATTCATATAATCGCTCAGTTCTATAAAAGTTCTACGAATACTATCTTCCCAAGTTTCATATTCTTCGTTCATGCAAATGCGTACAGTTCCAGAAGCCCAAAAATTTTTAGACATTATCTGTGATATAATCAATAGCAATATACAGTAGCCCGGATCGGATTCGAACCGATACTTGCAAAATTTTAAGTTTTGTGACTCTGCCGTTGGTCTACCGGGCCATAATAACTCCGACTACAACAATCAAGAATATGAGGTTGACTATTGTTGGGCCTCGTATCTGATCTATGTAGTCAGAGTATTATAAGTTGAAATTTCCTAAAATCAACCGTTGGCGTGAGCCTTGAGGCGACGAACAATGTCGGCCATAGCCTCAACATTATCAACCGTCTTAATCGGCTTCGCACGTTCCATAGTGGGCAACTCAATACCCTTGGCCTTAAGAGCCTCCTTTGTACGAGCAAAACGTGCCATCGTACTAGCAACCTTCTGACCCGTCTTTGACGCAATCTCAGCATACGTCCTAGAAGAAAAAACGGCCTCAAGAAACTGCTCATCACTGCAACGCACTCTCGTCTGCTTATCAATCGTAGTAATTTCTGACATAATCAACCTCCAAATCGTTTCCAAACTTTGTCTTGCGAGTCGGCCACGCGGTCGAATCCTCGCTTTGACTCCTGTATTCTACAATATGTTATCGGCCTTGTCAATGGGCGACTTCAACAATTTTGCCTCGTAGACTATTTTTTTTCTGAACCCAACCATTTCCAATAGTCTGAGGAATAGCCATCAAATCTTGATATTTCTAAGTTTTTTACTATTTTTGGCTCAAGTATAACAGATGTTGGGAAAAACTTAACCATATATTCTTGAGCCAACTTGATATTATTTTCTGTATTTACTATGCAAATAATGTAGTCCTCAACGGATCTTTCCTTAATTTCTTTTTTTAGAATATCACAATATAAACAATCTTTGATAGAAAAAATAAGAAGAATAGGCTTGTTTTCTTTTTTAGATATTTTTTCAGCATTATTAATGTTGTTAATAAAATTTTCAGCCATGCCACTGTGCGGTAATACTAGATGTATAAATAGTATTGTAGTCCATATTAATATTTTCATTTTAATTCCTTTTATAATGTTACTTTAATTATTAAAGTATCTATATTATCTGTTTCTATAATCTCTATATTTTTGACTATTCCTCGTCCTAAAAAATCTCTACCTATATGTATGAGTGGGCCAGAGTCTAAATCTACACAAGTAATAGAGTATTCATGCTCACCGCTTATTCTTGCATAAGAAGAACACTCTACTAAAAATTGAGTATCATTAATTTGAGTAAAAGTTAAGCCCTTATTACGTCCACACTTAGACGAACTATACACAAATTGCCTCGCTGTCGAGAACTAAATCTGTATTATTTTCTGACGCTAGATTTATAAGAACGTCTTTGAGCCTATGATTTTCAACCTCCAAGGTATGTATAATACGCTCTGCCTGGGTTAGTGCAGACTGTAAATATTTTACTTTGACTGCTAGTTCATCAGACACATAACTATTCATACTTCTTATTACCATAGGTAAGCCTCCTTGAAAAAGAAGATTTGCTGATTATAATATACACCACTATGGTTGTAGATCTAAACCTGATAAAAATCTTTTTAGATCAGATAGTTGGTTATGATCCAGCATTATTTGATCAGCATACGGTTTTTTGTGGAATAAAACCTGCCAACAGTACCTTAATCTCTGCCATAATGACATCTTTGATTTATAGGCTACTTGATGTTCATAAATAGCAAAATCAGCCATTCTCATCTCATGATCATATTCTATCATAAGAATTTCGCTACGACAACCACAAGGAATAAATAGTGTTTTATTTGTTTTTAGATTTGTGTTGCTGCCCATGTTTAAAAATTCTTTCGTAATTTTTTTCCCAGGTTTTTTGATCTACACTTTTGGGTCTTGGCTTAGACCCTTTTCCGTTTTGGCTCATATAGTCTCCAATTTATATTATACAGAGAGTGCGGGTTGGTCAACTCCATCTTCATATATATAAGACCAATAACGAGAATCAGTTTTATTTTGTTTAGCATCCCAATAGATACAACGAGCAATATAACAAGGAACACCAATTTTACCACATTGTACTGACCAATGACGTTCCATTTTCTTATATAGTGCGAAACCATTCTTGGTTTGATAGTTAAGAGTTTTCATACCATACAACTCCAACATATGAGTATCTCCACAAAATACTCTGCACTCATTTGGGTTTTGCATTTCGCAACTGAATGAGATTTTAGCGGCTCCTAATCCACGAATTTTATCTATAATACTATCCCGCTTCTTAACGTGATATTTCTTAGTAGTTATAATATAATCTTTAGGATTGGCCCAAAACTTATCCTTAAAATCCCAAATATATTCTGCGCGATTGTTATGTAGCCCCACGCCACTATTCTTGATTTTGTCTCTCAAAAGTTCTTTGTTGTCTACCCAATCATTAAAGTTCTTGACAGCGTTATATCCTGCAACATTGCTTTTCCAAGTGGTATGGACGCTCATAAAAGCAAAGAGATAACGACGGAAAATATCGTCATTATTTTGTGGACGAACACTTTCCCAATAATCCTTATAGGCAACAACCTTATCTTTAGGAAAGTTCTTAAAAAACTCGTCAGCCTTACTGGTACTCATAACAATAGGCTCTTTAGTTTGAACAGTATCGCTCATATTTTCTCCAAAAGTGTGTCCGATGTATGCTACGATTCTACATTCCAGTTATCGGCTTGTCAAGCACCACTACTTGAATTTCCAGAAAACGGTGTATTAAAAAATAAAGATAGGTTGCAGTATCTTTTACTCATATATTTTAGCCTGGGTACGTTATTCGACTGCAACCGATGACGTATCTGGGCTATTTTTTTGGTAGTATTATGAATACAAAAATATGCTGAATTTGTCAAAAACGTAAGAAAATTACATCTTTCTATATCAAAACCTCTAATAAAGACGGAAGAAATACTCAATGTAAAAATTGTAAAAATATATACTCAAAACATTTGCATCAAAAAAATAAATCAAAAATTAATCAATATCATAGAAATAGAAGAAAAACAGATGAAAAATATAGAATATTGCATTCTTTACGAGTTAGATTAAACCAGGCAACAAGAGGAAGATTAAGCGATTCTACAAAAGAACTAATAGGCTGTTCTTTAGACCAACTAAAGAGACATTTAGAAAATCAGTTTACTAAAGGGATGAATTGGAAAAATTATGGCAAAAATGGCTGGCATATAGATCATATCAAGCCTTGTACAAGTTTTGACTTGACCGACTCAAAACAACAAAAAGAATGTTTTCATTATACTAATTTACAGCCGCTATGGGCCAAAGACAATATTAGGAAGGGTAATAGGCTGCTATCTATCTAATTTTAGACAATTATTACCATCAACTCTAGCAAAGTTGGGGGTTCCTTTTCCAGTCAATCCATTGTAAAGAAATTCCACATTTTGTCCTAGCCATTTTTTTCTATTCCTTAGAAACTCGACGGCTTCTTCATAAGATCCTTTAAAACTAGCATCAAAAACCTTACCATTCCAATCTAAGGTTATCGTCTTTCCTGTTCCGCTCCAATTACCT
>Ga0247834_1005936_pt1 | contig 14089 bp, 20 predicted proteins | sample LaCruzMarch2015__8_FD_187118 | JGI IMG/M metagenome (GOLD analysis project Ga0247834, IMG submission 187118) | Freshwater microbial communities from meromictic Lake La Cruz, Castile-La Mancha, Spain - LaCruzMarch2015_12m | ecosystem: Environmental > Aquatic > Freshwater > Lake | place: Spain... | reverse complement strand
CACAATTTTCGCAGAAAGTATATTTCATATCCTCTACGATAGATATAGCATTTTTATTAGGTGTATGCTTACACACTTTATTTATTAGTGAATTCATTTTGAATTCCTTTCTTTAAGAGATTTACTTCTTTTTCAATCTTTATACTAGAAGTATAACAGCCACCACTGACATTCTACTAGCCAGTAACCATATCAAAACGGACATACCAGACAATTCGCTGGTGTGATGTAGGTCATGTGGATAACTTGAGCGTGAAATGGTGATGTGATGTGCGTCATGTGGATAACTCACCAGTATACCAGCCAGTATGGGCGTGTCTGTGGATAACCCCTGTGGATAGTCAACAACGAGGACGGGCGTGTCGTGCCCCGAGGATGTCCGATTTGCACCATTTGTCATGTGGTGTATATCACATACGACACGCCGTGTTAGGATTTGACTTTTGGGGTTATCTCTGCTATAATTCCATTATACAAAAAAATAAAGAAGCAGACTCAATGAGCCTAGCGAATAACCCTCAACAAGAGGATGAGCCTAGCAAATAAGTGAGTCAGAGATTAGATAGCCTCAATGAGCCTACCAAATAAGCCTAGCAATAGGATGAGCGTAGCAATTAAGTGAGGTATCTCACACAACGCCTACGGCGTGTCGCCTTGACTTTTCAGGGTATATGTGTTAGACTTACGAAGTAAGAAAAACTAAATAAAGACAAATCCTAGTGAGCCTCTGAGCCTAGCAAATAACCCCCTAAAGGGTGAGCCTAGCAAATAAGAGCAAATAACCTAGGTCAGCAAAAAGGTTAGCAAATCGCTAACTAGATTAAAAGAAAGGATATCAAAATGATATCACTAAATACAATAACATTAGAGCCTAGCCATGCTATGGCTTCATCTAATACAGGAAGCCCTATGGTTTTCCGCAATACAGTAGGCAACTACATTAGCCGCAAGGCATATCTAGAAATGCTTGCTACTAAGCAAGGTGTGGTATCACACCGCTATCTATCACCTAACGAAAGCCGTTGGGTTATGAATAACACGAAGGTAGGAAACTAACCATGACTAACCTAGATAAGATTAACGAAGCCATAGAGGCTTTACAAAATGCTAACAAGGCGTTAGTAGAAATGTTTGGAGAGGATAAGGACTAATGCTAACCCTATTACTGATTATCTCATCTCTATCCTTTATCACAATGATATTAGGTATGGTATTAACAAACGAAGGAGTTCTATAAATGAAAATCACTTACACAATTTGGCAAGGTAGCCTACTAAAGGGCAGACTAACTGCTAAGAGCATGAAAGAGATCACCACTCTAATTGATGAACTAAACGAAGGTAAGCCTTCTCTAAAGTTTGTATACATGGTGCATGAGATTGAACAGGTGGCATAGTGGAATTCTACGCAGACCTAGACTATATATCTTTTTATATTAACAATCTATATCCTAGCGGTGTAGCAATAGAGATACCTACATGGTTATTGTTTGGCACTATTGCTTTTATTTGGTCAGTAAAGCAGTGGAAAAAATAAATGGCAGAGTATTCTGCTGAACAACTGAGAAGGCAAGCCCACCTAGAAAATGGTGGGACACTTGCTAACTATGATAGGACACACTACACAGAGTAGTGTGCTCACTATTATTTTTACATTTTATTTTTTTAAACGTGTATCATACATCTGAAAAAAATATTCCAATTTTGTCAAAATAAAAATTTTTTCAGATTTTCAGGGTATAGAGTATAATAAATATATGTGCCAACACGTATATAAATACACAGGTCCTGAACTATGTGGATATTGTGGTTTGGATACCCACGATCCTAATTGGACAAACCTCAACACCCTCTATACCCAATACAAAGAAAAGGTAGGTTTGTTCTACAACTTGACGAAATGGTGGTCTATATGATATCATATATATATGCACTTACTAGGACTAGAAATTCGCAAGGATCGTAGAGAGAAAAAGTACTCTATGAGATCCTGCTATCGTTGTGCCAGAATACTCTGGGTAACAAAAGAAAATATGCGAGTGGATAATTACTGCTCATCATGCAACTAATTCTATCTATCATCATAATTGGTTTGGCAGCGCTATGTCTTCTGATGTAAATCCAAAGGTAGCAAAGATCATTAAAGAAATGAAAAATGATCCTGACTTTCAAGTCCTTATGCAAAAATTAGCGGGTATGGAAGAAGATTCCTGGGCCAATGAAGGCGGTATGGTAACACCAGAACTTGTCAAAGATTACGAAGAACGTCTAAAGTACATGGAAGACAATGGAATCTAACATAACCAGATTACAAGATAACGAATCTGTTATAAATGATGGTTTGGCATTAAAGGTTTTTAATGAAGAGGTTTGTGATAATTGTTCTTGTAAAACCACGGTAACTAATGAAATGATTGAATCTCAAACCTCATTCGAGGAATAACTACCATTTACCAATTGGGCATTTAGCCTTTTCAAGAGTAGTTTTTAATTTCATAAAGCATCCACATTTTTTACATTGGTTTGTTCTTTTTCTAAAAAACTCACAACCATTACAAATTTCGAGACGGTATAGAGAAACCTCTTCTGAGGACTTTGGCGAACCATTAATTAAATCCCAAGGCCTTACATCATCAGAACTCATCAAACAACAACCAATCCTGGCTCTGGTTTGGTAAATACCTTACCTCATCTATAATCTTATTCGCCAATGCCAGATCTATCATTTCTTTTGATGAACTAAAATCATTAGCCTTTGCTGAAAAATAAACCACATAATATATGTCTGGATACTTTAATTTGATAAGGGCTCCATTGGCTATGGCTTTCTTTACGTTATCTGTTCTTTGTGCACCAGGTCTTTTTGATATACCGTTTTCTCCACCCTTAGACTCTATATGTTCTTTATTGTCTGCTATAAAATCTACTTCACATCCAGTGCCAGGCATATATATGTTTTGTTGAATATCTTTAAAACCACGTATTCTTAAATCTTGTAAAACCACTTTTTCAAAACTATCGCCAGACTTTTTAGACTCTGCTTGAAAATTTATCATTTAATAATTATAGCCTACTATCTCCATAACCGACTAACAATGCTTAAAAAACCAATACTAATACAAAGCACAATAATAAAGTTTGCTAAAATATTAATAACTGACATATTATAATTATACAGGCCATATAGAAACAAATACTTCTATTTCAACAATATTGAATGTTTTCATTCATACTATGTTGATATGGAGGTTTGTTATTCTATTTTCGGCTTTTGCTTTGTTCCCGCCGAAAGTTGTAAAAATAATGTTATAATTATACTCATGACTCCACAAGACTGGGCTGGATTAATTTTAACGCTACTATCAATAGTCGGAGTTTTTGCAATCGGAGTTAGGTGGATTATGAAAAAATACATAGAAGATATTATTTACGAAATGAAACCTAATTCTGGAAATTCGATGAAGGACCAAATTACACGGTTAGAAAGTAAGACTGAAAAAATTTTCGACCTTATGGTTGAACACCTAAAAGATCACTCTAAGTAACTATATAGAAGATATCTTAAAAACTTTACTTGCTAGTTATTCTTTTCTTTATATATTTTAAGTATACACTATCACTACCCTGGACATTTGTAATAAAACAATACAAAACGGACATATAGGATTGTTACAATTGTGTAAACTTTTATACACTGGTTTAATACAATAAGTATCTTTTATATCTATACTATTTATCATAATATAATGTTATAATTTTAATGCTGGCACCTAGGATGTTCCCCCACCCCACTACTCCTAGGTGCTTAGCACATTTAATGGTATAATAAAACATTATGGGCGTATCTACAATTGAAAAATATGGTGCAACACCAGCAAACATACAATGGACTGTAGTCCGTGGAGATAGCGCAACGCTTAAAGTAGAATTTTTTGAAGATGACGAAGTTACAGAATATGACACCTCAGACTGGACATATAGTGCTACAGCATATGATTCTAATGGTGATATCTTAGACGAACTTGTTACTACAAGTGGGGATGGGTATGTTGAAATTTTTGCTCCATCAACAACTACAGAAAATTGGGGCGGAACTAAATATGGATCAATTGTGGCAGAGTTAAAATTTGACCTACAAATAGTTATTTCTGGCGGTAGCGGTCAAAATGCAGATACTGTTTGGACTCCAGTAATTGGAGCCATATCTGTGTTGGGCGATGTAAGTGCAGGATTATAATGCCAGTAGTAAAAATATCAGCAAAAAAGGATAATCTTCCACCAATTATAAAAATTGGTAAAAAAATATTTAAAGTAAAGAAATAGTTTTATGTCTAAAAGCATGGACTTTCCAGACGTTTCAAAAAAGAAAAAATATTCTGAAGCGGTACAAGGCACTCAAGAACTTAATACTAATTACATCGCTGTTCCTGGAATTCAAGGAGAAAAGGGTGAACCTGGACCAAAAGGTGAAAAAGGGGATCAAGGAATACAGGGCCTAAAAGGAGAAAAAGGGGATAGAGGTACAGAAGGTCCACAAGGTCCACGAGGAGAGCCAGGAAAGGGTGCTGAGGGGTATGACAGCATGTCTGGTCAATATCCAGGATGGGCATATTACAATAATAAAAATTTAACTGAATCAAGGCTTGGTCCAGAAAAAGGTGATGATGGGTGGGTATCTATAGGTTTTATAAAAGATGAAGATAAGTCTAATGAAGTATATATACCAAAAGGCTCAAATACTTTATGGAATAACGAATCAAAAAATTTTAATTTTAAAACCTTAAAAATGGGAGCAAGGGTAGACATAAGATATGATTTTACTATAACCACTTATATGAACAATACAGAGGTTTGGACTAGACTGTTTATTCCAGAGTACGAAAAATCTCCAACAGGGTATGTTTCAGTTTTAAAATATCAATATTCTTACGATATGTCTTATAATCAAACAATTTATATAGATGCTCAAAGAATTCGTACCACAGGTGGCGCCATACAGTTTAGGGCAGACAACGAAAGTAACATAATGCTTAATGGTATATATGTTTCTGTTTCTTGATGGTATAATGTTAGAGGAGGAATAATGGCATTTCCAGGTTCTTATAATTTTAATTATTATCGTGGCGACACATTTCAATTTGTGATTCGCCCTAAAACAACAAATGGATCATCATTTGATTTATCAGGATATACCGCTATCTTTACAATTGCAAATGTTCGTGGATCTAGCGGAACGCAATATTCAGATGCTCAAGGAATAACTGCTACAGTAAATGCAACAACAGATATTGTAACTTGTACAATAACTCCAGCAGGTGGAAATATATTAAATTCTGGAACCTACGTTTATGATGTTCAAATTACAAACCAGTTAGAAGTACACACACTACTTACTGGAACAATAACAGTAACAGATGATATTACAGGTGCATTGTAATGCCAGATGTATTATTATCAAATGATGATATTACGGTTTTAGGCCCCCCAGAAACTGTAGAAGTTTTAGTAGATATTGGTCCCGCTGGAACTAGAGGTAGCAAAGTATTTGTTGGTATTGGAAACCCAAACATAGAAGAAATTGGAGAAACTCCAATATTAAATGATCTATATATTAATGCATCAACAGGAGATAACTATGGATTTTTATATCAATATGTATCTCAACCTGGAGGTAATACATGGATTGAAATATTAGAGTTAAATCCAGTAATATATTCTAAAAATTTTTTAATAGAATTTATTAATGGAGAAGCATCTATATCGATTCCTATTTCAAACATTGTTACATCTATTTCTAATCCATTAGTTTCTGAAAACTTTAACGTTCAATTTAATTTTATTAATAATAATCCAGTTGCTGCATCTATGAGCATTCCAGCATTAGTTGGAGATGGTAATGATTTAGTTATAAACTTTAAGGCAGTTGAACATAGAACTGACACAGATTCTGGACCATATGGAGATTGGGCCTTACTGGATGGACAAACAACAGTACATTTATTTATAACAGTGTTATCTATAGATGAGGAGTCTTAGAATATATTCTTTATGATATAATTCTAATGAGGTGATCTTATGGCAGCAGAATCAATAGGTAGTTTAGTACCAACAAAAATTCCAGGGTATTCAGACCCTGCAGATATTCAGGCAGCACTACGTCTTTATCACTATGGAGATTACGACTATACTCCTTCAAATTCAAATACTGCAAATCTTGTAAACCCCTCAATTGCTTATACAGTTAATAATTTACAAACTCAAATCAATAATCTTGACGTAGGGTCAACACTAAAAGCAACAGATTTTAATGCTAAAGGTGATTTACTTTCTGCATCAGCAAACGATACATTATCTGTTTTGCCAGTAGGAACCAATGGACAGGTTTTAGTTGCTAATTCATCAACGGCTTCTGGATTACAGTGGGCCTCGCCAGATGTAACCAGCACAAATACAGTAACTCTTACAAACAAAACTTTAACAGCACCAGTTATAAATATTGCAATAAATCCACAAATAATAGCCTATCAACTTGTTCTTACAGATAATGGGAAAATGGTTGAAATTTTAAACTCTTCTCCAATTACAGTTTCAATTCCAACAAACAACGTAGCGTTTCCAATTGGATCACAAATTACAATTTTACAAACTGGGACTGGACAAGTAACAATAGCAGCATCCACACCTGGCACAACAACAATAAATGGAACTCCAGGATTAAAGTTAAGATCTCAGTGGTCATCTGCTACATGTATTAAACGTGATACTGAGTCTTGGGTTATTCTTGGAGACTTAGTTGCATAATGATAAAAATTGGATCCATATCATCCTCTGATGGTAGAAAACCAGGGACACCAACAATTGGAACTGCAACAGGAGGAGATGCTCAAGCAACAATTACTTTTACTGAACCAAGTTATTTAGGAAAGCCCAATTCTTCTTTAACATATACAGTAGTTTCATCTCCCAGTTCTATTCAAAACACTGGTTCTTCATCTCCTATTACAGTTACAGGTTTGTCAAATGGCACATCTTATACGTTCAGAGTTAAATTAAATAATACCGTTTTGGATTCTGAACTTTCATCATTAAGTAATAGCGTAACACCAGTAGCAACTTCAGTATTTGGATTTTCTCCTGCTCCGTATGGATTTACTCCATTCGGATTCACACCAGCACCACCAATATTCTCATTCGGTGGAGCCTACTTTGGACCTGGTGGCGGTCCTGGAGGTGGATATGGGTTTAGTGCTCCTTGGTCTAACTCAATCAGTTTACAAACAAAAATTAGAACACCAAATGGTTTAAAACTTGCTGGAGAAATACAGGTTGGAGATACCGTTTACTCACTAAATATTCCTTCAGGTTTGGATGAGCAAGAATGGCTATCTTGGAGTTCTGATCCAGATAACTTTACTGCAAACATTGTAGAAACAACAGTCACATCTGTTTTAACAGCACCTGGATCAACATATGTTTATGTAGATGGAGACATATTTACTCCAACACACTATATCTTAACAAAGAAAGATGCTGTCATAAAGTTTATAAAAGTAGATGAAATAGACAATACATATCAAAGATATTCTTATGAAGCAAATGACTTTGTAGATATTGAAATTGTTGAAGATATTGCTGTTGATCAAAATAATATTTCAATTCACTGTGAACCACATGATAACTTCTTTACAGAACAAATGGTTGTTCTAGAGTCTTTACCACATTGATTTATTTTTATTATATATAATAAAATACCCTCCAAGTCAAAGCAAGGAGGGTATTTTTATATTAAATTATACTACTTACATGGATACTTGTTGTACCATTCTTGATACCGTTTTCCATTTACGGAACTCCATGAAGACCAATCTTCCCCACCCTTAGTCATGTGAAGAGCGATCTGTGCATTAACAACTGGGTTAAGCAATTCGGCATTTGAGTCTAACTCAAACTTTTCTCTACGATCTGACCCAAGTTCCCCTAGCATATTTATTTGAAATACACCATAAGAACTATCTCCAGTTTTTACGTTACCGTTGAAAGCAAGGGGGCGACCATTAGACTCTGCCTTTGCAATAGCACAAGCAGATCTCAAAGCCTTACCCTTAAATCCTACAGCCTTTAACATATCAACCAGTTGCTCATCAGTCAAGTTATGAGCATTTTCATATTTTTCAAGTTTTTTATCTTTAGAAACCAAAAAAGCCACCTGTTGGGTGGCAGACGCATCTAAAGACTTTTTACTTAGTAAGTTATTCTCGGCAGTAGCCTTTGCAGAGCCAGAAAAAACGGCACCACCAATAACCAAAACCAACACCCCTAGCCAAACTTTTGCTTCTCTCATTGTAAATTACCTCCTAGAGAACAAATGCTACCAATAGGTAGCATATATTAATTATAACATGAATTTGTCAATTGAGTCAACTTTAACCAATAAAGTTAAAAATATTTAAAAATATTTTTTTAGTTGGTGGTATAATGATAATATTATGGCAACTGGTGCAACATCAACTTATGATTTACCTTATCCACTATCTAGTGATCCAGTAAATATTCATGAAGATTTTCAGGATTTGGCAGAACGATTAGAACTTATTTTACCAACTATAGGTTTGCCATATCATACGATAGAAATAAAAAATGTAAGTGGTGTAACCATTGCCAAAGGAGACCCAGTTTACATTACTGGATTTTCAACAAAAACAACTGTAGCAAAATGTGATTCTGATAATCTTAGTACTTTTCCAGTATTAGGATTAGCACAATCTGCAATTGCAAATAACACTGATGGAGTTATAGTTATATCTGGAATTTTTACTAATATAAATACAAGTTCTTATTCCGTTGGCAATACTCTATATGTAGCAAATAATGGAGGACTAACTGCAACACAGCCAACAAGTGGCTCTGGGGTGGTAGCAATAGTGGCAAAATCCAATGCAACTACTGGAGTATTAATTGTTGGACAGCCAAAAGGCAACGGCACTTGGGGATCACTGAAAGCAGGATTATCATAATGGCAACACTAAGATCACAACAACAAAGTTCTTATTCAGTTGGTTTAATACCACCTACAGTTAACTGGACAATTGTAAAAGGAGACACTTCATCGTTTAGAGTGTATGTAACAGATGACAATAAAGACCCACTAGTAATTGAAGACTGGACAATTGAGATGGAAATTAAAAGACCAACAATTGCGGGAAATTTAAATGATGCAGATCCAGCGGGAGTATTAGTTCTTACTCCTATTGCTACAGCACAAGATGGTGACGGAGAATTTACAGTATCCCTAACGTCTAATGAATCAAAAAGTTTAAATACTGGAGATATTTTTGATATTGAATTAAGGGATGCTAGCAGGGTATGGACAGTTGCTCGTGGTATATTAACAGTTATTGAAGATGTTACAAACAGCGATGAGTCATAATGGCTTTAGCAATAATTATTGATGAAACAAAACAAAAAATAAAAAAGGTTAATTCTTTTAGTTATCCAATTACAAAAATTATTCCGATAGAGTCTGGAATAAAAATTAATGAGGTTTTACCATTTAGAATTAGATTTTCTACAATTGGAATACCATCAGCATACGCTGGAGTTCCTGGAATTGGAATTCAAATTATTGGAATCAATAACTATATACTTTAAAATATGTGATATAATTCTTATATGGCTAGAACACCAATATCATCAATAAAGGCACTTTTTCAAACTGGAGATAGACCAACCCAGGAGAACTATGAAGATTTAATTGATACCGCTTCTGCTCAAGCAACAGACTTGGGAAGTTTTGGTAATAATGAATCAACTATTAATGGTATTGAAAACTCAACAGTGTTTGATAACTTTTTAGCAAGTGAGTTCAGATCAATGAGATATATAATCTCAATTAAAAAGACTTCTGGAGGCGCAAATAAATTTTACGCCACAGAGATGAATATTCTTGTAGATGGAATAGATGTTTCAGTTACAGAATATGCAACAATTGATAACGATGGGAATATTGGCACCATCTCTGTTTCAAGGGCTGGAGATACAGTTTCATTAACTGTTGTTCCAGTGTCGGGGCAAACCCCTATAACTCTACGCTACATGCGTATGGGATTAAAGGCTTAACCAAGGAGATAAAAGATGGCAACCGTAACAAAAGATTTTAGAATAAAAGCGGGACTTGTAGTTGAGGGATCAACTGCGACCGTTAATGGAAAGAACATAATCACAGCAGGCACAGTTGATGCTAAAGGTGATTTAATTGTTGGTAGCGCAGATGATGCAGTAGCACGTCTTGGCATTGGAAGCAACGGACAAGTACTTACAGCAAACTCATCTGCTACATATGGTGTTGAGTGGTCAGCCCCAGCAGCAGTTGGTGTATTTGGTACAAGTATTGAGTTTGAGGGTGCAACAGCAGATTCTTTTGAAACAACTCTTCAAGTAGTAGACCCAACAGCAGATCGTACAATCACACTTCCTGACGTAACAGGTACTGTGGTTACATCTGGTGATACTGGAACAGTTACAGCAACAATGCTTGCTTCAAATTCAGTAACTACCGCAAAAATTACAGATGCTAACGTAACTGCTGCTAAACTTGCTGCAGACTCCGTAGAAACAGCAAAGATTGTTGACTTAAACGTAACAACAGGAAAACTTGCTGGAGAAGCAGTAACTACAGCAAAAATTGCAGATTTGAATGTAACTAATGGCAAACTTGCTGCAGATTCAGTAACAACTGCAAAGATTCTAGATGCAAACGTAACAGATGCAAAACTTGCTGCAAACTCAGTAACAAATGCTAAGATTGCAGATTCAGCAGTAGACACAGCAGAACTTGCTACAAATGCAGTAACCACATCAAAAATTGCAGACCTAAATGTAACTACTGGAAAACTTGCAGATAGTGCAGTAACAACAGCAAAGATTACAGATGCTAACGTAACTGCTGGTAAACTTGCTGCAGATTCTGTAGAAACAGCAAAAATTGTAGACGGTGCAGTAACCTCAGCAAAAATTCTAGACGGAACAATCGTAAACGCTGACATTAGTGCTTCAGCAGCAATTGATCAGTCAAAGATTTCAGGGCTTACAACATCACTTGGTGAAAAACTAGCACTTGCTGGTGGAACAATGACTGGTGCAATTGCAATGGGAACAAACAAGATCACAGGTCTTGGTACACCAACTGATGGAACAGATGCAGCAACAAAGAATTATGTAGACTCAGCAGCACAGGGTATTGATTGGAAAGCGTCAGTCCGTGCAGCAACAACTGCAACAGTAACTCTTGCATCTGATTTAGAAAATGGAGATACTCTTGATGGAGTAACTCTTGCAACTGGAAATCGTATTCTTGTTAAAAACCAATCAACTGGTTCAGAAAACGGTATTTATGTAGTTAAAGCATCTGGCGCTCCAGATCGTTCAACTGATGCAGATACAGGTGCTGAACTTACTTCAAACTTTGCGGTATTCGTAGAAGAAGGAACTGTAAACGCTGATCAAGGTTATGTATTAACTAACGATGGCGCAATCACAATTGGAACTACAGCCCTTACATTTACTCAGTTTACTGGTTTAGGACAAATCGTTGCTGGTACAGGATTAGACAAGACTGGAAACACTCTTGATATTGATTCAACTGTAACAACAAATGATGGAACTCAAACCCTTACTAACAAAACTATTAATGGTTCAAGTAATACCATTACGAATGTTTCATTAAGCACTGGAGTTACAGGAACACTTCCTGTTGCTAACGGTGGTACTGGAATTACATCACTTGGAACAGGAATTGCAACATTCCTTGAAACACCATCTTCTGCAAACCTTGCAGCAGCATTAACTGATGAAGCAGGATCTGGAACAGTAGCATTTACTACTAGCCCAACTTTTGTTACACCAACTCTTGGTGAAGCAACAGGTACAAGTCTTTCTCTAACTGGATCTGTAACACTTGCAGATGCTCTTATTGGAACTGCTCTTGCTACCGCTTCAACATCAGCAACAACAATTGATTCATGGTCAGCAACAACATATTCAAGCGCTAAATATCTTGTACAAATGAAAAAGGGTGCAGATATTGAAGTAATTGAAGTTTTAGTTACTGTAGATGGATCAAATAACGTTTACTTAACAGAGTATGCAGATGTAATTAGTAACCTACCACTTGGAGAAACAAATGCTGTTTATAGCAGCGGAAATGTTTTACTACAGGTAACTGGTGTATCAGCAGATACTTCTGTTAAAGTACACAAAGTATATATTGAAGCATAAATAGAATAGAGGTAAAGTGTGGCAACTGTAGACAAAAACTTTAGAGTAAAAAATGGACTTGTCGTCGCTGCCGAAGGTAACTTCGGAGGAACAGTAGTAGTTGCCACACCCACTCACAATACACATGCTACTACAAAAGCATACGTAGATGCTTTAATTTCAAACACAACAATGCCTTCTGGATTAACAGCACCAGTAAGCCCAAGTAATGGATCTTTGTGGTTTGATACATCAACACAAAGAGTTCATGTTTACTATACTGATCAATGGATTTCTATTGCAACCCTTCAAGATGCAGAAACACTTCAAGATCACATTCACAATACATCAATTGATGGAAGTGGTTTGATTGTAAGTAAATTTATTAGTGGTGGATCATACGCTGAAGCAGGTGTTCTTATAAGTGCAGGATTTTATAATACTGCAAACTTTGAAGCAACATATGATGGCGGATACGCAACAGATAATTTTAATTAAAAAATCTGTTATAATATAACTAACCATAAGGAGTAATAAAATGGCAACTAGAATGCAACAACGCAGAGGAACCGCTGCACAATGGACATCCTCAAACCCAGTATTAAATGCTGGTGAAATGGGATGGGAATCAGACACAAACAAGTTTAAAATTGGTGATGGTACAAATCATTGGGCTGACATAGACTATTTTATTGATGCCAACTCAACAGTAAGTCCTTCTTTTGGTACAAGTATCACTTTTGAGGGTGCTACCGCAGATTCTTTTGAAACTACCCTGCAAGTAACAGACCCAACCGCAGATCGCACAATTACTATTCCAAATGCTAGCGGTACAATCATTACAACTGGAAACCTTTCAGATATTACAGACATTGGTGTATTTACTTCAACAATTACAATGGAAGGCGCTACTGCAAATGATCACGAACTTACAATTTCTGCAGGTGATCCAACCGCAGATCGTACAGCAACTTTCCCAGATGCTACAGGAACAATTGTTCTTGATACTGCAACTCAAACTCTTACAAATAAAACTCTTACAACTCCAACAATTTCATCTATTATAAATAGTGCTGCTACCCTTACACTGCCAACAAGCACAGGAACAGTTGCTCTAACAACAGACATTCCAGCAGGAGTTGTTACAGAAAGTGGAACTCAAACTCTTACAAATAAAACTCTTACAACTCCAACAATTTCATCTATTATAAATAGTGCTGCTACCCTTACACTGCCAACAAGCACAGGAACAGTTGCTCTAACAACAGACATTCCAGCAGGAGTTGTTACAGAAAGTGGAACTCAAACTCTTACAAATAAAACTCTTACAAGTCCAGTAGTTTCAGGACTTATACTTTCAGACTCTTCAATCGTTATTGAAGGCTCCACAGCAAACGATTTTGAGACTACACTCACAGTAACAGATCCAACTGCTGATCGTACTATTACACTTCCAGATGTTACAGGAACTGTTGTTACTACTGGCAATTTATCTGATATTACTTCTGTAGGAACTCTTGCTAGTTTAACTGTTACAGGCGATTTAACTGTAAATGGAACAACCACAACAATTAATTCAACTACTCTTACAGTAGATGATAAGAATATTGTACTTGGCGACGTTGAAACACCTACAGATACAACTGCAGATGGTGGCGGTATAACATTAAAGGGCGCAACAGATAAAACCTTTAACTGGGTAGACTCAACAGATTCATGGACATCTTCTGAGCACATGGATCTTGCTTCTGGCAAGGTATTAAAAATTAATGGAACTGAAGTTCTATCAGCAACACAGTACACTGGAAATGCTGCAACAGTAACAAATGGTATTACTA
>Ga0247834_1005933_pt1 | contig 14096 bp, 10 predicted proteins | sample LaCruzMarch2015__8_FD_187118 | JGI IMG/M metagenome (GOLD analysis project Ga0247834, IMG submission 187118) | Freshwater microbial communities from meromictic Lake La Cruz, Castile-La Mancha, Spain - LaCruzMarch2015_12m | ecosystem: Environmental > Aquatic > Freshwater > Lake | place: Spain... | reverse complement strand
ACCGACACTGCGGCGCGCAAGTTCTTCCGCAACCTGACGCGGAAGATCAAAGACAGCCCGCGCGACTGGATTTGGGGGGTGTATTTCGACGAAGCGATTCCTCGATTGTACGTCTACGGCACCTGGCGAAATGCCACGCCGCGCATCGACGAAACATTTACATTTGTATCGCACGAAACCTACTGGAACGTCCATTTTGCGGGTGTTCCCGCGGAGGAGATCGCGGCGATCGCCGTCGCCAATGTGCGGGATAACGTCGACGTTCTCCTTACCTTCCGCGATCCCAAGGATGCATCGGTTGAGTGGCCATCGGAGTACGGCATCTATTTGAATCCGATCTCTCAACTGGTGGCGGAACGCGTTTCGCAGGAGGCGCAGGATCCGACCCGCTGGCGCAAGCTGTTCGAATTGGAAACCCCGATGTATGGCGCTATCGCTGCGTACCGCAACCTCGCCCGCGAGGCCAACCCGCCGCCGCCGCACAAAACCCGATGAAGCGCGTCGCCATCGTCCAGTCCAATTACATTCCGTGGAAAGGGTATTTCGACCTGATCCGCTCCGTCGACGAGTTCATCCTCCTCGACGAAGTCCAATTCACAAAGAGGGACTGGCGCAACCGCAACAAGATCAAAACCCCGGCTGGCGCCGTGTGGCTCACCATTCCTGTGCTGGTGAAGGGTCGGTACTTCCAAAAGATTAGCGAAACGGAAGTTTCCGATCCCGAATGGAGGGCGGACCACTGGCGTTCGATCGTGGCACACTACAGCAAGGCCCCCTTTTTCCCGATGTTCCGCAAAACCTTCGAGCAATGCTATTTGGGTTCACACGACGTCCTCCTGAGCGCGATCAATCGTCGTTTCATCGAAACCATCTGTGCGGTGCTAGGAATCGCGACTCCCATCCGCGACAGCACGGAGTACGCCTCACACGGGGACAAGACCGAACGGTTGGTGCGGCTGTGCCAGTCAGCAGGGGCGAACGTGTACATTTCCGGCCCTGCGGCCAGGGCTTACATGCAGGAAGAACTTTTCTGCGAGGCCGGAATTGCGTTGGAGTATTTCGACTACGCCGGATATCCAGAGTATCCGCAGTTCCATCCGCCCTTCGATCACGCCGTGAGCATCCTGGACCTCATCTTCCAAACCGGCCCCGACGCCCCCGCCTTCCTCAAGCGCGCATGATTTCGATCGTTGCCACCCTCTACCGCTCGGAAGACTATATTCGCGAGTTCCACCGGCGCTGCCTCGCTTCGCTCCGGAACATCGGTCAAACCGACTACGAGTTCGTGTTTGTCGACGACGGCTCACCCGATGCCTCGCTGAAAGTCGTCCTCGACTTGATGCGCGAGGATCCGCACGTGCGGGCCGTCGAGCTCTCCCGCAATTTCGGCCATCACAAAGCCATGATGACCGGACTGGAACACGCCCGGGGGGACTTGGTTTTCCTGATCGATGTCGACCTCGAGGAGCCTCCGGAGAGTCTCGAAACGCTGTGGGAGGCTTTTGTTCGAACCGAGGCCGACGTCGCCTTCGGCGTACAGGAACAGCGGCACGGACCTCTTCACGGGCGCCTGCTTGGCGAACTGTACTACACAATTTACAATCAAATGTCGTCCTCGCCAATGGAGCGCAATCAGCTTACTGCGCGCCTGATGCGGAGGGACTACGTCGTTGCGCTACTCGAGTACCGCGAACACCGCTTCGCCATAGAGGCCCTGTGGCAGCTCACCGGCTTTCGTCAAACGCCGGTGACGATCAACAAAGACGGCCACAAGAATTCGTCGTCCTACACCCTCCAAAAGCGAATCAAACTGTTCATCGACTCGATCACCTCGACCAGCAGTATGCCCCTCGTGTTCATCTCCTATGCCGGGTTGATTTTGAGCGTTCCATCGGGTCTGTACATCCTGTGGGTCCTCTTCCAGCGCTTCTTCCTGGGGGTCTCCGTTGACGGCTGGACATCGCTCATCGTGTCGATTTGGTTTGTTGGCGGATTTATCATTTTCAATCTGGGGGTGATTTCCACGTACCTTTCCGTCATCTTCACGGAGGTGAAGCAAAGACCATACACGACCGTTCGCCGCTGCTATGCGGCGGAGGATTCCGGAAAATCACCCACTTCACCGTCTTCCGATTCATGAACGACACGCCAGCTGCGCTGCCCGAGTACTTCGCGGCGAAACTCAAGGAACACGGACCCACCGCACGCGGCGTCGACTGGGGATCCGAGGAACGCCAGAGCATTTGTTTCCGGCAACTCTTCCGGATTCTGCAGCATCCCCTCGGCAAGCCCTCGCGGGAAGTCCCGAGCTTCCTCGATTACGGCTGCGGGTACGGAGCGCTCGCCGGATGGATGCGCGATAATGCGATTGCGAGCAGCCGGTATCAGGGATTCGACTTCACGCCAGGCATGATCGACCATGCAAGGGAACTGTTTGGCTCCATCGACAACGCCACCTTCACCGACAGCGAAGCGGAGGTCCAACCCGCAGACTTTGTCCTCGGCAGCGGTCTGTTGGCCCTGAAGCTCGGCCGATCCGTCGAAGAGTGGGAACCCTATGTTTTCGAATTACTCCAGAAGCTCTGGAGCCTAAGTCGGCGGGGCCTCGCGTTCAATTCATTGACGAGCTACTCCGACGCCGACCGGATGCGTCCGGACTTGTACTACCCCGATCCGATGCGCCTCTTTGATTTCTGCAAACGCCATCTCTCACGCAATGTGAGTGTCCTGCATGACTACGGACTGTACGAGTTCACGATCCTCGTCCGTCGCGATGAAGAGGTGTCCAGTTGAGCGCGCTGTTCATCTTCATCACAATCGCCCTGACCGTTTACGGCCAGTTGTCGCTGAAGTGGCACATGGACCGGGCAGGACAGATGCCGGTGGAAATGATCCCGGCGGCGATCTTCATTGTGAAGCAACTCTTAAGTCCGCTCGTCATCTCCAGCTTTGGTTCGGCATTCCTTGCATCCCTCACGTGGATGGCCGCACTGACGAAGATGCCACTTAGTACCGCGTACCCGTTCATGAGCCTCGCATTTCCTCTCGTGGCCATTCTTTCCGTTCCGCTGTTTCACGAACAAATGACGTTGATGAAAGCCGGCGGAACTGCGCTGATCCTCGCAGGACTCTTCCTCCTGTCCCGCTAATGCCCGACGAAATCCCCTTCAACCGTCCAAGCCTCTCCGGCCACGAATGGCAGTATCTCTCCGAGGCCGTAGGCGCGATGCACATCTCCGGCGACGGAACGTTCACCAAACGCTGCCAGGCGTTACTCGAACGTGAAATGGGCGCATCACGTGTTCTGCTGACAACCTCCTGCACGGCGGCACTCGAAATGACCGCCCTGCTCCTTAATTTAAAGGAAGGTGACGAGGTGATCGTCCCATCCTTTACCTTTGTTTCCACGGTCAATGCCTACGCCCTGCGGGGTGCGGTGCCGGTATTTTGCGATGTTCGCCCGGACACCCTGAACCTGGACGAGCGTCTCCTCGAGTCGCTTATAACGCCAAAGACGCGTGCGATCGTGGTGGTCCATTATGCGGGAATCGGTGCGCAGATGGATGAGATCCTCCGCATTGGGGAAAGCGCCGAAATTCCGGTGATTGAAGACAATGCACACGGGTTGTTCGGACGATGGAAGGGCCGGCCGCTCGGTTCGTTTGGCACATTCGCGACACAGAGCTTCCACGAAACGAAAAACTTTTTCTGCGGCGAGGGCGGGGCGCTGGTGCTTAACAAACCCGAGCATGTGCATCGCGCGGAAATTTTTTGGGAGAAGGGTACGAATCGGAAACAATTCTTTCAGGGTCTGGTCGATAAGTATTCGTGGATGGACCTCGGTTCGAGCTTCCTTCCCTCGGACATGCTCGCGGCATTTCTGTATGCGCAGTTGGAATCGCGAGACAGCATCCAGGGAAAACGCGGGGCGATCTGGCATCGCTACCATGAACAGTTAAGTGAGTGGGCATTGGCAAACGGAATCGGACAGCCTCATGTTCCACCGGAGTGTGACAATCCCTTTCACATGTATTATTTGCTGCATCCAGACGGGGAGACTCGGAACCGTTTCATTCGCGAGATGCGAGCTCTGGGCGTGATGTGTGTCTTCCATTACCTTCCGCTGCATCTATCGGAAATGGGGCGCAAAATCGGGCGTCCCGGCGATGAGTGTCCGGTGACAGAATCAGTGAGCGAGCGCCTCGTTCGGCTTCCATTTTTCACGGAAATGTCGGACTCCGAAGTCGATAGCGTGATTGCCGCAGTAAACAGTTTCTCTGGAGAGTGACATGGGCAGGCTGCCCCTGTTCATCGGAGGAAGAGGGGCTGGCAGCCCCTCTCACTTCCTTAAGCTTTCTTCTCAGCAACGCGTTCCGGGGTCGGAGACCCCGACTCCTTTCCGATCAGGCCAAATCCACCCGGGCGCCGTCGATTTCCACCCCGTTCTCTCCGTATTTGAAAATCTCATCCGCCTCCACCTTGGATCGCCCGTCGACGTCGACATGGACCTGTCCGGCGGAAACATAGCAATCTCCGCTGACAAAGCGGGAAACCCGTTTAAACATGGAAACGAGCGACCGCGCGGTCCAACGCAACTCGGCGGAAACGACCTTGAACCGCCTTGTGTGTGCGTGGATTCCATCCCTGGCCACCAACCCGAGCCGTGCTCTCGCTGCGAGGGCCAGATCCCCCTCTGAATGAATAACAGTTTTCCCTTTCCCTTCGACGATCCCAATCACATACCAACCCTCGGCCGTTCCTAATACCAAAACGACGTCACCTTCCTCGGGTTGATAGGCGATCACCATCGCCATCGTCGCCCAAGCAGTCCCAACAGAGCATTCCACCAACACTTGGGAACAATCGACATGCCGGACGGTCGCGTGTCCGAAGTAGGCGCGGCGAGAAGCATCCGAGAACCCGCTCTCCTCCATCCAAGCGATCGAAGGATCTGCCATTTCCTCGGTCATAAGTTGCAGAAAACGGTCGAAGGACTCGGCGCAATGATTGCTCCCACCGGCATGTTCTCCACACCCTCCCCGTTGTGCCCGGTCATGCAACCCAGCACCGCCGAACCCATCACCCCAAAAATAACCGTCACGCTCGCCAACTCCACCTCCACCGGACCAATGAACATCTCGGACACGATGCCGCCCATCACGCCGCCGTCATCGCCTTCCGACATCATCATTTCCGACATTTCCACCAAGCCCGGCGACCCCGCTACGTACACCAACAGGGCAGCGGTTGCGGGATCGGTCATGGTGGACTCCGACATGTTCGGGTAAGGGATCGGCTCCCCAAACGGAGGGGTTTTACAGGCGTCGGGTCCGCCCATCGTTTCGCCCGGTATCATGTTAATCGCTGGAGATCCCATAACTTTATCTTTCTTTCGTGAGGTGACATCAGACCGGCAACGGCGGCGGACGCCATTGTTCCGCCTCCAAGAGATCATGATCCGTTCCGCGGATGCCGCTTCGTTTGGTGGTCGACCAATCCACGTGGGCATCGATGATCCCATGGATTTTCGCATTGGAGAAGTCCGCCCCGCCGACCGCAGCGTGAGTTAGATCTGCATTAGACAAATCTGCGTACTTAAGTGTCGCACCCCTGAACTGCGCATGCTGCGCCGAGGCTTTCTTCCAGATGCTCTTATCTATCTCGGAGCCTGAAAAATCGGCATGGCCCAACTTCGCCTCCATGAAGGAGGACTTTGAGAGCGAAGACCGCGAGACATTCGCCAAGGTCAGGTCTGCTCGAACAAACTGCGCAGCGTTTGCCTGGCAGGACTGCATGTTCGTCCCTGAAAGGTCGGCGTCGCAAAGATTACACATGTCGAAATTACAGCCATGAAGGTCACAACCGGAGAGATTAGCACCGGTCAGGATCGACTTCACAAAAACAATACCCGCCAGGTCGGAGTGATCGAGGACCATCTTAGGCATGAAGCATCCTTCAAACGTGCAACCTTTGATCACACACTCCGCGAGCGGTACATTCATGAGAGTGACGCGGCGCAACACGGCGTTGCGGAAATCCGTGCCGCGGAGCGATGCCCCGCTGAACTTCCCTTTGTAAACCTGCGCCCCTTCGAAGTTCGCGGCGTCCAGGCAGGCGTTCGGAAAGAAGACTTTGGTGACCTGAGCTCCCCGGAAATCTGCCCCGCGCAGATTGCATTCCACGAAGAAAACCAGTTCCAACTTCGCTCCTTGGAACGAACTTCGTTCAAAATTGCACTTCCGGAACTTGCACTTGAAGAACTCCCGCCCGCTCCAGTCGATTCCGGCGAAATCCATTTTCTCGAAGGCCGCTCCGGCGAACTTCGTACCGGCCAGCGAGGCCGTATCCAACTCCGCGAGCCGCAGGTTCGCCCCGGAGAGATCCGCTCCGGTCAACATCGCTCCGCCTAACTTCGCGTCTCCCAGATTAGTCTTGCTCAGATCCGCATTCCGAAAATCGGCTCCCTGCAACGAGGCCCGCGCGAACATCACGGAAGCCGCCTTCGCTCGGGAGAAATCGGTTCCCTTTGCAGAGGCATCCACAAACTGACACCCCTTGAGATCCGATCCGGAGAAGTTCGCGCCATCCACCGTTGCGCCAATGAATATACACGCTGACACCTCCCGGTCCGATAAGTCCAGCCCGGGTAACTCCGATTGGTTAAAGATGCAGCCATCCAACCGGTCGGGCATCCTACAATCCGCAGAGAATCGCGTCGCAAGAAACCATGCCTTCTCCATTTTCGATCCGCGGAAATCCACCTTTGAAAACTCCCCGCCCTGCTGGTGAAACCCCTCCAGATCGGCTCCAACGCACGTGCACGCGTGAAATCGTGTCTTGAGGGCCCGGGCCTCCTTACACCGGACCCGACTCAGATCGCACGACGTCAACGAGGAGTTGAGGACCATGATCTTCTCAAAGCTCGCTCCATCAAAAGCGACGTCCGACAGAATGCAGTCCGCCGTGACACATCGCGAGAGATTTAGCCCGACGAAATTCACTTTCTCCAATCTGCTTTGGATCACGGACGTCTCGTCCAAGTTTGCACCGGAGAGATTCGTACCGAGTAACTCACAACTTTGAAGAACGCATTTCTGGAAACGCGCCGCCGTGCAGATGGTGCCATGAAGCGAGCTAAGAAACACGCTGACGCGTTCCAGCGAGGCGTGCGAAAAGTTGCATGCGTTGAAATTCACCCGCTTGAAGACGCAGCCGGTTATCTGCGCGCCAGACAAATCCACACCCGATAAGTCCACGCCCTCCACGTAGACGTCGTCAATGATCTTTCCCTCCTGAATCTTTGAAAGGAACTGCTTCTTCGAGAGCCGTTTCATGACTTGAGCGCCAGTTTCGTCTTCTTGATATTCGCGCCGAACCATGTCGCGTGGAGAAGCGTGCTCTCCCAAAACGAGCAGCTGTAAAGGTTTGATCCGTCCAGACAGGCAAGGGTCAGGTCGGACCGGTTAAACGTGGCGTAGATAAAATTCGAATTGGTAAGCTTCGCGCCCTCAAGTTTGGAGTCTTCAAACCGCGACTTGGTTAAATCGCAGCGATCAAAGCTGGCCTCGCCGAGTTGCGACTCCGAGAACTGGTTCCGGGTTAGGGTTGCCTGGAGGAAGCGAACCCGAGTCAGGTTCGCCAGCTTCCAACCGGATCCCGGAGCGTTGACGCGGTGGAATCGCGCGTCGGTAAAATCAGACCCGAATCCCCCCTTGCACCGGGGCATCTGGCAATCGTCGAAGATGGCCCGCCGGGCTTTTGCCTCCCGGAACTGCGCGGCAGTCAGTTCGGAGCCGGAGAAGTCGGCATCGTCAATGATCGCGCGTGCAAACTTCACCCGGTGCAATTTGCAGTTAACGAACTTCGCACCCGTGAGGTTGGACCCATGAAACATGGCCACCTCGCCGTGGGTTTCGCTGAAGTCCGCGCCGATCAAATCGAGATTCCGCAACTGGGCCAACTTAATGCATGCACGCACAAACTTCGTCTTTTTCATCATGCATCCGGAAAGTCTGGCTTTCGTCAGGTCTGCACCCGTGAGGTCCGCTCCACCGAGATTCGCCCCGCGCATCAGAGCGGCGGTGAAATTCGATCCGGTCAGGTTCGAATTGGCGAGATTTGCGTTAGTGAGCATGGCGCCCGAAAAGTCGATTCCAGAGAGATCCAAGTTGGAAAGGTCCATGTCCCGGAGATCCGCGCCGCGGAAGCCTTTCGCTCTCGCTGCCTCAAGCTCTTCTTCCGAACTCGGCGGCTTCGGGGGTTCTGCCGCAGCCATCCCCGCCGGTACATTCATCGACGCCGGAAAATTCATGCCTGCACGGATACTCGCAATCTTCTCACTGACCTCCTGTTTCACAAGTTCAGGGTCGGTAACGATACCCCCCATGGCATCCATCTTGCCCAGCGTCTCGCGCGCGTGCGTACGATGGGCCTCAGGAAGGCTGCTGTTCTCGGATGCCGACCGGAGATGGGCTTTGACCGATTCGATTTGATCGGCAATCGAGGCAGCGGCCGCACCTTGGACCGGTCCATGTTTTTCCTCCAGCGCCTCAAGGTGTGGGCGCACTCTCTCCATCTGCCGTGCTCGTTCACCCTCGGGGTCGTATCTCGATTCAATCTCCGCCTTTCGAGCTGCGATCATTCCGTCGATCTCGGCTCTATCCGGAATATGCGGCATGGGAGGGACCGGCTTGGGAGTTCGGCGGATCAACTTTTTCGCGAGGAGCGCCTGGTAGTCCTGCGGTTCCGCATTCAGGGGCTCGACCAGGCCCATATAGTGGACGACGTCCAGTAACTTCACCGAACGGATGGGGACTCTCCCGCGCCAAACCAAATTCAATTTCTCGGCTGCCATGTCGATCGTGATTGTATCCAGATCGAGCGGCACTTCACCGAACACCTGTTTGCCCTCAATCTCCCGCGTGACGAAGCATCTTCCGCGCAACGCCGGCAGCCACGTTTTGTAGCACTTCAGACTGGGGTGCATCCCGTGGATCTCGATCTGTTCGTCACCGACAAAGTACCCGGTCAGCCACTGATTCGGCGGCGCTGCGTTAAAGTAGGACCAGTCGAAGTCGAGCGGCCACCACGGCCATCGCGTGTTTGCCCAAGCCTGGTTATAGGTGCCCATCTTTGCCTTTCGCAGAGCCCAATTGGCAGGGATGGGGGCAAAACCGGCAGGCTGAACGACAGAGGTGCGACTCGTGATCGGTGCGCCGGGGAACTCCAAAGGAGGCAGTCGATCTTCATCCACGCCACAGCCTTTGGGATTATTAACCGATCCCCCTCCCCCCCACGCATTGGCATAGGACAGAAGGGTGGGTCCCTGGATGTTCGCGGGCTCACCCGGGATCAAGCCCATCATCTTCTTCCGCCACAACCGCTCCCCAAAGACTTCAACCGTTTTCGACAGCGTGCCAACGCGCACTTTCACGAAGTAGCTCTTCAGGTCTTCGAGAGGCGGATAGGCAGAACCGGTGATCGTGTATTCCCCGAAGGGCTTGTATGGGACGAAGTCCGTGGGGTACCCGAGTGTCTTCGCGGGATCTCCCTCGAAGGGACGATCGCCCGATAGTTTGTCTGCGCCAGTTTCCCACAGAGTCGCCACCTTTCCGGGTTGGATTCGAAACGTCCCTTTGAGAAAGAACGTGGCGTTCATCCCGGGACTGGATGGACACACCTTGGGAGGAAGATCGCCCGCCAGCCATCCGAGCGAGATGGTATCCCTGCTTAGATTGACTAGTTTCATTCGCCTTCCCAACTACTCTCCGATAAATGTTGGGCCGCCGATTTCGTTCATTTCTGCCTCAGTTAGGTTTGACCCAATGATGGCTGTTCTCATACCGCAGTCCTCCGAAAGTTCCCCGGTTGTGCAATCTACAGCTCCGTGGGTTTCAATCTTGGAAACCGTCGATTCTACGTGCGTCATCAGCGACTTGAGCGATGCTCCAATAACCTTTGTTTCATTCGCTTTCACCTTAACATCCGTGCCACATATGAAATTGTGCATGGATACTCCAATTGTCTGCAGACCGTAGGCCGCCGAATTACTTAACGCATTCTCGCACTTCTCATAGCTCCAATCGACTTTGGCCCCGTAGACGGCTTCCATTTTTGTACCGATAATTAACTCATACTTGAGCGGCATGATAATCCCGATTTCTGCTCCAGTAATGAACTTCGTATAGGCCCCGAGGTAGTAATTCCAAGCCATGCCAATCACGTTGGTAATCTTTGTCCCCAAAATGAAGTCCGAGCTATTTCCAAGAATCGTTTTGTTTTCGCTGCCTTCGATATACGAGTTCGAGTCCTCGCCGATATCGTAGACCGCATCGTGCTCGCTTTTAATTTTGATGTCTCCATACGAGGTATCGAATGTGAGCTTGCTCTTCCCATCAGTCATGACGATGCCCTCTCCTGCATCCTTCTGCTGCATCGTGAGGACGTTATTGTAGTTTTTAATAACCACCTCCTGAGCGCCCTCCGTGGCATCCATGCTCATCAGATTGTTCTGCGATGCGTTGCCGAAATAGGAAATGTACGGTGCCGTGGTCGGGTCCGGAGTCGGCAGGATATCCGCATTGTAGACTCGCCCGGTCACAATCGGCGCACTCGGATTTCCATCTTCAAAACTAACAATGACTTCACTCCCGACCTGGGGGATGAACATGGAGTTCCCGTTGGTATCTGCCGAATTTTGCGCCACCCGGATGCGGCAAGTCGGTGCCGCCGTCGAAGTAGTGCGGTCCCAGTGGAACAGCACGTAGATGCTCCCGTACTCGTCTGCATCGAATTCCGCCCCCTCCGTCGGAGAAACGACGGTTGCGGTTTGCGGTCCGTTGATTCTCGGGACTGGCGTGACCCGCCGGGGCCGGAAGGCCCGGTTCGCGGGAATCGTGGAAAAGTCGCAGGTTGCGCTGAATCCGGCGTCTGAAATGTCGCCGGTTTCGAAGGATGCCGACGTGACCCGGAAAATCATTTTCGTCGTCAGGAACATCGAGTCGCGAAGGGATCGCGGGTAATTCGACAAGGCAAACGTAAACCCCGTCGCGATCCCCAACGCATTGGTCACCCCGCGCTGAACCATCTGGGGCGTTTGTTCCTCCGCGAGGAGCTTAGTTGCCAGAGCACGGCCTTCTTCACTCGTTTGATACTGCCCGGAATAGTGGAAACGATTGTAGTCTCCATAAAGATAACTTTGAGACACCGTCGCCGTCTCAAGCAGGTCCTTCTTCGGGGAGGTATACGAATAACTATCGACGGATACTCCCCCTGTCTCCACCTGCTGCTCAATGATCCATTCGTAAATGCATTCTCCCGAATTGTACTGCTTCCACTCCTTGCTGTAGGGAATGACCTCGTATCCCGCATAGGTATTGGAACGCTTGAAATCGTCGCAAAGCACCAACGTGTTGGCAGACTCGGTGTGCGTAATGTAATAAAATATCCCGCTCTGCTCCATCAACCGACTAACGAACGCCAGCGAGGTCTCGTTGTACTGCACGCAGTAAGGCAGGACGGGATAATTGCCATTGAGCTGATTAACCACATTGGTGAATCCGAAAGTTTGGAAGACCGAAAGAATGATCTGTGGAACCGTCTGGTTCTGGAAAATCTGACAATTGGCGGTCTTTCCGAGTAAGGAAAGCCAGGGCACAATGATCATTCGGTAATTTGTCAGTTCCGCCACGAATCCGATTTGCTGGAAAGAACACACGGTTCCATTGAAGTACCGCTGCGTATAGTTGGGGAGTTCCAGCGTAATGGTCACATTTTGACCGATCACGCTTTCAAACGATATGTCGGGATCTTCGCTCTGGCACTCGGCCGTCAGCACGAACGGCCGCCCCAGTTCCTCCTCGAAGGTGAAACTCCGCAGGAGCAAGACGTCCGTTCCCAAGGGTGTGCTGATGGAGATCTGTCGATTGGCTTGTGACAACTGCTGGGTATTCATCGGATCAAAGGAGACTTCTTCGAGGAAAGGCGGCCCGAGGCAGAGCTCAAAGCGAAATCGGAGCCGGCACAACAGCGGAAATGTGACGGGATTGTCACGGATTTGATGCATCCAACGCGTGTGTTTGGTGCATCAGAAGCTCTAGCGCAGGGAGCTATCCTGAATAGGACACTATTCCGCGCGCGTCACCCACAGTACCAATCGCTGCGCGAACTCTCGGTTGTCCGCATCCGAGAGCTTCGTGCCCTCCCCTGCGTTCCAGAAGAGATTCCGGTCGAACACTCCGACCACCCTACCCTTACCCACCTCAGCGACGGCAAGCGCCGCATCCGTGTCGGGATTCCATTCGCCATCGATGGCATTCAACTTAAGTTTCCCACCTAGCCCGCCGGAAGCCAGCCGGGCGAGCAGGATCGCGGGAGGGGAAACCCGAACGGGACTAACCCCCTCCCCGCGGAAAGCGATGCCACCGTTCTTCTTGCCCCGATTCAGGAAATGATCCTGCGTGAATTGATCGATCCGATAATTCCCCCCACCGTTATCGGTCAGGAAGAACATCCCAAACTGCTTCATCACGTCATTGTCGCTATCCCGACCCTTCGTGTTATCGATCCCCACCTTTCTGTGAAATCCGCCGAAAGCGCTGTCGCTCCATGCGACGAGACCGCCGCCAGCTTCCACCCATCGCCGAACCGCAGCCGCCTCTTTCGAAGAGAACCTCCGCTGGTTCGAACCCAGTACCAGCAGGCGAAACGGCGCCAACTTTTCAAGGGATAACTCCGTCTCGGCGTCATAGGATTCCTCCATGTTCACACCCACCTCCTGCAGGGCCGCCTTCCATCCGGACAACCCGCGAGGACCGGTATCCTCCATCTTCATCTGGTGAAACGCATCGGCCGACCCCGATGGGATCGTCCCGTCTTCCGACACATCGCCGTAGAGAAGCAATCCACGCACGGGTGGTTGGATGGCCTTCAGAGGAGTTGGAACTGAATCCGCCGCACGCGGTGGATTGGCCCTCGCCTCGCGTACTAACTCGAAATACCACCGAATTCCGGGATCGTCTAATGTTCCCCTGCCGGCGAGGTCGAACCGCATTTCGCCCGCACGATCCGGCCCCTGGCACCAGGGGTTATTGTGGAAGAAAACGTAAAGCCCAGGGTCTGCGGCCGCAGCAAGGACGTCGCGACGATGTGGAGCCCTCGCGTCCTCGGGGAACACGCCCGGGGGTTTGAACTGCTTTGTCCATGCTCCATACAGTTCGACGTTGACGAGAGGCTTCCCCACGACCCCGGCTTGTCTGAACGACGCAGCCAACTTCCCGGAGTCGTCGTTCCCGTTGTCGGTATCCCACAGCAGCACATCGATCTCCGGCGATTGGCCCAGCACGATGTTCTTGGAGTTGTCATATCCCCCGCCCCCCACAATCCGCTCCGGATCGACCGCATGCACCTCGCGACAAAGGGCGATGATGTTCTCGGGATCACGGAAGTCAAACACCGCCGCCTCATCCTCCCAGTTCCTCGAATTCTGCTCATTGGCAATGTTCAGGATGATTCCACGGTGAGGCTTCAGCGTTCTCGCAACCGTTCGAACGACTTCCCGGATCGATTCGGGATCCTTGTAGGGAAAAGGCGCGCGCTGGTAAAAGATGCCCACGATTGCCACCATGCCGCGCTTCTCGCATTCGAGGATGATCCTCTCCATTCGAGCCTGGGTAGCGGCGTCGATGGAGTTGCCGTCATCGGAAAACGGGTTGGGGTACCCGCCGCTGCATCCCTGATAAAACACCGTCACGGTATTAACCCCATGAGCATTGTACTCGTCCAGCTGCGCGATGAGTTGGTTTGTCAGGCTTTCACTATTAGCGGCTCCGGCCACGCGGATGCCCCACATGTCGAAAGGCTTCCCATCCAGGAGAAACTTTTCACCGTCGACTTTCAAGACGGCTCCGACTGCAAGGGCGGGAAGAAGCAGCATGAAGGCGAGGACTCGCATATCGATCCTATTCTTCAACGGAGAACGTACTTTCCAGTGCGTTGCCTTCACCCCAACACGGGCAGAATGCCCGTGCTCCTTTAGCGGAGAACGTACTTTCCAGTGCGTTGCCTTCATCCCCAACACGGGCAGAATGCCCGTGCTC
>Ga0247834_1005932_pt1 | contig 14097 bp, 8 predicted proteins | sample LaCruzMarch2015__8_FD_187118 | JGI IMG/M metagenome (GOLD analysis project Ga0247834, IMG submission 187118) | Freshwater microbial communities from meromictic Lake La Cruz, Castile-La Mancha, Spain - LaCruzMarch2015_12m | ecosystem: Environmental > Aquatic > Freshwater > Lake | place: Spain... | reverse complement strand
ATAATAATAATAATAATAATAATAATAGTAATAATAATAATAATAATAATAATGATAATAATAATAATTTGAATCATTGTGATAATAACAGGGGCTCCTTGGTGATGTATCTGGAAGTAGTAGAAGGGGCGTGACTGTAGATGAGCTGCATGGACTTGGCGTGAGCACATCTGAAGCTGACTTCTTGATCCAAGACATGTATGGTTTTGATGGAAATGGAGCAGGTTTATGGCAAGGTAATACTCTGAGACAGGAAGCCACAGTAGGCTCTCAGAAGAAATATGCTTTTTTGCGAATGGATAGAAATCAGCTGCATCCTGCCCATATAGCATTTCATTTAGATCAAACCCTCACAAATTCACCCCTTACAGTTGCTAGAATACTTTTGAATCCATATTACACTGCTACTACTACCACTATTACTAATGATAACAGCGCAAACTTCCCTGATGAGAACATTGTTTCTCAAACATGGACAAGCACACTGGCACTTCAATGGGCAAGAGATTCTGCTATAGCTCAGTCATTGTATCCTCAGCTTTTGGTTAAAAACAACAAACAACAACAAGCACAGCATATGAATAGTAATAATAATGATGACCTTTGGTCATGCCCATTACGTGCAGCTGCCTTTTGGGGCGCTGCTAGACCAGAGTTTTCACCTCTAGTACCCAATCCCCTCTTAGCAGATGCACTTTATGGTCTGGGTGGGGCACATCCACTTATATCAATTCATAGCGCAGCATATGCCCTTGGTGAATATTTGACCTCCAATGGTGCTTGTTTCTACCAATCTCCATCTTCTACATCTACACCATTGGCTGATATTATTAGAATTGATGTAAATGATGCCCAGAATCCATGTGGACTTCAAAACATGCTGAAAATGCTGCAAGAACAAGCACACACTCTTTCCAGAGTGCTGAATCATTTTACTGATAGGTGCAATCAAATCATTGATACCCCAGATTTAGGCTCCCCTTTGCGAAGTGGAGAGACTCTGAAACCAGCAGCAAAAAATATCAATAATAATAACAACAATAAGAATGAAAAATGTGGAGTGTTGCATAGACTTACACCCTTTCTGCTGAGAACCAAAGGTGATGCTGGTGAAATAGCAGCAGTTCCATCTGGAGGTACCACCAGCACTGAGGGGGGTGATTGCCACATGGGACGCTCCCTAATCTACCCTCTTAGTATGCGCTCATTTATTGCAGGCAGACAGTGTGCCCTCATTCAGGTCTTTTTTTATTTTTAAGTTTTTAAAAAATTTTAAATTTTTAAATTTTCTTTACTTTCAAATTTTATTTTGAAATACTGATGGTAATGATAATATGCAGAAAAATACAACCCATGCTACAACAGCCTGTGCATTTGATAGAAATCAAATCACAATGACTAGAGCACAACCCATGACCTTGGATCAATTACTGGCTAAAAAAAGGCTCATGTACAGAAGCCAGATGGATACACCCGAAAATAAGGCTGTGCCTACATTTGTTGGACCTGGAGGAGTCACATTACAGGAACCAGAAGTGAGCTTTGGGTTATTATATGCCACCTCACTTAGACGTGCACTTGCAAATGATCTTAGACAGCAGGCTATTTCTATGGGGTGCAGTAATAGTAACAGCTCCTCTCCCTCATCAACTTCTACTTTTTCTTCTGAAGGAGTATCCTCGTCATTATGGCATGGGAGCACTTTTCTGCAGCTTTATTCTTCTACAAGTAGTATGATGCTTCAAAAAGGTACTATATTGTTGGGGGGGAACTGCTCAATTCAATCTCCATCACAACAGCAGCCACAGCCATTGCAATCTGCAGCTACAAATAATCAAAACACCTCTACTATTCAGTTCAATAATCAACAACAAGCTATGGCCTTGGATGCATCACTCTGGAATGCTTCTGATTGGACCTGGAGCTTTTTTCTGCCACTTTCTTCACTACAGCTAATTATACAATCTGATAATAGCAGTAATATAAGCAGTAGCAGCAATGGTAGCGACACCACAGCTGCAAAAAATGCAAATATAAACAATGATAATAATAATAATATTATTAAAAAAACAAGAGGTAATGTGAATAGGGATATTTGGAGGAAGGATCGTTTTGCTGCATGTAATGCAAGTTATCACAATGTATTAGAAGCTGAAACTGCAACTACTACTGCTGCCAATAAGGGTGGAATGGCCATCAGACCCATCACACTCTGCGAACCTGCACCCACAGCTGGACTTCAGACTCTCTGCCAGGCCATGATTCAATATCGTACTGATATCCAAACTATAAACTGTGAGATTATGGGAAAGGGAGCTTGTCTGTATAGACCTGGCACTTTTTACGTGCCTTATGTGTGGTCGCCTACCAATCAAGAATTTGCTGCAGATACAGTCATTGGTTATTACCAGAGCATATTAAAACAGCCACGTTTTAGTAATGAGAAATACACACAGCTATGCCCATCCCGCAACTCGCTGCTGGATAGGCTTACTGTGCTTAGCCAGGCACAGGCCCAACAGTGCCCTGCTTATCAAATAGAGTACCTCAAAGGCATCATGCAAAGCATCAAAAACATTGGACATGACTTGCTCTATATGGGCTATTGTCTGGTCATGTTTATGGCCAATATTCTTGGTATGGCCTTTTCACAGGATGCATTCTCAATGAATAGCATGCTTCAAATGGCTCAGTCCTATCTAGTTGAATTTGTGACTACAGCAGAAGAAATCATCATGCCTCTCCTTGATGCCATGATCAATCTGCTCTTTGGTGTTTCGCCAGTGGGCAAGGTTTTAAAGGATGCATTATATTATCTCTGTGAATACTACAATTATATCATCAAAAATATTTATATCCCTATTTGGTGTGTTATAATCCGCCCAGCCCTTTACGTCATTTTTAATGCTTTGGAGGGCATTGTGGTGCCATTTAACAGAGATGCAGCCAACAAAATTGATGCTGTATGGGTGGCTATTGCTGGAGGTGATGGGGGTATCAGTATCTCAGACACCACCCAGTGCATTGGCAGCCTGAAAATCAATATCAATTGTGGTGGAGATACCATGGCAGAAAGTGGCAATGCTAATGGTCAAACTTTCAAGACAGCAGCCCTTGCTACCCTATGCTGGACTGATTCTGCTTCCATCAGTAGCAGCATGGGTGGCGCTGGTGTGTTGGGTGGTGTATCTGCTGCCTCCTATCTATCTTGCACTGCAAGTGATACATGTGCACTAGATCCTCTAAACTTTGACTCTTCCTCTTATGCTGATTACACTACTAGTAAGCAGAATTTGGTGCCATGTATCTCATGCCCCTCTATAGAGGCTGAAACAGGGGCACAACGATTTGGATGTGATACTTATCTCAAACGCTGTACCTGTGGAATTGCATCCAATACACCAGCCCAATGCATGAGCAACAGTGACTGCTCCACCCAGCAGCAGCAGGCTATTTGTGCTGTAGCTAGCAATCTTGATTTGGTCAGTCAGGCATCCACCCATGTCCCTTGCAATGAATGTGGCAGCATGGGCATGCAACCAGCATGTGTTATGTCAGGCAATGAGGCCATCTGTGCATGTGTTGCCATAGCACAGATAGGCACTCTTCAAGCATGCAATAACAGAGGACAGAGTGTCTCTCTTTTGCAAGCGACAGGCCAATGTTTGGCGACATCCAATTATGATCTCCAAACTAACTCATTGTCCAGTGACCTTGTCTTAGATTTTGGTACCCTCACTATTGTCCCCTGTGCTTTTGGTATGTCTTCAGACAATGGATGTATTGGAATCAGCCTTCCATTGGCAAGTGGAGGAGGACAATATGCGCGTTCCCTAGTGGTCATCCTCCTTTTTTCTTCTTCCTCCACTTCTGCTAGACGTCGCCACTTGTTGAATCATTACCATCACACACACACACAAAACAACACCAATGATACAAGTCAAGTTGCTGCTACCTCTAGTGCTTTGTTGGCTTTATCTGCGCCACCCACTGCTGCTATTTGGGCTTCTTCTTTTAACAACAACAACAAACAAAACAAAAAATTGATTTTGGATGAAAATCAAGCAACTGTCATTTTGCAGAATTGGACTCATACCCCATTATTTTGTCGCAAAGCTATATCAGCACAAAACAGAGAACAGGTGAAATGGTGTATTCACTGGAGATTTGCTGCCATTTCAGTCCTATCTACTATTACTACTACCTTCAGTAATCATGCCTCTTTTCACTATAATAATAATCATGATGCTATCTTTTTATCTTATTGGCCTCCTTTTCAGCTACTTTTTGATAATGCATCCTTGTTTTTTGCTATAGCAAGCAATCAGGATGCTGTGCAGTTTCTCCTTCGTCAGCATAGAGCTGGATTATTTCCAGCATTGCTTGATACATCAATCACTCTGATATCAGACTCTGTGCAAGCACTGTTATTATTATTAACAAGGCCTTCTACTTCTTCCTTTTCACATAATGATGATAATAATACAAATAATAACAATGACAATAATAAGACACATCAAATAACATCAAACAGACTTCTTCTACAAGCAGCATCTGCTGCTACTCCTCCTACAACCACTACACGCACAAAAATACTGATTAATAGTAATAATAGAAGGGAACTGGTTTCAGCTTCAGCACCATCAATAACACTATCATCATGTGCTGCATTAGATCAACCATTAAAAGCCATAGCCTCTGCATTTTGGGATACAGTACGATATTATCAATATATTTCCCTCTTGCCTGTATCTGCTGATAATAATAGTAATTCCACCATCAACACTCTGAAAAATGACAATAATATTACAAATTTATATGAGTCCTTTATTATGAATGCAACAAGCAAAGGCAATAGAGACATGTCCTCACTACTACTACTCTTCACCTTGCCTTCAATGGAGGACTCTACAACAATTAAAAGTCAACAAAGTGGAGTACTTGGTGATTTAGCAGACTTTGTGTTTGGAGGTAATGGACGTGCGTTCATTGCAGCTTTTACTTCACCTGATGATGAGCTCTCTCAAAATAGCAGTAGCAGTAATTTTTTTACAGGCAGACACCTTCTTAAAGAGCTCAGTTTTTGTAATTATACCACTCTCACCTTCAAAAAAAACGCCACTTCCTCTGTGTCCCTGCTATATATTGCCATCTTTATTGGATTGCTGTTTCTATTGTTTGCAACATTCTGTGTCCCATCCTCATCCTCATCTGCTTGCTTGTCATGGATACTCTGGACCATCCTATTTCCCATGGTTTTTTTTTGGTTGGCTTATGGGACCTCACCTCTCTGCTGGCCCATGATCCCCCCAAGCCTTCCTCATGACATTGCAGCTGAAATTACCTCCATTGTCCCAGAAAGCTTAGAAATTCCGCGTTTTCTGGTAGAGGAGCATTGTACCATTCGCGGCCTTCTTTCTGATGGGACTTATGACCCCAGATGCTTTAAGCAATGTGAACATGCACCATTCCTCATGCAATCGTGGCAGGTGCTGCTGTTTTTATTTTTTTTTGTTTTATACTATTGATTATTTTTTTATATGAAAAAAACAGGATTCATTGGCTTGGTGGTTGTGTGATCTTAGTGCCTCTGCATGCCTTGATGCAGCACATATATCTGCATGGAGATACAGCAACTTTCTTCAAGATTTTGCATCCTCCTCCACCTACTTTGCTCAGGTGGTAGCATTTGAAGAAATTGACCCAGATTTCGTTGCAGCACATAGGCTGTGTGCCTTTTTCTCATTACACCAGATCATCTTTGCTATGACCATATTCATTTTTGTCATTTTGGTGGTTCCTACTGTTATAGTGGGAATCATGGAGATTTTTACTGGGGCCATTGTATTGCTCATGCAGGCCAGAAGTTCAGAAATCACGGAGACTTGAGCTAAATACCCTGCATCAAATTTAAGCTGTTATTGTTGATATTGATAAAAAATAAATATACTCAATATATCATATTGAGTCAAAATCACAACATGAGCATTACTGCTTCTGTATCAACTAGTATCACAGCCACCACTAGCTCGTTTGCATCCAATACTTCCTCCTCAAGCACAAGCAAAACCTCCTCCTTTTGCTTAGATTGTGGTTTTGATTTTGGTCATATAGTGGATGGGATTCCTGATAAGACAGCAGGACTCTTGCTGGTGTTTCTGGTGATTTTCATAATAGGGACACTGTCCTTTTTACTTGGTTGTACTTTTTGTTCTACAACACCATATAAAAAAATTATGCAAAATGAGGATGAAAATAATACTCCAGATAAAAAATAATTTTAAAGATACTATATAGTTTAATTTTATCCTAACCCTCAGGTTTCTTAAGCATATTTAAACAAACACAAAGCTGTATCTTAATAAGATGGCATCACATATGGACCATAATTGTGCTGTGTATTTTTCTGATTGCTCTAATGATAGTGATGTACAACTGGTTGGTCAGCATATTGGAAATAGGGGAAAATTAGTCAGTTTCATTCCTGCTAGTGTTGGTGCAAAAAGATTTGCTGCAAGGCGTGCAAGAAGATTAACTATTGGGGATGGGGGGGGAGCTGTGTACAAAAAGTCAAAGGTTGTTTTGGGCGAATTGGAAACAGAAAAGGGTTTGTATAGTAATTCTATTGAAAATGAGATTAAAAAAATAAATGAAGAATTGAAAGAGTTAAGACTGCTGAAAGAGAAAACTCAAGCTGATATAAATGAAAAGAAAATCGAAATACATACATTGAATGATGACAAACCAGCCAATAAAGATGCACAAATAGAAAAGATAAGGAGTGCTATCCAACAAATGTTTATACACACACAAGAATATGATACTGATATTAAAAGGAAAGTCTACAGAAAGGGTTATTTACAAAAAAGATTAAAAAGATTAAAAGAAAAAGAAGAAAAAGGTAAAGATGAATTTTTGAAAGGGGAAGCAGAAAAACAAGCTAGAAGAAAAATTATACATGAAGAATTAAAGGCACAAGAAGCAGATCCTAATTATCAAGACAGACTTGATCAGGCTATAGAAAGTTTTGAAGACATTAAAGATCAATCTTACTTTAATGATGCCCTTCGAAAGATATATTCCTCTCATGATTTTTCAGACATTTTAGCTATGATAAAAACCAACAAAAACCATATTTTTCTTACATTGTTACAAGACAAAGAAGAAATTATAGGAACAATGAGATGGATTCAACTGAAAGAGCTTATTAAAAAACGGAGAGAAGATGCCAGAAAAGACAAAAAAAAACAAAGAAAAGAAGAGAGGGATGATGATGATGAAGAGAAGGAGAGTGGTGGGGATGATGATAATGATGATGATTAAAATTGAACATAAAAACTGACTTTTTTATACAAAAGCAACCCCCAGAATGCACAATATAAGCAGCCAGAGCCCAAAGGTGACCATGGCTAATATCCACACATAATCCAGCCTAGCAAAAAATGAATCAAATCCAGAAGGCGTAGGTAAGGCGATAATACTGCATAATCCATCAGAACCCATGCTCATTCCATCTGGACATATACATGCACTCATTCCAAGAAATGGAGCCAGGAGAAGAAAGGCCCCTACATCCTTATTATTGATAATTGTATCACTATTCACTATTTTGCCACAAGGCACACAGCCTCCTTTGGAACGCCTTGGTCTCACTGTCCCATTGAGGCAAGGGAAACACTGTGTCCCCCAGGCTGTAGCTGGCACTTCTTCATATCCAGCCACACAAGTGCATCCAGATGCCCCACTGTCTAACCCATTCCACTCCCAATGTCTTCCACCACAGCTTGTCCATCGCCTTAGTGCAACAGGACGAGGTTGCTCCAAAATAATAAAATAAAAATTAATCAAAAGACTGTTCATGCATGCTGTAATGTTGTTTTTCCATGTAAAGATATGATTTGGTGCTGATGGTGAGGTAGGAACCACAGCAATCCAGTTCCAAGCCAAAGAGTTTGCAGATTGAAGATCATGTTCAATCACATTGTTAGTTGCAGGTGAAGTATAAAGCAGAAAGCCCTGTTTGCTTTTTCCCAGACATTCATTGGCAGCATCCATTCCCCAGACACCTCCCCATCCTCCCATGGCTACAGTCATAAATGTTGAAGATGAGTCCATGGTTGAGCAGTCCATACTATCATCACATGGTTCACAAAGCAGGCCATGGGTACGTGATGGGCAGATACAGTCAAGAGGAGACATAGCACCACCAGAGAGTGTGGTCCCATTTCTGTAACATGGGATTGGTGCCATGGTACCATTTAATGGGCACCATAGCGATGTGGGACACTGCATACATTCACCTGCAAAATGAAAATAACCAGGAATGCATAAACATTCCTCTTGGGTCGCTGCAATATTTGAAATTGTAATGGCATGTATAGGACAAGCCTGAGGCTGTGAATTTCCCCCTGGGCAAAAAAAATACTTAAATTGCATTTTGGTTGCTATTGTTATCCAAGTAGTAGTTGTAGAACATGGTTGACATGCCTGATTTAAAATGTCATAATAATATCCTGGCACACATTCACATGATAGTGAGCCTGCTACTATCACATTAGCCTGAGTATCATGCACAACACTGAAAGGGCCACATGGTTCTGCACGAACACATTGCATTGCTTGACATGCTGATGATGCTTGATAATGATTTGGAAAGAAGGCAGTATCTATTGGACAAGGTGTTACTTGATCAGTATAAATTCTGAGTTTAGAAGCTGAAGAAGAAAAAGCTGATATATCTAACCCACACAATAATAAAAATTCATTATTATCATTGTTTAAAAAAACAAGCATGAGAATTCTTTTGCTACTGCTGCTGCTGCTGCCAGTTCCTGAAACGAAAGATGGCTTGACACTGCTAATGGTATTCCAGAGATCCAACTGATACCAACCATCTGTGTTGTTTTGAAATAGTAACAGATGCCCAGAACCATGAGGAACGCCCATAAGCCCTGTTATAGATAAAGGAAGCATGCTGTTATTGTTGTTGTTGTTGACCATGGTCTGAAAAATTATGCTGCATGCTTGTGGTAAGGATGCATCGCAATGTAGGCGTCCAATAGCATGTGGCAGCGCCACATACATGCCATGGGCTGTCATCTCCAAACCCACTGCTTGAGATAAAAAATTGATTGTGTTGAACCTGATAACAGGATCTGCTATCCTTGCGCTATAATCCACAGATGCATCATAGAATACTATATCATATTCCACTAATAATGCTCCAGTAGCAGAAAAAATTATCCAAAACAAGCTTCCTGCATACACTCCTTTTTCTCCTTGTACCAAGTCTCCAACTTTCATAATATTATTAGCCATCGTTGGAATTTTGACTGGTGACCATGCTAAATTTTGGATACTCCCAGAGATACCCAGCATCTGGAATTCATTGCCCCAGAGACTAGAGCCTAAACGAACACACATTCCATATACACAGCCCAACTCTGAATCTCCTATTTGGTATGGCTGTACTGATAAGAGCTCAATTGCAGAACAATCTCCAATACTACTTTCTATATTGATGTCACAATATCCCCAGAAGCCAAATGCAAACCAGATTAAACCACTTCCTGTACCTGCACTATTACCACCATGTGGTTCTACATCAAGACCTCTTATATTTTCACGCACCCCCTCCATTTCAAACAGGCTCAAGTCAATATTTTTAGTCAAGTATAATGCAGATGATGGTGAGTATACAAGCATAGTCACATTCCCATCAGTGCATACTGCAAGCAGCACATTGATATTTATTGCTACAATTGATCTCAGCATAGCATTTATCCAACATGCATGGGTGGTAGTAGCAGTAGTAATAACCTCAAATTCATTATACTGACCCATATTGCTCATGGATAAAAAACTATAATCATCCCATAGACCAGGTATTATGTCGCTTGACGAAGGTGATATAAATCCAGGGGCGCATTCTAATTTGCATGGGCTCTCTGTATCAAGGAACCATGACAATGATGATGGCTGCACGAATTGCATTGCAGGCCCCAATGCACACACACATGTGGGCTCAGATTCACTGAATCCATCACAGGATGTTTGATACTGCATGCTTGGTATGCATCCCAAATCACCACATGGCCAGCATTTGAGAATTCTTTTTACATTGACCTGTGTGTGCTCTTCCCTCAATTCTCCATTCTCTGCAATATTATAGAATGAATCTGCTAAAACCATGGTTGTGGTCATAAAATAGCCTTCATTGCATCCACATGCTTCATCAAAACCTATGAGCCCTGGAATGCTCCGCACCAAGTAGTTGTCAAAGTTTTCATTCCTCGAAATCAAAGAACAGTTCTGGCAAATTCCAGTGAAAGGATCTGGAAACATGTATCTGAATGGGCATGAGATAGGCACACAAGCTTTATCCACTTCTTTCATAGCAGGAGCACATACACACACACCCTGTCTAGCAACATGAGGTAAAATACAAAGGAATGGAGTGGCTGAACCATCGCATGCCATGCCAGATGGACAGGGTGCATATACTGCATCAGATGTAAGAGTGCAGGCAGCCACCAGCCTAAAACCAACTTGAGGTGATTTGCTACATGTACTGCAAATAGTGTCTACCCAAATAGTGCATGTCTTTGTTGCATATGTTTGGCCAGCAACGCACTTGCTGCATGGTTTTATTATTGCATCAGAAACATCAGTGCAGTTCAAAAAAGTATAATTGATCCCAGCGGAAGCTACACTGCAATTTGCGCAAACACACGCTTCCATAAATACCTCTGCCTTGAGAAACATGTTTTTTTTTGCATCACATGCTGCTACTGATGATGATGAACAATTCCTGCACTCTCCCTGAAATAATAATAATAATTAAAAAAAAAGATAACAAAAAATAATAGTATATAAAAACCTGGCTTGAGATCCCACAGCCCAGCCACTTGAAACCAGCAGAACAAACACCCTCCACTGAGGCTGCTGTGGGGCAAGGTACACATACACCACCACCATTTCCACCATTCGCGTAATACCCTTCTAGCATGCAAACCCAGGCACATGTTTGTAATGAAGATGCTACCCATATGGCCCCTTCTGGTAAGGCCATTACATCACTGCAGGCCAGACATTCAGCACCAACACCATTACTACTAATAGAAGTCTGGCCTGGACAGGAGGGAGGATAATAGCCTGCATTACATGTGGTAGCACATTCTATACAATTTGGTATTTGAAAAGGAGGAACATATGCTGCTGATATGAAGCCAGCAGCACAAGCAATGCTACAGTAACCACCACCCCATTTAGGAGTCTCAAAATAAGCACATGTATCATAGTTAGGGATTCTAGGGGATACTACAGCAGAACAATCACTGTATGCAAAACCCTGTCCATATTGGAAGATGGTGGTATTACTTAGCACAGGCTCTGTGCATTTGGTACAACGTGTTGATATATCTGCATCATCAATTTTGGCAATACAATTAAGAGGATAAAAACCATCTTTGCAACTCCAGGTTAACCCCCCTGTTTGCAAGCAAGGTAAACAGGCCCCTTCTTCAGGTGCATTTGGATCAGGATAAAAGTTTTTGTCACATGTGGTGATATGTGGCTGACTGCAGCTGGTTATTTGGGTGTTTATGATCACTCTATTCTTGAGTTTAATGGGGTCTGTTTGACATGAAATACACCCAAGCGTACCATCATTAGACTGTAGCGTATAGCTACCCCACTCACATCCTCCATTGATACTGCTACAATAAGGACAGGATGGTAGTGTCCAGAATTGAGTTAATATATCTCTTACAGTTGGATCAGTGGCCTCTTGTATAGTCCAACAATTACCAGATGGACACTGCCATGACTGCAATGCAGTTGTTATTGTCATCATTAGGATATTGAAAGCTATAACTTTTTTTTTTGAGTAAAAATAATAATGATACAATAATAAAAATAAACAGTTCATTTTCACTCAGATATATTGTAATGCAACTGCTCTATTATTATATTAATGTTATTAATATTGTGCTAATGATATCATATCACACCTAAAAAAAATATATGCCACCATTTTTGTTATGGTTTATACTTTTTAAGATCTGCTATGATGCTGATCATCTAACACTTGCCCTAGATGCTACAAATCAAAGACCATTACATTCCACTTTTAGTAATAATAATAATTCCTACAGCTGGATATGTGATTCTGGCTACTTCAAGAGCACACCCACCTCATTGACGGGCACACCCACCTGCAGAGCTTGCACTCCTATTATTGGTGCAGGCTGTAGAGTAGGATGGCAACTAAATCCATGCACATCCACCTCTGATGCTGTGTGTAGACCCTGTGTGGACGCCCCTCCAGTTGGGCATGTTTATTTTAGAGGAGGCAATTGTCAGGATACTGTATGTGCTGCTGGATGGGCCCTCTCTGGCGAGCTATGCATTCCCTGCCCTCAAGGTTTCTATTGCAATGGTGGTAGTGGTGGTGGTAATAACAATGGTGAATTCAGAGGCTTAGCCATACCATGTGGAGTGAATTGCACCACGCCCTATCAAGGGGCAGTATCCTCTCTTGAGTGTATTCAAGTGCAAGGAAATCAAAATGATGAAATGGCTTTTGTGATGCAATCCACCTTTTCTATACTGTTAATAAAACAACAGCCTTTTTCGTCATCTTCCTCCATTTCGGATAATAATAATAACCATATCATAATAACAATAAATAATAATCAGGATGATGATAATATTTCAGCTACTACTATTGCTACTTCAGCGCTGGTGGGATCAGAGACTTTATTGACATGCCCTCAGTTTAATGCCTTTATAACTAGTTGGCTAACATATGGGACCCTGCAATCTTCCTGCAGCTTGCTATTTTTATCTCAAGCACTGGGAACACTTTCGTGCACCATATCAGCAGCTCAATGCATTGCTGGTTCATACCTCTCATGGCTTCTAAATGCAGCCACAATGAATCAAGACACCACTGCATCAATTTTGGCGGATTGTCTCTTTTCACCTCATCAAATTGCAATTTCAGCCTCCTCTGTATATTACTCTCTAATGCTGGGATCACCTCTCATACAACAAAAGGGTTCACTTCTGTCACTTCTTCACTTATTCTCTCAGCAACAGGTTTCCAAAAAGAACGCAGGCAGCAGTAGTAGTGCTAGCAATAATATGATTGATACCCCTCCTGTCTTGAATATAGCACCTAGAACATGGGGGCAAGGGCATGGTCAAACTCTAATGACCTTGTTGGTGATATGTATTGTAATGGTGTGTTTAGTTCTGACCACCATGTGTGCTTTCTCAATATTCTATGTGAAATACTTTAAACACAACTCCACTATGCAAACAATATTGGATCATTTGTTCAAAATGAGAAAGAAAACATTCAAAAAATTATTACCACTCAATAATAATATTGATTTAGAAAATAATAATAATAATGGAAAGCATAGTATTAATGATAATATAGAATATAAACTTGGATGATACCTTTTCAGTTAATTGTAGTAATAATGGCAGTAGCATTGTATTATCTGGTGTGTTTTATCATTTTATGTATATATGAAGTATAATAGGTGCTTGTGTAGAAAGTGTAGGTGTATGGCAACTGTGTTATTAGTATAAATCTGCAGTCTTGAATTGCTGAACTTGATGATGAATAACCATAATAATAAAAAAACATATGCTCAAAGAAATGATACATTTTCAGATCAAGAAGATATGGAGGAGGAACAGAAAAAAGAAGCAAGCCAAGCTTTAATTTATCAGAGGATATTCAAATCACAATTAGAGTATGGTAAATTTGGCCAGTATATCTGCACTCCAGTGTGCTACATTTTGGGTCATGCATTTCTTTCCATGAGGCATACTCCAATACAAACTATATGCAATGCCTCCAGAATAGATAACATCATGTGTAAATGCCATGACATCTATGCATCTAGTAAATTTGCACTCTCTAGCACATTGCTCATGATTGAAGAAATGCAGGTCAGTTAGATTAGTTTCAATGATATTATTATTATTATTATTATTATTATTATTATTATTATTATTATTATTATTATTATTATTATTATTATTATTATTATTATTATTATTATTATTATTATTATTATT
>Ga0247834_1005931_pt1 | contig 14098 bp, 10 predicted proteins | sample LaCruzMarch2015__8_FD_187118 | JGI IMG/M metagenome (GOLD analysis project Ga0247834, IMG submission 187118) | Freshwater microbial communities from meromictic Lake La Cruz, Castile-La Mancha, Spain - LaCruzMarch2015_12m | ecosystem: Environmental > Aquatic > Freshwater > Lake | place: Spain... | reverse complement strand
AAGAATAATCCTCCGAAAATAGCAAACACAGGAAGAATGTGCTGTATCGATTTCTCCACTCGCTCATGCAGTATTATTTTCATCCCAATTCCAGTCAATAGGTAGAAATCTTCAATGCCTACACACTCCTCATCCAACTCATGACGATTACCACCTCGACCATCGTTGCGCCTTCTGCGGTGCTTGAACCAAACACCATGCTTCGGAGAGGAGATGAGAGTGGCCTCGACAACATCAATCCCACTGGTACGAACGACTCGACCTCGGAAGCTGATAGTTCCGTACGTCGCATCGTCGACAAGAAGATTATGAGTAGGAGCAGTCGTGGCCGCAGCATTACCAACGTTGCAAGTTACAAGGACAATGACAATAGCGAGTCTGAAGAAGACAATGACGAAGATATTGAGGAAGACAAGTCTGTTATCGCATTCCGCCACGCCGACACAGATATCCCCCCGAGTCAACCTCTTCCCGACCACGTTCCGAGCCAAATTCAAATGAGCCTGCCGGATCCAAATCGGCCATACTTCTCCGTTGCACATTGGCAAGCCTACGGGCACAGCTATTGGATTGAGCGCGGGCTACATGGCATCTGGTATGCGAGTCTGGTTATGGCCAGCGTCGAGCGTGCCCTCCGTGACAACGAAGAAATGACAGAGGATGTGAATTTGAAAGTAATAATAAATGGCTGGGGTACTCGAAACAAAGCTCCGTACCACCCAGACCTTCTACCCAGCTGGGAGGAATTCGTCTCTACTCAGATGTACAACCGGAGCAATCTTAAGACATTCCGAGCTGATGAAATTGGATTACCACCTTCGCCTTTCCTCGAGCACAAACTCGTCCCGATGTTGAGAAGCCAACCAAAATTGTACAGTTTGGAACTTCGGAACTGTGACTTGAAATCCAACGACTTTACTCTCATTTCTGGCTTCATCCAGACCAATACCTCGTTATCGATACTCGACCTTTCGTCAAATTTGATCGAATCAGACGAAGTTGCAGAATGTTTGTCAATGGCCATCGCCAATCATGCGGAGCTTTCCTTCGTAAACCTCTCAAGTTGTGGCCTTGGAGAGGGCCATGATCCCATACGATTAGAGTTAGTGCTCAATGGCTGCAAGAAGTTGAAGAGCCTCATCATTGATGGGAATCTTATTCACGGTGCTAGTTTACGCGTTGTCGCAGATTTTCTCACTGTCACCACAGAGCTGACTGTATTCAGCATGGACAACTATCGTTCAGTGTACAGGTGGGCAAGGAAGAATAGGAAAAATGGTATCATTCTCGAGGCGATCGATGTCAAAGCATTGACCAGAGCTCTGAAAGTGAACACATCGCTACGTCAACTCTGCCTCGGAAGAAATGGTCTTCGGCTCCCATCTTTCTTGAAGAGATTGGTTATCAAGAACTTGACCCATCTTGATCTTTCAGGAAATGAAATGAGAGCGCCGGGTGCGAAAGTGGTAGCACAATTCTTATCGCATAATCGAAATATGACGGAACTTAATCTCGCGGACAACCAAATTCCTTCGGCAGCTGCATCCGCATTAGGAGCGGCGTTGAAGCGGAACACGACTCTCGAGCATCTAGATCTAAGTTCGAACTCGTTTACAGACAAGTGCGTTCCTGCATTCGGTAAGTTCAAACCTATACTGAAGTACTGATGACTAGCATTTTCCTTGCATTGCTCTTACCACTCCAATTTGTTCAGTTGATGCGTTGAAAAATAATAGGACTCTTCTGTCTCTTGATCTTGGCGATTGCAACATCAAAATCGTTACTGGACGGACGGTGCTCATTCACAGTGCATTGTGTGACACGACATCACTACAGGCGATTGTGGACTCAAATCATGTTTGCCAACTGACCGTGTCCAGTGGTAAATCGACGTATATGAATTACCGCACGCAGGAGGATGAGATGAAGAACATCAATGCACTCGCACTCGAAGATGAGGGAAAGAAAATCCGCTACAAGGTCGTCCTTGCTCTGTTTACGACCCATCCAGACGTATTCAATCCAGACCTATTCAATCCTCGTGGCTTCGATGATGTTCCTCTTGAGTTGATGCCATGGCTGTTGGAAATAGCTCAGCAAGATCTCGGTCATGACGGATTCGGTGAAGAGATTCGTGGTAAGCGCACGAGGTATGATGGACGAGATCCAACACTTGGTCGAATTTACGAAGTGATGATGGGTTGGAATACGCCGTTGCTCTTCGTGAGAGGCCCTGGTGAGCTTCCTCGCAAGAAGAAACAGCAACGCAAGGTGCTTGATAGCAAGATGTCCGTTAAGAAGCGTAAACGCAAGGCGTCTGATGATGATGATGATGAGTGGAAACCAACAAATCAATAATCAATAATGTAGTTTAGCACTGTTGCATAACATCCACAAACTATATATTAGCCAAATTTTAGGACAGACAAAATGTGAGACCCAGTGTGGTGGTGTGTCCTTATGGCCATTGACCACAGTATTAGAGGGTTTTAAAACACTTTAAATATGTATGAGTTGATATGATTATGACAAGGGTGGGTGTCCCAATCATATTATCCCCTGTCAAAAACCAACTGCTGCTATACTACCACTCTCCCACTAGCCACAGTGGAAGATGCTGAAAGTCTTCACATATATAAGAAGAAGACCTGCTATGAGTATGATGGGGGTTGGCGGCCTCAATCATAACATACAACATGATACAAGTCAAAAACCGAGTGAATCTCCTACAGCCACTTTGACTGTGAAACCCAGCTAATATCAATGTGGGGCTGCACCCTTATGACCACTGGCTGCAGTAGCAGGTGCTGAAACGCATTATATATATATGAACTTGATCTTCTATGATTATGACAGGTGTTGGCAGCCTCAATCATAACGTACAGTATGATACAAGTCAACCTCCTATCCACTTTGACTGTGAATCCCAGCATACTATATCACGTTGGGGTTGCATCCATATGACCACTAGCCGCAGTTGCATGTGCTGAAACGTATTATATATCTATGAACTTGATCTTCTATGAGTATGACAAGCCGATCGGGGCTTCGCCGCGCAGGGGGTTTAATTCATGTTGAGGTCATGTTCTTTATCATGTAGGCTATTGTGGATATTTAGTACAACAGCTCCGGGATTTTGGTGTTAAATCCCTCCGCAAGCCAAAGATGTTATGTGAAATCTAGTTTAATTTGTGTGAATACATTCATCTCCAGTCACTCGCATCATAATGACACTGTATTTCTTCACTTGACTTGATAATTCTTGTAGCCACGATTGTCTACTTGCCGACATCCCCCACCCCCCAGGACATTTTGTCATCAAATAAGTTGAAGACATTGATCATCTTCCAGCATATACTCATATTGTCCCTCTGTTTATTCATCTACAGTACTATCTTTATTTATATCCAGTTTATTGGTACTGTCAACACGCTTGTATATCTTTTTGTGGGATACTACAGTATCGTCATAGTCGCTGCAGTAATCTTCTACATCTTCTCCATGGTCTGTATACGTAATTTTGTACATACCTTTGAACCGTTTCAAGCATGAGCAAACTGCGTTGTTGCAGACGCAACTATTCCTGTTCCGGTCTTCCGCTGAAATATATTCATGCATTTCCCCTTCAACCCACATAGAATTTTTACCATCTTCTACCCAAAATTTTGCTTTTGAGTTGGCAAACATGCCTGGTTTATAGCCATCCCAGGGTTAGCTCGTGCCACCCTTCTAATTTCAGTGTTATTTGTTTGCTCATTCTGCCTCACTTCTGCATTAGTTCGTACATTTCGCATTCTTTCTGTGTTTGATATTTGTTCACTCTGCCTCACTTCTGGATTAGTTCGTGCCACCCTTCTACTCTCAGTATCATTTGTTTGCTCATTCTGCCTCACTTCTGCATTAATTCGTACATTTCGCATTCTTTCTGTGTTTGATATTCGTTCACTCTGCCTCACTTCTGGATTTAATCGAGCACGTCTTACTCTTTGCAACTCCCTTTTCCTATTTAAACGATCTACTTTTGGCATTCTTGAAAGCTGTAATCACATAAACTTTCTTGTGTTCCGCTTCACCACGTAACAGTTCTCTGTAAATGATTTTGGTGTGATGCAAGTGACCTGCGGAAAGTATGAGGATAGAGGGAATGAGTGTGACTGGCAAATATTTTTGCACTCTTAACAGTTTGATATTTGTGTGAGTATGTGATTGCGGGCTATTTGTTGCATTGGTGTGATTGCAGGCTGTCTTTCCGTACGTGCACTTTGTGTGAGTATGTGAGTGCGGGCTATTTGTTGCATTGGTGTGATTGCAGGCTTTCTTTCCGTACGTGATTGCGGGCTATTTGTTGAATTTGTGTGATTGCAGGCTTTCTTTTCGTAGTTATTTTCTACATAAATGGTTAGGAGTATGAAGATTTGTTGTCAACAATTTTGGGCATCACACACACACACAGACAAAAATTCTAATGGACAATTTTGGGCATCACACACACACACAGACAAAAATTCTAATGGACAATTTTGGGCCTCACACAGACGCACAGACACACAGACACACTCTTAATCTTTTCTCTTCTGGAAGTGTGTGGGATGCCTCAATCATAACATACAGCATGAAATCTCCTGCTGCTTTGACTGTGAATCCCAGCAAATATCAGGGTCTGGCGGCATACTTATGACCTGTAGCCACTGTAGCAGGTGCTGAAACACATTATATATGTATAAAGAAGACCTGCTATGAGTATAAAGGGAATGGGGGGTCTCAATCATAAGATCCCACAGAGTCTCCTAGTAATAATCCATGCACAACACACAACATCACTCTTGGGTCCATGAGAGCATATATAAGTCTACAGCTACATCCTTATGACCCATAGCCACTGTTGACCATTCTAACAGGTCTCAGGGAGCAGACCTATCAGGCTGGGCTTGCATCCTTATGACTACCAGCCAGGGTAGCAGGTGCTGAAACACAATATATATGTATGAAGAAGACCTGCTATGAGTATGAATTGGGTGAGGTGCTCCAACCATATCCTACAGCACATTGTAAGTGAGAGCCCAAGGGACTCTCCTACTGTCCAAGTGTCTCCTATTGCCGCCAGTGTGACTGTGAGACCCAGCATATATCAAGCTGGGCTTGCATCCTTATGACTACCAGCCAGGGTAGCAGGTGCTGAAACACATTATATATGTATGAAGAAGACCTGATTTGAGTATGAAGTGGATGGGCTGCCCCAATCATATCATAATCCACAGCACGGCCCATGCAAAGTGAGAATGAGAAACTAAGGAACTCCTACTGCTAGCATTACAGGTTGAGATTGCATCGCTGGCAGCTTCAAATCATTCAGATATCTAGTAGCCAAAACCACTCAACCATGGGTGCTCTAAAACGTGTTTACAACAGTATGCAGTAAATGTTATGTCTAGGGCCCACCCACCCCCTTCAGTCACAAGTTTCTTACCATACAAGGCGGAGCACTTCCTCTCTCCATCCTCGTCCCTCGTCCCCCCCCATGATCTTCACGACGTCGACGACGCTGCTCTCAGTCGTTGTCGTCACGCTGCTCTCATCATCGCCGTCATACGCATTTGCGCCTACACTTGCATCAAGGTCGCGTCGTTGTCCAATGTCATCGTTGACGATGCACAAGGCTGCAGAAACGACGGCTACAACGTCCACAAAAACAACTTCAACTGACAACGATGATGAACTATCATCTCTATTAGACGTAGCAATCCATGCGGCGAAACTAGCAGGATCAATAATAGTAACCAACATGGAAGACAAAACAAATTCCATAACAAAGACAAAGGATAGTAGTCGAGACTTACTAACATTAATTGATCCATTATGTGAAAATGTAATACGTACCACGATACTGGAAACATTCCCTACTCATGATTTCTTAGGTGAGGAGGATGTCCCTCCCGGCAAAGAGGCAAGTGCTGCTGCCATTGATAACAAGTTGCAAAGTCTACTCGCTGCACCATCGTCGTCGTCGTCTGCATCATCAACTTCCTCGCAGCACAACCGATATCTTTGGATCGTAGACCCAATCGACGGCACTACAAACTTTGTTAATAGTATCCCTTTATGCATGCCCTCCATTGCCGTGGCAGACAGCTCTGGTGAAATATGTATAGGTGTTATACATGATCCACATCGTAATGAAACATATGCGGCAATTCGTGGACGTGGTGCCTACTTAAATGGAGTTAGGATACATTGTCGTGCTAGTTCTGGTGGTTCTTCTTCTGAGGAGGATGATGATGATGTGTTGCTAGGTGATGCAATAATTGCCATGGGATCACCACCAGCAACAGAATCAATGCAAATGTCATTAGCAGCACTACCATATCTCATGCCAAGAGTACGAACAGTACGTATGTTAGGGAGTGCTGCATTAATGCTAGCCTGGGTAGCACATGGCCGATTAACAGCCTATTGGGAATATGATTTAAGTTCATGGGATGTTGCTGCCGGGAGTATACTAATCGAGGAGGCAGGTGGACGTATGACAGACTTAAATAATGAACGTTGGAATTTACGCACGAGGAAGATATGTGGCAGTGTGGGTGGTACAGTTCATGATGAGATTTTAGATGTACTGCGCGAGGCGGGTGTCATTTGAATATAAGGTTAAGGAAGACAATAAACACCAGCGATGTGTACCTAAATTTATATGCATTTGACTTGCGTAATACCTTCTGTCATGGTCAAACTTCACCAAAGCTCTCGGTAGATGAGCAATTTTGCCGCCGCTTTGCTAGGACAAATAGAATGAACACTAACGAGCCACAGGACAAAATCATTATTCCCACAATCAGTCCGGTTCTAGGTTTCTCAGTAGATGTTTCAACCTGTATATTTGTTGCCATCATGTTTGAAGTACCCATATGGACACTGGATGAAAATGAATTTGCTTCTGGGCTGTAACTGTTGGCATTCATCAAGTTTTTGTCTTCTGTGCTTGGTAAACATGTCACTTGCGATGAGTCTAAACATGATTTCAACTCGATGTCAAACAGTTTTCCAGTCTCGCATTGCATTATTGGTGGATACGGAACTCCCATGAGACAGTAGAAGTATATTGAACATTGATTCCATGCTACCAATCCTGTGAATTCGTCGGGACATTCAATGTTCTGGGAGATCACGTCAATTGAATTTTGTTCAGGAGTAGTGGCAAAAGGTGCCAGCACAGCAGAAAAAGGTGATGAAATTGGAGTTTCAGTGTGTAATCCGTAATCATTTAGAACTACGTTTGCATCAAATACTGGATTGAGTGTAGGCGATTCTTGTGGACGTTGTGAAGGTGTTGAGGTTTGCGGTTCTGATGTCTTAGTACCAGAGCACAATGGTACCGTTTCTGAAGGTAGGCATAGCATCGAAATTTCGTCAAACAATGACCCCGATGTGCATGGAATGACTCCTCCTGCCACTACACCAAACACACATTGATAGTAGCCAGAGCATCCATCATATTGCATTGGTCCTGTTTTATCAGGTGGACACGTGAGTTGAACATCTGAATCCAAGCTTGTCTGACTCGGCATTGTAGCGGCAGGATCAGGATTATATGCATTCGTTTCGACTCGGAGCAAATAGTCATTGATAGTGGTAGGATCATACGCTAAACTTTCGCAGTCAAGTCTCGGATTATCCAGCTTATTGAGCACTGCATCTAACAGCGGCGTGCTCAAATCTGCCATTAGATCACCTGTCATTTCCCAAATGATGAATCCATTCAAATCGTGCTCTAGACAATATTCTGCCTTGTCGCAGATGGCTTGCTCATCATCGTAACTGACGAGCCCACCAGTCTCTTTATACGCAAATTGAGTTTGTGTCAACTCATGCCTGACACTTGTTAAGTTTGGAAGTTTATTAACAATGTTGAAGTATTGTGGACTTCCATCATCGACGAACCATGTATCAAGATCATTTCCTCCGTGAGTCTCATTCAATGCTTTGGCATCTTTGAAGCTCCTTCCGTAGAAAGGCAAGCCAATGTTTATTGCTGACCGCGATACGCCTTCATTGAGAAATGCTCTCACACAGCCATCCACGCTGAAGTGCTTCACATCTTCATCTCCCCAATCTTGATCGTATACTGGCGCATTGGATCCCGTAGTTGGCGACCAGGATCCAAAGAAGTCGTATGTCATTAAATTGAACTCATCTAAATATTGAGCGATCGTTGCAATATCTATGTTGGCTATATTTGAGGTTCCACATGGCATAGCCGCCGTCAACCCATACTTCTTCCCAGTCTCCTGTTCGAGCTCATCCAAAGACATTCTTAGGTCCCGAATAAGTAGATTGTAGCTTTGAGTATCTTCGGGTGTACCAGAATGGTCCTCGTAGCCAGGATATTCCCAATCAATATCTATACCATCAAATCCATACTCCAAAACCAATTTTGGATACGAAGTTACTCCTCGATACCTCGTTTGCTGCCATGACTGGGAACGGATCACTTAATGACCAACCGCCCAGGCTTGGGTATATCGTTTTTCCTGCTTCGTGTACAAGACTTATCAACCCTTCCTCATATTTATGATGCTGACAATTCTTGAGATCTGGTCCATCCCATGAGCAATATTCATTAGTAGCATTTTCTCCAGGATTCCATACGGCCCGAATAATAGATTTGGATCAGCCCAAGTGTCTGTTCCCCATACCTTGCCTTCCTCATTTGTCTGGAAGAAGGCAAAGTTGATTCGTGTGATCTTTGTGAAATCGAAGTTCATAGGCGCGGCCAGCTTTTGCCGATCATACCATTGCCACGACGGAAAGTATCCAATAATGGTCTTTGATGTCGGTCCCGAGGGAAGACTTACAGTCGACATTGTCGTCGTCGTATAAGAATCATCATCATCCGACGATTGAGCCTTGGATGAATCCTCGTCCAATGATTGTCCGAATGGTATTATTGACGACGATTCGTCATGCGGTGTCATTGGTGAAGAAGACTTTTTGATAGTAACCTCAGCACAATTCCAAAATTGTTCAGGTATGCCATTTCCATCTGCCGATAGTATGTCCTCGCATGGATTATTTTTCATAAAGTCAGATGTAATTTTCGATGGCATCTCGGTCACTGCGCCGTCTTCGCCTTCTGTAAGTGACCAAAACGCAGGCCAGGGGTACTCGTCATACCCATCGTGATAGCAAGCACTATTTGAGGCAACGTAGTACCATTGAATGAGCACTAGATCACCAACTACTCCATCTGGGAGCTTCATCTTGAATTGGAATAGCATTGCATCTTCATAGCCTCCCCTTTTAGAGTCGACGCGTGTTAAGACAGTAGACGGTGCGAGATAGACTCGTTCGGGATGTGACGTGTCAATAGGCGCATCGTACAATTCATCACTCACAGACAGCAGTGGATGCTCGTCGAAGCACTCTTGTGTAACATTTTTCGAACTAGCTTCCTCGATCATGGGGCATGCCTTGAATATGAAATGTCCCATGTGATGAGCGGTCAAGACGACTTCCATATCAATTATACTTCCCACGGTGTATGTTTCTTGAACATTCACCTTCATTGGCCCACCTAGTGCATTCCTTGGATGATCATAATCACGATTGTTAATGAGTCCACATCGACCGAGTCCTTGTTCGTTCTGAAAAAGACGATTTAGACAGTACGGACAATCCTCAGGCTCTGGATCGTCAACCGTCGTGGGATAGTACACTCGATCTTCATATGCTACAAGATTCCGTGATCGAGGTGACGACAGGAAACCATGGGAGGTGACTCCTGGTGTTGCTAGGACAACGAAGATGACGAGGACATGCATCATCATCAGACCAAACAAAATGATTGTGGATACCGCTTTTCAACGAGCGAGCCACATTTTCTCGTAACTGGAACAGCCTTTAGGCTGATGTGAATGAGCCCGTCGCCCCGTGCCGCGGCCACAGAACTCATAATATCTTTTGAACTTCAGAATGAGCAACTACGACGACGAGTTGTCTGACATTGAGGCACTCGCCGCCCGAGCCTGTGCCCTCGCGTCGGTGCCAGTTCCTGACTATCATGATGCCATTGAGCGAGAGAACTCACGCTCACGTCGAAAGTATGGCAATCGATTCATCCTTGATGATGATGAAGATGTGGATGAAGAGGATGGTGGTGTGGGTGATGGTAATGATAATGGGAGCGATGAGGCGCGATCTTCTATGTTATTGGCCGAACGGACGTCGCAAATATTGAATAGTTTTCAGGATTACGTTTCGGGGATTGGCGTCGATGGTAATGATAAGACTGGTGCGCTTGATAATACGCGTGTGAAGCAGGATGTTCTATCCAGTGAAGGTGAAAATATGGCCGCGGTGATGGCTAGTAACGTCCGCGATGGAAACAAGGACGGTTTGTTCCAACGATGTAATTCAGGAGGTTCAGGACATCGAGATATGTCCTTTGCTGCTGACAATCATAGTATGCCTCAATTGCAGCGTGACTGGTCGTACTCGGATAATCAGGATACCAAGTCCAATAAAACGTCCATCTATCCTTACTCAGAACACATGGAGGAAGACGAAGCTATGATGAGATTAGCACGTGGGCAGAGATATAAGTACAACCTCTGCCGACCATCGAAGAGGGTCAAGTTTGGTCTCATGAATTGCATGCTCATGGCTGCACTGATCCTTGGGTTGAGCGTTCATTTTTCACATGAGAATACGAAGAATGTCAATAAAATGGAGGAAGAGGTTGACAAATTAATGAACGAATTGTCTTCCAAGGAGAATTTACCCGCAACGATTCAGGATACGCCACCTCCAGAATTCAATATTCAGCCCGAGAAGGGGGAGGTAGAAATGGTTAACGAATTGGAATCAAACGTGAATGCGCCCGAGACGATTCAGGATACGCCACCTCCCGAATTCAATATTCAGCCCGAGGTAGAGGTCGAACTGGTTGACGAGCTGGCTTCAAATGTCGACGAGATTATGACGCCCGAGGAGCAATTCAACCAGATGGCTTCACTGTTCAATTCGACCTCGGCGAATCAGGATCTTCCTCCTATTAACGAGGAGATTATGACTCCCGAGGAGCAGCCCAACGAGATAGCTGCAAGTGTGAATTCGACAGCGTCGAACCAGGATCTTCCTCCTCCCGACGAAAGCAGCCCCGAGATTACGACGATGGCCAACTTGAAAATTGAATCAACACCTGGAGAAATACCATTCTCGGACGCAAACATGAATAATACCATGAAGTTATTTGATGAGGACATTGTCGAGTACATGCCACAGATTTATGATCGCACTCAGGGGTGGCTGGGTAAGACATACCTCGATGCATTTAAGTTCTGCACGAATGTCGCATTATCGGATGGTGAGATCGGTAACTATGGCATTTGCTCATACGAGGCAGTGTGTCCACTTGGACCCAACAGCTTTCCAATCTTTGGATACCATTCCACTCCCGTTGGCAGATCCTGGATTCCTATAAGCGGAAGCGTCAATAACGATTGGGTCAATATCGATCCACATGATTCGTGTGTCCGTTTCTCTACCGAAAATGAATATCCACCGGAATGGGGCATAAATGGTGGCGAGGCGGATGATTTGACGACGTATCTTATGTGTTGCCTTTCGGCTGATTATCTAAGACATATTGATCGAAGTAAGATTACCGTGGATGAAGCCGTGGGCGAATTCACCAGATGGAATGTTGTTGAGACGTTGGGGGTAGACCATCCTAGTATTCACACCTATCAGGAGCTTTCGGCACAGTTCTTACCACTGGAATTTGATCGATCGAGGGGCTATAAAGGACAAACTTTTCTGGATGCCTTTTCATTGTGTGGTAGAGTGCCCGGCTCTCTCTACCAACTGTGCCCATACGCCGTACTATGCCCTTTCGGTCCAGACACCGATCCCATCATCGGAACTAAGCACGACATAACTGGTAGCTGGATGCCAATAATGGGCGGAACCAATGCCGAATGGGTCCAAGTCGGGACAGACAATTCATGCGTTAAGTGGTCGGCTATTAATCCTGATCCTATACCCTCTTGGAGTATTACAGGACTCGGAAATGAGGAAATCACTCGTCATGTCCTGTGCTGTTTGAAAACTAACAAATTGGAGTAGAGGCACTTTTGTGGAACAAACTGTGATGGGTTATTAATTTTTAATCTCATAGGTATTGGGTTTAATTTTTTTTATTCTTACTTAATGAAGATTACTTATTATTATTACATTGTGTTACATATGTATGATACATTTTCAAATCTTTCTATCCATACCGCGATTCTTTCTCTTGGGCATTTGCACCAAGGTGGCCGACCCATTATTTGATCTATTAGAAGGAACATCACTTGATTTCATCACAGGCGGAGCATTTGTATTTGTATGTACAGGTTCTTCCTTACTGGATGATGATGATGATGAAGCCGGTGAAGATGACACCCATGGAGGCAATAAGATTCGCCCATGCAAGTGCTCAGTCGTAAAGTCATACAGTGCGTGCATCGCCGAAAGTGATGCACTAAACTGTTTCAGCATTCTCGATTTTTCATTCTCCTGGAAGCTGTCAAAACTATTACACTTGCCTCCAGCACCTTCATCCTCACAATAATTTTCGTCGCTACTCGTTCCAAAGTGACTACTAGCATGATACCCTGAATACTTCTCCGTCGATGAGTAGAAATACTTTCCTTGCTTTTGCAATAATGGAGGCTCGTTCCCAAATACAGGTCGTCTCCCGAAGCAATCCGCTTCAGTTAGCGAATTTCCAAAGCAATCGTGCCGTTTTGTTGGAATTAATTTATGCATTTTCCCTGTGAATGCATGCTGTCTATCGTACACGATCCAGTTCTGTTCTGTTTCGGAGGTATCAAAGAATGCGAACGTCTACTCGTTTCACCGAGAAGTGGCCCTGATGACGACGATGATGACGACGTGCATTTATCCAGCAAATATAGAATCCTACCCCTCATATAGCCCATGCTACCATCTGACATATTTCCTTTTAACAGGATTCTCGATATTGAAGACGACGAGTGCACTCTACGTTTGTAACATGGAAGGAGAAGGTTTCTGCTTCTCTCTGGTCATAACCATCCCAATCCTCACATCCATCTCCAGCGATAGTAGTGGCAAGTTCGCCCGGCCAACGTACCAATACACCAATTACCTTCCGTTCTGTCGCCAATTGTGCTAATTGATTTGCAACCTCAATCGTTCGTACATCCCTATCTTGTGTGCGTGTCGTATGCTTATCCGCAAATGATGCATATGATGGATGATAGGGTTGGTCAGACATGTATGGTATTGGTGGTAGGGCAGTGATGGTTGTAGAGCCAAGAGCTCGGACGTTGAACTCGTCGTTACAAGTATTACTGTTGTCGTATTGCTTATCATTGCTGGCGAGTGATTGAGGGAGATGATATCCAAGTGCTATGCCAATATGCTGAGTCGTTACATCAATTGCCATAATAGCTCTAAAGTATACATCGAATGTGAGAGATGACAAAGATAGACGCTTGGCTTGTGATTCACCATATTACACACAGAAGCAGATTGCACTTACCTCGACTTGCCCAAGCGACCACCCCATTCCAGCGTTCGTGCAAGCTTCAGTGGCGTAAGCATGCACTTCATCAACATGTTTACTGTTGATACTTTAAGAGCAGCGATGTTTATACTAACTTTGACACCTCACCAACACCACACGATTGATTGACACTATGATATAATGACGATTAAAGCATGCGCAGCATTCTGACGTAAGACAGAGATCACCAACGATATAGGAGGAATTGTTAAGCGCCGTAACTCATGAGTGAACGACTATGGTAGTTTGTCCCCCCTGTGGTGCTTGAATCTCTCGGAGCCGCCGCCATCGTCAACTCGGAGACGAGACAGATGATATCTGAGCCTTTCATTCGAACTCTCGCCTATTTTTTTGGCGAGTACCCCTGCACTACTTTTGGACATGCTGTCCGTCCGCGTTATTGGAGGCTGCGCACGTGTGGCTGATCCTAGGCATAGTCCGCAGGCGGGGAGCCTTTTTCCTACTTTCGGACTTCAGGACTTTGTGTAATATGTAATTATGTGCTACATACTC
>Ga0247834_1005929_pt1 | contig 14099 bp, 21 predicted proteins | sample LaCruzMarch2015__8_FD_187118 | JGI IMG/M metagenome (GOLD analysis project Ga0247834, IMG submission 187118) | Freshwater microbial communities from meromictic Lake La Cruz, Castile-La Mancha, Spain - LaCruzMarch2015_12m | ecosystem: Environmental > Aquatic > Freshwater > Lake | place: Spain... | reverse complement strand
ATAGCTTATTTAAAACCAAACCCATATCAACTAACAGTAGTAGGGTTGAATGGGTACAATGATTCTCCTGAAATTGTAGAACTTGTGGATAAATATATTGATCGTGATGGGCTTTTTGACAGTGTAATCCGTAATAAATTAGAAGGTCTTTATTTAGATTTAGGATGGGTGTTGAATTTAAATCCAAACATTTCAAAATTCTTTAACTTTAACTAGGATATTTAAAAAATATTTCATACATATAACACATGGTTAATAAAATAGTTTTACAATCAGTTATAAACAAGTACTACTTAGGCGAAAACGAATCCGTTAAGTGGAAAATTAAAGACAAAACACTTACCATTGACTTTATGTCTGTAAACAAAGAAGTCATAGGTAAAATCACCCACACAAATTTTGATGTTGAAGACAGTGAATTGGCTATCTTTGACACTAAAAAATTGCTTAACTTACTAGGCATTACTCAAGGTGATTTGATGTTTAGTTTAGAAAAGGGTAAAAACGTTTACACCAAAATGCACTTTGCAGACAATGCTTTTAACTTAACCTATGCCCTTGCCGATCCACTTTTGATTGGAAAAGTAGGTTCTGTAACAGAACCAGAGTGGGATGCAGTTTTACCTTTAGAAAAAGAATTTGTTGACAATTTAGTTAAAGCAAAAAACGCTTTAACAGGTATTGGCTCAATGACGCTTACCATTGACATTGACATGAACGGAGACAATATGTGTGTATTCACATTTGGAGACGAGCAAGGCCACAACAACAAAATTACCTACCAAATGTACGGTACAATTAAACAGGAAAAAGTTGAAATCCCATTCAACTCAGACATGTTTAGAAACATTTTAAAGGAAAATAAAGACCTAGAAAGTGGAAATATCTATTTAAACTATCAGGGTCTAATGAAACTGGAGTTTAAGTCAGAAGATACAACGTGCGAATATTATATGGTTCGTAAAGAAGTAAGTGCTTTTTAATATGTATAATAGAATTAGGTAATTCAAAATAGTTTTAGTATATTACAGTTATAAATTTAAATTTAGTTATGGAAGAAACCAAACGACGAGGTCGTCCTGCTAGGGACGAAAATGACACACAATCAAACTTATGTACAATTAAAGATCCAGTAATGGAACCTTTCTACATTGTAAAAGATGCTACAAACTTTACAGTTATAGAAAGATCTATTGCTACAAGAGGATTTGGTGGTAAAAAAGCATCCGGTAAAGAAGTTGAAAAAATTGTAGGCTACTACAGTAGCTTTGGAAATGCTGTAAACCGCATTGCAAAAGAAAAGTTTTATCAAAATGAAGGTGAATACGAAACCATTCAAGGGTATATCACCACCTGGAATAAAGTAAAAGAAGGAATAGAATCAATGTTAAACAAATTAGAAATATGAGAAAATTAGAAGCATTATTTGATGCGGTAATTGTAAAACCGCTTGAAAACGATGAAACCATGTATGGTGGTATTTTTATCCCAGATGCGGGTAAAGACAGAAACGAACAAGGAACTGTAGTTGCAGTTGGTCCTGGAGTAGAAGTAGCAGGAATTGGATTTGTTCCAACAAACGTTAAAGTAGGAGATGTAGTTGTCCTACCTACAATGGGATTTTCAAAATTGCAATTTGAAGGGGACGAGTATTATATAGGGAATGAGCGACAGATACTTGCAAAAATCAACCAAGAAGATTAAAGAAAGTTAAATTTTAGCAAAAATAACAGACAATGAGTAAGATAATTGAATTCGGACCAGAAGCACGTAAGAAACTGGTAAAAGGTATTGATACCTTAGCAGATGCAGTTGTAGCAACACTAGGACCTAATGGTAGAAACGTTGTGTACACTGAAAACGGTATGGTTGTTTCAACCAAAGATGGTGTAAGCGTTGCAAAACAAATTGCATCTTTAGAAGACCCAATTGAAGATTTGGGAGCACAAATGGTAAAACAAGCAGCTATTAAAACAGCAGACCATGCTGGTGATGGTACAACTACCTCAACTTTATTAGCACGTGAATTGGTTAAAGGTGGTATTTCCAAACTTAACGAAGGAGCAAATGCAGTTGAAATCAAACGTGGAATTGATGCTGGAGTAAAACAAGTGCTTAAAACACTTAAAGACAATTCAGAAAAAATTTCATCTGAAGAACAGTTAGAGCAAATTGCTACCATTTCAGCCAACAATGATCCAGAAATTGGAAAATTGATTTCACGCGCTATGGAAAAAGTAGGACGTGAAGGTGTAGTTTATATTGAAGAGTCAAGAACAGACGAAACATACCTTGAAGTTGTAGAAGGTATTCAATTTGACCGTGGTTACAAATCTCCATATTTTGTTACCGACAACAACACAATGTCAACAACTTTAAAAGACGTTTACATTTTGATCGCAGACCACCGTTTTACACAAGTAAAAGAATTGCTTCCGATTTTGGATGGTGTATCGCAAAAAGGAAAAGCATTGTTGATCATCGCAGAAGACATTGATGGAGAAGCTTTAGCAACATTGCTTGTAAACAAAATGCGAGGTACACTTAAAGTATGTGCTGTTAAAGCACCTGATTTTGGTGAGCGTAGAAAATTGATCCTTGAAGATATTGCTATCTTAACAGGTGGTAAAGTGTTTGACAAGGAAAAAGGAATGAAACTTGACAAATTCAATTGGGAATGGTTAGGTAAAGCTAAAACAGCTACAATAAACAAAGAAAAAACCACAATTATTGATGGAGACGGTGCTGAAGCTGAAATTACAGAACGAGTAGAGTCACTTACATCTCAAATTGAAACGGCAAAAACACCATTTGAAATGGAAAAATTGCAAGAACGTTTATCCAAATTTGTAGGTGGAGTAGCTTTAGTTCATGTAGGTGGAAGTACTGAAACCGAAATGAAAGAGAAGAAAGACCGCGTTGACGATGCTTTACATGCTACACAATGTGCTTTAGAAGATGGTATTGTCCCAGGTGGAGGTTCAGCTCTATTATATGCTCGTGAAGGTATTACCTTTACAAAAGACGATTCAGAAGACTTTAACTACGGTAAAAAGTTAGTTTATAGAGCATGTGGTAAACCATTTGAGGTTATCTTGAAAAATGCAGGATATGCTGAAAGTGATATGTACCCAATTCACCTAGAAATTGGGCATTCTGACAATGTATGGAGTGGTTTCAACATTAAAACAGAAACGATTGTAAACATGAAAGAAGAAGGTATTATAGATCCACACAAAGTTACTAAAAACGCTTTATTGAACGCCTCTTCAATTGCAGGTACAATCCTATTAACAGAATGTACAGTAGTAGACAAACCAGAAGACAAAAAATCAGACGGTGGTTTTGATCCGTCAATGATGGCTGGAATGATGTAAAAATATTTACTCCGGAGATTATATTTTTAATATCCGGAGTAATATGTATAATCGAATATAATGTTTCGATTATGGATTATGCAAAAATTTACAATTCTATATGTGTTAACGCCAAACAACGTTATATAGAAGGATATACTGAAATTCATCATATCGTCCCTAAATGTTTAGGAGGAAATAACAGTAAGGAAAATTTAGTAAATTTAACAGCAAAAGAACATTTTTTATGCCATAAGTTACTTTGTGAAATCCACCCAGAAAATGAAAAGCTATTATATGCCTTTTGGATGATGGCTATTGGGAAAAACAGATTAAGTCGTCTAGAACCATATAATGTTAGTTCTAGAGAGTATAAAAGATTAAAAGAATCTTATATTAAATTAAAAAAAGATAAACCTATAAGTTCTCAACACAAAAATAAAATTTCCCAATCAAATTCAAAACCTGTATATCAATTTGATTTTAAAGGAAATTTTATTAAAAAATGGAAAAGTGCAACCGAAGCAGAAAGAATTATACGTAATAAGCCATATGAAACACATAAAAATCTTCCAAATAATATAAATCATTGTTGTAGAGGAAAAAGTAATAGTGCCTATGGATTTGTTTGGAGTTATGAAAATAAATTTTTACCTTTAGATAAAAGAAGAAATACCTCATTATGATGGAAACAAAAATAGTAGAATACCTAGAACTAATAGCAGTAAGAGTTCCCCCATCAGATAGATGGAAATTAGTAGGAGACAAAACAGAAACTATCCACAAGTCACTTACCGACGCTTTAGAGGCATGGTTTGAAGCAAACCAAGAAAAAGTTGAGTTTCGTTTAGCTCCTTTAGACAGTAAATTGTATGCTATTCGGAGCGAAGAAAAAGAAATTCAACCCGAACCTACAAAACGATACAATTTATATGGGGACCCAATGTAATGGGTCCTCTTTTTTAGATATTTATAACTATGAAACTAACAGATATTTTACGCGAAGTGGAAGGAGAAGAAGATGGAATGAACCAATTAAAGGTTCGTTACGACCTTGCAATTGAACCCGCTGATCTTGACAAAGCATTGGCTGCTTTAAACGATACCAAAAACTATGGTATCTACGCACAAAACATGCGAGATCCACAAGCTATCATAAAAGCATTCGGACCTTCAATTCCTGCGCAAAAAGCTGGAGCTGCTTGGAAAGATTGGGATTCTCGTTCAGAAGATGAAAAAGCATTCAAGATAATCGACATCAAAAACAGAGTACCTGAAGCATGGGATGCTACTGAAAAAGAAGCAGAAGCTGGATATGAAAGATGGCAAGCAGAAGGAAATGATGGGAGCCTAAACGACTATCTATTTACTCTATCAGGTAAAGAACTTCCAAAAAGTTTAGTTGGAACGTATGGCAAGAACTATTTTCCAATGAAAACACCAGACAACTTAAAAAAATATGGTGGTAAGTTAGAACAAGACGTTCACTATGTAGTAAAAGGTGATAAAATTGTTTTCCCTTCAACTCTAGAAAATCCATACAAAACAAAACCATACTTGTCTAAAGTATTGAAAACAATTATGGACAATGCAGGAGTTGGTTTTGAATTGATTGATGTTGAACAAGATGCTGAAACACCAGTAGCCGTTCAAAAACCTGAAAAAGAAGTTATTCCACCTTTATCCTATACAGCTGATTCAAGAGACAAAGTTGAAAAAGCAAGAACGATATTCCAAAAAGAAATTGGAGAGGTTCCAACTGTAAAATACGAAATAGAATCTTTTGAATCGCCTGAGGGAAGAAAGTATAAACTTGTAGTAACAGGATTCCAAAACAAAGATCAACGTGCAAAACTTTTAGTTAGAAAAACTACGTTAAAAGAAGAACAAGAATTTGATTTTGAAAAATATCAAATGCTTAGACGAGCAGGAATAATTAAATAAAATACTTTAAATAAAGAGCTTGCCTAGTGCAAGCTTTTTTTGTATAATACGGTTATGAAAGAAAACACATTGTACGTAGAACGTTTTCGTCCTACTGAACTACAATACTATGTAGGAAACGAAAATGTAAAAGACACAATCCAAAAATACCTAGACCAAGGTGATATCCAAAACTTTATCTTCTATGGCCCTGCAGGTACAGGTAAAACAACCCTAGCCAAAATCATAGTCAAAAACCTAGACTGTGATTACCTTTACATTAACGCATCAGACGAAAATGGAATTGATACCATTCGAGATAAAGTAAAGGGATTTGCTAGTGCTGCCTCTTGGAAAGGAATTAAAGTAGTAATCCTAGATGAAGCAGACTTCATCACCATTCAAGGACAAGCCGCTTTACGAAACGTAATTGAAACGTTTTCACGTTCAACACGTTTTATCTTAACCTGCAACTTTATAGAGCGAATCATTGATCCTCTACAATCACGTTGCCAGGTGCTTAAAATTGTACCACCAACAAAAATGGATGTGTACAACCATTTAACTTGGATTTTAGCTGACCAATTAAACATATCCTATACACCTGAAGATTTAAAATCGCTGATAGTAAAATACTATCCTGACATGCGTAAAATGTTAAACGTTTTACAGATGTCTGTAAAAGACGATAGTGTTGTACTTGATGAAACAGTTTTGACCTCAAACAACTATATCAAAGAGGTATTGAAAGAACTAGCAGGTAAGAAAAACTGGATTACCATTAGGCAAATTATTGCTGACTCGAATATAAAGGACTTTGAAGAACTATACCGCTCACTATTCGAATATAGTTCAAAATATGCCCCAGGTAAAGAAGGATCCGTTGCAATTATATTAAACGAGCACCTTTATCAAGCAAATTTCCGAATTGACAAAGAAATTAATATAGCTTCCTGCATAGCTAAAATTATAGAAGTTATATGAAACATTTCCTAAAATACACTCTTTCGTGGGTGTCTCAAAATTTAGCCATACCTTTCTGGACAATTGGACATATTCACTTGATGACATCTGTTTATGCTGATGTACATGAAATATTGATGTCATTTGGAATGAACATAATTGTAGCAGCAGGATTCATCCATGACTTTATAGAATATAGAAAAGAAAAAGTAACCAATAAAAACAAATAAAATGCAAGAACAACCAAGGTTAAACATTGACTTCAAAAACACAACAGCTGTAACTGGCTTTGATGGAGGTCATCTATTTGGACAAGCAATCATTGTCCGTAAAGTTTCTAAATTTTTAGTTGGAGCCGAAGAAGACCAGCTAATTCCAATTCCAGTTTTTTATGACATGGAAAGTAAAAAAATCTTACCTGATTCGCTTCCACCAGATCTTCGTGACGAATATAAAGATATTATTTTAAGTGTCTAAGAAACAAATAAAAGATTTATGGGGGTGGTTAAATGAAATCACCCTTTATAAAACTCCTATTGAAAATATTTCGGAAGAATCATGGGAGAAATGGAACTCTTATATAATTAATAGATACGTATCAATGGATATACGTTATGTTGAATTGGCAAACTATGTTCAAACTCTACCATACGAGAACAAACAACAAACATATTTAATTTATAGAGAGATGATCCCAAAAACTAAAACGTTCTTGAAATACGTTAAGTCAAGAACAAAGAGACAGCCTGCTACTTTGGTAGAGTACGTAGCAAAATATTTTGAATGCGGTTTAGGCGAAGCCGAAGAATACATTGACATTTTACGAGAAGCTGGCACAAGAAGAATCTTGTACGATATGGGAGTAGATAAAAAAGAAATAGAAAAACTATTAAAGTAATGGACAACGACAATTCTCAAAGAACCATCACTAAAGATTATAGATTTATACTTCAAACTGATTCAATCGTTGATTCAGTTATTGACCAATTTGTTTCAAGAGCCACATTTGGTAAAACAAAATATGGAGTTGATTTAGACCGTGAAGATTTAAGCGTTTTAGAGTGGATTGAACACGCTAAACAAGAGCACATGGATGCAATTTTATATTTAGAAAAATTGAAAAAAATCGTAGAGACCAAAGGTCTATAATATTTATAATAAAATATCAAAATGGATAAAGAAACATTACGTATGCAAATGCTTTCAGGCATAATTACAGAAAGCGAATATAAAGCAAAATTAGAAGAATTTAAAAAAGACTCATTAAACGAACACTACGTTGCAGGAGGAATTGTAGGAATTGGAGCTATCAACCAAATCCCATCTCGCGTTAAAGCAGATTACGAAGATGCTTTCGAATACTTTTTAAGCCAAAAATATAGCTTGAATGAAATGGAAAAAGATGTTGAAGAAGGTAATTTGGGGCATAACGAAATGTATTCAATAGAACCAGAAGGTCGTTTTTGGATTGTTACATATACCAACATGGATGGAAAACAAGAAAAAGTATTCCAATCAGAAGATGAGGCTAGAGAATTTGCTTCTACTTTAGAAGAAGGTAAAGAAGTAGAAGAACCAACCAACTACTAAAATGAACCAAAGAGACACAATCACAGTAGACGTTCCTCTATTTATTCGTTTACTCGAATATGCTAGAGAAGATGCTCAAACCGACATGGACTTACACAACGTGTCAGAAAATGCAATAGGTTTAGCACTTTCAGGAAAAACGTTAACAATGGACGACTACAGTATGATTGTTGGTTCCCCTGAAGACATTGAAGAAATCAAAATGCTCCAAATACGAGCTGGAATTATTAAATAATTTACGATACGGCTTAGGACCGTTTGCTAGTTATAGCAAGAGAATGTTTTATTCGCAACCAAAAACATTCTTAAAAAAACAGAAGAGCTTGCCTAACCGCAAGCTTTTTCTTATCTTTAGGTAATGAAAAAAAAGTTACCTTCTATATTAAAGGAAATAAAAACTAAGGTTTTACCTCAAATAGACTACGCAACACAAAAGTCTATTTCATATTCCCAAATGTCTATGTTCAATGAGTGCCCTAAAAAATGGTCACTACAATATAAAGAAGGTCATAAACAATTTACTTCTTCAATCCACACTGTTTTTGGAACTGCACTACACGAAGTACTCCAACACTACCTTACAGTAATGTATGACCAAAGCGGAGCAGAAGCAGACCGCCTCAACACAGCTGAAATGCTTGAAGAAAAACTCCGTGAAGAATACAAAAAACAATACCAAGCAAACAACAACCAACACTTTGTTACCCCAGACGAACTCAGAGAATTCTATGACGATGGAGTAGAAATCATAAGAGAAATAGCAAAAGAAAGAGGTAAACATTTTAGCAAACGAGGATGGCATTTAGTTGGATGTGAAGTACCTCTTATATTGACTCCAAACCCAAAACTACAAAACATAATGTTTCAAGGGTTTTTAGATGTTGTTCTATACCATGAACCAACCAACACATTTAAAATCATAGACATTAAAACAAGCAGACAAGGTTGGAGCAAAAAAGAAAAATCAAACGAACAAAAACAATTTCAACTTATTCTATACAAAAAATACTATTCGGAACTATACAACGCACCAATAGAAAATATAGAGGTAGAATTTATGATTGTAAAACGTAAAATATTTGAAAGCGAACAATTTACAATCAAGCGTGTACAATGGTACAAACCGGCTTCGGGTAAAGTGAAATTAAATAAAGTAACTAAATCAATTGAAGAATTTATAGAACAGGCGTTTGATCGAAACGGTTTTAAACAAGTTGAACACCAACCAAAAGCAAATGATAATTGCAAGTGGTGCCCATTTTACAAGACTCATTTATGTTCTGCAACCTATTAATATACCACCATATGTATATACAATAATATTAAATTAAAAACATATGAGTGATAAAAAACAAGTATTAACGAGCGTCAAACTAGATGTAGATCTATTTGAAAATTTTAAAATCGAGTGTATTAAACGTAAATTTTCATTTCAAAAACTAAGTGAACGAGCAATTCACCTTTATTTAACAGATGAAGAATTTAGAAAAAAAATCCATAACCATAGCGATTTAAGCTTGGATAATGAGGAATAAAGTATTATATTAAACCAAAACAAATATAGTTATATGAATTCAAGTTTTAATTACTTACCGCAAAATGAGCGGAAAAAAATCATGCTAATTTGTGATGACATTCGAGTACACTCCGGTGTAGCAACAGTGGCACGCGAAATAGTTTTAAACACAGCCCAACATTTCAATTGGGTTAACATTGCGGGAGCAATAAACCACCCCGAAAAAGGAAAACGATTTGACATTTCCACAGACACTAATACAAACACAGGTTTAACAGATGCTTCTGTTTTCTTGTATCCTGTTGACGGCTATGGAAACCCAGATTTGATCCGTCAGTTGATTCAAATTGAAAAACCAGATGCAATCATGTTAATTACCGATCCAAGGTATTTTGAATGGTTGTTTATGATTGAAAATGAGATTAGACAAGAAATGCCAATCATTTATTTGAACATCTGGGATGATTATCCGGCACCGTTGTACAACAAAGCATTTTACGAATCGTGTGATGCGTTGTTAGCAATTTCAAAACAAACAAAATTAATTAATGAGCTTGTTTTAGGTAAAAAAGCTAAAAGCAAAGTAATTGAATATGTTCCTCATGGATTAAACCATGAACTTTATTATCCGATTGAAAAAGAAGATGAATTAAAGGAACTTGAAGCGTTTAAAAAACAAGTTTTTGGAAACGACGAAAAAGACTTTGTAGTGTTTTTTAATTCAAGAAACATTAGACGTAAACAAATTCCGGATACAATGTTAGCTTTTAGATTGTTTTTAGATACGTTGCCAAAAGAAAAAGCAGAGAAATGTGCTATGATAATGCACACCGAAATTGTAAGCGATCATGGAACAGATTTAGAAGCAGTTAGAAAAGTATTATTTCCAAAGTATCCTAAAGCAATTTATTTTTCAACAAACAAGTTAGACAATAAACAGTTAAACCAACTTTATAACATTGCAGATGCTCAAATTTTATTGACATCAAATGAAGGTTGGGGATTGTCGTTAACAGAAGCTATTTTAGCAGGAACTGTAATCATCGCAAATGTAACAGGTGGAATGCAAGATCAAATGCGTTTTGAAGACGAATATGGAAATTGGTTTACACCATCACCTAAAATTCCTTCAAACCACACTGGCCGTTACAAAAACCATGGTTCATGGGCATTTCCTGTTTATCCAACAAACCGCTCAATTCAAGGTTCACCTAAAACACCTTATATTTGGGATGATAGATGCAATGCTGAAGATGCAGCTGCACGTATATCTGAAGTATATGCAATGGATAAAGAAATAAGAAACGAGCTTGGTAAAACAGGAAGACATTGGGCTGTAAACGAAGCTGGTTTTACAGCAGAAGCTATGGGAGCAAGAGCGATTAACGCGATAGATCAATTATTTAACACGTGGACTCCGCGAGAAAAATATGAGCTAATCAACGTTAATGAAATTAAAGAAGACACAATTGATCACGAATTTGTATATTAAAATAAAGTTATAAAAAATAGATTAAAAAAGTTGGGTTTTTCCAATAGGTACACATATGTATAATCAAACGTGTGCCTAATGGATTATACAAGAATATACAACCAAATTATTGAACGTGCCCAAAATAGAAAACTAAACGGATATGTTGAAAAACACCATATTGTTCCAAAATGTATTGGAGGTTTAAATGTAAAAGAAAATATTGTTAAATTGACTGCTCGTGAACACTTTCTTTGCCATATGTTGCTTTGTGAAATACATCCACTAGAATATAAACTTAAACATGCTTTATTTTTGATGGCTATAGGAAAACAGAAAGTAAGAGAAAAAACATATGTTATAGGTTCAAGAGTATATGAGCGATTAAAAACAGAATATTCTGAAATGTTAACCGGAAAACCACAAACACAAGAAACTAGAGATAAAAAAAGCAAAAGTATGTTAGCTGTTTGGAACGGAAAAACAAAAAAAGAAATGTCTGAAATTGGGCAAAAAATATGGAATACTAGAAGAAAAAATGGAACCGATAAAATCCAACCTGAACATGCTGAAAAAATTTCCCAATCTTTAAAGGGGAGAAAAATCACATGGGATAGGAAAAGAAATAAAATTATTATACAATATGATTTAGATGGGAATATTATGAAAGAATATGAAAGTCAAAATCAAGCAAGTAGAGAAACTAACGTAAACCAAAGTGATATAAGTTCTTGTTGTAACGGGAAACAAAAAACAGCTGGAGGATTTACTTGGAAATTTAAAAATTAAATTATATATTAAAAACAAAAACAAATTTATATGAGTAAACCAACATTTGTAATTTCGTGTCCTATTAACTGTTATGCGGGGTATGGAGCACGCTCTCGCGACATCGTTAAAGCGATTATTGAATTAGACAAGTATGACGTAAAAGTCCTACCTCAACGATGGGGAGGTACTCCAATGGGATTTATTAAAAACAATCCGGAGTGGGAATTTTTAAACAAACATTTACTTCAAACCCCACAATTACCGGCACAACCCGAAATTTGGATGCAAATTACAGTTCCAAATGAATTTCAACCAATAGGAAAATACAATATTGGATGTACAGCTGGAATTGAAACAACAATTGCACCTGCTGAATGGATTGAAGGTTGTAGTCGTATGAACTTGATTTTAGGTTCTTCTGAACATACTATTAAAGTATTACGTGATAGTAAATTTGAAAAACGCGATCAACAAACAAACCAAACAGTAGGAATTATTGAATGGAAAGGTGATAGCGAAGTAATTTTTGAAGGAGCTAATGTTGAAACATACAAACCAGTAAAATCAACATTTGATTTATCTAGTATTAAAGAAGAATTTGCTTATTTGTTTGTAGGACATTGGATGCAAGGACAATTAGGTGAAGATAGAAAAAATGTAGGATTACTAGTGAAAGCGTTTTTTGAAACGTTTAAAAACAAAACCAAAAAACCTGCACTTATCTTAAAAACATCTACTGTAGGATCTTCTTACATGGATAGAGATGAATTAATCAAACGTATTCAAGCTATTAAAGCAACAGTAAAATCAAATAACCTACCAAACATTTATTTGTTACACGGTGAATTTACTGATGTTGAAATGAACGAAATCTATAACCATTCCAAAGTTAAAGCAATGGTTAACTTAACTAAAGGAGAAGGATTTGGTCGTCCGTTACTTGAGTTTTCACTTACAAATAAACCGATTATCACAACAAATTGGAGTGGACATATCGATTATTTAAACCCTGAATTTACTACCCTATTACCAGGTAATATGGCTAAAGTACACCCCTCAGCAGCAAATAACATGTTACTAGCTGAAGCAGAATGGTTTAATGTAGACACAGGTCATGTAGGGAGCTATTTAAGAGATGTATTTGAAAACTATAAAGGATATGCTGAAAATGCAAAACGACAAGGTTTCCAATCACGTAGTAAGTTTTCGTTTGAAGCGATGAAAGAAAAATTAGGTAAATTGTTTGAAAGTAAAATACCTGAATTCCCAAAACAAGTTCAACTACAATTACCTAAATTGAAAAAAATTGAATTACCAAAACTTAAAAAAGTAGAAGCATAATGCAGCACGAAGAAATAATTAACTGCCCCAAATCAGGAGGTAACTTGTGCTATAAAGTACAGGTTGCCCCTGAAATATATAACTATATGAGTTTATCTTGTGGATTTTGGACAAACTCGTTTATGACAGAAGACCATGAGTTTTACAAACAACAAATGGAAACGTTACCTGAACTGTACAAGGATTTAGCTTGGACTGATCCTGAAACAGGTTTAATTTGGTTGCCAAACACTATCAACAATCCTGACCAAGGTATGGTATTTGCAAACGGATCAAATGCTTCAAGTTGGGGATGGGCTGCTGTTAAAGCAATTGAAATCCCTGAAGAAGACAGAGAAAAACACCCTACCCCAGGTAAAAAAGAAGAATTCATGAAATATAAGATGGATATGAAAAACATGAGAATGTTTGAAGAGCGTGATTATATTGAAGCTCTTTCTTATATTGGAATATTACCTGAATAAGATATATGAAAATTACATACGCAATCACAGTCTGTAACGAATTTGTAGAAATTCAACGTTTAGTGAACTTTTTGCTTCGTCACAAACGTGCACAAGACAACATAGTAATTTTATTTGATGAAGCAAATGGTGACCCCGAAGTGGAAAGTTTCTTGAGAACTCATTCTATAAATGGTGAGTTCTCTTGGCACAAAGGAAAGTTTGATCGCAATTTTGCAGAATGGAAAAACAAATTAACCAGTTTTTGTAACGGCGATTACATTTTCCAAATCGATGCTGATGAAATTCCAAACGAAAATCTGATTGCTGTTTTACATGAGGTGTTAGAAGAAAACAATGAAATAGATGTTTTTCTAGTTCCCCGAGTAAACACAGTAGAAGGTTTAACTCCTGAACATATTTCAAAATGGGGTTGGAGAGTAAATGATGCTGGTTGGGTTAACTGGCCTGATTATCAATGGAGAATATGGAAGAATAAACCAGAGATTAAATGGATTAACAAAGTGCATGAACGTTTAGATGGCTTCAAACAATATACAGCAATGCCAGATGTAGAGTACTTTGCTCTATACCACCCAAAAACCATAAGCAAACAAGAAAAACAAAACAGTTATTACGATACACTATGAATGTTGTAATCCCTATAGGAGGTATAGGTCAACGTTTTAAGGATGAAGGGTATTTAATGCCCAAACCCCTTATAA
>Ga0247834_1005920_pt1 | contig 14118 bp, 12 predicted proteins | sample LaCruzMarch2015__8_FD_187118 | JGI IMG/M metagenome (GOLD analysis project Ga0247834, IMG submission 187118) | Freshwater microbial communities from meromictic Lake La Cruz, Castile-La Mancha, Spain - LaCruzMarch2015_12m | ecosystem: Environmental > Aquatic > Freshwater > Lake | place: Spain... | reverse complement strand
TTAACAACCACTGGAGAGACTATTAGAATAGCGTTCATAATCTAAAAAAATGTACTTTATCACACCAATTTGATAATACCAGCCATTAACCCCATCATATTAGCAGTAGTTAGCAGTGTAATTGAATGTAAATAGGGAAATTAACCCTAAGTGGTCCAAAACTTTGTCCCAGAAAATGAAGTGTTCTCCCGCCCATTTACTTTTCACAATGAGATCGGCACTGAGACAACTGTGCCGTCATGGCATCGAGGCACTACGGCCACAGAAGGTAAATGATAGATGGCGTAAACCTGTAATCTCCAAACGTGTCGCCGCCGATTTGCGCAAGTTGGCACTCAAATCTGGCACGTACGGTTCCTTCGACGTTGAGACTGGTTTGGGGTGGGACCCAACATGGGATACACCCGATCGTCGTGGTGGTGGTATGGTCAGTGCAGCATCCACTGTTGCTATTGTTGATGGAGTAGTCACTACCGTCGATGATGATAATGCCCCGCTCGACGAACCACTCGTCAACGACATTTTATTACCCCTCGCCGTGGGGAGCAACGCTGGATCAATTCAGAGCATACGTCCACCCAAGGGACATAAACGTGAACGTACACGTGAAATGCGTGCCAAGAAGATTGAGGATTTAGTTGCCAAGGCGGATGAACGAATTGAGGAATATCGATTAGAAAGAGAGAAGAATAGACCATTACCAGGAATTGAAGAGGAATTCAAAAGAGCAGAAAAGGGATCTACGTACTAATAGTGTTTACTTGTGCTATCCGGATTGAAAATAATTCTTGCTACTTTGGGACTTAAAGGTGGTGGGGGAATATTCGTCTGCGGGTGACATGGCGGGGGTAGGGGGGGTCTTCTAATAATTCGAACGTTAGGCATAGCAGACAATACTTGCATAGGAAATACTAATATGTATTTCAATCACCATCGGCTATTCCCTCATCCACCCCAAACTCAAACAGAGGTGCATTCTTCTCCTCCCCTCCTAGTACATTGATATAATCCAACTTCTCAATTGCTTCGGCATTATGATCACTCCATGATAAAAATTTAGACAATTGTGTCTGATTTAACATACTCGTCATCTGACTAGCCACCTCATCAACTCCCTCATCGAGGAGCCATTGATTGGTATGTATGGACTGCAAACAGTCATCGATGGTAAATAAGTCTTGCACCTCGTGTAGACACCCCTGTGAGCATTGTTCAATTTGCGATATCTGTTCAGGACTGAGATTGAGTAGTGATTTGAGTTCCGATGTTAGTTGGACCATCTCATCATCATCATCATCATGGTTGTCTGAGGTGGCTAACGAGCAGAGTAACCATGATTCCATTTGACACTCCAACAAATTTGCGACTTGCTCCCTTCATTCGTCGATAGGAGAAAGGTTTAGTGGGCACAATTTCGCTACATTGTGAGGCATATAACGCCACTCAAATTTGAAAACATATGAAACGAAGAATACGCACCGTTGTTGATTTAGTATTGATTGGATTAGTTCTCGACGTCCCTCGGGCGTTAAAGGCTGCTGGCCACGTTCCATAGACAGTGCCTCAATTAATACCTCATGATCGATTATGTCAGACCCCCATTGATGTGAACGTAATTTGGACAATGCCGATTCCAATATCCCCACCTCCCCCTCGTATGAATCAACTAAATTCTTCTTCTTCAATCGACGTAGTCTTGCACTCGCACGATTCCGTGCCAGTCTCTTTTTACGCTTGTCTTCCTCATCATTTACTTGTGATGAGTAAGATGACATGTCAGGCATGGATTTACTCTGTGAGAAGGATGATGGCGTTTCAGCAGTCGTATTTAGAAGGAACTCTCCTCCTCCTTCCCCCATCGACGATGGTACCGGTGTAGGGAAGAACGATGTCTTGTAATTAATAATATTGCTCATGGGTATATTCGGGATTAAAGGCTCAATCTGCGCTGTCGCCATCGAGGGAGGATTAAATTGACCTACCGGAGACAGGGGCAATCCAATGGAGGGTTCTGTCGTCGTCGTCGTCGACGTTGCTGCTGTTCCTCCCAGCAAATTGATTTGTTCGGTTGCCTGCTGAGCCCGTGCACCAGCCTCAGCTCCCTTCTTATAGGCCTCCTGTAACATTCGCGCATACTCGTCAGCGTTCGTGGGGAGATTCATCCCGGTGGTGGTGGTGGTGGTGGTAGTATTAGCAGTAGTCGCCGCCGTGGTAGATGAAGGTGGAGGAACGATGCCACTCGCTGCGAATGCTGGAAGGGGTGGCGTTTGCCATTGGCCATACTTGGCGTGTTGCTTACTTCGACGCTGTTCCTCCTCAGTATTGTTGTTACCACCGCCACTCTCTTGGCGACGGTCACATGCATCACCACCGCCAGCGTGCTTCCTCTCGTTTTCCATTATCAGTGCAGCAATGATCCGCGTTCCCGTGCTCGGTCGCGTACGTCCCTCCCGAGGTTAAATTCACTGAGTTGAATATGATTGAGGTCAAATATAGCGTTGAAGGCTTCTCAATCTTCGCACAACATGACCACTGACGGAGTTGATCCTCTCTTGTGAAGCCCAGCCTCGGGTAGAAGAATGCTCTACCTCACTGTGGGATGATTCATTTTCCGTCACCTCCCTGCCTCACGACTTCGGGCATCACTGGAATTGCCGAGAGAAAGAGATAGGAGCAAAGCTAGGAGCAGTCAGGTATGCTTCATGACGGAGCGCCGCCATCGCCGTCGTTCTTCTGCCCGCTAACCATGGCCATAATGAAAGATCCAGTACAGGATAGAGAAGGTGGGTACAATCACGAGTTTCAGTCTGTTTGCTCACTTGGTTACTGCGGTATCTTCGATCGTCGGCGTATTTCATGTCTCATTCATTCCCTCCTCCATAATTGCACAGGATACACGTACGAGAAGACGGCCATTCTTCAATGGATTGCAAATAATCAGACTAGTCCAATAACACGAAACAAATTGAGTAGGCAACACTTGGTCCCAAACAGAGCTGTGAAGGAAGCAATTCAGTATGAAAGTGAAATGAAAAAGAGTTTTCTATCTTCGAATCACCATCGTCGAGACACGTGGTCATACTCAACAAACAACCCACCTGCTATCACCTCCTCTGCGACTGCGAATGTGACCACCACCAGAAAATGTCCACCAAAGCATCATCAAATACTTAACAATTTCCTCTTCAGCCTTAATGACAAGTATCGCCTTGATTGCTTTGGAACTGCCTTCCTTCCCATGAGCTTCGATGGAGAGGCAAAGAAAATGTTACTTGTCATCGAAGCACCGATCGCGAACGACACGACACGTCTGTACACACACTTTGTTGGGAATATAAAATGCTGTAAGGAGGGTATTACAACCAACGAGAAAGTTCTAAGCAATCTATTACGTCGTGGAAAGCATAAATCTCTCACCCTCGTCGGAGTGGGTGATGATAGGATGCGATTTAGTTTTGAGGAGAAGAATTCTGAATTCTCAACCGAGGAGAAGGTCAAGGGTATGTTAAATATGTTCGTCATGGTCTCATTTCGGATGAAAAAGACAATCGAAATGGCTCGATCATCACGCGATACTATACTACTTCCTCATACCTCATCTGCCGGCCGTGATTCGACTACAGCCGCGGTACCTACACCGACACAAAATTGAATTTTCTATTAAAGTTGGGAAATGAAGTAAGTATAGACGATTTTATAAGTACATACGATACCTAAGAATAATAGAAGCTATTATTCAATACTTGTCAACATTTTGTTGTATTATAATGACATACTCGCTGCAATAAGGCTCTCAATCATCATATCAGGGCCTAAATTATCGTGCGCTAAATCAATTTCCTTTCATCCCTGGTATTACAATAGTGACTATAATCCATATCATACCTGTTACTGAGGCACCCAATATTGCCGAGGGTATATCAATATTCTTTTGTACAATTCCATCACTTTCTTCTTCTTTTGGTCTAATCTGTAATGCTGCAGCATTAGTTGTAAATTGTCGCACAGTTGACCAACAACGTAATGTCGTTGATGATATAATTGATTTTATCCGTTGCAATTGTTCGTGTAATTTGGTTATGTCAGAGGAGAGATAACTTTCACCACCACCATCATCATCATTATTCTCATTGTTTGTAAATACAGCGGTCATTTCAGCACTGTCGTCCTCATCGCCGTCCTCATCATCGTCAACAGCTGTTGCAGATACGTGTGATTCTTTCGTATTTGACAGCTGATCTGTCGACGAAGTTACTTGTCGTACTTCGTCATTTTGCATTTTTCCTTCACCATCATCTATGTTGTTTCTTTCTCCTCTATTTCGACCCGTAGCCTGTATTGCACGTAATGTACCCTCATTCGTTGCTAGACTTTGACGTATCGAATCTTGTATCTCCTTCATTCTTCGATTTTCACGTAATCTAACCATATATTGACTACTCATAAATACTACACTGTTAAGTACAATCAATCCCCATGTACCATATGTTGAGTAAACGCGCCACTTGTCTTGCCATAATTGTTCTTCTTGATATCGTTTACGTAAGTCACTCATATATCGATGCATGGTATCTAATTGTGCCTGTTCTAATAATGTTAATTCCTTACGTGCAACCTCTAATTCTAATCGGACTTGTACTTCCTCTTCTAATATTTTCGCAAACTCCATAGCCTCAAGAGACGTCCATCGATCACGTGTTTGTAATAGTCGTGTGTGTTTTAGTTGGGATGATTCAAATGATTGTAATGCTTTATCGACCGTCGATCGTGCGAGTGTTACCTGCTGTTGCTTGGTATCAAAATCTAATGATGAAGTATTTACATTCTGTTTTAGTTGGAGTATTTCATGTGTCCCAGATTGCTCTTCCCATAGAGTTAAATAATGTGTTAGCCATGCTGGCAGGGATGAGGAGTATGATGCAGAAGAAGGTGGTGAAGACCCGCTCGTGGTGGAAAACGACGACGAGGAGATTATAGAAAAGCGGCGGTGGTAAAGCGTAGACATGCTACAACCCAACAACCAATAGCGCAAGGGGTGATATGATACGTAAACCTGCTTTCTACATAAATACACTGAACGTTCATTATGTCATTGGTGCATCAACAACATGATTCCCCCTCATTTTCTTCAATCACGCCAAACTTGGGGATGACCAACAGCATTGGTCTCGCATATAGCAATGGCACATCCGAGTGACGGCCGGAGTAGTGGCAACAACAAGGATACTACTGAAAGAAGTGGTGCATATCATAAGTATTCTTCTCCCACGAACAACAACAACAACAATAATAAGCAGGGAGGTAGTGGTCGATCGTTCTCTACCAAACAGCAACAGCAGCAACAGCAGCAGCAACGTAGTCCAATGATCATCTCCTCGTCGCCCACACATCAAACGACTGACTTACATCGAGCATGTGCCTCTCCATCGTCATCACCCAGTAAGCTCCGTGCAACATTGCTGGCGTTAGGACGGAGCAGTGCTAGTACAAAAGACGAGTCTGGCAATTTGCCATTGCACATACTGGGACGGAATGAATTATTAATACATTTGTTTCTAAATAAGGCACGGTACGATGTCGATGGCATTGGTATGGGCGGTGATGGACTAGGAGGAATTACAACCGGTGGATTGAATGATGATGATTGGATGTCCGTGGGGGATGGTATACGTGGTGGTGATACTGCAACTTCTCGTGCTCATGGTGTGGGTGTACCATTTGCCATGGGTGGGACAGGCACGACACGTTCCCCTCGTACCGAATTAGATAGCTTCGTGATTGAATTAGTACGTGCGTTTCCACGGAGTATTATCACACCTGATGCGGATGGTAGGATGCCATTAACAGATGCTATATATGATTGGATTGATTATTCCACGAAGGAACATGATGTTCCTCCTGCCCCACCAGCTAGAGGAGGAGGCGTAGCTGGTATTGCTGAACTTGATCGTCCGAGTATCCTAGGGATGGGATCAGCACGCGGTGGAGGTGGAGATGAGTTAGATCGTTTAGGCATTGGTGTTGGTAGTCGTCTTGGGAGTGATCGACTCGAGGGTATGTCTCAGCTCATGGGCGCTCAGGAAGAGGATGGTCGTGGGGGTGGTGGCATTGATGGTGACGATGAAACGAACCTAACTGGACGTAGATCAATCATTGACAACATTTCATTACCATCCGCATTCCGTAGTGCCTACTCGGCATCGCGAAAGGTTGAGGATGGTAAAGCAAGCCGTGCATCATATCGTAATCCATACGTCGATGGAGGAGGTGGCGATTTGAACAATCTAGATATTCAAAAGGAGGAATTCCGAAATGTATGGTCTGCCACAGCACCAAGACCCGACGGATCGGTTAGTGAGGGAGGTGGTGCTGCATCATCTCGAGCCGCAAGCAGCCGTAGGAGTGGAGGGGCAGGCGCTGCATCTCGCGCGTCAAGCAGTCGGCGAGGCGGAGGAGCGAGTGCGAGGGGTGGTGTTTCTGACGTGAATTCCAACCCTCCAGAGGATGGTGCCGTTGATGACATTTTCCCACTCAACCTGGCCATGCCCCCCATCGTAGAATGGAGTTTGCGTATGATAAGTGTTTTACTTGACGGTATTGACTCAAATGATGGTCCGTTAGGTGTCGACGATGGCGATGCGTATGGTGCGTGGAAGGCGGGGAATGATGATTACAATCCCTCAGGGGCAGTTGCGTCTGGAGATGCTGCATGGATATGTAACACCCTTGTATCGTCCATCGCATCGATACCATCATTCATGAAGACATTGTTACTCCTTAGTGATTACGATCCTGTAAAGTCGCGTGTCTTCCATCTTTCCATTGTCCGACGTGTTATAAGCTCACGCCATGCCATTGGGAATTGGTTGGTGTACATGCTCGAAGCAGTCGATCCCGTAGTTGCGCGTAGGGGTGTGGATTATCTCGAGATATTGAGTGAGGATGAAGATGAGAATGCACTCATCCCCAGTACTCGACGTGTCCGATATGCGGGGACACAGCTTTCACCCGCAGGACGAGCGGCACTGTATTACAAGGTGTCAAAGCTTGACTACTTTCTACCCGCAATTCTTGCATTAGAGGAAACGTCCGAGGTTGACCGAGCGTCGAAGACTAAGCTACTTCGTCACATCCTCGATAAGGAGTTAGCGTCACGTCCGACACTCACGATGGCATTCTTTGACTTGTTCTTCCTACTGTTGTTACTTGTGACATTCCAAATGACAGTGTATCACGTAGTGGAGCAACAACCCCAGAATGTCAAGTATACCACAACATACTTCCTATCAATGATTGCAACACTATATGCAATACTTCGAAAGTTTGGGCAAATGTCCTCGATGATTAAGATCTCTCGTCGTGCATTCTTGGAAAATAACTTTCGCTGGGTCGACGGCGTTGATTGGCTTGCGATCCTTCTAGTTATTGGGGGCATAGTTTGGATGGCTGTATCTATAACTGCCGGGTATCAGACCGTTCCGGTAACGGATTATATGAGAAGTTTCCTTGCTGCCGGGATATGTGGAGTCTGGCTCAAGCTAGTGTCTTGGCTTAGCGTGATCAATTGGCAGGTGATCAATTTGGTTGGGTTACTAAGTCAGATTGTTCGAGGTATTAGTTGGATTCTATTATTCCTCGTCATGACCATCTTCGCCAGCTCCCAAATGTTCTACGTCATGCTATCGGGTCTAAGTTGCGATGAGAATGGATATTATTGTGAGAAGGACAATGCGTATCTTAAAGTGTGGGCCATCCTCCTCGGTCAGTTCGACGTCGACGACTTCCAAACCACATTCTCCGTCATTTGCTTCGTTGGGTTCAGCTTCGTAACATTCATCATCCTGGGTTACGCCCTAATTGCAACATCGATCGACATTTACAATAAGGCCGTGACGTTCCGTTCCGAGAATAGCGCATATGGGGACCGCTCACGATTCGTATACATTGCTGAGCTAAGGGCGTTCCGTCGGCTATTTGATCAACGTTGGACGGCCATGCAGTATTGCTCAGCGTTGCTCTTCCTCACGAGCTCTTTTGTCATATTCCTCTTCGCGGCGGAGGAGATACGTGAGGCGCTTGGACAGTACTACGACGGGGGGATACTCGGTGGCGTCGTGGCTCTGCTAATTCTCTTCCTCTTCGTGTCGATTACAGCATTCGTGTCACATATGACTTATTACAGCTTCGTCGAGGAAAGCGGGTCGACTGGTTGTGCGAGTGTCGTTTGTCGGATCCTCGCGTCGAACTTTATCGTAAGGTTCTTTTCTAATCCCATTGAGCGTGCCATGCGTTTCATTGTTGACATTGATGGTATTCATTTGGACGGCACTCCCTCGACGGCGAAATACACTGACAGTTGGCAGGGTAGCGCCACACATGTTCGATGTCACATAAAGAGGATGCTCATGCATTCGGAGGCTCACATGTCGTCTAGGCTAAGGAACGATTTACTTGTTATGGAATTGCGCAATAAGAAAGCGAATGAGTCAAATCGTTCGGATATTTTGATGGAAATTCGTGCCTCGGAAGAACGCATGGAAAGAATAATGAGCGAATTTCAGGGTTGGATGGAACGAAAATTGTCATCGAAGCACTAATGATTTAATATTGGCGAAATGCTCGATACTCTTGTTACTATGTATTACTGTATTATCGAATAATAATATGTGAATGTTTGATGCGTCAACAGTATTTTCCATGAAATATCAATCACAGCGAGTGCATGTTGAATCTTCGACGAATTGCCACTGGCAGTTCTAGTGCATATCACTACTTACTTCTTGATGTCCTCGGCCAGGCCCATCCATGTGTTACAACAGATACAATTCTTGCTTTTGTGTAGTTCAGCGGCAACAGCTTGAATGACTATGTCGCATTGGCTTCCCTCGAGTCCCAATGCGATAGGGGATTCGTGGCCGAAGACCCTCTCATCACCATTGAGGAACACCAATTTCGAACGCTCTGTGTCTAAAGCTTCTTTGGCAAACACATCGAAAATCTTGGTCATCATAGTTTCTTTGTCAATGAGGTAGATCTGTTCATACTTTTTGGATTTGGATGAGTGTTGAATCGCAATCTTAATCCTGTCAGTGCGGGTAGCTACGATTTTGGTATTGTTGCTATGTCGATCGAAACCCAAAGAAACCAGAGTCACCAATGACATAACCTTATTGTCACTAGCTAAGCTATCATCGCCAGAAGTGGGAATGACGGTGCCATCATAGGTAAATTGGTACTTGTCAATACTCTCCTTTTTTACTTCCTCAGCATACCAAACGCATGATATGGATAGCGGTTCTCTCAAATTAGCTTCAAATACAGTCTCATCACCAAGTTGATCAACGAAACTTAACCTTACAACATCCCATATCTCATCGTCATGACGTGTCCCAAATCGACGTTTGAGAGCCTCCCGTGTCGTTTGTTCCATTTCGGTCAACATTTCCTCCACCGAGGGTAAGGCTGCTGCTGCATCATTCCCCCCTGCTATTTCCTCCACCGAGGGCAAGGCTGGTGCTGCATCATTCCCCCCCGCCGGCGTCGTTTCAGTCTCTTCTGGCACTCTCCGACGGATGACATGACCAAGTAAATCTCTCATATTGGCATCATAATCCTCCATGCCAATATGTTCCTGCCATATTAGATCAATGGGGAAGCATGGCATGAGACGTGTGGCATCCCAATCGGCCATTTCTTTCTTCAATAATAGGAATTTACGATACGATGCGAACAGTCGTTTCGTTTCATTCCGATCCCATCCGTAGGATTTCATACATTTTTCGATAAGTGATGAGGCCTTGGCAATATTGATTTTCCACCAATTATTTTCATATAGTTCATTTGTCTTTTGTTTGGGATTAATCGGTGGTGGATGACTCGTGGGGGATGAATTTTCCTTGTCATCCTGTCGCGGTAACGGATCTTCGCTGACGGCACTACTCGTTTTCCGCTTCCGCTTCGTCTTGGCATTGATGCGGTTGGAGTTTGTAGGTGCCATTTGTCCGTCCCCTAGTCACGCCGCGGCGGAGGACATGGTCAACTCCTAACTTTGACCAATGACGACAAATCGATATCGAATAAAATAGCAGAGTACTTAGATACCTCGCCCTTGTTCCGGAAGTTCCCGAAGTTCCCGAAGCCTTCTCTCGCGAGGATATTGCGTATTCTCATCAGCATCATGAAGGAGTGGACCATGCGCGTACTTGTCGGTGCAGTAGCTCTCCTCGCGGGCAATAATGTCCGCTCGTCAGAGGGTGCGACTCTAGAGCTGTCGTCGGGCAGTCGCAAGCTTCAGGAGGATGTTGATCTCAAGCTCAGCAAAGATACTGTACACTGGGGATACTTCTCCAAGACACTCGCACCTGTGTTAACCATTGCTTCTGGAGATGAGGTCGTTGTCGAAATGGCCACGCATCACGCGTGCGACGACTGGGATCTTATGATCAAGGGTGATGCAGGTATGGAAAGTATTTACACCTGGTCAAATGAGACAAAAGGAGAACCTTACCGTGGAGCCTCAGGAGGTGGAGATGGAGTGCACATTCTTACAGGCCCGATCTTCGTCGAAGGTGCTGAACCAGGCGACATCCTCAAAGTTGAGATTATAGATCTCGTCCCTAGGGCCAACCCAAATGGGAAAACATATGGCTCAAATGCTGCTGCTTGGTGGGGCTTCCACGCCCGTGTTAACAAGACGGATGGCGAGGCGTTCTATTCCGGCACGTTCAGTTCGACCCCCGACAAGAATGATGAGGTCATTACTATCTACGAAATCCTCGACAAGGGATTTGCAACCCCCTTGTATCAGTTCGAGTGGCCAATCATCACGGATCCAGATGGAGTGGTCCGTGACTACATTGCGTACCCAGGAACCTGCGTCCCGCATGATGGGCATGGCTCATCCATGCTATCCCTTAACTTACCTTCTAACGCTGTACTTGACATGGGCTGGACGAAAGAAGGGAGCATCACTTACATGGACGATGTCTTCCGTGCTCGCATCCCAATTAACTACCATATTGGTGCCATGGGCCTTGCTCCTGCCTCTCATGACTTTGTCGACAGCATTCCTCCCATGCCAACTGGGGGCAATTTGGACAATAAGCGGATTGGCATTGGTACTACAATGTACTACCCCGTTGAAGTGGCAGGAGCACTCATTTCCATGGGCGATACACATGCAGCACAGGGTGACTCAGAGCTTGATGGGACCGGCATTGAAACATCCCTGACTGGCAAGTTTAAGCTGACTGTCATCAAGGCAGCTGATTTTACGGAATCGCAGAAACTTTTGGACTTTCCACTTGGTGAGACTAAGGACGAATGGATTGTGCATGGGTAAGTTTGGTTTGTTTCATTATCTGTGAGATAGATTGAAAGAAGATGATATCCCAACTTCTTCCTTGTATTATCATCAGCTTTACTGAAACAGACTATCTGGAGACGTATGCTGAGAATCCTGGCGATATATATGGAGCGTCAAGCATTGACAAGGCCATGAAGAATGCCTACACACAGACGCGTAAGTTTGTCATGGCAGAGTATGGTCTCACCGAGGCTGAGGTGACGACGATCATCACGAATGGAGTTGACTTTGCCATGACCCAGCTTGTGGATGGTAACTGGGGTGTTCACTCAGTCATTCCCAAGGCAATCTTTATCGAGGTTACAGACGATGAAATGACATCTATTTCTGTTACTGAGGATGATGGTTTTGTTGACTCAGTTTCTGTTGTTTCATCATCCTTGAACATTTTTCCCTGTCACCTGACAGTTGTCACGATTGTGTTGACTGTTTTCTTCCTTGTTCCTTTTTGAGCAGAATATCTTTAATGTATAGATGAAATCGGCTCGGCCCAGTGCTTCTAGACGTGGGGGAGGAATGCCCATGGCTTTGTCCAGTGCTTTCAGAGGGGCCAAGGATAGATTTGACTTTCTTTAATAAAAAACACATTAAATTTACCCCTAAAATCTTTCCAAGTGCATCTATGGCTGTCCTACCTAATGGTTTGATCTTGTTGCTGACAAATCTCCCGTTCTTCTGGACTGTGTGCTCTATGGCTGTCCTGAATAGACCAAGCTCAGAAGTGCGTGTTAAACATCCTCAATGGTTGGGATCCCACCATTATGATATACTATTGTAGATTTTTTGACTGGATGATCAGCGCCCATTATCAATGGCAGTTTGATATTGGGTTGGCACGATGGAGTCCTTGCAAGGAAGATTACGATTCCTCGATTTCTTCAGAATGTTTTGCGGTCGTCTCTTCAGTTCTGAAAGGTCTGATTGTCCAAACAACGTCCATATTAATTAGGCTGTGCTAATAGACACGCAAGAATACACCTATCACATTTGGAATCGTTATGAGGCCGTGCCCAGCTTTCGAGATAGTATCAAGATTGTCAATTTTCATGACCGTCACATTGTTTAGGCGTTTTATTGTGATGTCCTGTCTGTGAAAAGGGCGTGCAAGTTGGAAACAGAGAGACCAAGTGACGATTATGTTAATACTCGATCAAAGTCCAGTACCTTGTATGTAGACTTGGTCATTGGAGTGCATTGGATGAATAAAACATGTTAGTGGAGGATGAAAAGGGACCACTTGACCCGATGACCAAGGATACATTTTCCAAAGTAGGAGAAGAGTTCTAGGAAAAAATGGGTGTATCTGTACCAAACGACCGCAATGACAATCCTTCAACCATTGAAGCAAAGGGTTTTGTAGAGGATGATCTACCAAAGGAGTGCTTGACCAAGGAAGGGCTGACTTTGTGCTTGAAGTTTCGCTAGCATACAAAAATATACTCTTACCTGACACCTATGCACAGGAGGAAGTGAAGCAACGAGGGAGCATTTTGCAAAAACTCTTGCAGCGGACGGATTTTGTTCAGCTGATATAATGAAGGCAGTGCTCATGGACCCCAAATGGAAATTTCTCTTTGAAAAGTCTGAGGAGTTAGGTGGAATTCTATTTTTAGTAGAAACTCATGAGACGTAGACTGTGAGACATGCAGGGGGCTTTGGAAGGGCAAGAGATACGCAAGTGATGATGCTGCTTCATAATATAGTACCATTCAACGCAACTTCTTGGTGGTCTGGATATGAAATTGACGAAGATTCGTGAAATCATGGTCATCACATCTAAGAATAGGGAGGAGTAGACCCTGAAAGAGAGGACAGCATTCAGTGGCTATTGTCAAGACTGATTTGACGGGCCTTTTTTGCATCTTAATCGTAAAAGATAGATGGATGGGAACATTTGTCTAATATTTAATTTAATCCGTGTGTCATTACTCATACTCATATCAGAACACAAATAATATGGATAGTCTTTCCTGGACTTCCTCAAATAATCACCCCCTTACAATTAATACTCATTACTATTACCTGAACTCCAGAGTCTCCGGCGGGCTTATTTTTGCAGACACGTCTCCAGAATGAACAACTGAACAGGCAAATCTTTCAGCGCCTCGCGCATTTTATCGAGCTCGGCGGCGGCCCCGTGGACTTCGAGTCGAACGAGTTCTGCGATACCGAGCGCCTCGCCGAGGAGGTCGCCGACGTTGTCTAGATGGCGCAGCGCCCCTTCAGCACCCACATAGGCCTCGCGGCAGAAAATGATATCTCCACAGATGGTGAAATCATAAAACAGCACGCCCTCTTCGCTGCGGGTCCGTTCGACAAAAGCCGGCATCTTTGCGATGAACTCAGCGAGTTTGCCATCATGTGGTTTGAAATAGGGATGGAGGCTGACGGTGGTTTGTGGAGTCATGATATGGAATTAAAACGGATGTTAAGGTGATGATCAGCTTCTTGATTTATGCGATCGTTCATTGTGATTGGAACCAATATGCATCTTGCTTTTCCAATCTCTTGCTTACCCATCTGCAACCAATCATCTTGTTCTTGCTTGCAATCTCTTGGTTCCGTAGCTTTATGCCTGAACTCAAATTAGAAAAGTATTTACGTATGCTAAAACCCCCACAAAATTGGGAAAATTGCTAAAATGCTGTTGGATGAAGCAAATGACTTTTCATGTGCCACTACCGATGTTTTGGCTTTTAAAATGCTTTACTGTACTTCATTCTTTTAAAATACTTAGAGGCTTTTTGCTTTTA
>Ga0247834_1005914_pt1 | contig 14145 bp, 8 predicted proteins | sample LaCruzMarch2015__8_FD_187118 | JGI IMG/M metagenome (GOLD analysis project Ga0247834, IMG submission 187118) | Freshwater microbial communities from meromictic Lake La Cruz, Castile-La Mancha, Spain - LaCruzMarch2015_12m | ecosystem: Environmental > Aquatic > Freshwater > Lake | place: Spain... | reverse complement strand
CAATCTGCCACCCCTGCCACCCCTGCCACCCCCAACGCACCACTGACGGGGTTGGTTCCGAAGGCGCTTATCAACGGAGGTGACGCGCTGGCCAAGTCGCTGCAGGATTTGGCCGAGTCGGGCGACGTCTATTCGGAAGAATTCTCTGCCATGGTGGAGCAGTTCCCGTCCTATGCACCGCGCCCCGTGCCAATGACCGGCGCGATGCGCATTGTTGGTTCGGACACCATGGGACCGTTGCTTGCCAACATCTCCATTTCGTATCAAGTGGTGTATCCCGACGTCAAAATCAACGTTGATCAGGGCGGATCGCTCAAGGGGATTGTGGCGCTGAAGGGTGGACTCTGTGACATGGCCTCGGTCGCGCGCAATCTCACAGAGCAAGAAGTGGCGGACATCAGTAAAGCCACCGGCAAGCAGGTCTTTGTGGTTCCTGTCGCACGCGGCGCAGCGTGTGTTTATGTGAACGCAGACAATCCGATTGCTGGGCTGACGAAGGAACAATGCAATGGTCTGTTCTCAATCACCCACACGATGACCAAAGCACCAATCATGCGTTGGAATGAACTGGATCCAACCTCGCCACTCGGTAATACTTTCCCGCCGCTTTACATTCCGCGATCGACTTCTGGAACGCTGCAATTGTTCATTGAGTGGTGCATGCCCGGCGAGCAAATCACCACTATTGGTCGGTATACCGAGCCTGGGCCATCGTCGGTGGTGAATGCTTGCTGCGCGTACCCCACAGCGGTTGGTATTTCTGGTTATGCAAATCGCCAGGCGCGCGCCCGGGCTGTGCCTTTGTCAATCGGTGAGGGGCAGCCCTTTATTGCGCCAACGGTCGCAGCGATTTGTGATGGCACCTATCCACTTGCTCGCCCACTCAATCTGGTCTTTGTTGCCACGGATGCGCAACACATCCCGGACGGGATCCGTGAGTTTCTGCGATTCGCGCTCGCAGAGGATGGGCAAGACATGGCCGCTATGTCAGGGAACATCCCGATGGATGCCAGTGGTATTCCGGAGTTCCTGGGAACGCCTGTGAACGGCGTGTGGCAGTAGTCGTCACTTGGCGGTGAAGGAATGCACCATGGTGTGTTGGTAGACCTGACCAGGGCGCAGCACCACATCTGGCCAACCTTGCTTGCCTTGCTTGTTGATGCTGTCTGGGAAGGCTTGGGTTTCCAAGCACAGCGCATCATTCTTGCCGTACGTCGTCCCGTCCTTGCCGGGAATGCCGTCCAGAAAGTTGCCAGAATAGAACTGAATTCCTGGCTGATCGCTGGCCACCGTCATGGTGATTCCGGTCTTGGGGCTGTGTAACACCGCGCAGGTGCGGAGTGTTCCCGCTGCGCCGTTGACGACGAAGTTGTGGTCGTAGCCACCAGGATCATCCTTGGTTGCAGGGAGCTCGGCAAAGTCTTTGCGGACGGTCTTCGCGGTACGGAAATCAAGCGGCGTTCCAGCGACGGGTTTGATATCGCCAGTAGTGATGAGTGTTGCGTCCACCGGGGTGTAGCGGTCAGCGTTGATCATGAGTTCATGGTCAAGCACCGAGCCGGATCCCTGGCCATTCAGGTTCCAGTACGTGTGATGCGCGAGATTGACGACGGTGGGCTTGTCCGTCGTTGCAGACATGCGCACTCGCAATTCATTGGCGTTGGTCAGCGTGTAGATGACCGTTGCATCCACATTGCCTGGGTATCCCTCTTCGCCGTCCGCGCTGCGGTACGTGAAGGTGATCGACGGCCCATCGGGCGTCATGGCGGGACTTCCGGACCACACTACCTTGTCGAACCCTTTCGTTCCGCCATGCAGGTGATTGACACCGTTGTTGGTGGCCAACACATAGGGGTTTCCATCAATACTGAATTTGCCAGCAGCAATGCGATTTGCACAGCGACCGGCGGTGCATCCAAAGTACTGGGTACGCGCCACGTAGTCAGCGGCACTGGGGCGACCAAGTACTACATCAATGAATTTGCCCTGGCGGTCCGGCACCTTGAGGGCAACCACGATGGTGCCATAGTCCGTGACGTCCGCCACCATTCCAGTGGCGTTTTTTAGCGTCCATAAGTGGACTGGCTTGCCATCAACAGTTCCCCAGTCCTGGCTAGTGATGGAGCCCGGGGCGGGGCCGCCCGTACATCCCGGCACTGCGAATGCAAACATGCAGGCTGCCAGCGTGAGCGAGGCGGCCATTGGCGCGATTGGTGCAAAGGTGGTGAGTGGGTGGTTCATGGTGTTGGTCACGCAATCTTTCGTTCAGAACGGCGAACCGAGTATCGCCTTATGAGTTCGTCAGTAGTCACGCCAATCAGGAGTACTGCACCGATCACAGCAAATTCAAGCTGGGAACTTAAGCCGAGCAAGATGATGGCCGTGCGCAACACTTGGAGTGTTGCTGCTCCAACAACAATGCCAACCACACTTGCCTCGCCGCCACGCAAACTGCATCCGCCCAGAACAGCGGCGGCAATCGCATAGAGCTCATAGAAGTTTCCAAAGTCCGAAGGCTGCGCACTTCCGATGTCAAAGATAAACAACATGCCGCCCACGCCAGCCAGCAAGCTGCATGCCACATAAGCCATGGTGATGAGCCACGCGGTGGGAACGCCTGAATAACGCGCGGCACTTTCGTTGCGACCAGTAGCCAGTAGCCAACGCCCCCACACAGTGCGGTGAAGAAATACCGCGATAGCCAGGCTGAGAACAATGAGCGGTATCACTGTGGCGGGCAGTTGGTAGGTGTCCAATCCCGGGATGGGAAACTTGGCAAGTGCAATCGATCGAACGCCTGAAAATTCGCCCTGAAATCCTTGGGATTGGTCGCTGGTCATCCACCGCGCCACGCCGCGGTAGAGGAGCAAACCACACAGTGTGACCAGGAAGGGCTGCAGGCGTAGGCGTGTGATCAGTACGCCGTGAAAGAGACCAATCAAGGCGCTTCCAATCAGTACGACGGGAATCACTGCCCACGGCGACCATCCGTGCTCTACCAACAGCCACGGCGTCGTGATTCCAGCAAGACACACGACCGATCCAATGGAGAGATCGATTCCGCCGGTGATGATCACCAGCCCAGCACCCAGTGAGATGATCGCAAACAACGAAGTGCGCTGCGTGAGATTCATCAGGTTGTAGCCAGTCAGAAAGTTCTGACCGAACACCGATGCCACTATGCAGACTGCTAAGAAGATTCCAAGGATTCCAAGACTCTTCTTCATGATGATGTTCTGTGCTCGGTTCCGTGTTCGTGCGCCGTGCTCTGCGCAGCTGCTGGCTTGCCGCCGGTGGCGAGGTGCATGATGGCAACTTCAGTGGCTTCGTGCGCGGTCAATTCTCCAGCAATGCCACCATCGTGCATGACGATGACTCGGTCGGCAAGCATCAGCACTTCTTCCAACTCGCTGGAAGCAAACAGTACCGAACTTCCAGAGTCGGCCAAACGACGAATTTCTGCGTGAATTTCTGCGCGGGCCGAAACATCGACGCCGCGGGTTGGCTCGTCGAGAAGTAGAAGCGCGGGACCAATGGCCATCCATCGACCGATCACCGATTTTTGCTGGTTTCCGCCAGAAAGTGTGTGCACAAGGCGGCCTGGCTCCGCAGGTCGCAATTGCATGCGATCCATCATCTGTGACACTATCCCGCGTTCGGCGGCAGTATTCACCGTGCGCGCGCGACTGTTTCGATCGATCCACGCCAATGACACGTTCATAGAAACGTGACTGGCAGCAAAGATGCCGTTGCGGGCGCGGTCTTCCGGCACAATGGCCACGCCCTGGCGCACTCGTGCCGCGGTGTTCCCAGTAAGTGGGGCGCCATCAAGTTCTACGCGACCATGATGTGGGGTGATCGCTGCAATCGCTTCAAGCACCTCGGTGCGTCCGGCACCGACCAGCCCGGCCAGTCCGACAATTTCTCCCGCACGCACGGCAAACGATATGGGTTGCTTGCGGTGATGGGCACCAACTAATTCCGTCACACGAAGTCGCACTGCGGCGTCCTGGCGTACCGGGCGTGGCTGATTCGTTTCGATACTGCGTCCCACCATGAGTCGTTCGATGGAATCGCGGTCGTATGTTCCACGTTCCAGGATGCCTGTGCATCGACCATCACGCAGAACCATCACGCGGTCTGCGATGCGAAGTACTTCATCAAGGTGATGTGAAACAAAGATCACTGCTTTACCCTGAGTGCGCAAATCACCCATGATTTCAAGCAATCGGTCCGCTTCCCGGGCGCTCAGACTTGAAGTTGGTTCGTCCAAGATGAGAATGCGTGCCTCACACGAAAGCGCCTTGGCAACCTCCACCAACTGCCGCTGCGCGATCGCAAGTGTGCCGCATGGCGTTGTTGGATCGAGGTTCAGTCCGACACGGGCGAGCCACTTACTTGCGTTGGTGCGCATGGCGTGGAGATCAAGAAATCCAAAGCGAGCCGGCTCGCGCCCGAGGAAGATCGATCCCGCAATGTCCAGATTCTCCGCAAGGTTCAACTCCTGGTGCACCAGTGCTATGCCCTCACGGGTTGCGTCGCGCACCGAGTGCAAATGCACCGTGCGCAATGCCCCTTCGGCGTCAGCGATAGCAATGCTTCCCTCGCTTGGGGGAATCACACCAGAGAGAATCTTGAGAAGTGTGCTCTTGCCGGCGCCGTTCTCACCAACAATGGCTAGCACTTCACCAGCGCGAACAGTGAGCTCAATACCCGCCAGCGCCCGTACGCCCGCATAGCGTCGTCCAAGGTTTCGGCAGCGCAGAAGTTCCTGGTGTGGGTGCGTCATCCTGGTGCAAGAGCGCCTTACGGCTTTGCGGTGCCTTCTTTGCCCGCATTGATTTTTGCCTTCAGGTCCTTCCAGAAGGCCTCCGCGTTGTCCTTGCGAATCACTTTGGCAGAAATGCTGATGATGCCGTTCGCTGGAATCATGGACATATCGCCCTGATTGAGCGCGTGCAGGAGCTTGATGCTCTCAAATCCGTAGCCGTACGGATCTTGCACGACGGTGCCAAGGACACTTCCATCCTTGATGGCGGTGATCACCTCCGCGCCTTCGTCAAACGCCGCCAACTTGACGGATCCAAGCTTGCCGGTCTGCTTCAACACCTCTACGGCCAGCGTGGAGTTGTATTCAAAGAGACCAGTCATGAGCGCAAGCTTTGGGTGCTTGATCATCACATCCTCAATGTTTGCCTTCGCCTTGGCGCGGTCAAACGAATCCGTCCACGTGCCAACGATGGTGTAGCCCGCCTCAGAAATCACTTTGCCTGGTTCGTCATAACGGGTGGCGTCTGCGGTGCGTCCAAGGAGGCCGTCAATGAAACCCTGCCGGCGACGCTTGGCATTGTCTTGCTCAAGCCGACCGATGAAAATCGCTACCTCACCACCTGCGCATCCTTCGCGTGCCAGCTTGCCGCACATCACACCGGCGTCGTAATTGTCCATGCCGATGTAGCAGAGGCGCGGCGCCTTGGGCGCGTCTGAATCATTGGTGATTAATAGGGATTTCTCAGCGATAAGCGTCAGAATTTCCGCTTGGTTGGTTGGGTCAATCGGGCTGACGGAAACACCATCAATACCGCGCGTCACCAGATCTTCAAGCATTCGCTTCTGATCACCAAGGCCACCACCCGGGAACTCAACGGTGACTTGGCAACCAAGGTCCTTGCCAGCGGCCATGGCTCCAGCTTTCGCAATGGTCCAAAAGTCCGCCACGCCATTGGAAACAAATGCCAGATGCGGTTTGGCCTTCGGTGCCTTTTTAAACTCAGCAATGCGCGCCTTCTGCGCCGCAATCAAATCAGCCTGCGGAGCCGCCGCAGTCAAAGCCAGACCAAGTGCTGCCAGGGTGACGATAGAAATCAACTTTCGATTCATGTGTTTCTCTCTAATGAGTTGTACTTGTGATCATCACCAAACGGTCACGCCGCCATTGACTGGAATCTCAACTCCAGTAATGAACGATGCAGCCTCTGAAGCAAGGAACGTCACCGCACCACCGATATCTGAGGGCACCCCGAAGTGACCCATGGGTATTCCCTTGCGGTAACCCTCTTTCATTTCCGCTGAATCGTGTGCATGTCGTTCGACCGGAATCCAGCCCGGGGCCACCATGTTGACGGTGATTTGCCACGGCGCCAACTCACGCGCCATGGATCGACTCCAGCCGATCTGCGCGCCCTTTGCCGCAACGTATGCACTGAATGGACAGACGCCTTGACGGAACACTTCGCTGGTGATGTTGATGATGCGCCCGTGGTGAGCATGCTTCATGTGTGGAAGCACGCGACGAGTGATCAGGTATGGGCTCTTTACAAAGAAGTCCAACATCTGTTGATAGAACGCCCAGTCATACTGTTCGATCGGTTTGAGCGGCTGATCGGGTGTTGCGTTGATCACCACAATGTCCACGTTGCCAAGTGTCGCCTCGACTTGGGTGATCATGCCATCGACTTCTGCTTCATCAATCACATTGGCACGGACCAGCATTCCCTTGTAGCCAGCCGCGCAGTATTCGTCGAAGGTTCGCTCGGCCGTTTCTTGCGAACGGGCGTAGTTGATGGCGACCTTTGCGCCCGCGGCTCCCATGGCAAAGGCCATTGCCTTGCCAAGACCGCGGGATGCGCCGGTGATAACCGCTACCCGTCCATCAAGTCTGAAATCGGGGGTCTTCATGAAGCGTTCACGCTATCACGCCGCGAATCGGCTCGGCGCCCTCGACCCCCACCAGTTTCTGGTCGAGCCCTGCGTAGAAGTACGTCAGAGAATTCGGATCGAGCCCCATCAGGCTCAGGATGGTGGCGTGCAGGTTCTTGACGTGGAACCGCTCGCCCACGCCTATTGATCCCAGTTCGTCTGTCTCGCCAATACTGACACCACCCTTGATTCCACCCCCGGCCATCCACATGGTGAAACCGTATGAATTGTGGTCGCGTCCGGTGCCCTCCGCGTACTCCGCGGTCGGCTGGCGGCCAAATTCACCACCCCAAACGACCAGGGTTTCATCAAGAAGCCCGCGCTGCTTGAGATCCTTGAGGAGCCCCGCAATGGGCTTATCAGTGCGACCGGCGTGATAGTCATGGTTCTTCTTGAGGTCACCATGCGCATCCCAGTTGGCATCGTTGTGCGAGCCTCCGGAATACACCTGCACGAAACGAACGCCGCGTTCAACAAGCCGCCGCGCGAGTAGGCACTTGCTTCCAAATTCATTCGTGCGCGATTCGTCAATACCGTAGAGCTCCTTCGTAGCAGCACTTTCGTTGGCTAGTTCCACCGACTCGGGGGCGGTGGATTGCATGCGATATGCCAACTCGTAACTTTGAATCCGGCTCTCAAGATCAGGATTTCCTGGTCGAGCAAGTTCATGGCGCGTGTTCCACATCTTGAGCCGGTCGAGCATGCGCCGTTGCAGGTCATCGCTGCGCGCTGGCGGATTGGCGAGGTCCAAAATTGGCGGACCATCACCACGCAGTACGGTGCCCTGGAAACTGGCAGGCATGTAGCCAGAACTCCAATTCTTGGCACCACTGATTGGGCCGCCGGTGGAGTCCAACATGACCACAAATCCAGGCAAATTCTGGTTAACGGTGCCCAATCCGTAGTTCACCCAACTGCCGAGCGCGGGCGCGCCGCCGAGCAACTTGCCGCTGTTCATCATCAACATGGCGCTGCCATGGATGGGGCTGTCTGCGTACATGCTCTTCACAAACGCAATGTCATCAACACAGCTGGCAAGATGTGGAAACAGACTGCTGACCCACGCACCACACTGGCCACGCTGTTTGAATTTCCACTTGGGGCCAACGACGCGGCCTTCACTCTTGTCTCCACCACGACCTTTGGTCTTTACCGCAATTGTCTGCCCGTCATACTTGAAGAGATCTGGCTTGTAGTCAAAGGTGTCAACGTGGCTTGGCCCGCCGTACATAAACAAGAAGATTACACTCTTTGCAGTCCCTGGCAACTTTGGCGCCTTCGGGGTGAGCGGATTCGGCGCTGGGATAGGAGTGTGCCCATCAAACGCGAGCGCCTGTCGTGCCAAGAATCCATCTTGCGCCAGCATGCTTGCCAGTGCAACACTGGTGAACGCTCCACCCGCCTCCCAGAAAAACTCTCGTCGAGTGTTTCCGCAGAACGTGTTGCGTGGTGTTTCTGGTACTTCAGACATCACTCATGCCTTTCATCAGTCGACGGTCAGGAAGTCGTTCAGGTTGTAGAGAACCAGGCAATAGGCCTGCATGGCTTGCTCGATGGTGAGGCCGTCCCGTTCACGGAGTTCGGCGATGAATGCCTCCGACTCATCAAGATCCTGCACGGATGGCATACGACCGGCGGTGAGTTCGCGCGCCCAAGACAGCTGCAAACGCAGTGATTCTGGGCGTTCTCGCAAGACCCGGAGCGCAAGATCCATTGCCAATGAATTGGTCAAAGCCCCATTGAACATACTGAGCGCTTGGGTTGGTTGCACGGTGTTGAACCGCACCGGACACGCGCCATCAACATCGGCTTGATCAAACACGGCAAGCAGTGGGTGTTGCAACGAGCGCTTCAATTCAATGTAGAGCGTGCGCCGCGTCCATGTGCTTTCGTCTGTTACTGGCCACACTTCATCGGGACGACTACTAGTAGCCAGCACCTCTGGCGGCATCGGCGGGCGAACACCTGCACCACCGTGTTCCGCACTGATAGTTCCATTACAAGCGAGCATGGCATCACGCACTTCTTCCGCACTCAGTCTGCGCATTCGAAAGCGCGAAAGCAGATCGTTCGGCGCGTCGTTCGCCAGCGCGTCAGCAGTGGCAATGCTTGACATCCGGTAGGCAGCACTGTTCATCAGAATGCGGTGCATCTGCTTCAGACTTCCGTCGTTGGCGGGCACTTGTGCTGCCAGCCAATCAAGGAGCGCCGGATCGGTGACTGACTCGCCAAACTTTCCAAGGTCGTTTGATGTCGGACACAGGCCAACGCCAAAGTGGTGCTGCCAAAGTCGATTGGCAATCGTTCGCAATGCCAAGGCATTTCGATCGTCGGCGATCCATGTTGCAAGTGCCAGCCGGCGCCCGCTGGATTCGCCAAAAGGGCGCGCCGTGGGCGCAATTGGCTCAAAACGGGCAGCAATCAGCGGTACCCCGGGCTCCACCAAGGCCGCCGGTGCATGTGGGTTGCCGCGGGTCATCACATGAACTTCATGCGGCATTGGATCCTCGCGCACGGTGAGCACCGTCTCGCCCTCCCACGGCGGCGGGCGCAGGGTGGTGAGTTGGCCGCGCATTTCATGCCACCGGATTAACTCGTCGGCAGGGCGCCCGGCGAGTGTGCGCGCGGCGTCTGCCTCTTGCGCAAGGCCCGTTGCGATCGCTCTGATCTCTTCTTCACTCAGGACGCGATCATAAAAGCGCACCTCATCGATAGTTCCAGCGAACGGATGTGCGTGTTCCGGGTGCAGTGAACCAATGGCGATGGTCTTTGGTGAGTCAAGCCGCGCGGTGCTGCCGACCGCGTCACTTTCCATCACGCCATCAACCCACAGTGCGATGCGTCCAGTGGTGCGATCGCGCGTGAAGGCAACATGGTGCCACTGCCCGTCATTGTGTCCTGGGCCGCTCGAAACAAATGTCTCCGGGTCGCCAGTACCGGCACTGACAAACCCGTGACCAACCAAGCTGATTCCCCAGTCGTGCACGATGCCCGGAATTTCACCATCGACAAGTCCCTTGCCAAGGAACCAGCGTCGGTCATTTTCATTTCCACCGCCAATATCAGTGGTTTTGAACCAGAAACTGGTGGTAAAGCTGTCTTGGACCGGTCGATCAATATCCACGCGGTCATCACCGGCATCGAACGAGAACGCCTTGCCAATTCGACCAGCGGCACCAAATCCAGCGTCGCGAACCTGTGCGGCAGCAATGGTTGAACCAGGTACAGAGTTTGTGGCGGTGCGCGACTTGTCATCCTCAAATGCCAAGTGCGCTACTAACCCATCAGTTGGCGCGCGATCAACAAATGCACTACCCGCAGCATCAGCTCCCACTTCTGCTCCGCGTTCAATGGCGGTGATTTCATGCAACAATGAGGCACGCTTGGCAACGTACGCCGCGCGCTCGACTTCTGGATCAACATGACCAAAGTCAGTGCGCACCCGACGAAGCACGCTTTCCGCATCAATGCTGTTAAACGGACTGGACTTGTACGGCTTGACTCCAGCAAAAAACGCCGCAAAGCGGTAGTAATCGGCCTGCGGAATTGGATCACCCTTGTGGTCGTGGCAACGTGCGCAACCAAGCCCAATCCCTAAGAAAGTACGGGCGGTGACATCCACAATGCTGTCCATGTCATCAGCGATTGCTTGGGCGAGATCAGGAACTTCGTCGTCCCACATGCCCAGTCGGTAATAGCCGGTAGCAAGGAGTGATGAATAGTCACGGTCCGGCAGTTCGTCGCCTGCCAGCTGTTCCATGATGAAACGGTCGTACGACATGTCATCATTGAAAGCATCGACAACCCAGTCGCGGTATTTCCACGCAGAGGTCTTTTCACTATCTCGCTCAAATCCATTGGTGTCTGCGTACCGCACCAAGTCAAGCCAGTGGCGCGCCCACTTCACGCCGTACTCGGGGCTTGCAAGGAGTCGATCGATGAGTAACTCCCACGCGTTTGCGCGCGTGTCGGCTACGAAGGCGCGAACCTCCTCGGGTGTGGGTGGCAGGCCGGTGAGGTCAAACGTTGCGCGACGGATGAGCGCTTCGCGCGAAGCTTCCGGTGCATGCGAAACACCAGCCGCTTCCAAACGGGCAAGTACAAACCGATCAACAGGAGTGCGAACCCACGCTTCATCACGCACGGCCGGTGGCGCTGGCGCAACGAGTGGCTTCCAGCTCCACCACGAGTCGCGCGCACTTGCAGCGCGTTGCGCGATGAGAGCTTGAGCGGCCGCGGCGCGAGACGTTGTATCAGTAGCTTTGGTGGGCGCGCCTGGTACCGTCGATGCCGCTGTCGATGTTGTCGCTGCGTCGTCGATGGGCGGGGCAAGCCCGAAAGCCGAGAGCGATGCAAGCATGACTGAGGCAATAATCGCGCCTCGGCCGGTCCCCATCGCCAACGACCAGCCATGACCTCCAGCGCCGGACACCCCGAGCGCGGCGGGCGCGCGAAGAGCGTGGTGCGGATAGAGGGGCATTCGGGGCAACATTCATTGAAACATAGTGTCCAATCACCGCGCGGTTTCCAAGAAAGTCCGCATATCGTCTGTGGGATGCACGTGTTTCATACAGTCATCGTTGCTGTGGCCCTGATAGCGGGCTCTCTGTGCTCGGCTGGGCACTTCGCCAGCATTGGTGCCACTGCGGAAATCTGCGCCGCGCTCCCTGTCATCACCGCCCCTCCTTCCCCCGCCACGCCGAACACCCGCGCGTTTGACCCGGCGAAATTCGGAGCGAAGCAGTTACTGGTGGTGCATTACGCACGGACCGATCAAAATTACAAGGCGTGGAACCTGTGGGCGTGGGTGGTTGATCAAACTGGCCAACAGCTCGAATTCAACGGCGCAGACGATTACGGTCCGTACGCGGTCATGCCTTTACGTGTCGCCGCGCCGCGCGTCGGCTTCATCGTTCGCAAGGGCGAGTGGGAAGCGAAGGACATTGACGCGGATCGCTTTGTAGATCTCAATGATCGTCGGGTGACTGAAGTGTGGCTGCGTTCAGGCGATGCAGTGGTGCACACCACACCACCAGTGATTGATCGAACTCTCCGGTTGACCGCCGCATTCCTGGATGCTCGCAACATCATCATGCTTGCAAGCACCACACCGCTTGATGCCGCCCAACAGAAGCGCTTGGTGGTGTCCTCTGCGGCGGGTGGAAAGCCCATCAATGTGTTGTCCGTCAAGCCAGTGACGGTCCCAGGAGCAGAGGGATCAATGACGCGCGTGGAGTTGGCTCGATCGGTGAAAGATGACGAGATTTCAAGTCTTTCTGTTGATATCGCCTCACGCACGCCATCATCTGCAGCGCCGAAGTCGAGCAACACAGAGCAGGCCACCGTTCGCGTCTTTGCGCGCGGCGTTCTTGAAGATCCCGCATTCATTGCAGCAGACGCCGAGCTTGGTGCGCGCTGCACATCGGAGCGCACGGTGTTCCGCACGTGGTCACCCGTCTCAACGAAAGTTGAGCTTCTCATCAATGACAATGCGCAACTTCCGGAAACGCGCGCGCCCATTCAACTCACTCGCGGCGCGCACGGAGTATGGGAGGCAACCGTCACCGGTGATTTGCACGGCAAGGGATATTCGTATCGGTTTACGCATTACGGCGACTCGCCCATCGTTCCAGATATTCACGCGTTTGCAGCGACAGCGGATTCCACACGCTCGGTCATTGTTGATTTGGATCGAATCAAACCAGCGAACTGGGACTCCACTCCGGTACCAGTCATGGCGCGCGCCACTGATGAGGTGCTTTACGAGATTCATGTTCGTGACTTCTCCATCGCTGACCAAACCTGCCCGCCTGAAATTCGCGGTACATACCGCGGGCTTGCGCATGGCGGTACGGCGCGTGACGGTCGTGGAACCGGCATAAATCACCTGAAAGATTTGGGAATCACAGCTGTTCACCTGATGCCAGTGCAGGATTTTTCGGCTGCACCCAACGCTTACAACTGGGGCTACTGGACCGCACTCTTCAATGTGCCGGAGTCCAACTATGCCAGCGACCAAGCAGATCCACTGGCGGCCATCCGTGAATTTCGAACTGCGATCGAACAACTTCATGCCGCGCACGTGCGGGTGATCATGGACGTTGCGTACAACCACACGTCATCAAGCGGCGCGACAAGTCCGTTTGATGGAACAGTGCCGTACTGGTTCTTTCGCACCACTCCCGATGGTCGATACAGCAACGATGCTGGGTGCGGCAACAGCGTTGCAGACGAGCGGCCGATGGTGCGTAAGTACATCATGGACTCGCTGGCGTTCTGGACAACGCAATACAAAGTCGATGGCTTTCGATTTGACCTTTTAGGAACACATACTCCAGAGACCGCGCGCGCGGTGTGCGCGCTGGTGAAACGCCTACGACCCGATGCCACGCTCTACGGCGAACCATGGACGGGCGGCGGGCCTATTCGATTCGGCAAAGGCGCCCAAAAAGGCTTGCCTTTAGGGGTTTTTAATGACAATCTGCGCACGGCGATCCGTGGTGATACCGACGGCGCGGTTGGTGGATTTGCCATCCGTGCAGGTGGCAACGGTGGCACCAACGCGAGCGCCAATCCCAGCCCGAGCGCCAACGGTGTCAAGGTTGGTGCACTGGGGTCGATTGATGATTTTACTTCTGCGCCCGCAGAGTCCATCAACTACGCGTCAGCGCATGACAACCTCTCGCTCGTTGACAAGATTGCCAAGACCGCACCAAGTTCAGATGCCGCAACGCGCCGCGCCATGCAGAAACTTGCAATCGGAATTGTTCTTGTCAGTCAAGGTGTCCCATTCATTGAAGGTGGCAGTGAGATCTGCCGAACCAAACAAGGAAATCACAACTCTTACGAAGCAGGCGATGCCATCAATCAATTCGATTGGATAGCAGCAGAGCAGTGCCGCGATGTCAGCGATTGGGTTGCCGGCATGATTGCTATCCGCGCGGCCCATCCGGTATTCCGCATGGATAATGCGGCCGACATTCGCGCCAGTTGCACACCGCTGCAAGCGGCCCCCTTGTTGGCGTGGACACTGAACGGAGCAGCATCGAAAGACTCAGCGCGCCAGCTCATCGTTGTATTGAATGGCGACCCCGCCGAGCGGCAATTCACACTTCCACCTGGTGAGTGGAGCGTGATTGCAGATGCCAACACCGCATCAGCAACGCCGCACGGAACAGCTCGCGGGGTGATCTCTCTTCGCCCGCACTCGATGTTCGTGGCGGCGCAATAGCCACCGATCCAGCCTGATTAGTGCAGTTCCAGCTCTGGCGGCGGCGGACATTGCGGGTTGACCCACTGGATCACCGCGGCCCAACCGGCGCTGTCGGGATCGTGTTGCAGGTAGCCCTGGATGGGGCGCACCACTGCCCAACCATCCTTGAGATGTGCAGTCAGTACGGGGTCGATCATGGTGCCCGCGCGCACAGCGGCCACGTACTCCTCGGC